>Ga0207833_100153_pt1 | contig 54874 bp, 38 predicted proteins | sample TtaePargueraPR_6_FD_187753 | JGI IMG/M metagenome (GOLD analysis project Ga0207833, IMG submission 187753) | Aerobic enrichment media microbial communities from Bioluminiscent Bay, La Parguera, Puerto Rico - Tt and E1 (2) (SPAdes) | ecosystem: Environmental > Aquatic > Marine > Unclassified ...
GAACATTTAACCGAAGGAATACTTCATGTCTTACTTACATAACTATACGCCACAGTCCTGTGGTTCTGATATGCAGCGTAATGCAGTGCAATCAACCTTCAACTTTGATTTATTCGAACACGTTTTATCAAACGATAATCTTCAACGCGCATGGAAGCAAGTTAAAGCCAACAAAGGCGCAGCGGGTGTGGATGGTATGAAAATAGACCAATTTATCGACTGGGCAAAACAACACTGGCAACAGTGCAAAGCTCAACTCGAAAATGGGACTTATCGTCCACAACCGGTCAAACGCGTTGAAATTGATAAACCCGATGGCGGCAAACGGCAACTCGGCATACCCACAGTGGTCGACCGGGTTATCCAGCAAGCCATTACTCAGGTTTTATCGCCTATTGTTGATGGAACTTTCTCAGGTAACAGCTTTGGTTTTCGTCCTAACCGTAACGGCCTGCAAGCAGTGAAGCAAGTTCAACAAATCATAAAATCTAGACGCAACATTGCGGTAGATGTCGATTTATCGAAATTCTTTGACAGAGTCAATCACGACTTATTGATGCGAAATTTATCACGTCATGTCAAAGATAAACGCTTGCTCAAACTCATTGGCCGTTATTTGAGAGCCGGAATTGATGACAATGGCACGCTAATTCCGAGTTTAGAAGGAGTACCGCAAGGCGGTCCACTTTCACCGTTGTTATCCAACATTATGTTGGATGATTTAGACAAAGAATTGGAGCAACGAGGTCACCAATTTGCCCGTTACGCTGATGATTTTATCATCTTAGTAAAATCAAAACGCGCGGGCGAACGTGTACTTGCCAGTGTCACTCGGTTCCTTGAAACAAAACTCAAATTGCTTGTTAACACGGATAAAAGTCATGTGGTTAAAACCACACAAAGTAAATTCTTAGGGTTTACCTTTAAACGTGGAGCAATCAAATGGCATGACAAAACCCTGCACAAATTTAAGCGACAGGTACGCATTTTAACTAACCGTAATTGGGGCGTGAGCATGCAATATCAGTTGTTTAAATTGAGCCAATATTTAAGGGGATGGATCAACTATTTTGGCATTGCAAACGCATACCAGCAATGTGTTGATTTAGACCACTGGATAAGGCGCAGAGTGAGGATGTGTTACTGGCGGCAATGGCGAAAACCCAGAACTAAAGTGAGAAACCTAATGAAACGGGGTGTGCATGTGCAAGCAGCCGTAGCTTGCGGTATCACAAGTAAAGGGCCTTGGCGCAGCTCGAAAACACCCGGTATTCAACAGGCTTTAAGCTTAAATTATCTGAAAGCTGAGGGACTATATTCACTCAGAGACGGATGGATCAAAGTGCATTACCCAAACGGGTAATCTGTTAGATGAAACGCCCTGTGCGGACCCGCATGCAGGGTGTTGTGGGGGCTGAGGGCTAGATACCCTCGGCTACCCGATTATACGTTTTTGATGCAGTTTACTATAGACTCCTATAGGAACCTATAGTAAATTTATCAGCACTATCTATCAAAGCTTAATTACATCCAAATGCCACGTACATTCTACCCTCAAAAATCTAAAGATATCGAAGCTAGCGCCCCTCACCCAGAAGGCACAACCTACAAAGTATCTATTGGGCTGGAAGATTGGGGAGATGGTGAGTTTAAGCCTGTAACTAAAGTTCAAATATCATATGACGGAGTTGTTTCTGGGCGGAAATGCCCATCTTATCCTGTTGGTACGGACGACCAAGAGAAGGTGCATGATTGCGTGCGCGAACTAACAGCTGAATATAGAAAGGAGGCAAATGGAGATGCCTAACTTTTTTGAATTTTTTTCTGGTGGTGGAATGGCGCGCCTAGGACTAGGTGAAGACTGGGATTGTAGCTTTGCAAATGATATTTGCGGAAAGAAAGTTAGTACATATATTGATAATTTCGGTGACAACGAGATACTTCAAGAAGATATCTATAACCTTGATGCCTCACATTTACCAGGGAAGGCTGACTTAATTTGGGGCTCCTTCCCGTGCCAAGATTTATCTTTAGCTGGCAATGGAGCAGGTCTAAATGGAAATAGAAGTGGTACCTTTAATAAACTCGTTTCCATCCTAAAAGAGCTAAAACTTGAAAAAAGAGCGCCAAACATAATCGTTTTGGAAAATGTAGTGGGCGCAATAACTTCGCATGAAGGAAAAGACTTCGAAGCAATCATTAGCTCTATGGCAAACCTTGGGTATTATTGTGGATGCGTCGTTGTAGATGGGGTATATTTTGTGCCCCAATCTAGACCTAGACTATTTGTGATAGCAACTAAGGTTCCGAAGACTAGATTTAAAAATCTAACTACAGATAAACCAAATTCGAAGTGGCACCCAAGCAACTTAATCAAGGCTCATGAAAAGTTACCCAAAGAACTAAAAAGGAAATGGGTTTGGTGGTCAATGCCTTCACCGCCAGAAAGAGACAAAAATTTAATTGATATTATTGAAGAAAATCCAACTGACGTTAAAGAGCTTGATAAAGAAGAAGTAGATCGTCTTATTTCTATGATGAGTGAGACAAATATTGAAAAATTAGATAAAGCAAAAAGTGCAACTGGGCTCGTAGTTGGTGGCTTATATAAAAGGGTGAGAAAACAAAAGAACGGAGAGAAACTACAGCGCGCCGAAATCAGGTTTGATGGAACTGCGGGCTGCCTCAGAACACCAACAGGTGGGTCTAGCCGACAGACACTAATCATTGTAAATAATGATGATGTCCGGGCACGCCTTCTCTCACGTAGGGAAGCCGCAAGATTGATGGGCGTTCCTGACAGATATAGATTACCCGAACGTTATAATGATGCCTATCACGTTTTTGGAGATGGCCTAGTAGTACCCGCTGTTTCTTGGATAGAAAGGCATGTTCTCAAACCTCTACAGCAGGTATCTTAGGTTACGACTCGGTTTCTCCCGAGTCTTCCATAAATTTCTTGTAGTATTGCTCAGTTCTGTTGAAGTGAACCCTAAGCATTCGTCGTTGTTCAGGGTTATTTTTTACTTCTAGAATATGGCTAAACAAATTGGTCAGGTGTTCCAATTGTCTTGGTAGCCTCCGAGATGGGTCAAGCCTTAAAGCTCGCTCTTCTTCGCTCATTATCGCTACGATTTGTTTTTCTGGGATTCCGGGCGCTGCTCCTGTTTGCGCTGGAAGCTTACCGTTAACTAGTGGGCTTGTAGTATTGTAGTGGTTTATCAGATGAGTTTCTAATTCATCAATTAGCTCTTTATCTTCGACCGGCCAAGCCCAGACTTCACAGATTTCCCATATATCTAGCTGACGGTTTGCGATTACGTCACTTCTTGCACTGGTCAAATGTCGGTTTACTCTCGTCCGAATCCCATCTTTCGATTGTCCAATATATATCGGGTTTCGATCCAAGTCACAAAGAGCATAAACACCTATTTCATCCGTAAGCCCACGTAATGAATCTTTCCGAATCTTCTTTATATCCAATGCTACTGCTTCCTATTTAGAATCTTTTAACTTGTGCTGACGTATAACAGCTTAATCATCAGAAGTGCGTATAGAACTTTTCAACATTGAGTCCAACAACACCATTCCAATAAGTTTTAAATTAAGTAATTTCATAAACTTAAGCCTTTATTAACCAAGATACAACAATAATTTTAGAGCAGTAACCGAGTCAACCGTCAAAACGAGCCAAATATGGGTCGTTATCTAACTTAATTCTTATAAAAAATTAATAAAATCATATTATTAAATAGCTATCATAGCCATTAAACCGATACTTTGTTAAAAACAAAGCGAGAAATAATTTGAGTTTGTGGCTCACCACCATTGATAACTGAATAAATAAGCAGCTCCTTTAATTTGATGTATTATCGGTCGCTCAATCTCAATTTATCGAGTCAATTAAAACGGAGTTCGTCACTATTATAAAAGTGAACTTGGAGTCGGCTTTGAGTCTGTTACCCGAAACGCTTAGATAAACTTTGTTATGTCGGCAAAGCGGTCAAAAGCATGCGGACAAAAATGTTAGTAGCGCTGGCACTGAGCAAATCATCTAAAACAGCAATACGAGCATTGCAACTTTAGCTGCCCACAATTAGGCTGTAAACAGGAGTATGACTTGAACTTGGGTTGAATCTGGCTTAACTCAATTTAACATTCAAATGCAAAAAGCCCGCTATGCAAATACATAGCGGGCTTTTTTAAGCAATTAATAATTAAAATTATTTAGCTGCTTTTTTCTCTTTTTCTGCAGCAATTACTGCGTCAGCAACGTTTTGCGGACATGCAGCATAGTGCGAGAAAGACATAGAGAACTGACCACGACCTGAAGTCATAGTACGTAAGTGACCGATGTAACCAAACATTTCTGATAATGGAACGTCTGCTTTAACACGAACACCAGTAGCACCAGCTTCTTGGTCTTTGATCATACCACGACGACGGTTGATATCACCGATAACATCACCAACGTGATCTTCTGGCGTAAATACGTCAACGTTCATGATAGGCTCAAGTAACTGAGGACCTGCTTTTGGCATAGATTGACGGAATGCACCTTTAGCTGCAATTTCGAACGCGATTGCAGATGAATCTACTGCGTGGAAACCACCGTCGAATAATTCAACTTCTACGTCTAACGTTGGGAAGCCAGCAAGAACACCTTCTTGCATCATACCAGCGAAACCTTTTTCGATTGCAGGGAAGAATTCTTTAGGAACGTTACCACCAACAACCGTTGAAGTGAATTTGAAACCAGAGTTCGCTTCGCCTGGCTTGATGCGGTAATCGATTTTACCGAACTGACCAGAACCACCAGATTGTTTCTTATGCGTATAGCTGTCTTCGATTTCTTTAGTGATAGTTTCACGGTAAGCAACCTGAGGCTGACCTACATCTAACTCAACACCGTAAGTACGTTTTAAGATATCTACTTTAATATCTAAGTGAAGTTCACCCATACCTTTAAGGATGGTTTCACCAGAATCTTCGTCAGTTTCAACTTGGAAAGACGGATCTTCAGCAACCATTTTACCGATTGCGATACCCATTTTCTCAGTTGAACCTTTATCTTTAGGCGCTACAGCAATTGAGATTACCGGCTCTGGGAAGATCATAGGTTCTAACGTACAAGCATTCTTAGGATCACATAAAGTGTGACCAGTTTGAACGTTCTTCATACCAACAACTGCGATGATGTCACCCGCTTGTGCTGAAGTTAATTCAGTACGATCGTTTGCGTGCATTTCAACCATACGGCCGATACGCTCAGTTTTACCTGTTGCAGAGTTAAGGATAGTATCACCTTTATTTAATTTACCTGAGTAAATACGGATAAAGGTTAATGCACCGAATCTGTCATCCATAATTTTGAATGCTAACGCGCGGAAAGGTTCGTCAACAGAAACAGTTGCGACTTCACCAGTAGGCTCACCCGTTTCTTCATCAGTTAAGTCTTGTGGCTCAACTTCAGTTGGAGACGGTAAATAATCAACAACCGCATCCAATACTAATTGAATACCTTTGTTTTTAAATGCAGAACCACAGTATGTTGGGAAGAAAGATAAGTTGTGTGTACCTTTCTTGATACATTCTTTGATTTGCTCAACAGATGGCTCAACACCTTCTTCCAGGTATGCCATCATTAAGTCTTCGTCTTGCTCTAATGCAGTTTCGATTAATGCTTCACGGTATTCAGCCGCTTTTTCAACCATATCAGCTGGCACGTCAGTTACTTCGAAGTTCTCTGGTAAACCTGAATCATCCCAGATGTATGCTTTTTGAGATAATACGTCAACTACACCACAGAAATCGTCTTCGATACCGATTGGTAAAGTCATAACTAGTGGAGTTGCAGCAAGTACGTTTTCAACTTGTTTAACAACACGGTAGAAATCAGCACCCATACGGTCTAACTTGTTTACGAAGATCAAACGAGATACTTCTGCATCGTTCGCATAACGCCAGTTAGTTTCTGATTGAGGTTCAACACCACCAGAACCACAGAATACACCAACACCGCCGTCTAATACTTTTAGTGAACGGTATACTTCAACTGTGAAGTCAACGTGTCCAGGCGTATCGATGATGTTTAAACGATGGTCGTTCCAAAAACAAGTAGTTGCAGCTGATTGGATAGTAATACCACGCTCAGCTTCTTGTTCCATGAAGTCGGTAGTAGATTCACCGTCATGTACCTCACCAGTCTTATGAATTTTACCAGTAAGCTTAAGAATACGCTCTGTTGAAGTGGTTTTACCAGCATCTACGTGAGCGAAAATACCAATATTTCTATATTTGGATAGATCAGTCATTGCTTTACTCTACTAATTATGTGTCAAGAATGTATGTCCAAATCATCGTCAATCCTAATTGAGATGCAACTTGAACATTTAACGCGCGATAGGATACAGGAATTTCAAAAAAATGTTTGAAATATTTTCGTTTCAGACGCAAATTTGTTGTTAAATTAAGCAAAACACCAAATTCAGCCTGCTTTTGATTACCTTTCCTAAAAATTTCTTTATCAATTGAATAAATTCGGCGCGAGTTTACCACACTAATTGTCAACGCAAAATGATCTTATGTAGATACTGGTTAAACAATGAAAAAATTACATCTAGTCATTATGCACTTAATTCACGCCAATCGGTTTATCTTTATAAATTTTTAACTTAATATGAACAGACAAATGGAAACGTTAACATTTATTTATAAATAGAATATAGGAAAATGGTGACTCATGCGCTGTACCGCTCTGTTCAATCGATTAACGCTTATTACTCTTGCAATTACCTATAATGGCTATGCTGAGACACCCAGCCTGGATGACATCCAAAAAGCGGCTTCGCAACGCGCTAAAAACATTCAGCTCCCTGATACGATGGAAGTTTCCGTATGGGCGAATCAAACTCTGACACAAAATCCGGGTTATTTTAATTTCGATTCAAAAGGCCGGATGTTCATGGCTGAAATAGACCGTATCGGTAAAGGTGTTGATGATATTCGTGGCTACCCGGTCGATATGACCATTGAAGACATTCAAATCGAAACACTGGCTGACCGAATTGCCATGTATCAAAATCACGCAGAGCGTGTGCCAATGAGCTATTACAAAAAAGGCAGTGATCAAATTCGATTAATTCAAGATTCAAATAATGATGGCGTCGCTGACACCAGCCAGATATTCGCAACGGGTTTTAACGATACACTGGATGGTTTAGGTGCAGATGTAATCGAGCGAGAGGGTAAAGTTTATTATACTAATATCCCCAATTTATGGGTATTAGAAGACAATAATCAGGATGGCGTGGCCGAAAAACGCGAAGCTATGTTTACCGGTTTTGGTACACGCGTTAGTTTTATGGGTCATGATATGCACGGCCTGACCTGGGGACCCGATGGTAAACTGTACTGGTCACTGGGCGATCGCGGGTATGATGTCAAAACCAAAGAAGGAAAACATTTTTTTGGCCCGAATTTAGGGGCCGTTTTCAGAGCTAACCCGGATGGCAGTGAAATGGAATTATTTTATACCGGGCTTCGAAATCCACAAGAACTGGTATTTGATGAATACGGGAACCTCTTCACTGCAGATAATGATGGTGATAAAAGTGATATTGAACGCATTAATCATTTAATTGAAGGCGGTGACTCGGGCTGGCACGCAGGCCATCAAACTCTGATGAGTTTTAGTGGCAAACTGGATTTGCGCTCATACAAATACACCAATGATACTGACGTACCTGTCTCTTGGTTAGTAAATGATATGTCGCGTCCGCGAAATCCAGCTCAACCCGCCTTTATGTTGCCCGGAATTGGGGAACTTTATACAGGTCCTTCCGGTTTTGCTTACAACCCTAGCAATTATTTGGGTGAAGACTGGCGAAACAGTTTTTTTGTTGCCCTTTATGGCGGCAATGCAGACGGTTCACGTATCAGCACATTTAAAACGCAACCTAACGGTGCTTCTTTCTTAACAACCGAAATTGTGAAAACAATTTCAGGTTTTAATGCCACAGACGTCGATTTTGGACCTGATGGCCGCCTTTATATGTCTGAATTTAATTACAGTGGCTGGTCTTCTAAAAATGAAGGCACTATCTATGCCGTAGATTTAAAAAATCCGTCGCCAGCCTATCAACAACAGACAAAAGCGTATCAGCAAATTTTAACCAGTGATTTTAAGCAAAAGTCGAATCAGGTATTGACTGAACTATTAGCGACTGACCATCAGCACATCCGTCAACGTGCTCAGTTTGAATTGGCAAGAAGAGGATTGCCAGCTTATACCTTGTTTAAACAAATCGCTTTTAACGAAGAGCAAAACCTGTTCGCTCGCATTCACAGTATTTGGGGTATAGGTCAGCTTGCGCATCAAAAAGATATCGGCCGTCAGTCGCTAAAATCACTCTTGCCTTTATTACAGGATAAAACCGAACAAATCAGGATCCAGACCGCTAGAGTATTAGGTGACAACCGGTTTACCCCGGCTAATCCTGCACTTATTGCTGCACTGTCAGATTCAAGCCCGCAAGTCAGAATGTATGCGGCCCTGGGGCTTGGACGCATTGGTGATAAAGCTTCAGTGCCACATATAATCGAATCGCTAAAAGCCGTTCAGGATAAAGACTTATGGCTTAGACATAGCTTAGTGATGGGCTTAAAAGGCATAAATAAAAAACACTGGATCGAGTATAAAAAGTCAGAATCTGACAGTATTCGTTTAGCCGTTTTATTAGCGTTGAGAATGCTTAAAGATAAGGATATTAGCTATTTTCTAAATGATCCTAACCCAGCAATCTTTAATGAAGCCGTTATCGCGATCAGTGATAAACAAGTCGTTGAAGTCCGACCTGAACTTGCACAAAAACTGTCAGCCAATTTACCAGCGACAAGCGAGCCACAGGCTTATATCCATCACAGATTAATTAATGCGAACTATAATCAGGGCGACATAGCCAGTGCCAAAAGACTGATTGAATATGCATCCAGCGAGTTATTGCCGGAGCGTTTAGTCAGTGAAGCACTTGCTGCACTGGAAGCCTGGAATGAAGTACATCCAATTGACACTATTACCGGGTTACCAACTCAGGCCAACTTAAACAGAGCCGATATTAAATCGGAAATTACCGCACAACTGGCTAATATTTTAAACTCAGCAACCGGGCAGGCTTCTGTTCAGGCGATGCGACTGGCAGAGCAATATGACTACAAAATCCCTGCAAAAACGCTGATAGCGATAGTGCAAAACCAAGCGGCCAGTAGTGAAATTCGTCTGCAATCACTGAGTAGTTTAAAAGCTCAGAATAACTCTGAATTATTCGATTTAAGCGTCTCAATCACACAAGAATCCAAACCAAAGATAGTGAAAGCCGGCTTGGCCAACATCTTTGATGTCAGTCAAGTCCAAGGCTTAACTTTGGTGGAATCTTATTTAAAAGGCGATTCACTAACACACAAAAAAGTGGGTTTAAGTTTTTTAACAGAGTTTAATAATAGTAAGACCGATAAATTAATCATTGATTATATGCAAAAGCTATTAGCGAAACAGCTCCCAACCGGGCTCATACTGGAATTATTGGATGCAGCTAAAACCAGCTCAAATAATCAGATTCAAAATTTATATCAAATGTATAACCAACAACTCAGTGGACAAGACTTAATGACGCAATATGCCAGCACACTGGAAGGTGGCGATATTGAAGCCGGTAAAGCCTTATTTTTTGGCGGCGGTGCAGCTCAGTGTATGCGGTGTCACAGAGTTAATGGCCAAGGCCAGTCCAGAGTTGGTCCGGATTTAACCGGATTGGCAACAAGATACCAGGCGGATTATATTTTACAGGCATTGATTGAACCCAGTGCAGCCATTGCACCTTATTTTGGTCGCTTTACGCTAACGTTAAAGACAGGTGAACAAGTAACAGGGAATTTTGTTTCAGAAAACGAAAGTGCAGTGACTTTAGAAAATGATAAAAATCTAAAAACTGAATATTTAAAATCAGATATTAAAGATATTGCCCGTCCCATGTCCGGTATGCCGCCAATGGGATATATTTTAAATAAGCATCAGATTCGAGATCTTGTCGCCTATTTGAAAACACTAACAAAAGAAAAACGAACGGGTGGTCACTAAACCGCCAGCTACAATTATTAAACACAAGCATTAACCTTAAAAAGGAATACTCATGAACCGTTTAACTCAAATAGCAGCCGCTTTGTGCATGACATCAGGCATGCTCGCGTGTCAGCCAACAGAAACCAGTCAGCCTGCTCCGGCAAAACCAGCTGCAACTGAAGCAAGCACTCAAAAAGTATCCGAATTTGCTGAAAAAGTACCCCCTATCAGCGTTCAACTCTGGTCAGTCAAAGACTCAGTCAAAAGTGACTTTAAAGGCACACTCAGCAAAATAGCCCAAATGGGATTTAAAGGCGTTGAGTTTGCCGGTGAATTTGGCCCGTATAAAAATGATCCTCAGGGTTTAAAACAATTTTTAGCATCGCTGGACCTAAAGCCAAGTGGAGCCCATGTGCCTATCAATCAGCTTCAAGGTGATAACTATCAAAACACAATAGATTTTTTAACAGAAGTTGGCGTAAATCTATTTATTATCCCGATTGATGGACGCGCTTGGGATCCGGAAAAAATTGACGAACTAACGACTGAGTTAACAGAGTTAACTCAAAAACTCAGTCAGGAAGATATTTATTTTGGCTATCATAATCATGCACAAGAATTTGGCGATTTTAATGATTCAACGTTTTGGGATTATATTGCACAAAATACGCCTGAAAATATGGTCTTACAAATGGATGTGGGCTGGGTAAATTTTGCCGGAAAAGATCCGCTTCATTATGTAAAAGCTTATCCAAATCGGACTATGAGTACCCATATCAAAATTCGGTCACCGGAAAATAACGCTGAAAATGTGATTATAGGCCAGGACAATTTTGATTGGGCAGAACTGGTTAAAACCGATATTTTATATGGTGGTACTCAATGGCTTGTGATTGAGCAAGAAGAATACCCCGAAGGCTTTACACCAATGCAGTCCATTGAGGCTTCAAAAGCCGGATTAGAAAAGTTTATTAATACGCTCTGATTCAACCGACACAAGCCTTTTTGCCCGGTTAACAGAGGTCAATCCGACCTCTGTTAACACCCGTTTGCCGGGCTAAACTAAAACACAAAACTCTCCACCATATCGCCACCTGCCAAAACTTTACTTCATTCTTTTATTTTAAGCATTGTGTTTTAGTGCGCGCTTCGACTAAAGTATTTATATTATATCTGTGACGTTTAACATTTGTTTTGCGTAAATGACAGTCGCATCTTAAGGGAGTAGGTATGACAGCATTATCCAGGGCAACGATTCTGGTTGTCGATGATACACCGGAGAATATTGCAATATTAACCGGCCTGTTAAAACAGGATTATAAAGTGAAAGCGGCGTTAAACGGTGAAATTGCCATTCAAATTGCAAAAGGCAAAGATAAACCTGACTTAATTTTACTCGATGTAATGATGCCAAATATTGACGGTTATCAGGTTTGCAAAGCACTTAAAGCTGATCCACTCACCTCGCATATTCCAATTATTTTTGTAACCGCAAAAACTGCCGTCGAAGATGAGCAACATGGCTTTGAGCTGGGCGCAGTAGACTATATTACTAAGCCCATAAGCCCTCCCTTAGTAAAGGCGCGCGTGCGCTCACAATTAGCGATTTACAATCAGGCAAGGCACCTTGAAGAACTGGTTCAGCAAAGAACGAAAGAGCTTAATGATTCCCGCATAGAAATTATACAAAAACTGGGTAAAGCGGCTGAATTTAAAGACAATGAAACCGGTATGCATGTTATTAGAATGAGCTGGTTTGCCCGCTTTATTGCAGAAGCCATGAACCAACCCGAGGACTGGTGCGAGCTTTTATTTAACGCCGCGCCCATGCATGACATAGGTAAAATCGGTATCCCGGATCGGGTTCTGCTTAAACCCGGAAAACTGGACCCGCAAGAGTGGGAGATTATGAAAAAGCATGCCGAATATGGTGCTGATATTTTAGGAGAGCACGACTCTCCTCTGCTCAACTTAGCGCGAGAAGTTGCGATTACCCATCATGAAAAATGGGATGGCAGCGGCTACCCAAATGGCTTGAAAGGAACAGAAATTCCGCTTTCCGGCCGAATTGTTGCCATCGCCGATGTATTTGATGCATTAACCAGTGAGCGCCCCTATAAAAAAGCCTGGACTGAAGAACGTGCAATTAGTTTGTTGGAAGAAGAAGCAGGCAAACATTTTGATCCTGAGCTGGTGCCTATTTTTATCGCCTGTATTCCGAAAGTGCGGGAAATCCAACAGAAATTCACCGATCAGTTTGAAGAAAATCAGCATTAATGCCAGACAATATGTCTCATTTATAGCAGGCGAAAACTGATGAACAGAATACAAACAATAATACCCGATATGAGCTTTAGTTTTTTATGGCTCATTTTCAGTATGGTTTTACTGACATTTTCAGCCAGGGCTGAGCAGGAAAAAGTTATAAGAATCGCCATGGCTGATGACTATGCGCCTTTTTACTTTAAAACTGAAAACGGCTACGCAGGTATCTCGTATGAACTCGCTTCACATTTATTGGAGGGGCTAGGCTACACCCTGATTAATCAGCAGTACGAAACCATGGAGGAAGTATTAAAAAAAATGGAAGAGGGTGAAGCCGATGTGGTCGTTAACCTGACTGAAACACGATCACGTAAAAAAATTGCCCACTTTACAAACCAGCCACATATTTACGAGACCCAGGATTTAATTGTACGGTCAAACACACAGCTAGCCTACAACGGTGAGCTGAGCCGGTTAAAAGACTTTAGAATCGGTATTATCTTTGGCTGGACCTATGGACCCGAATTTGACAATGCGGACTTTCTCAACAAAGTCCTCACCAACAGTCCGAGAAATCAACTGGTAGAGTTATTAGCAGGTCAATATGACATCATAATTAATAACAAAGCCTCATTTTTACAACAGGCGAGTGAACTCAAACTAAGCCGGGCGTTTAAAATCATTGAACCCAGTGTTTATGCACTACCGGTAAAAATAGCGGTCAGCCACCGTTACCAGAACAGTCAAAACCTGATCCAGTCGCTCAATCAAGCATTGGATGTATTTTTAAGTTCAAAAAAGTATCGCCAACTGCGTTTAAAATACCAATTTGAGCCTGCAATACAACAGGAGCCAGCACAATGAAGTTAGCCGCTTGCCGCTCTGCTGCCCATTACTTGATATTTATTTTTGTGCTCTTCATCAGTTTGCCTACTAAGGCGCAACAATTCGCTCAATCCAGCCAACTAAAATCTGCCCAAACGCTAGACCTAACGTTAGAGCAAGTGAAGTGGCTGGCAAACCATGATGTCATTCGTATCACCGGTGATCCCGTATGGTATCCGTTTGAATTTATCGATGATAATGGCAAATACAGCGGCATTATCGCAGACTACCTAAGCATGCTTGAGCAAGAGCTCCCGGTTACTTTTGAATATGTTCCGGCAAAAAACTGGACTCAGGCCATTAATATGCTTAAACAGCACAAAGTCGATGCTGTGCCCGGTTTAAATAAAACCCAGAGCAAGCATAATACTTTGTATACGCACCCTTTCCTGCGTTTTTCTAATGTATTGGTTACCCAAAAACAAACGGCGTTATTGCAACATCTAGGCAGTAAAAGCAACTTAGAAATTGCCATTGTGGAGAGCTATGCCAACGGCCAATGGATGCAAGCTAACTATCCCAATTTAAGTTATGTGACTGTGCCATCAATCGAGGCAGCCCTGCAAAGTGTTGCTAATGGCGATTCAGATGCAGCTCTGGTGAATGAAGTCGCTGCACAAACTGTAATTAAAAAGTTATCGCTGAGTAATTTAAAGCTCAATAAAAGAATGGCATTTGAATATGAACTGGTATTTGGCATTAATTCAGAAATGCCTGAACTGGTTGAGATTTTAAATATCGCCCTAACGCAAATTACCCAAGTACAAAAGGATATGATCCGCGAAAAATGGCTCAGCGCGTATCAGGAAATCAATACTCCGGATACATTGAGCAAACCGGATTTAATCCCTTTTTCTTTTCTGATAAGTATCACTTTAATCATGGCCGCTGTTGTTTTATTGCTGGCCTGGTATTTGGGAAAAAACAGCTCAATTAAGTCTAACCAGGTTCAATCTGGTGGTAGCCGTTTTTTTGCCATGATTGCGCTTGGCGCATTACTGGTCATCACCATTACCTTTACCTGGCAATCGCTCAATAATCAGGAAGAAGTAGTGCGAAAAAGGGTCATGCATTCAGTTTCGACTGTGCTGGATGCCACCCGCCATGCGCTGTTATATTGGATAAAAAATAAAAAACAGCTTATTTCAACCATTGCCAATGAATCTGATTTGCGGACCCTGTTTAAAAATTATCGCTCGCATCTAACCGATGCACAGGACATTGCCAAATTTAAAGGATTTAGTGACAGCTCAGATAAGGCTATCCGTGGGGACAATAACTGGCAACTTTATATGATTTTGAAAGATGGCACCCCGGTTTTTGACAATACGCCATCATTTGCGCATATCCAGACCATATTAGACAACAAAGTTTTTGCCGGAGAAACCACCTTTATTGAACCGACAAAAAATCCGGATTCAGCCATTCCTTTCATGTATTTTGCAGCGCCGATTCGAGATTATAAAAACGAAATTATTGCCGCCGTCATAGGTGTGGTCAATCCATATCATGAGTTTACTGATATTTTGAATAAAGGTCACATGGGCGAAACAGGTGAAACCTATGTCGTAAACCGGAACGGTTATATGCTTTCCGAAACCCGTTTTAAAGCGGACTTGGTCAATCAAGTAGCAGAACTTGACCAAACCGGGAGCATTTTAAACATACGCCTGCATGACAGGTCACAGCCAAATCATTCAACCGCCACCGAACTGACGCACGCAGCCCGTTCGGTTACCGCTGGCGAAAACGGTTTTCAGGCGTCCGGTTACCATGACTACCGAGGCATTTCTGTATTGGGTGCCTGGGAATGGGACGATAATTTAGGCATTGGCTTTATTACCGAAATTGACGAGACGGAAGCGCTCGAATCTTATGTTATCTCGCGAAATATTGCTTACGCAGTGCTAGCTGTCACCCTATTTTTATCACTGGGTTTAATGGCCATTAACGCCTGGCTGAGTGAACGCACAAAACGTTCTTTATTAAAAGCCCGTGATGAACTGGAGCATAAAGTAGAAGCCAGAACGCTTGACCTTAAAAAAAGCCAAGAGCAAATGCTGGGGTTAATCGAGTCAGCCCCGGACCCTATGGTTGTAACCGATGCCAATGCAAAAATTATTATTTTTAACCGCCAGGCAGAAAAGCTGTTTGGTTACGAAAGAGCTGAAATTATTGGCAAAAGCGTAGAAACCTTAATACCAAAAAATTTACGCGAGCACCATGTAGATTACAGAAACCGGTACATGGACCAACCCACCGTCAGAGCAATGGGCGCCAACCAAAGTTTAGAAGCACTTAAAAAAGACGGACAGGTTGTTCCGGTTGAAATCAGCTTAAGTCCGATCCAATCCGATGAAGGGCTTATTGTTGCCAGCTCACTCAGAGATATTACCGAGCGACGTGAAGCTGAAAATGCCCTGCTGGCAGCCAAAGACGAAATTGAAAAAAAGCAGGCCTTACTGCAAACCTTATTTAATAATATTCCAGATTTAATTTATGCCAAGGACAGTCAGGGCATTTACATAGATATTAATACCGCATTTGAAACATTTACCGGGATTAGCAAAGATAATTTTGTTGGCCATTCAGACTTTGATATCTACTCTGAACAGGAGGCCAGACACTATCGCGAAACCGATATTCAGGTGATGAACTCAGGCCAGACCCAAAGGGATGAAAACAGGGTGACCTACCCTGACGGGACTCAGGTACTGTTAGATACATTAAAAATACCGCTTAAATCTGCATACGGAAAAATTAACGGACTGCTGGCCATCTCCAGAGATATCACTGAGCACAAAGAACATGAGCAAATGCTGCAGGCATCAAAGCTAGCAGCCGATGCGGCCAACCAGGCTAAATCTGATTTTCTGGCGAATATGTCTCATGAAATACGCACCCCGATGAATGCAATCATTGGCATGAGTCACCTCGCATTACAAACCGACCTCAATAAAAAGCAAAAAGGATATGTTGAAAAAGTTCACCGCAGCGCTGAAGCACTGCTGGGTATTATCAACGATATTCTCGACTTTTCAAAAATTGAAGCCGGTAAACTTAATATTGAATCTGTCCCGTTCCGGCTGGAAGACGTAATGGATGATTTAACCAATCTGGTGGGTCTCAAAGCAGAAGAGAAAGGCATAGAGTTGCATTATGATATGGAGCCTGACATTCCGCTGGCATTAGTCGGTGATCCGCTTAGATTAGGTCAGATCCTAGTCAATTTGGGGAATAATGCAGTTAAATTTACCGAAACCGGTGGCGAAGTCTTAATTAAACTAAGTGCTAAACCCCTTAATCAGCAGGAAATGCTTTTATTATGTGACGTTCGGGATACGGGTATCGGCATGACGTCTGAGCAACAAGCCAAATTATTCCAGTCATTCTCTCAGGCTGATAGTTCAACCACCCGTAAATACGGTGGTACCGGGCTGGGACTCACTATTTGTAAAAAACTGACAGATCTGATGGGCGGTCATATCTCAGTTTCCAGTGAACCGGACAAAGGCAGTACCTTTAGCTTTAGCATTAAAGTCGGAATCCAAAAAGGCGCCATCTCTCTACCTCGTCCAGCTTTAACGGACTTAATGGGGATTAAAGTACTCATTGTTGATGACAATGCGACCGCTCGGGATATTTTTAAAAATATGCTCACCCAGTTTAAATTTAAAGTATCTGAAGCCACCTCTGGTCAACAGGCCATTGAACAACTCGAAGCCGCAGATAGCAGTGAGCCTTTCGAACTTGTCCTTATGGATTGGAAAATGCCGAAAATGGATGGCATAGAAGTCGCCCACAAAATACAGTCCGACATGGCTTTATCCCATAAACCTAAAATTATTATGGTCACGGCGTATGGCAAAGAAGAAGTGACCAGTGCTTCTGAAGATCTTGCCATCAGCGGCTTTTTAACCAAACCGGTCACTCCGTCAAGTATGCTCAATGGCATTTCGCTGGCTATGGGTAAAGAGGTGGTTCAGGTTAAAACATCTGATTCAGTCGATGAACGAGCTAAACAGGCAATTAATAAAATTCGCGGCGCCTTTTTATTACTGGTTGAAGATAACGAGCTCAATCAGGAGCTGGCAACCGAATTGCTGGCACAGCATCAAATAGAGGTTGAACTCGCCGAGAATGGCCAGCAGGCACTGGAGAAAATCCAGCAACAGACATTTGACGGAATATTAATGGATTGCCAGATGCCGGTGATGGACGGTTATACAGCCACCCGCAAAATTAGGGAAATGACCCAATTCCGCGAAATTCCCATTATTGCAATGACCGCCAATGCCATGGCGGGTGATCGGGATAAAGTGCTGGATGCCGGAATGAACGACCATATTGCAAAACCGATAGACGCCAACCAGATGTTTATTACCATAGCTAAATGGGTCACACCGGCCAACCCCAAAGTCGAAGCATCAGACAACCCGGCAAACAAAGAACCGGCTCAACTCCCGGATTTGCCGGGCATTGATATCAAACAAGGTTTGTTGACCAGTCAGGGCAACCACAAACTTTTCACCAATCTGGTCAAACGTTTTTATGATACTTATCAATCCTTTACCCAGAATTTAGACCTTGTTATGGCAAAGCAGGATAAAACCGAACTTAAACGCATGATACATACGTTAAAAGGCACATCCGGTAATATTGGCGCGCTTGAACTGCACGAGCTGGCAAAAACGGTTGAAGCACAAATTATCGAAGGTGCTGAACCCAATCATGCTTTATTCAACGACCTGATTAGCAAACTGGATGAAGTGACCAGCGGAATCGCGCAGGCCAACTGGCAACAGGATAAAACCGGCCAGATCAATTTTGATCCTGAACAAGCGAAAACATTAATTGCTAAGCTCGATGAAGCCATAGCCTCGTTTGATACTGATGCACAGGAAATTATTGAATCACTGGCTGATTTGTATCAGGGTTCACCACATCAGGTCGAATTGAGCCAACTTTGCAAAGCCATAGAAGCATTTGATTTTACTGACGCACAAACCCGATTTGATACCATCAAAACAAAACTGCTGGACATAGCCAATAAAGGTCAGCAGCAATGCAATGCTAACCCAGTTAACGTTGACCCCGAGCAAGCTAAAAATTTAATAACCGAGCTCGATGAAGCCATAGCCTCGTTTGATACTGATGCACAGGAAATTATTGAATCACTGGCTGATTTATATCAGGGTTCACCACATCAGGTCGAATTGAGCCAACTTTGCAAAGCCATAGAAGCATTTGATTTTACTGACGCACAAACTCAGTTTGACGCAATCAAAGATAAACTGCTTGAATCAGCGAGCGGTAGTAGCTTTAAAGCGCCTGATAACAATATAATGCGCAAGTAAGTACAAGCTGGCAATGAAACACCATACTGAAAGGCACCAGCTTGCTCGCGTGAATATAAAATAAAATTGATCCGGGTAACCTCACTGGATAAAGGTTTATCTGAATGGGTGGCTTACGCGCCCACGGCGCTAAACCTCCCTACTTCACTACAAAGGATTCAACCTTCGGCTCTCGCCCAAACCGGGCATAACTTGCTAAAATTTAATTAGCTATTTAAATAACGGGAAGCGCAATAAAACAAGTAATTGTTGCGAGCCCCGATGGTAGGTTCAAACAGGGGCTCTTGAATGGAAACCGGACTTAATCTTGCCGGGCTGATTTTGCCTGCCGCGCCGCTCTGGGGGGCGGCGTTAATTCAAAAAATACAGTTCAGCCAACTTAGTATGAATCGCCGCTAAATCAATTTGAATATCATCTAAAAACTGATGTAAACGCCCATTTTTGAGCTGCCTGACATCGGTTGTTGTTAAATCTGTCATGACATCCTGAATCACAGCTTCAACCTGTTCTGATTTGGCAATCGGCTCTATCACGGCACGCATTTCATATAAACAAAACAACACAGAACGTGGAAAAACTTCACTGTGTAACATAAACTCAGTGACATCTTCTCGTTTTACTCTGACGCCCATTTGCTGGCGATACATTTGATAGGCACTGAGCGAACGCAATACACTAATCCACTGAATGTTTTCAAAAGGACGATCGGTTTCACTTTCAATCAGGTTTGCTGAACGCACATCTAAAATCCGGGTTGTCATATCTGCCCGCTCAAGCATATTGCCAAAACGCATAAACATGTAGCCATGATCATGATTGCAAGTGGCATCTAAAGCACCAAAAACAAGATGAGCCTGCTCAATGATATGTTTCAGATAAGCAAATCGTCCACGTTTACTAATGCCTTCGTTCTGGTTTTCTTTGACATAAAGATAGAGGGAATTAATCCCTTCCCAGACGGCTCGTGGGATAACATCTCTGACAGTTCGTGCATTTTCACGTGCAGCAGCCAGCGAATTTAAAATTGAAGATGGGTTATTTGCACCGACCAATAAAAATTTTACCGCGCCACGATCATTAAAATCTTTATGCGTTTCCAGATAAGCTTCACGCGAGCCGATAATATCAATAATGGGTTCCCACCCCGTCGACACCCCTTTAGGTAAATCCATCAATAGTAGGTTGTTAACATTGACCAAACGAGCAACGTTCTCGGCCCTTTCAACATATCGGCTCATCCAGTATAAGGTTTCAACGACTCTTGATAACATTATTTATCCCCCTCATCTACAATCCAGGTATCTTTACTGCCACCGCCTTGTGAAGAGTTAACCACTAAGGAACCTTTCACCAGCGCCACTCGGGTTAAGCCACCAGTCGTCACTTGAATGTTTTCACCTGAAGATAAAATAAATGGTCGTAAGTCGACATGCCGCCCCTCAACGTGATTGTCAACCATAGTAGGCACAGTCGATAAACTCAGTGTTGGCTGAGCAATATAATTACGCGGATCGGCTTTAATCCGTTTTATACATTCCTGCTGTTCTTTTTTCGTTGAATTAGGTCCAATCAATAAACCATAACCCCCTGATTCATTGGCGGGCTTGACCACAAGTTCATCAATATGCTCTATCACATACTGACAATCTGATTTATCCATACATTTATAGGTTGGTACATTCGGCAATTTAATTTCTTCGTCTAAGTAATATTTAATGATTTCAGGCACGAATGAATAAACGACCTTGTCGTCTGCAACACCGGCACCTGGCGCATTAACCAGGGCGACATTGCCTTTTCGCCACGCTCGCATTAATCCTGCCACACCTAAGGTTGAATCAGGATTAAAAGCTTCCGGGTCTAAAAATAAATCATCTATACGACGATAAATGACATCTACCCGGCGCAGGCCATAAATGGTTTTCATATAAACACAATCATCCCGCTCAACAACCAGATCGCGCCCTTCAACGAGTTCACAACCCATTTCCTGAGCCAGGTAACAATGTTCAAAATAAGCTGAGTTATAAATACCCGGAGTCAGCACCACCACTTCTGGTTTGTCATCTTTTCGTGGCGACATAGCAGCCAGCATGTCGAACAATTGCGAAGGGTAATCGTGAACCGGCAAGATATCATTGTTTTCAAATAAATCTGGAAATACACGTTTCATAACTGACCGATTCTCAATCATATAAGAAACGCCTGAGGGCACCCTTAAATTGTCTTCCAGCACATAAACTGTGCCTTTGTCATCTCTGACTAAATCAGAGCCGCAAATATGGGCCCAAATACCTTTCGGCGGATTAATCCCGACGCACTGCGGCCTGAAATTAACTGATTTAGCTAATAATTCTTTAGGGAATATACCGTCTTTAATAATGCTTTGGTTATGATACAAATCATCAATAAATAAATTGAGTGCATGCACCCTTTGCTTCAGGCCAGCCTCAATCAAATCCCACTCCGACTTACCTATTACTCTGGGTACAATATCCACCGGCCAGGCGCGATCAATCGAGCTGCCTTCTCCATAAACCGTAAAGGTAATGCCCATTTCTTTAATCGCAAAATCGGCTGCCGCTTTGGACGATACAAGCTCATCATCTGAAAGCCCGGCTAAATATTGGGCAAGCCCTTGACTATGACTTCTTGGTTGTCCGGAATGCGTAATTAACTCATCATAAAACGGATGACTTTTATATTTTTGCCAATTAATACTCACGGCTTTCTCCTTTTCCATATACTGACCGCATAAGCGGATACCGGATAACCTTTTGTGAACCCGGGATAACAAAAGTTTAGACTTTAGCTAACCGGATTTAGTCTTCCTGACGAATCATATCAACCGCTACATTCAGTTGATGTGTTCCCCCTCCAAAAACAATACCTTTTAATGGTGTGACGTCCGCAAAATCACGACCGACAGCTAAAGTAATATGTTGGTCATTGGGTAAAATATTATTGGTTGGATCAAAGTCGACCCAGCCTAAGTCCGGTACAAAAATAGCAAACCATGCATGTGTCGCATCTGCGCCTTCCAGTTTTACCTGACCTTCAGGCGGTACAGTTTCAATATAGCCACTGACATACCTGGCCGCCAGTCCTAAACTGCGCAAGCAGGCAATAGCAAAATGCGCAAAGTCCTGACAAACGCCCTTTTTGTGTGCAAAAACTTCACTTAATGGTGTGCTAATCGTTGTAAAACCCGACTCATACTGAAAATCATTAAAAATTCGTGCCATCAAGTCTTCAGTGGCTTCAATAATTGCACGTCCGGGTGAAAATGACTGCTGTGCATATTCGAAAATTTGATTATCTATCGGAGTATAAGGTGAAGCCAGCATAAATTCAGCGGCTTGAAGTAAATGAACATTGACCGGATTATGCAGCGCAAGTACAACTGACTCCCAGTTAATTTGCGCATCAAATAAATTTAACGCAGGTCGGGTAAATAATTCGACGTCACTGACTGCGGTAACAACCAGAGAATCATGCTGCGTCGGAATATCAAATACGGTGACTTTGTTACCAAAATAATCGACAAAAGTATCCAGATAATCAACTGCGGGACTCGTTGTAATTTGGTTTTGATAACAGGTCTGAAAAGCATTGGTAATCGGCGTTAGCCTTGCCTGATTCTGACACAAACTGACCGCTTCACTGTAGCAGTAAGTTGTACTGTGTTTAATCTTATACTTCACGAGCCGGTATACTCCCGAGGTTAGCGTTTAACGGCACAGCTGTTTTTGTATGAGAAAAATATTGCAGCATCAACATATCTGAAAACTGCTCTATTGAATGATCCACTGACTGCATCAACTCAACTAAATCCAGCCTTTGACCTTGAGTCAATTGAGCCAACTGTTTCTTTTCGGACAAGTGACATATAGTACGCATTTTAAGTAATACTTTGTGGTGCGGGCCCAATTGACCCGAGGCAGATTTATCCGGTAATTGCTTGCAAAGCGTTTCCAGTTGCTCAATCTGAAATAACAAACTTCTCGGATATTCAGCATCTAATAACAGCAGTTCCAGCCCGGTTTCTATGCTTTGATACATTCGGTAACGACGTTTATGGGTAATCAAGCTGACCTGACTAAATAGCACAGCTTCAAGCATATTCAACTGCTCACTTTCGCTCATTTCATCCGTTAGTAAAGCTTGAGTAACATGTAAAAGCTGAGTACTGCGTTCAACCCGACGGCCAATATCCAGCATAAACCAGCCATTACTATTGGACATACTATCTGACGTTGAGCCGTTAAATGCCATTAAATATCCAATAACCCGGTCAGCTGTTGTTTGCATAACTCGAGTGGACACGGCTGCAGGCAGACGCTCAATCCGTCTGATTTCATCGCGAATATCATCAATAATTCGCCAACTATCCGAAGACAATAAATCCCGAATTTGCAGTGCATTATATACAACTGAATTAAGTGTATTTAATAAGCTGCCCGCCAAGTCTTTATCAAACAACATATTCGCGGCAATTTCTCGGGGGATATAAGACATATGTTCATTGTCTTTAAACTGATAGGCTTGAAATGGATAAATAATCGCCTGATTAACCGTAGCATCAACTAAACGGGTCACTATTTTTTTATTATTACTGTCCGGGTATATCGAAAATTCGGTAAAGCGATCAATTAATAAACGGAGCATTCGAACCGTATTTTCACCTCGTTCGAGAAACCGTCCAAGCCAGTACAAATTTTCGGCTGTACGGGACGGTATTACACCGTCCAATAATGCCAAGTCAGACATTTCAGCCTTGATTGATGAGAACACGCCTGGACTGGAATCCAGCGGTTCATCGCTTCTCACCCAGGTATCTTTTATCCATCGGGTCTGACTGGTATTTTGATTGGCAAAGCACAAAGCTGAGGGCAATACCTCCACCCCTTTGTCTGTGACTAGTGCAAAGCAGCGCATCGTTACCGGCTGAGCGACCAGTGCATGATCATCCCAAAAAGGCGCCGTACTTAATTGCACTTTCTGACGAAAATAAAAAGAGTGATTATTTTTAGCTAAGGTCGTTTGTATTTCCTGAAACTGGCTATCGCCGTCCAGACAAAAATCACTTTTTTCATAACTAAAGAGTTGATACCCGCTCGGATTTTCGGCAATATCCTGTGCTTGTGGTGACGTTGCCGGGTAAGTTTCCGGCTCAGCCAGTATCAATGGCTCAGCTAATAGCTGATTCGCAATTCGCTGAATATTACTTTTCACACTCGGGCTTTCGAGTATGCCGCAGCCCAGTGGGTTGATAAGTTTAACGCTTTGCTGGCGAACCGCTTGCAATAATCCGGCAATCCCATCTATTGAATAGTTATTCTGCTCCAGAGAATCTACCTGTTGATCAGACAACCAGCGAACAATAACATCTACTTTTCGCAGACCTTTGAGTGACTTAAGCCAGACTTTACCTTTACGAACCGTTAAATCTGCACTTTGCACCAGAGTGTAACCCATATAAGATGCTAAAAAAGCCTGTTCTGAATAGTAAGCATCAGCCGGGCCTTTACTTAAAATCACGACTCTGGGATCTCGTAAACTGGGTGTCGACTCTGTAATCGTTCGCTGAAATTTCTTGAAAAAGTTGGCTATGCGCTGAACATTACATTCTGAAAATTCATCGCCCATCACGCGTCGCGCAATAATTCGATTTTCCAACAGCAAACCCAAACCTTGAGGGCTTTGTAAATGATCAGCCAGCACCTTAAACTGACCATTGGTATCGCGAAATATATCCACTGCAGCAAGCGTCACTTTAGTTTGCTGTGTCAGGCTGAAACACTCCCGAATATATTCATCTGACGCCTGCAGCTGATGAGCCGGAATCGTGCCATTTAACAACAGATTTTGCGGACCGTATAAATCATCTGCAATCCTGTTTAGCAACTCAACTCTTTGAGCAACCCCCTGTTTAACCGTTAACCAGTCCTTTTCTGATAACATTAAAGGTAAGGGATCGAGCCGCCAATGAATATCAGCTTCACCTGCATGAGTTACACCGCTGTCCTGCAATAAACGTTTAATTTCATTGGTTCGTAAATGTATATCTTTTTCAGATAGACTCGCCAGTTTTGCAAATAACACATCCCAATGTTCAGTATCTCCACCGCAATGATGCTCAACTTCATCATGAAGATGCGTGCCGTTCAGATACAAAGACAGCCAGTTAGGCATTTCGTGCATGTTATGTGATTCACTGTAATACAAAAACAATCCCTCAAGTATATACCTAAACTAACCAAAGCAGCTAACTCAACAGGTTAACCGCCGGATATGACTATCATGTTAAAAATTGAAGGTTTTTAATATTTTGGTTTGGTCCTTAGATCTAATGTATGAGGATACTCGGCATTAATATTTTCTTCCGCTGGAATAACAAAATCGACAATCGGCTGATGGTGTTCAACCTTATATTGCATTTGGCTGGGATGCCAACTGGCCTCTTTGTGTTGATTAATCTGATGCTGAGTATTCGGGCTATGACCATGGTCCCAGAATCTGGCTAGTCTTCGGCCTTCAGCTTCAAACGCATTCACCGGGAAAGTGGCAAAACTGCGCCCGCCCGGATGTGAAACATGATATGTAAAACCGCCGAGAGAGCGTCCTGACCATGAATCATAAATATCAAAAACCAAAGGCGCATGGATACCAATCGTTGGGTGTAAAGCGCTGGATGGCTGCCAGGCACGATAACGAATACCGGCAACCATAGCCCCTTTTTCAGTAACTGAGCGCATAGGCACACGGCGACCATTACAAGTGACAATATATCTGTCCCCCACCAAACCTTTTACTTTAATTTGCACACGTTCAAGCGATGAATCTACATAACGTGAGGTGCCGGAAGAACTCGATTCTTCACCCAGAACATGCCAGGGTTCAATTGCGGTTCTCAACTCCATTTCAATGTTATCAATCTGACGCACACCGCAACGGGGAAATCTGAATTCAAAGAAAGGTTCAAACCAGCTCAGATGGAAATTAAAGCCCGCTTGCTGCAAATCTTTGCAAACGCTGGCAATGTCCTGTTTTACATAATCGGGTAATAAAAATTTGTCATGCAGTTCTGTGCCCCAGCGAACTAAAGGTTTATGATACGGCTGGCGCCAGAACCAAACCAGTAAGCTTCTCAATAATAACATTTGCATCATGCTCATCCGCTCATGCGGCGGCATTTCAAATCCTCTGAATTCAACCAAACCTAAACGACCACTGGCTGAGTCGGGTGAATAGAGTTTATCAATACAAAATTCCGCTCTGTGCGTATTGCCGGTTAAATCAACCAGTAAATTGCGTAGTAGTCGGTCAACCAACCAGGGCTCAACAACTTCACCGGCCGGAATTTGTGAAAATGCAATTTCAAGCTCATATAAGAGCTCATCTCGCGCTTCATCGACTCTGGGTGCCTGGCTGGTTGGCCCGATAAACAAGCCCGAAAATAAATAAGACAATCCCGGGTGATGCTGCCAGTAGGTAATAAAACTACGCAACACATCAGGACGTCTTAAAAATGGGCTGTTAAGCGCTGTAGCTGCACCCATAGTCACATGATTCCCACCACCCGTACCTGTATGACGGCCATCCAACATAAATTTGTCTGTGCCGAGACGGGATTCTTTCGCTAAAGCATACAAAATGTGTGTACGATCGACCAACTCACTCCAACTGACCGATGGATGAATATTCACTTCAATCACACCCGGATCCGGGGTAACTGCAAACTTATCGATTCGGTTGTCACCCGGCGGCGTATAACCTTCAATCACAAGCGGCATGTCTAAATGATGAGCGCTGGCTTCAACCGCATTAATTAATTTTAAATATTGTTCGCTGTGACTCAGCGGTGGCATAAATACATAAAGCTTGCCGTTACGAGCCTCTATTGCAATAGCTGTCTTAAATAACTCAGTGCCAACATATCCAGCCTGCGGTGTCAGATAATTCGAATCATCCTCTTCGTACTCAGCCGGGATTGAGGTGGGATCTCTTTCTATAAACACTTTTGAACCAGCCAGACTATCCAGAGGCAAACGGTAACCCAGTGGAGAATCACCCGGTAATAAATAACAATGCCCGCGTTTAAATTCCCAGATACATGATTGCCATTGTTCTTTCACCGGGTCCCACTGCAATGGCAGCACAAAACCAGCTGGTTTATCCAATCCCTGTTCGAGTTTTGCTAAAAAGCCTTTTCGGCTCATCGCATGCAAAAGTTCCGGTTGATCCGGACCCGGATCAACCGGTAAACAGCCCTCCTGCCATAAATGATAAAGTACGTCTTCATAGGCGGTGGTAATGGCCTTTTCCGGCAGGCCAAGTTGCTTAGTAAGCGCCTTTGCAAATTGTCCGGCGTCTTCTTCCGTTAATTTATAATCCTGATTAATATCAGCCAGCAAATCATTATTGTGCCAGATAGGTTCCCCATCTTTTCGCCAGTAACAGGCATATTGCCATCTGGGCAAAGGCTCACCCGGATACCACTTCCCCTGACCATAATGGCGAAAACTGCCATCGCTAAACCGGGCCTGCATTTTCATAAATAAATCATGCGCTAACCGTCTTTTATCGCTGCCGTCAGCCGCTGTATTCCACTGCGCACTTTCCATATCATCAATTGAAATAAACGTTGGCTCACCGCCCATGGTGAGTTTAATGCCAAGTGATTCTAATTGACGGTCAACCGAGTGACCCAACTGATAAATCTCAGCCCACTGGGCTTCTGAATAAGGTTTGGTAACCCGCGGCATTTCATGGATGCGCTTAACTTTATTGGCGAATTCAAAATTGACCGTTTCACAGGGTTCTAAACTTCCGCTAACCGGAGCAGCTGTGCTTGGTTCTGGTGTACAGGCTAGCGGAATATGGCCTTCCCCGGCAAATAAGCCGGATGTAGGGTCAAGCCCAACCCAACCGGCGCCGGGAATATATACTTCAGTCCAGGCATGTAAATCCGTAAAATCAGCTTCCGGACCACTGGGCCCGTCCAGTGATTTCTGATCCGGCGCCAGTTGCACCAGATAACCTGAAACAAAACGCGCGGCCAGCCCCAGATTTCTGAATAGCTGAACCGATAACCAGGCAGAGTCGCGGCAGGAACCGGATTTTTTAGTCAGGGTTTCATCGACGGTTTGCACCCCGGGTTCCATGCGAATGCCGTATTCAACCAGGTTGTAAAGGGCCTGATTAACACTGACAATAAAGTCAACTGTCGCCAGTGCTTTTGCGGGTTTAAGTTCATTTATCAGCTGTTGAAACTTATCTGACACGGCTAGGGTTTCTAAATAAGGCGTTAAATCCTGTTTTAGCTGATTAGGGTATTTAAACGGAAACTTTTCAGCGTAGCTTTCCAAAAAGAAATCAAATGGATTAATAACCGTCATTTCAGCGGTTAAATCAACGGTAAACCAAAATTTGTCCGTCTTTTCAGGAAAAACAACTCGGGCAACATAATTACCAAAAGGATCCTGTTGCCAGTTAATAAAATGATCTTCCGGATAAATTTTAAGAGAATAGCTTTTAATCGGTGTGCGACAATGTGGTGCGGGTCTCAGTCGAAAAAGGTGCGGATCCAGCCTAATCGGTTTTTCATATTCGTATTCCGTATGATGGGTAATGCCTACCGTAATTGTCATAACTCATTCCTCTGACCTTTTTGGTCCCTTCTGTTTTATTTTTATACTGGCGATTGACCTAACAAGTATAGATAACCTCAGCTCGGGTGAGACAAAAATATATACAGCAATTGTTATGCCTAAGTGAAAGTTTTAAAAATAATCCTGGCAATGCCATCACTTACTGGTTCGCCAAATATTCTGATTGAGTGGCAGGCTGTAACGCCTTAAAAATAAATACCTGTAGGTATAATCGGCCTGCTGATAGAGGGTTTATTTATCTTTGCTTCAAATTAGAAAATGGCGGATTGATTAGGCAAGTTTAATTTAGGCTAAACGGTCTGATTCTATCTGCCCGTTTTGGTTTCCACGGTTAAACTGAGTCCGTATCTGACCTGCTTATTTGGTGTTTATAAGACAATCTAAATTTTGACAAACTTCAAGAAAATCATGCCTGAATCTTGTTGCATCAAAACCACCTAACTTCTTCTGTTTTACGAGCAACACTTCTGTCGATTGATAAACCAACTCGATAATATAAGTGATATTTTGTTCAGAGGTATTCTGCCTGATGACTTTAAAATCCGGGCGAACGCTGTAATGTCCTACATTAAAACGATCCGGTATTGCCGGCAATCCCGTGCGCGAAGCGCCAGATACCTTTTTTTGAAATCGAAATGCTTTAGCGGGCTTATTAAACATCAGACAACTCGATTCGCCCAGTTCCAGATCGAGCCATAGGTGTTCCATAATTCCGCCATAATCACAGGACAGCCGATTCGAAAAAATGACAAGCCGCTCTTGTAGCGCTTCAGCAAGTTCTTTTTGCTTCCAGTCATACCGGTTTGCAAAAATTTTAAACTCCATTTTTTAAACCTATCCTCTTTAGTGTAGATCGGCGTTTACGTCTTTAAAATGCAATATTTATAGCGCTTAACATTTTTCACTTGCAATCTTCTAAGGCCAGCACCCTGCCAGCATCCATGTTGACTAACTTAGTCCTTTCAAGCATTCAACACATAATGGTAACAGTACTAGCTGCTAACCTTGCTCACCAGTAGCTTGAGTTGTTGATTCCCAATTTGCAGCCTTGCTTCTTTACCGTATTCCACCGTCAGTGAAGGCGTAATGGTGTTTTCTCCAACAGTGACAGCCGCCAACACACCAGCCGTGCCGTCCTGGTTTGGCTTGACGGTAAGGTTATAGCTAAAGCCATTATCCATCACGATCGATTCCATTTTATCTGCTTCAACAACCATGGTTGGAGAGGCTAACAGTTGCCCTTGAGCATACACAAATGTGGATATCTGGTAAGTATCAGCTGCAAAACATGATAACGTAGTCAATAATGAAGCGCTCAGTATTATACTTGCCTTAATTTTCATTTTAACTTCCTTATAAAATACGACAGATAGATAACGCCAACCAGGTGTATGTGTCGTATCCATATTTTTAAGATGCTTTTTGCCGGTATAATCTGCGCAAATTTAATATTGAAATGAGCACTAAAAAATAGCAAACAAATACGATAAATAACATGCCAATTTTAAATTCTGTATCGACATAGGCCTCACTGGGATCCACAACATTGTAATAGATACGAATCTCAGGATGTTCTTTATATTGATTAATCAGTTTTATTATTTCAGATGAGTTGTAGCTTGTTCCAACTACGGCAAACCGGTCCCCGTAGTAAGTTTGATTATCGACTGTGTATTGATATTTCAGATTCAGTTTAAACTTACCATCGACTGAGGAGGATGGTTTAGCTTCAACCGATAAAACCACTCCCTCAACAAAGGGCCAAGTTTGAACCAGCATACTTTTGTAGCATGCGTAAGAAAAAACCATACTGGCTAACGTTGCTAAACCCAGCAACACATAATAAAACTTTTTATTTTTGTTAAACATAGTAACATTGATTGGTATGTGATCAGCATTATTTTTGCTGAATTTTGAAAATATTTGATTGACCCAAGTTTAAACCGTTTGTAATAAAGGTTGCGTCCAGCGTCAAATCCAGAGGATATTGTTTGGATGGCACGCTATCTAACCAAGGAAATAATAAAAACATTTTATTACCGACAATTCGACCTTTAACTGGCATGTCCGGAAAAATAAGATCAGGCGCTTTACCACTCAGCACTCTGAAATAAATACCAAATTCAGTTATTCTGTAGGTCGATGAAGAAGGTAATGCGACTTCAAGTTCAATTAAACCTGCATCGTTGCATGAATTACCCGGTTGGTAACTTGCTCGGGATATCTTAGCAACAGTGACAATTGGTTTAGGGACACTCTCCCAGTATTCTCCAGCTGAATTCGGATCGGTTTGAGCAGGTCCTGCATGTTGTTCCCACCTTTCTAAACTAGGCTGAAAAATATCATAACCCGCGAATGAACATGCAAACGAGTTGGAATGAATAAAACTTAACAAGACCACCAATTTCAAATATTTCATTAAAATGCTCAATTATATTCGCTTAACCGGCATAAAAGACAAGCCAAAATAACGGTTAATGTTTTGCTTCAACCTGATTTTGCGTTAAGACAATGACTTTACTGTCGGTTGATTGATCAACGGTTAACCCAAAACTGTTTTCCAACACACTAAATACATTATCTAAATCTGCGAGCTTAATGCGGGCGACCACCTGTGTGGTTTTCAGCTCATCTTGCTTTAATGCAAACTGATAACCTGTATAACGGGACAGCTCGTTGACAACAGATTCAAGTGAATCACCGTTAAAGGTTAAGCTGCCTTTTTGCCAGGCTAAGAAAGCATCCAGCTTATCCGGGTCAATCACTTCTAAAGCCGTTTTTTCGGCGACTTTAACCCCATTTTTCAGCATCAGTTTTTCGCCTTTATTCACCCGCAGCGTTCCAACCGGATGACGTAAACCAGATGAATTAGTTTTTAAGTCGGGTGTATCTGCAACAGCCACTTTGCCATCGGTTACAATCAATTCTACTTCCAGTTCATTCTCAATCGAAACATTAAAGGCCGTGCCGACCGCTTCAATCGCTTTGTCTTGGGCAAATACCACCAGCGGCCAGTTTTTATCGTGCGCAACCTGAATATGTAACTCACCTTTATCCAGATAAAGCGCGCGATTTTTTTCTGTGTAAACCACTTTTACTTTTGAATTGGTATTCAGCTTTAATACTGACTGATCCGGCAAGTTAAAACTGGCCTGCTCGCCATAACGGGTGTGATAAGTTTTAACATATTGTGGACTTTGCTCAGCATCGGGTATATCAGCCGGAATAATCTGTTGCTGCCACCAGGTCGCAATTTGATTAAAGTAACGAGCTTGCGGCTCTAAATGGCTCAGAATAATTAAACCAAAACACAGCACAGCGCTGAAGGCGATTGCCAAGCGCGGTGAAAATGATTTTTTGGTTTTTTTATGTTGCGCCTGATAGGGAAAAATTTCGGACAAATTTGCCAGTACGTCGGCATCTTTTACCGGCCCGGCCACTTGCTCATAACAGGCTCTATGCTGCTGTGACTGATTCAGCCAGGTTTTAAATTCAGCTTGCTCAGCCTCAGACATGCCCTCTTCTTCTCGAATCAACCAGAGTGCAGCGTCAGATAACACTTGCTCTTTGCTTTTAAGCTCAACCACATTGTCATTTGAATTATTCACTTTGAGCACTCCTTGCTGAAGATTGCGCCGAGTCGCCCGAAGCTTCATTAGCCGCATGAACCAGCGCCTGAAATTTAACATACCCGCGCTGCAGTTGAGTTTCGACGGTCCGGCTACTCAAATCTAATTCATCGGCAATTTCTTTAATTTTCATTCCGTATACTTTTTTCATAATAAATATTTTTCGGCACTGGGGCGGCAATTGCCTGACAATCTGGCAAAACACTAAAAATTTTTCGTCGGTTTCAACTTTGTTAAAGGTGGAATCTTCACTGTCGACCCCAAAGTCAGATTCACACTCAGCGCCATCATTTTTTTGATGATGCGGTTTGCGCAAAAAATCCAGCGCCATATTTTTAGCGACAGTATAAACGAAGCCTTTATTAATTTGTGCAGATTTATCCTGCTGGTGTTGCCAGACCTTAATATAAGTTTCCTGAACAATGTCTTCTACTTCATCCGGCGGCACAATAGAGGATACAAACAATTTGAGTTTGCCCCGAATTGACTTAAAAAATGAAGCTGTCTGATGCTTGTTTTCCATAATTACCCTACAGGCGCTGAAAAGGTCAAATCACACTTTAAAATATTAACGAAATAGCCGGTAAAAATTACTGACAAAGTCCAGTATTTATTTTAACCCGAATAAAAAACAACAAAACAATAACACAAAAACCACCAGTTGACTTTATTTGATATTTTTTGAAAGAAAATAACCAAACAAAAATAAATAATAAACCACTGAATTATATGGAATAAAAAGCATAAAACCCAAAAACTTAAATTTAAATTAAAATATTTTTTAATTTTTTGTAAGTATTTTTGACTAGCCATTGCGTTTTATGACTGTGTTTAAGCGAAACACTCAAATAAAGGCGCTGATTCTGACAATGTGGGTTTATCAGACAATCAGCACAGCCAATTTTTTCACGACAAAAGGTCGGGATAACAAGAGAGCAGCAACAATGAGAAAAACTAAAGTTTATACCAGTGTCGCCACCGCCCTATTAGGCTTAATGAGCTTAAATTCATATGCAGCCGAATCTGGCGCTGATAATGAACAGGAAATGGAAACCATCGCCGTCAAAGGCTTTCGAAGTTCACTCAATAAAGCCTTGTTAGACAAACGTGCTAATGTCAATGTCAGCGAATCTATTTCAGCTGAAGATATGGGTAAGTTCCCGGATTTAAATATTGCCGAATCTTTGCAACGTGTACCAGGTGTTGCGATTAGCCGGGAAGGTGGTGAAGGCCGCCGGATCACATTACGGGGCTTAGGCCCTGACTTTACCCGCGCTACCTTAAACGGTATGGAAATTCCGGCAACCACCGATGAATTAGACTCTTCAGTCAGCGCCTTAAACGGCGGCCGTGCATTTGAATTCAACATCTTTGCGTCTGAATTATTCAACCGGGTTGATATTCAAAAGTCACCAACAGCTTCAATAGAAGAAGGTGGTATCGCCGGTACTGTTGACCTGTATACAGCTAAACCTTTTGATAATCGTGGCTTTCATGTTGCTGCGTCTGCTCAGGCCAGCTACAACGATGTGTCTAAATCAACCGATCCAAGGTTTGCAGTCATGGTATCTAACACTTTTATGGATGATACTTTCGGAGCCTTGTTTTCAGTAGCCTATTCAGGTCGTAAAGTTAATCAGGAAGGCTTTGGTACAGTTGGCTGGCAAATGCCGGTGACCAACAATATGACCTATATTGATAACCCGGATTTACAAATTAATGGCACGCCCGCCAATAGCGATTGCCAACTCAATGATGAATCAGTCAACCCGGTCAACTGTTTATGGACACCTCGCCTGCCACGCCCTGACTTTTTTGGCAACGAACAAGACAGAATGGGTATAACCACAGCATTTCAGTGGGCACCAACAGACGATATTGAACTGACGTTTGATTACTTGCATTCAGAGCTTGAAAACAACCGTGCATTTTATAATTTCTACGAAATGTACCGTAACTATTTTAACCAAATTACGCCTATTGAAGTCACAGTAAATGAAAACGGTAAACAAGTTGATGCGGGTCTTTATGATGGGTTAACTGGCCGGATAGAAAGCCGCGAAACCATGGGTAAAACAAAATTTGACCAATATGTATTATCCGGTGAGTTTAACCTCAATGAGAGAATGCAGGTGAATGCATTATTGGGTCTGGCAGAATCCGATTTCCGCCGTGAAGAATTCCGCCACATTATGGACACACTGGATACGCACCAATTTGGCTTTGATTTTTCAGGTAATGCAGAAACGCCAGTCACTTATTTTTATGAATACAATGATGCGGCTGAATACAACTTAAGCTCGTTTGATGGTGCCGGAGAAACCGACAAACGTAACCTAACCGGTAAACTGGACTTTAAGTATGATGCTGATGAAGTCACCATTAAAACCGGTTTTGCTTATAATGACAGAACCGTCACAGAGCGCAGGTTCAGCTTACCAACGCTGTCACTGGACAGTGCTGTCGGTTTTACCGAAGACTTTCCGGAAAGTGATTATGGTGAAGGGTTTGATGGTTATACCTTCCCTTTCATGGTTGCAGATTTTGGCAAAGTAAAAGATGAAATAAACCGCACCACAGGCGCTAATGGCTGGCAGTCACAACCGCAAAACGGTTATAAAATTAATGAAGAAACCATAGCCGCTTATTTAGAGTTTGACACCGAATTTGAAATCGATGATATGTTGTTAATGGCTAACTTTGGTATTCGTGCTGTTGAAACCAATACTACATCAACCGGTTATGTCAAAGTCGATGAGCAAGTATTGCCAATCGTCGCAGAGCATGATTACAGTAACTTTTTACCCTCAATGAACTTAGCATTAGAAGCCATCGATGATGTGATTGTACGTTTAGGGGTAACCCGCTCAATGACGCGCCCAAGTTTAACCAAACTCAGTCCGGGCAGCCCAGGTTTCAGATATATTGAAGGCTTTGCAACCGTAGGCAACCCCTACCTGAACCCTTATGTATCAAATAATGTGGATTTTGGCGTTGAATGGTATTTTGATCAAGAAGCCTTATTAGCCGCCACTTTATTCTATAAGGATGTGGAATCTTATATCCGCTCAACTCAGGAAGATAAACTGATCGATTCTATTTATCATCCTGTTATTGCGCAGGACCCAAGTTTTGACCCGCGCATTTCAGTTGACCCGTACACTACAGCTTATACGCATTTTTCATCCGATAATGCAGAAGGCACTGATATCAACGGCTTGGAAGTGATTTACCAACAGCCTTTGAGTTTCTTACCCGGATTTTTAAGCAATACAGGTATTGTCGCTAATTATACGCGCGTTCAATCCGGTGAAATTGTAGGTGTATCTGAAAATTCCTATAACTTTACCTATTATTATGAAGAAGATGATTTTGGTGGCCGTATCTCGGTGAATAGCCGCGACGATTATTACACTGAAGTGCCAAGCTTTGTTGGCAATGCTCACAGTGGGGTAACCGGTCCGACTCATGTGGACTTTTCATCATTCTATAACGTCAATGAAAATGTCACTGTATCGTTTGAAATCATCAACTTAACTGACGAATATTCTAGAATTTTTATGACGGGTGATGGCACGCTTAACCTGATGCGTGAATATAATCACTCTGGCCGTCAATTTTTCTTAGGCGTTCGTTACAATCAATAATTCACCCGGGTGAATTATTGAATCATACAACAGCCAGCCTTTGGCTGGTTGTTGTATGTTATCAAGCTAAAAACAACAACTCTGAAACTGGCGGCAATAATAAACAAAATGGATATCCAATGATGAATAAATTCAAATATGCTGTAGCAATACTTGCCAGTTTTGGGCTGCTAGCTTGCACATCACCGAGTGAACCGAGCAGCCAGGCTGCAGTAAAAGTCACTACCACTGAAAAATTAATGCTAAGTGGAACAGGCAGCCATGATGCGGTTGAGTGGGACTTTTATTGTGACAAAGGACGTAATTGCGGTGAATGGTCAAAAATTTCTGTTCCTTCTAACTGGGAGTTGGAAGGCTTTGGTCAGTATGATTACGGTCATATCAAAGACAAAAGTAACGAACAAGGCATTTATCGTCGCTCATTTAACGTGCCACAAAACTGGCAAACTAAAACCATAAAAATTGTTTTTGATGGTGTCATGACAGACGCAACGGTTTTAATTAACGGTGAGCAAGTAGGTAAAAAACATCAGGGCGGATTTTACCGCTTCAGTTATGACATTACGCCCTACCTTGAATTTGGTAAAAGCAATGAAGTAAAAGTCATTGTAGATAAAATATCTTCCAATAAAAGCGTTGAAATTGCAGAGCGTCAAGCTGATTATTGGGTGTTTGGTGGCATCTTTCGTCAGGTCTTTTTGCAAGCCCTGCCACAAACTCATGTTGACTGGCTCAGTCTGGATGCTAAAGCCAATGGCCATTTTAAGTTAGATGTATATCAAACAGGTCCGGAAATTCCAAAAGATGCTCTAGTCAGCGCGCAAATTGTTGACCAGTATGGTAACCCGGTCGGCAAAAGCTTCAACGCACCACTCAATAATAAAAAAGCGAGTTTGCAAACTCAAATTGAAGCGCCTGCATTATGGACAGCTGAAACGCCTAACCTATACAAAGTTAATATTGAGCTAAAATCAGGTGAGAATACACTGCATCAACTCAGTAAAACCTTTGGGTTTAGAACGTTCGAACTCAGACCACAGGATGGCTTATATCTAAACGGCGAAAAAATTATTCTTAAAGGCGTTAACCGTCATAGTTTCCGACCAGAAACCGGTCGAACCCTAACACCACAAATCAGCGAAGATGATATTAAACTGATTAAGCGCATGAATATGAACGCCGTTAGAATGTCTCATTACCCGCCGGATGTTCATTTTTTAGAGGCAGCCGACAGACTCGGTATTTATGTAATAAATGAATTAACGACCTGGCAAGCACCGGCTTACGATACACCAACGGCAAGACGTTTAGTTGAACAGCTAGTGAAACGCGATCAAATTCATCCAAGTATTCTAATGTGGGCTAATGGCAATGAAGGTGGCTGGAATACGGATGTAGATGACGATTATGCATTGTACGATATTCAAAACCGACCTGTGCTGCATCCTTGGGAATTATTCAGAAATTTAGATACAGATCATTACCCGACTTATCAAGAGCTGGTTGCCAAACTCGAGCAGAATGAAGTATTTATGCCCACTGAATTTTTACATGGTTTATACGACGGAGGCCATGGCGCTGGTTTAAGAGATTTCTGGGACTTTATGATGTCTACACCATTAGGTGCAGGCGGCTTTCTTTGGGTATTGGCTGATGAAGGCGTGGTTAGAACCGATCAGCAAGGCCGAATTGATACCGACGGCAACCATGCACCAGACGGGTTAGTCGGTCCGCATGGCGAGTTAGAAGGCAGTTATTTTACAGTTAAAGATATCTGGTCACCGGTTAAAATTGAAAATCTAAAAAATGGTGAAGTTTTGCCTGCTGATTTTAATCGGATACTGAAAATTAAAAACCTATACGATTTTATCGATTTATCTGATATTCAATTAAAATGGCGTTTATACGAGCCTGTTACTGCATTTTCAAGCGATAAAAAATTAGTCGCCAGTAAAACAGTTTCATTGCCTGCGATTAAACCGGATGAGACAGGCAATGTTGAATTAAACCTGCCGGATGACTGGCAACAACAAGGCTGGCTGGAGGTTGAATTTGTGGATGCTCACAAGGACTCAATCTGGACAAATAGTTGGCCGGTTAAAACACCTGAGCAAGTCGCAGCAACCACTTCTGCACAATTTAACGAGCAACAGGCCGACTCAGTCAAGGAGTTGAAAATTGTTAAACAGGATGATCAAGTATTACAAATAGCGGCCGGAAATATCAAAGTCAGTTTTAACGCAAAAACCGGCCTGCTTGAATCGTATCAGCAACAAGACAAAAGCGCTGCGCTTACACAAGGCCCAAGGCTCATACGTTCAGACGACAGTTTACATGATGCTAAAGCTAAAACCTGGTTTGTGCTTGATCCAACTCAGCCTGAGAAACGTTCAAAAATGGCAACCCGACTAAAATTAAGTAAAACCTTAGATGCGATTCAAATTGAGGTAATCAACCCACCAACTGGTATCACTAAACTTAATTGGACAGTTCATAGAGCCGGATATCTGTCACTGGATCTGGATTACCAAATTGACGGCGAATATGTATTGCACGGTATTGCCTTTAATTACCCCAAATCTGATATTGCTCGTAAAAAATGGCTGGGTGATGGCCCTTACCGGGTTTGGGCAAACCGATTAGAAGGGGTTAATTTTTCAGTTTGGGAAAATGAGTATAACGAAGGTATCGCCGGTGAAAACTGGGTATTTCCTGAATTTAAAGGTTATTTTGCTGATATTAACTGGTTAACATTAGAATCGGAGCATAACCGTATCAGTTTTTCAACACAGACGGATGATTTGTTTGCCCGGGTTATGCAACCGGATGATGGTAAACATCCGGCTAATACGCTGGCACTTGAATACCAAGGTGAGATTAGCTTTTTACACAGAATCAGTCCAATCGGGACTAAATTTTATGCACCAGAAAAGCTAGGTCCGCAAAGTGAAAATGTATATGAAAAAGGGGTTAGAAATATTCAGTTAGATATTTTCTGATTTCACCCCCCTACTCCGAATATGTGCTTGGGGCGACCCGGGTATCAGTTCGGGCGTCAGCAAATGGCTGGCGCCCGAGTCTGATATCTTAGTGCGCTGATTTTGAGTTCCTACAAGCCAACTTAATCTACTCGTACAATCAATCGAATATAAAATAAAGGACTCAATATGATAAGAGGCTGGCAATTTTTTTTCTGTTGTTTGATGCTTAATTGGGTGCTGACTGGCTGCGTATCCAACCCTGAGATCACAGCGACTCAATCGGTTCACACACCCATGTACAAGCCTGTCGATTTTAATTTGTACTCAGATAATAGTACCAAGCAAGAGACAGCAAAAAATAATGTCACCATTAGCTTGTTTAAACCGAATAAAACACCCGCTTCTGAAACAGCCGTTATTATTTTTCCGGGTGGAGGCTATCGCCAGGTCGTTATTGAAAAAGAAGGATTTCAAATCGCTAACCAACTCAATCAAATGGGTATTACAGCATTTGTCGTCAACTATCGATTACCGGATGATACATACTCTAAAAACAATAGCAGTATTGCGCTCAAAGATGCGCAGCAAGCAATTCATTTTGTTCGTAGCCGCGCTGAACAATTTAATCTAAGTCCAAATAAAATTGGGGTCATGGGGTTTTCAGCCGGAGGTCACCTCGCCTCAACCGCTGCAAACCGCTTTAACCACACCATAAACTCAAATTTAAGCGGGCAAAATGTGCGCCCGGATTTTCAGGCTTTAATATACCCGGTGATTTCAATGAAACGGGATATTACGCACCCGGGGTCTCGCGAACGTTTATTGGGTAAAAATCCAGCCGATGCCAAAGTCGCCTTGTATTCTAACGAAACTCAGGTCACTCAGTCGACACCCAAAGCATTTATTGTACATGCAGTAGACGATATGAAAGTGCCGGTTGAAAATGCATTACGCTACACCCAGGCACTTGCCAATAATCAGATTCAAACCCAACTCATATTGCTTGATAATGGTGGACATGGGTTTGCGCTAAAACATAACTTTGACTGGATGCAATCGTTTAGAATCTGGCTTAAAAACAATCAGTTCTTGTCAAACTAAGGGCTGTTGAGTTTTATGTGGTTTTTATAGGTTAGCACTGTATAAAAACCAGATAATAGCGAAACCGATAAAACCACTAGGCAGAATCGTAAACCATTGCTGACCCCCATCACGCTTACTACACTTAATTCACTGGACACATGTTCACGTTAAGGAGTATTCCTGATGAAACCATCTGATAAAGTTAAACAAAGAGTTGTAGAGCAGGCCGTTGAGCTGGCGCTTAAGTTTGGCTGGGCGAATTTTTCATTGCTTGAACTGGCCAAACAATCCGGTTATTCATTGTCAGAATTGAGTGCCTGTTTTCGTTCAAAAGACGATATTGCCGAAGCTTTGTTTGATAGAGCTGATGGTGCAATGTTAAAGCTGGCTGAAGACAGTTCTTTTACAGCGAAGGATCCTCAAGCCCGCACTGTGCACTGCATTATGGTTTGGTTAAACACGCTTGAACCTGTCAAACCACTTATCAAATCAATTCTCTGTTATAAGCTGGAACCGGGTCATTTTCATTTGCAGGCTCATGGCATTACCCGAATCAGCAGAACGGTGCAATGGATTCGGGAGATATCTGCCAGGCCCCAACATGGATTTGCCCAGATAGTTGATGAAATTGCACTGACAAGCGCTTATCTTGCAAGCTTTTATTTTTATTTAAACGATACCAGCAAAGACAATACGCATACTCATGATTTTGTATTACGGCAAATCGGCCGTATTGAGCAGGCGCAGCTTGGTTGCGCGGCTAAAAATCCTTTTTCACACATCAAGTGTGTCAAACCGGATAAAAATGATCCGGGAGCCATTTAATGGATGCGTTCACGCATGTAATCACAGGCAGCATTTTAGCTCAGCTTCCTCAATGTCAACGGGCACAAAATCGGCACAACTCAAATAATCGGATTCAGGTAAGCTGGCAAAAACGCGCTGTAATTGGCAGTTTAGCCGCCATTCTACCGGATATTGATTACCTGTTGTTCTGGTTTAATCCACTTGACTTTTTAGCCTACTGGCACAGAGCCGAAACTCATTCAATGATTCTGGCACCGGTTTGGGCCTATTTATTGAGTTGGCTGGTGATAAAATTCTCTTTAGTGCGAAATGTTAAACTCGTATTTTCGATTGTTTTTATCTGTCTGTTGAGCCATATATTTATCGATTCACTCACCGTATTCGGTACTCAATGGTTTGCACCTTTTAGTGACTTACAGATTAAATGGAATCTGCTGTTTGTCATTGACCCTTATTTCACATTAAGCCTTATTTTCAGTGGCATTTTACTTTATTTTTTGCGCAGTAATAGCCGGAAATATTGGGTGCTCCTTTTACCATGCAGCTATTTAGCACTGGTAATTTTCATTAAAATACAATTGGTTGAAAAGCTCTCACCAGAGGCAATCGAAGGCCAAACAATTTCAATGTTACCCCAACCGTTTTCGCCTTTTTATTGGCAGCTGTTAGTTGAACATGACCAAAAAATACAGCAAGCTTACCTAAAATATAAAACCGATCCGCTTGCTTCAACTCTATCCAGCTTGTTCGGCATAAAAGATTACAGCGACTATTTCAACCAGATCACACACCTCCACTGGCAAACCAGCGATAATCCAAGTTATTTAAACAATCAATCACCCGAAATATATCAGGCCTGGACACAGCCTGAATTTAAAGCATTTAACGATTTTAGCCACTACCCCATTTTTATCGGGAAAACCCAAACAGCTGATATAAGCTGTTACTGGTTTAGTGATTTACGCTATCATTGGCCGGGTATAATACCGGCTTTTAGATATGCCAGTTGTCGGGATGGTAATAATCAGTGGCGGATAAAACGGCTAAAATATTTTAGCAACATCAGCCAGACGATATAATATGGCTTATTTTAGGCAATAGCACGACAGGCTTTAATTTCGGATATAAAGTAATATTCTCAATCAACAGAATAAACGGAAAAGTCGGCAACACTTGGAACCGCTAATTAAGAAGGATGCACACACAATGACAAACAAGACGCTCAAATTTTATCTAATTCATATCATAGTGCTTATCATTAGCATAGCCTGCTTATTAATGAATGGTCCTATGCGCGGCGGTTTACCTATAGATAACACCCTTGTTGAGCGCATGACATTTATTGGCCAGAACCAGCTCCTCTGGTCTGTCTCTTGGGGGGTCTGGATGGCGTCTGCACTGGGCTTATTTATTTTCTGCACTATGTTAGCCGATGAGCTCCCCAGCAGTTTTATGCGAACGACAGGGCTTGCTTTTGTTGGGCTTGGAATAGCACCGGATTTAATTGCCGAAGTCATATACGCTTTTATTTTGCCGCAGGTAGTCGTACAGCATTTAGGCGAGTCAAACTTTGCCTTTCTGGAAATTTTAGCCGCCCACCTAACCGGTTTTTTAGGAAATGGTTTATATAATCTGGGTGGCATCATATTAACACTGCTGCTCGTTAAACAGGGTGTCATTAAAGGCTGGATCTCTACTTGGGGTATAAGCGCCTGGATTTTAGGACTGTTATTGTCTGCATCTATTGCCATCGGTTCAATGCAACTAGCCGAAATTTTTACCGCGAGTTCTATGGTACTCAGTACAGTCTGGATGCTGATCTTTGCCTATAAGGTGATTAGATAATGAATGAATATGCGATAACTAAACTCATTCATATCGGCGCTTTAATTTTTTGGTTAGGTCCGGCTTTAGGCGCCTGGCTGGTGTACAAATCGGTCGATACTGAGCAGAACAAAAAGTCCTCGCTTGCAAAAACGGTAAGCCGGGTATTTTACCAAATGATTATGTTAGAGCATATTGCTCTGGCCGCTTTATTAATAACCGGAATCTTGCTGGCTATACAAGCGAACTGGTTTTCTGTGCCTTGGCTTCAGCAAAAACTCTATCTGGTGGGTTTAATTATTATTCCGCTAGAAGTTGCTGATATTGTATTAGGCAATTGGCTAGCCAACAGAGCATCAGGTAAATTATTTTCAGGTCAAACTTTAACCGAAAAAGAGCATTGGGCACATCAGTTTTATCACGGTCTGTTTACTAAAATCGCATTAATTTTGATCCCGGTTTCGGTCACATTAATTATGTATTTAGCTATCAGCAAGACAGGATTTTAACCTCCCCGTCCTGATTCAATAAATTCACAATTAAGTGATCAAATAAGGTATTGGGATTTTGTTTAATGCAAACGGTTACAGATTTACCGGATAATGGGGCACTTTTTTTTCACAAACCCTGTCCATGCCCTGATATGCTTAATTGCGCCAATCAATAATTATTAAATTTAACTTAATTGTTAACCAAAATAATGGTAATGTAACAATATTATCATTTTTGATTACTTTTGATTATCATTGAAGGATAGATTGGTACGCCGCCTGTCTTATTTGTCATAAAGGGCAATCGCGAGTGCAATAACGATGCATTGCAAACTTAAACTTATTTTATTGTCATTTTTATTAAACTCGCAACTGAACGCAGCGACCACTGAGCTTGCGCCCATTCAGTTCGAAATTAAACAAGGCAAGGCTTCAGATGCTTTACTTTATTTTGCTGAGCAGGCCGATCTGAGTTTTGGATTTGCGCTCAGTTTATTAAAAGGCGTGCAAACCAATTCCGTCAATGGCTTTTATCCGGTTGATATTGCGCTAAGTATGTTGTTCGATGGAACCGGCATGCAAGCTTCTGTGGTAAATAACAGAATTCTTCTGACACCACCTGAATCCACCCTGAATACAGACAATAGTTCGGATATAAGCAATACAAAGCAATCCGAACATAGCGTTCGCTATGTTGAAAATGAGATTGAAGTGATTAATGTTAAAGGCTTTCGTCGCTCACTGAATCAAGCCCTGCTCAACAAAAAAGCCAGTATTAATATTACCGAATCGATTACGGCTGAAGATATGGGTAAATTTCCGGATCTGAATATAGCTGAATCATTACAGCGTTTGCCCGGTGTTGCCATCACCCGGGAAAGCGGAGAGGGTCGTCGCATCACATTGCGTGGACTAGGACCGGATTTTACCCGGGTCACATTAAACGGCATGGAAATTCCGTCAACGACGGATGAGCTGGATTCTTCAGTCAGCGAATTAAATGGCGGCCGCGCTTTTGAATTTAATATTTTTGCTTCAGAACTCTTCAATCGGGTAGATATTCAAAAATCCCCCACCCCATCTATGGAAGAAGGCGGGATCGCAGGCACAGTCAATTTATATTCGGCCAAACCCTTTGAACATAAAGGCTTTAAGCTCGCTGCATCTGTGCAATCCAGTTATAACCCGGTTTCAGAGTCAAACGATCCCAGAGGCGCCTTTTTAATTTCAGATACATTTAAAAATAACACTTACGGTGCACTTTTTTCATTTGCTTATTCAAAACGCACTGTGCATCAGGAAGGGTTTGGCACTGTCGGCTGGCAAACACCCGTTGAGAACAATATGTTATATGCAGATACTGAGCAAGTTGTCATGACGGGCATGCCAGCCAGTGAGGATTGTCAGCTAAACCACATACAGGTTCACCCAGTGAATTGTTTATGGGTTCCAAGATTACCTCGTCCAGATTTTTTTGGTAATAATCAGGACAGATTTGGTGTTACGACAACATTGCAATATGCGCCTAACAAAAATGTTGAACTGACCTTTGATTTTCTCCACTCCGAACTTAAAAACGACCGTTCGTTTTATAATTATTACCAGATGTATCGCAATTATTTTTCACAGATAACACCACTCGAAATTAAAATTAACGAAAACGGGAAACAAGTAGATGCCGGATTATTTGATGGTTTAACTGGCAGAATTGAAAGCAGAAAAACACTCGGCACAACACAATTTAATCAGTTAGCAGTAGGCTGGAGCTGGCAAGCAAAACCTGATATTGAAATTGATGGCATGGTCGGATTGGCCCGGTCTGATTTCAGGCGAGAAGAACTGCGCCATATTATGGATACCAAAAATACACACAAATTTGAATATGACTTTTCTAACAATGCCAATGCGCCGCACGTAAACTACTTTTATAATTTTAACGATCCGGCTGAATACGACATTAAATCATTTGACGGTGCTGATGGCATTGAAAAACAAAACCTGACCGCTAAACTTGATTTTACTTATACCCATGATGATTTAACACTTAAAACTGGTTTCGCCTACAACGACAGAAGATTTATCACTCAGCAATTTGCTCTGCCCGATTTTTCGCTGGCGTCCGCTATCGGCTTAACCCGGGCATTTCCAAAAGCAGATTTTGGTAAAGATTTTAATGGCAATACTTTTCCATTTATTGTGGCCGATTTTGATAAAGTAAAATCGGTTAGAGCCCCCCTTATCTGGTATGAACTGACTCAGTTTAATTCAACCATAATTGAAAAAACACAGGCGGCTTATCTTGAAATTGAGTCGCAGTTTGACCTTAATTCAACTTACCTGACAGCCAACTTTGGTGTCCGTGCAATACAAACAGATACTTTTTCAAAAGGATTTGTTGAAACAGATGGCGCGGATGTGCCAGTTAAAGCCAATCATGATTATGATAATTTTTTACCGGCTTTAAATCTGGCACTGGAAGCAAGCGATAATATTATTGTTCGGCTTGGTTTAGCCCGCTCAATGACACGACCCAGCTTAACCAAATTAAATCCGGGTAACCCAGGGTTACGCTATATTGAAGGCTTTATCACTGTAGGTAATCCTTATTTAAACCCATACCAGACGAGTAATTTAGATCTCGGATTTGAATGGTACTTTAAACCTGAATCTTTAATATCAGCTAACTTTTTTTACAAAGACATAGATACTTATATTCGTACCGCTCAGGAAGAAAAACGTATCGACCCAATTTATTACGCGGCTATAAATCAGGACCCTAATTTTGATGCCAGTGTCTCGGTTGATCCTTTTAATCAGGCGTATACACACATTTCTTCGGTGAATGGCATGGGTACTGACATTAACGGAATTGAACTGAGTTACCAACAACCCTTTAGCTTTTTACCCGGCAAGCTCAAACATACAGGGATCATAGCTAACTATACTCAGGTGCATTCAGGTGAAAATGTAGGCGTTTCTAAAAACTCTCATAACCTGACTTTATATTACGAAGAGCCCGGCATGGGTGCTCGCATTTCAATGAATAGCCGGGGCGATTATTACACGGAAGTACCCGGTTATACAGGCAATGCTCAAAATGCGACATCTGGCCCAACCTACGTTGATTTTTCTTCCTTTTATAAGCTCAATAAAAATATAACACTTTCATTTGAAGTAGGTAATTTAACGGATGAGTATGCACACCTTTATGTGACCGGTGATGGCAGTATGAATCTGATGCGGGAATATAACCATACAGGTCGACAATTTATTGTCGGCATTCGTTACAACCAATAAATACAATTAATCTTTATTAATGTAAGTCGTATGCATTATTTATCTTTTTTATATTAAACCTAAAATCATTGGGATTATTTATGACAACCCTTTATAAAAAAACAAACAGATTAAAGCTGAGTCTGGCAGCTGTATTGCTTAGTGCAGGCCTATCGGCTTGCGCTCTAACTCAAATAAATCAAACTCAATCAGCTCCCTCCAAAACACTTAACTTGGTCGAAAAGCTGACGGATAACCCAGCCAAACAAATAAAAGAATCTGATTTAAGCGCCTATTTACTGGTTTATTTTAAAGATGAAACCCATTCGGCCTATTTTGCAATCTCGGAAGATGGTTACACCTTTACCGACGTCAATAACGGCGAGCCGGTTTTATTAGGCTCAGAGGTAGCTGAGCAGCAAGGTGTGCGCGATCCGCATATTTACCGTGGGCCGGATAATGCGTTTTATATGACATTAACGGATTTACATATACGTGCAAAAAATCAGGGCTTACGCGAAACAGAATGGGAACGACCGGGCGAAATATACGGCTGGGGCAACAATAAAAATCTGATTATGATGAAGTCTCACAATTTGACAGACTGGACAGTAGCCCGCGTGCCGGTTGCCAAATTATTCCCGCAGGTCGGTGACTTAGGCTCAGCCTGGGCACCACAAACCATCTATGATGAACAAGCTGATAAAATGATGGTTTATTTTTCTACCCGCCAACAAAATAAAACGAACTTTATGGTGTACTCATACACGAATAAAGACTTTACGACCCTGACAACTCAGCCCAAGCAAATTTTTTATCATCCCAACCCTGACGTTAACACCATAGACGCCGACATTACCAAAATTGGCGATCAGTACCATATGTTTTATGTTGCGCATGATGATCGAGGTAATATCAGACAAGCGGTTTCAGATAAAATCAACACCGACTATCGATATGACCCAACCAAAGTAGATTCAGAAGAAGTGGCCGCTGAAGCGCCTAACCTGTGGCGTCGTCACGGCACGGATACCTATGTATTAATGTATGATGTATTCGGTGCCAAGCCGCGCAACAATATGGGGTTTGCCGAAACCACAGACTTTAAAACCTTTAAAAATATCGGCCGCTTTAACGAACCGGATTCACCAATGAAAGCAACTAATTTTGTTGGCCCTAAACATGGCGCAGTTATCGCTATCTCTAAGCAAGAGCTTAAGCGGTTACATGCTTATTTCAACACTCAGCAATAATATAGGTATTGATATGATGAAAAAACTGGCAATAACAACGGCCCTGAGTGGTTTATTTTTAGTTCAGGCATGTAGCGCTCAATCAGAGCCTGAAATTAAAATAACAGCAAGCTTGGATGCATCTCAACCTGGCGCAACCATACATAAAGAAGTATATGGTCACTTTATGGAACACCTAGGCCGAGGCGTATATGAAGGTGTCTGGGTGGGCGAAGATTCAGATATACCCAACACCCGAGGTATCCGCAATGATGTGGTTGCTGCACTTAAAAAAATTCAGGTGCCTGTGATCCGCTGGCCCGGCGGCTGTTTTGCCGACGAATACCATTGGCGCAATGGCATTGGCGATAAACGCCAGCCGTCATTAAATGTGAGTTGGAATCAGCTAGAACCTAACACCTTTGGTACCCATGAATTTATGGACTTTATTGAACAGGTCGGCGCCAAGCCTTTTGTTTCTGTCAATGTAGGTTCGGGTACAGTACAGGAAGCACGTGAATGGGTGCAATATATGACAACCGATGCCGATTCACCCATTGGTTCAGAGCGCGCTGAAAACGGCAGAGCAGAACCCTGGTCGCTCGATTATGTGGGCATTGGCAATGAAAACTGGGGCTGTGGCGGCCATATGTATGCCGAAGAATATGCGAATCAGTACCGTCAGTATCAGGGCTATGTACGCTCCTCGGCGCCGCGCGGTAATCGTCCACAATTAATCGCAACCGGAGCCGATACCGATGATTATGAATGGACAGAAACCGTAATGAAAAAAGCCATGTTATGGCGACCCGGTAAAACTTCACCCATGCTGTATAACCATGACAGACCATTAATGGATGGTTTATCACTGCATTTTTATACCCTGCCAACCAACGACTGGGGTAAAAAAGGTAAGGCCACAGGATTTGATGAAACTCAGTGGATTTCAACTATGCAACGCGCCCAGTTTATCGATGAGCTCATCCGTAAACACGGTGCCATTATGGATAAATATGATCCTGAGAAAAAAGTGACTATGGTGGTAGATGAATGGGGAACCTGGTACGACAGAGCGGAAGACAGCCCCGGCGGCTTATGGCAGCAAAATACACTGCGCGATGCTATGGTCGCAGCTGTCACTTTGAACATATTCCACCAGCACGCCGAGCGGGTCCGAATGGCCAATATTGCTCAGATGATCAATGTATTACAGGCAATGATTTTAACCGATAAAGAAAAAATGGTACTGACCCCCACTTATCATGTATTTGATATGTACAAAGTACATCAGGATGCTCAATACCTGCCAATCGAACTGGCAAACATACAATATCAGGTAAACGACATCAGCGTGCCTCAGGTGAGCGCAACTGCCTCGATTGATCAAGCGGGTAAAATTCATATTTCGCTGGCAAATTTAAATCCGAACGAACCGGTTAGCATCACAATGGATTTAAAAGGCGTTGACGCAACCAGTATAAATGGCCAGATACTCACAGCGGATAAGATGGATAGTTTAAACAGCTTTGACACGCCAGATACTGTCACACCAAAACAGTTTGAGGGTGCAAACTGGAAAAACGGTCAGCTAATTGTTGAACTGCCAGCAAAATCAATTGTGGCACTGGCTTTACAATAACAATAGGTATTAAATAAACATTTCAGCTAAGCAAGCTCTGGGTCTATGTGCCAATAGCAGAGCTTGTGCTGGAATTGATTTAAGGTCGGCTAACAGGCTTTAGGCAAATGAGAAAACTCAAGTTTAACCGTTTATTTGCCTGAGCTTGTTAGTTACTGCACTTGATAAATGCCATGGAATTTGACCATGCCTCAATAGCATTAAAATCCTTGATTAATGGCTCGTTGGAAGAGTCTGTAAATGTCCCCATGCCCTGTGCAATCATGTAATCGGGAAAATAGGATGGCAGCGGCGCTGAAATAAGGTATGCGCATATTTCGCTTTTCCTCGGTTGCTTGTTATCGAGTGCATCGATACTAGAAAGTAACTCAATTCTCTCAACCTCTGTTAGAAAGCCAAACTCTTTTGAAAAAAGTGCATTGAGCGCATCATGTGCGGTTTTGTCAGTTACCCTTTGTGTATCAAAGTACGCATAGGCACTTGCTACCATTAGAAGTTCTGCTGCTTCATTGTATTTATAAGCCTTAGCGCAATCTTTTGCACCAGTGACAATATCAGCTGGTGTACTTTCCGAGCCGACGGAAGTATAGCTGACGCACACAATTGGATTATTAGCCGCGAGATTCCCTTTACTTTCGTAGTTGGTGACCTGAGTATTATTTGCGCACCCAACCAGTAACGTAAAGCAAACGAGTATTAAAACCTTATTCATATGTTCGATATTCCTTGTATTGCTAACGCCCGCAATTTGAGGTTGGTTTGAAGACAGCGGAAAACCAATCTGACAACATGTATTTACTCTAGTTTGCCGCGTTCGATTAACGCGATTATTTTGTCTTTTGCCAATGTAGGTTGTAAATCGACATCATTCAAACATTCAATATCAAATCAAGAGGATTTGTATTGATTTCGAGTGTTTTGCTTAATTAGCTCTGGGCCATTTCCTAGTTTTACCCCGCCCGAGAATTTCCCAATAGAAAAATAGTTTTCGTATCGGCCTTAGTTAGACGGCTCGAACACTCATTCAATATTTGAGGCAATTAAATTATCAGCCATGGGTTGTAGCCCATGGACTCAATAGCTGGTGCGATAACATCGGCCAAAAACGCCTTCTCCTCGGTGTCAAAATCATCCCAAGGTAATTGGTCCACGAGTTTTTGCACTTTATCTAATTTGGAAGATTCATCCAATTTAGAGTCTTCACTGATCAGTTTCAGAGTTTTAAGAAAGTTAACAGTAACGCTTTCAAGTTTCTTAATTACCGAAGCCGGAGACGGATTTAACCCTCGTTTTTCCCAAAGTGGTAAAGCGTAATTGTCGTTTAAAATGAGTTCTTCTATTTTCATACTACTTCCTTGAGCAAAGCAATTAATACTTAAAACCGATATAAAAATGAAACTCAACAATTTTTTCATAGGCAACTAACGAGACTGTAGAAAAACCTCGCCGTTAAAAAATTATTGTTCGCTACGTCAAAAAATTCACCGACTCAATGGTGAAACCTATCAGGATTTTACGTAGAAACGCGTTTTTAGTCTATTTATCGTACAAAAATTAAACCTGTAAATTACCAAAGGTTTTTCTACAGTCTCACCGCCTAATTAACTGGCAAAAAATTGTTGGCTAAAATTAGCGACGAAGGAGCAAAAGCCAACTGTTTTATGTCCTTTTTTAATTTCTTGTTAGCTGTTTTAGCCACCGTACTGAACTTTTATTGGATTAAACCAACCATAACTGGTTTCGGTAAAATACTCTTTACCTGTTATGTGCTTATCAATTTTTAATACTGAATCTGACTCCCAAATGACATTAGGTGCAACTTTATCTGGGTGCCCTGACATACGAAATACATTACCCATTTCATTTTCTAATTTGTCGTTTGCATCTAAGATTGATATTTGTGTACTAAAACCAGTAGTTGCACCGCAGTCTCTTTGAAATGTGACAGCCTTAAATTTACCGTTAGGAGAAAAACTTTCTGAATAAAAATAGTTTCTACACATCTCAGGAAGCCAAAGATAAAAAGCAATAACAACAATCGCACTGATTATAAATGCTATTTTCCCCAGCCAGATTAAGATTTTAAATACTCGATTCATATGAACAGCGTCATGGTAGAACGACCCATTACTGAGCCGCCCCCATACAGATCCGGACGTGCCCTAATGTAGAAAATAGCACCGCATCCGGCTCCTCAATTATATTATTTACCGCGCAGTATGTTGCCTTCACAAAGTTGCTTAATTTGTTCATCTTCTCCATTTCACCCGATAACCACTTAACCAATCTTTAGCTCAACTGAATGTAATGTTTGTACCTTAGTTTTCATACAATATCCAGCCCTACATGTCCGGTGTATGTGTCCGTTACAAACTCAATATAACCGCCAAACCCCTTCGCCATGTAAACGGCTTTCCCGTTCTCAGACTATTATGAGTTGGTCCGACTCCCAATACACCATCGTTCGCCTCGCTTTTTGCTCAGCATCCCTACCCATATCCTTTGGGAGTTATATTGGGTCTCACAAGTTCTCAACACATTTTTTGATACATGCCACGGTTTTAGAACTGCGCTGACTCGCCACAACCTTGCCTTGTCGGTTGTTTTGCTTGGACTTCGAATGCCCTAACACATTAAAAACAGGGGCCTCGTCAATCAGAATTATTGCTTTTCGCAGCGATTTCAACACTTCAGGGACGCGTATCCCCTGTGGCCTATATCATTCTCTGTCTACGCTCATTTACATCCTGCAATCGCTGCATTAGTACATCCTGTACGTCTACGCTTCGCATTGCTTGTTCAACTATTTGTGGCCGCACCACGGGAGAATCTTCGATAATCCATAATTTCCGCACAACACGCAAGACTCGATACTGGTGGTTGGCTAAACCTTACCAGACAAGGACTTTCACCTTGTAACGCCCTGTTAATGGGCAAAATTATGTTGGCTAAAATGTGAAGCGGAGCGAAACCAAGCCAACGTAATTTTGTCCACTATTAAACTGCTTGTTATAAGTACCTTATTCTGAAGGTTTATTTTCATCAATCAAGTCGAAGTAAAAACCCAAAAATAAAAATAAATAGACTGTCGGAACTACAACCAAAACAGCTACAACCAACCTTTTAAGCAAAATAATTAATTCTATCTCTTCTGGGGAAAGTGCCACCTTAAAAAAAGCAATAATAGCTATTGCCGAGAGTATCCACGGAGCATATGAATTTGCAGATTTAAGAGATTTTTTTGCTTTAGTGCTCATCGGTGCCAGCTTGGTACTTATAACGCCGCCTTAAGCGGTGAGTAACAGTTGGCTAAAATGTGAAGCGAAGCGGAACCGAGCCAACTGTTACGAATCCGACTTTAAGGCTTTGTGTACGCCCGACATGGGCATTAACTAATGAGGTGAAAGTCCTCTGTAGGAAGATCACCGTTCAAATAACTGATTGTTATTAAACGATAACTACTAGCGAATGGCAAGTGCAAATCCGCGAAGGTTTGTGTGGAGGACTGATATATTTCTCCTGCAATATCAGCATTTCCACCATCCATGGCGGTCAAGCCGCTAGCAAAATTGCGAGCTGATGAACAACGACTGCATGGATGCAGAAGGTAGGGCGACGCAGGATGCCAAAGCCGAGAACATCATACTAGGCGTAGGCTGAAGACGAGTTAGCACAAGATAACGAAGTCACGTGATCTAACGGCCACCGTAAATGATGCAGTTGTGCAATGAAAGTTAATGTTCTTATTCGGGGGCGAAAATCGAAGATTTAAGCGCGAAGGCAGGATGCCGTAGCTGGGCTTTTGAATTAGGCAGGAAGCCTTATTCATAAAGGCTGGATAACATGCGGCCTGCGCTATCGCTGCGGAAAATACCAGTAAGTGGCTGGTCAATCAACCCCTTGGCGTGCTATTTGGTTGCGAAATAGACTACGAGCGAAACCACTGCAATACCCACCGATACGCACGCAGCGCAATTTAGAGCAATTTATTTTGTGATTATCCAGCAGTCAGCAGACGGCATAGTAGCCAAACCCCCATCGTAATGGATGGGACACGGTGAAGGCCTGAACATTTAACCGAAGGAATACTTCATGTCTTACTTACATAACTATACGCCACAGTCCTGTGGTTCTGATATGCAGCGTAATGCAGTGCAATCAACCTTTGCAAGCAGCCGTAGCTTGCGGTATCACAAGTAAAGGGCCTTGGCGCAGCTCGAAAACACCCGGTATTCAACAGGCTTTAAGGTTAAATTATCTGAAAGCTGAGGGACTATATTCACTCAGAGACGGATGGATCAAAGTACGGGTAATCTGTTAGATGAAACGCCCTGTGCGGACCCGCATGCAGGGTGTTGTGGGGGCTGAGGGCTAGATACCCTCGGCTACCCGATTATATGCATAACTACATATTAGGCTCGCAATATTTAAGCCTTGGTTTCGGGTTAAAGTAAACTAAGAAGTCATTGAAGTCATCGCCTAAATACACTCTTAATATCTGCTCTCCACCCCAAGCCTGAAACGTAATGTTCGTAACTTGTTCTTTGTAAATATGAAATACTAATTCTGCCCCCTGAAATAGCTTCACACTTACTGAGTTATTACCAAACGGTGAATGAGTAAATATTAATTTTTCACCAGTGCCATAATCCATTAGGAATGAAAACTGCCCTTCATCATGGTCATATTCACTAGAATAACCAAAGCCTCTTTCAAAAAACTCTAGTTCTTCTGGAAATTCATAAGTCAATTTTAACTCCTGACTTCAAGTGCATATAACGCCCCAATCAGGGGCTGATAATAGCTTGCTAAAATGTGTAGCGAAGCGGAACCGAGCAAGCTATTAGCAGTCCCGTTACTGTATTGGCTTGTTAGCTGTATACCACGCCTTTAAGTCGTTGATTTTAATTACTTCCTTACCATCAACGCTACTAATAACCGAAGGTGTTAAATGGTCAAAATGTTTAATATGCCAGTCTTTAGTTAAAGCCCGTTCATTATTTGAAAGCTTACTAATACTATATATATTGAATGCTTCCCAACCGTCTAATTGAGTATGATGTATTGAAACGATTGAGTCTTCTTTATCAAATAGTTTTACAACATACTCTTGAAAGGGTTTAAATGGTTGACCGCACCATTCACCTATAATTGCATGTGCATCTATGACTTGTTCATCGAATTGTCCATCTAAAACGTTTTCAACATAAAGCTTAACAAACTGTATACCACAAGCATTCGACTGCTCTAACTTGAATGGCTTTAATCTTGGATCTTCTTCGCCATCAAAGTTGCGTTTCACTACTTCTTCAGACAGTACCTTAGTAACCAAAATCAATCTATTGGCTTGGACTTCAAAAATAGAAAATAGACAAAGGAAAATAAATAAAATTGATTTCATATGCCAAACTTCCCTATACAGCTAACGCCCGGTTATGGGGCGGAAAATGCTTGGCTATAATTAGTGAGGAACGAACGCAAGCCAAGCTTTTTTGCGTCCCTGCCATAAACCGCTTGTTATGCCTTTCGAATTCTCTTAATGATTTTAAACAAATCAAATGATGTTCTAACAACACCATATATTAAAACTAACCCAAGTAGCCACCTAAGATAACTTTTGTCTGCATAATAATTACTAAAAACAGAAAAAGTTAAAATAGCCAATGGGAGAAAGTTAAATGTAAGCAATACCAATTCGTCTTTAGCTGTTTTATTTGTAGCAAAGCTCAGCGTCAAAAGATATGCAAAATAAAATAAAACTACAGGAATCAAAATAATAAATATAATAGATGTAATACTCACTAATTGACTCCCATTGGCATAACGCTTAAAACAAAGATTATTTATAGCATTTAGAGAATCGTTTATAAATAACCCTTTGATTTTTCTTGTTGCTTGGCAGTTTGCACATTAGTGCGCTTTAAACTGCGAATTAAAAACCCAAAAAATGAGCTATTGACGGGAAT
>Ga0207833_100155_pt1 | contig 52704 bp, 59 predicted proteins | sample TtaePargueraPR_6_FD_187753 | JGI IMG/M metagenome (GOLD analysis project Ga0207833, IMG submission 187753) | Aerobic enrichment media microbial communities from Bioluminiscent Bay, La Parguera, Puerto Rico - Tt and E1 (2) (SPAdes) | ecosystem: Environmental > Aquatic > Marine > Unclassified ...
TGCTAATTGCTCCATAAAGTCGGCATCGTGTATACTTGGATTCATAGGTAGGGCATCTCCTCTCGTGGATCTGGACAATTCCGAGAGTACCCTACCTTCTTCTATTTGTGAATACACTTTTTACCGAATTACACAAACTATTTTACGTCATCCTCTTATGGATTCCGATTGGATTAAATACTAGCTATTTATAAAGGACTTTTCTGGTCTTATAGCACTATTTACGTCTGTTCAATGTTAATTAGAGGAAAAAAGCGGACTTATAACCTTTTAAACATGATGAACATTTGACTAGAAACCGCCATAAGTCCACTAAAGTCCGCTAATATCGATTGGAGGTCCTTATTACTTATAATAAGACCGATAGTTCCCGCTAATTCCGCAAGGAGATGAGTGGACATAAAAAAATCCTGCCCGCAAAAAAACACGGACAGGAGACTGTTACTTCGTGCACCAAACTAAGCTCTGTCTAAGCACCTCTGTGAAGGCTGGATCGTTCAAGCCTTCCTGCAGATGCGCCGGGGTCAAGCAGAGCACCTTGCCTTCGCCGCATGTATGACGCCAGCCGCCGATCGACTCCCCATCCACAGATGAGGAGCGTAAGAACACTTCCGTCTCCGCTTCCCGAACCGTGACGAAATAATGCTCATCCAGGAACGAGAACGGTTGCAACGGATCGCCGATACCCGTCCCGTCGACCGCTTCATATCGGACAACCTGATGCTCGACCGGATGAGACAGGAAGTGTCCGCGCAGCATGTCCACATACGCGCCATCCTCTGGATAAGAAGCCAGGCCCGCGTGCCATCCAAGCCACGTACCGCCTTCGCGCACGTACTTTGCAATCTGTTCCTCTGCCTCTGCATCCATCCAGATGCGAACATGCTCGTCTTGCGGATTAAGCCGATTCTCCTTGAACAGAATGACCACATCAGGCTTCTGCTGCAAGGTCTCGATTAGCTGTTCTGCATCTATCGAAGTCAGGCTAATCTCGCCAGCATCAATCAGGGGTTGGGCTGCTCGCTGCAAGGACTCGTCCGCCCATGCTTTCTCATGATAAAAATCTCCGGTTACCGCTACAACTGTTTTCATCGGTCATTGCCTCCTACGTATGCTTACTTATCCTTGATGCTACTAGGGCATTACCCCGGCATAGCCTCGCCGCGATGGTCAATAAATATCCCTGCACCTTCCGCCTTGTTCGTGCCGTCGATCAATGCCAACAATCCTTGTGCAGTTTCTATCGGATCACCCGGCGCCTTCTCGCCGCCCATATCGGTCCGAATCCAGCCCGGATGCACAGCATATGCACGAATACCGCGATCCTTCACATAACGGCGAACGTGCTCCGAGAACAAATTCAATGCACCTTTCGACACGGCATAAGGGTAATCACCGCCATAAGCATTCTTGAAGCTGCCTGCCTCTGAGCTAATATTGATGATCGCCATCTCACCATCACCCGTCATCAACGGCAGCATATGCTTCACAACCCGAATTGGGCCATACAGGTTCACTTGGAATGTCTCTTCAGTGGCAGCGAGAGACAGCTCCTCTAGCTTCTGTTCACGAGCGAGCAAAATCCCCGCATTGTTGACGACGGCATCTATATGACCGAAAGCTTCTCGAACAGCGGCGGCTGCCTGCTCCACTGTCGCTTCATTCTTCACATCCAATTCAGTAATCACTAATTGATCGGGGTATTGCTGTGTCAGCTTCTGAAGACCTTCTCCCGGCTGCTCCGGATTGCGTACCCCTGCTGCTACGCGGTGTCCTTGTGCCAGAGACAGCTCTGCCAGATGAAAGCCAAGACCTCGATTGGCTCCCGTGATGAATATGTTCATTGTTGCATTCCTCCTTGGTTGTCTCGTTCGAAGTATAGCTTCACTTACTTATCGTTCTCCAACAGCTCGAGCATTACCTTTAATTGCGGGAACGTATCTAGATAAGCATAGCGCCCACCAGTGTACTCCCCTTTTTGGACCAGCTTCATGCCCTTCGCTTCCATGACCGCTATCTTCTCCTTCATGCCTTCAATGACAAATGCGATATGATGCGGGCCTTCCCCGTGCGCATTCAGATGGTCACGCCATGTACTCGGATGCTGATCTGGCTCAATCAGCTCCAGCTGCAGCGAACCCATATCGAAAAATGCCAGCTTAGAACGTGCTTCAGAAGACTCGCCCATATATTCGGTCTGCGCCACATCCACTGTGTCTGTCCAGAACCACTTCGGCTTCTCTACACCGAAGAAATCCGCATAGGCTTTGGAGGTCTTCTCAATGTCGTTAACGAGAATACCGATTTGCGTAATGACGTTCGTACCAAGTACACCTTGACTCATGATTCGTATCGCTCCTTTGTAAACATTAGGATTTCATTTATTCGAACTTCTAAACCTCATAAGGTTCTGAAGATGAACACACTTAGGTAGGAATACGCTTGCACGATTCGCGAATGACCAAGTTGGTGGAGACTGTTACTTTGTTGAACGTATCGCCGCCATGCTCAATACAACCGATTAGCGCTTTCGTCAAGCCACCCATTACTGCTGCGAAATCAACACGAACCGTCGTCAATGGTGGCTGAAAGCGTGCGCTCAGCGAATGGTCATCGAACCCGATGACAGATATATCATCCGGCACACGCAGACCGCGCTTATAAAGCGCATCCATGACCCCGAATGCTACACTGTCGTTCGCCGCGAAGATCGCTGTCGGCAGCTCCCCTCCCCCTTCTAACAACTGCTCCATCGCCGTAAACCCCGATTGCTGATCAAAGTCACCGTCCAAGATCCATTCAGGCCGTACCGTCAGACCCCGCTTGTCCATCGCCTGCATGAAGCCCCGGAACTTCTCCGTTCCTGAATGACGCTTCATATCCCCTGTAATCACGCCGATATGACGATGATTTAGACTAACAACATAGTCGATCGCCTGCTCGATGCCGCCTGCGTTGTCAAAGTTATAGACAATCCGATTCGGCTCCTGTCTGCCAGGTAATTCATGATCCACGAGCCCGATAGCGAAACCTTCTGCGATCAATTCCTCTATCAATGGTTCATGATTCGCCGCTCCGATAAAGATACCGCCGTCAATGCGCCGCTGATAAAAGCTCTCCTTCACACTGCGCACAGCTGCTGGATCGCGGCTGTCGCGAATAATTTGGGTGAGTACATAATACCCTTGACTCGATGCCGTTTCGACCACATTGGCTAACAGGAAGTTGGCAATCATATCACCCGATACAGGACCGGATTCAATCATGAACAAACCGACTGTTCTCGTGCTCTTACCAGCCAGCACTTGCCCTGACAGATTCGGAAAGTAATTATACTGCTTAATCACCTTCATAACCTTCTCACGCGTCTCGGCCGGCACATTGCTGTAATTGTTAATGACTCGGCTAACCGTACTGCGCGATACCCCGGCCAAGCGGGCAATTTGGTGGCTGTTCACTTCTTTGTTCTTCAACGAACGGGCACTCCTTACTGATCTGCGTAGGGTCACAACTATAACGGAAATAGGTAAACACGTGTTTACTATTATTGCGGTCATTGTATCACATCAGACTATTGAAGCAATGCGACAAAATTATGGATATGTGTGAGAAGTATAAAGTTTTCCACTGTTTGTTCATGCAACCTTTACAGGATCATTCAGTGAACACGTGTTCAATGTTTGTGTGGAAAAAGTTTGGTTTTACATGCTATAATTTGGATAATATACGAAGAGGGAGATGGCGTATGGTATTACCTATGAAGAACGCAGGACAAACCTGAAGGAAGGGGATACAGCGAAAGCGATTCTACTCAGTCCAAACCAGCAGCAAGCCATACTGTTCTGGCAACGTGCAAATGGAAATGCAATCTACCTAGAGTTAAAGAGCAAGCAAGGTGAGGACGTGGGAAGGGAATGGTACGTCGATACGAAAGTTCAGGAAGTTAAGAAGGGATCTTAATGGATAACGCATTCTTACTGACCTCAATTCAAGTAAACAGCCCTCGCTCTTCCCATGAAGAAGTGCCGAGGGCTTAGTTAGCTTATAAGATAATGTTACTTCGATATATGAGATTCCAGCATGTTCTGACCATCTGTCTCCAATTGCTTCAGAACCTCCTGAACAGACGATCCTTCTCCTGAAACAATTTTCGTTAAGGCTTCATGTCTTAACCGATTCATTTCTGTAGAGAATTCAATAGGCACCTCCCAGAAGTTAATCGAATCTTCACGTTTATAATCAAGCTTATAGAAGACATCTGCTCTTTCATCTTTTTGCACTAGAGAACTTAGGGTCACTGGAAGTTTATCTGGTTCGTTTTGTCCCATGGCTGCCTGTATAAATTTCCATGCGATTTCAATATTGGGGCTATTCGCATTAACGGAATAAATATTGTTCACATATAAATGACCTGCGGAACGATCTCCTTCTGCAACGGGTTGGGTCACTACTCCGAACTCCAAGTCATTATCATAACTAAGGGTAACGAAGGTTTCGTAATCTCCTAGCATTACAGCAAGCTTATTCTGCTTAAATAAGTCTACAGGCTGTTGTCCCTCTTCCTGAACAGTTGAACGATTCAGTAGTACATCAGATTGAACAACACGTGAAACTAGCGTATACATCTCTATCCACCTTGAATCTTGGTAGGTGACCTGCTTGTTGTCCCAATCCAGATAGGACAGTCCTTCCGTCCGGCTTATGCGGTCTAATAATGAAGCTGCACTCCCTTCGTAACCGTCGTATAACCCAAATATCGCATCCCCTTGCTGATTAGAAGCTGGAAATCTCATAATTAAATCAAGAATTTCCTCCCACGTCATCTGATCGTCTGGATATGAGATGCCGAATTCATCAAACAAGTTTGTGTTATACATTAGAACCTCTGTGTCAAAATACGGGGACAACCCATTCACTTGTCCGTTTCCACTATCTTGGATCGATTCCATAACTGGTGCGTGTATTTGTTCTAATAGTATCCCGTCTTGACTCATACGCGACTCCAAATTTAGCAAGTATCCCTGGGAAGATAAGATTGGAAAGGTCGTTTGGTTAGTTATCACAACATCCGGATTCAATTCCACATACAGCTCTTCGAAATTCTCATACAACTGTAAAGGCTGCTCCACCTGTTCTCTGCCATTAATCCATTCAATGCTAACGTTAGGGTACTCTTCCCTCAACGCTCTATAAGCTTGAGTGTCAGTTTGCGATACATCTTCCACTAGTATTCTTATCGTTGCATCAGTTTTATCTACACCATTAGTAGAACATCCAACAGATAGTGTACTCAATAATAGAATTAGCATACATAAAAATCTTCTCATTTATGTTCTCCCTACATAGTTAGTGCACAAACTCTCCAATTCATGTCTGGTGTCAATTCCAGCTCTACTGATTACCTTTCTATCAGTCGATAAAATATAAACATACGGTGTTACTGGAACTTTATATTTCTCATTCAGTTCATCGTCAGCAACACGAACTACAGGGAATTGAAATTGGAAATGCTCCTTCAAGCCTGCAATTTCCTCTTCCATCCCATATATGAACAATACAAATTGCATATCATAAGATGCAAACAATTCAGGCAGCTCGGGCAGCAGTTCAATACATACAGGACAGCTTAGTGATAGGAAGCAGTTCACAATTATTCGACTATCAGCTTCTATAGAGACCCATTCCGGCAAGGGAAACACTTCATTCGATTCGAATGCCCTGACTTCTTCTACTTCTCTCTGCTTTCCCTCAAATAGTTTGGTGAAATCAACCTTCCCCATATTTCGGCACCCCTCTTTCATTTTAATACGCTGCACTCATAACCTCTTGAAGGTCATCCAACGCCATTTCAATCGTTTTCCCTTCATCCATTATTAATTTCATCTCAGCTGCTCCCGCTTCAAAATATCGTTGCAAGAACCCTTCTGGTAATCCTTTGTTAGAATATATCCCATATAAAGCTGCATCCTTGTTATAGAATGCGGATAAATCAAGTCCCCATTGTTGCTCTAGTTGTGAGGAGTATATCGGGAGACTTCCCCACACCATATGGTATAACCCTGCTTTTTCACTATGAACGAATTCAATGATTTCCCATGCTCTATCAGGATGTTCGGAGTAACTAGTAATGGCAAATGTATGTCCTGCTTGCATCTGAGCTTGATATGTACCCGGAACCTGTACCACTTGAACGTCAAGCTTCTCCAATTCATTCGCCAGTTCGAATACAGTGGTTTCTGCGACTACCATAGCAGCATGACCTTCTATAAATCCCTTGACGCGTTCTTGTGGAGTAGTCCCAGAAAAATCACTTAAATCATTTAACGGTTGATCAAGGATGATCCCATCTTGATAAGCTTGGATGAAAGTGTGCCATAGTTGATTCCAGCTCGATGTGTTCAAGGTCACCTCTCCGTTCAACGGATCGATGAACGATAGATTCTCACCCAATCCTGCATTATAAATCATTCGAAACAGTTTTTCCTCAATTGACATGTTGTCTGGGTGATAAAATCCGTACATGCGCTCCCCATTTTCAGTCTGAGTTGGGAATTTCCTCGCTAATGCAAACACATCCTCCCAAGACATATGATCTCTCGGGTAATCTACGTCATAGGTATCGAATAATCGCTTATTGTAGAACAGAGCTGAGCTAGTATAGAATGGGGACAATCCATACAATTGATCCTGTCCCGAGTCATTTCGCAATCTTTGCAGAAGAGAATCTGGATATTGACTCCATTCGTATTCACTCGTATCCATGAATGTATCCAGCGGAAGAAGAAGCCCCGTTTCTACTGCAGGCCGAAAATTATAGGTTCCAAGTATGAAGACATCTGGCTGATGCTCAGTAATATAGCTCGCAATGTCTTCTTCCATACTCTCACCGTCGGAGATGAACTCATTGGGAATGACCTCCAATGTTGTGTCTTGGTTCTCCAACAAGAAGGCGTTCCCGTACAGTTCCATGAACGTATCCCTATCTACACCTGCAACTTTAAGTGTAACGGGTTCATGAGTTTCCTCGCGTTGACATCCTGTAATCAATAATATACTTATGACTAAGAATAAACTTACATTAAGATACTTCATCCTTCAGCCTCCATTCCTGCTGCAGTTAACTTATTAGCTTCATTCTGAGATGCCCACATCCTGTAGAATTTCCCACCTTTGCTTACCAGTTCCGTAAACGATCCTTTTTCCACAATCTCCCCCTTGTCCATGACGACAATTTGATTGGCTTGCCTGGTCAAGTACAGGTTGTGCGTTACAATAATCGTTGTCTTTCCTACACGATCATGCAACAAGTGATTCACGATATCTGCCTCAGTCTGTGGGTCCACTTCCGAAGTTGCTTCATCTAACAATAGTAAAGAGCTGTCTTTATACAATGCTCGGGCAATTGCAATCCTTTGCCATTGTCCACCAGACAATTGGTTTGAATGAAGATATTCTGCACCAATATACACATCTAAGTTAGCTCTTAGCTGATCTGGAACTAGCATGGGATATTGATTCACAAATAAATCAAGCGTTGATCTGTCATTCTCATCAACTTCTTTCATGGAAATATTCTCATAGATAGTTAGCGGGTATTTGATAAAATCTTGGTTAACTACAGCAACTTGCTTGTAATATTCTTGACGTTCCATATCGTTAAGATCTATACCATTAATAAAAAGATGCCCGTCTGGAATTGCGTGCAATCCTGCCATAATCTTCGCCAAGGTTGATTTGCCAGAACCATTGTCACCAACAATCGCTACGACATCTCCTTTATTCATATTCAGATTGACATTTCGTAGCACTGCGTTAGATTGAAGCGGGTAGGTAAAAGAAAGGCTTCTAACTTCCACTCGTTTTATTTCTGGACATGGCAAGAGCGTATTCGTTCGTTTGTTGTTATCGACATATACGATATTGAAATGCTTTATTCGTTTTACTAACAGGTTATAGTTTTTGAAAACCGTTGTACTCAACATGATGGTTTTTAATGAGCCTTCCAACATAGCGATTGAAGTTGTCACCGCTACGTAATCGCCAAGGGTAATGGTATTACTAATTAATTTTTGTATGAGTATAACTTGTGCCAGCACAAATCCGATGGGGCTAAAGATATCCACAATGAAACCTACATTCGCATTCTTTATCAGTAATTTACTGTTATTCTTGATTAAATGTTGCGCGGCTCCTCGCCACTTATTCATCAGAAATTTCCTTGCAGAGAAAACAATCAATTCTTTCTGGACATATGGATGTGTCAGTAATCCATAAATGTTATCCCCTTCTAGTTGAAGTTGCGAATTCTCTTGGAAATGCTTATCGGTTCGATTGGCAACAGTTAGTGCATAAATTACACTTGGAAGTGCGAAAGTAAAAACGATTACAATAGTCAGCCATGAAAACTGCTGTATCAAATACACATAAATGCTGGCCACTACAATTTGATGCAGGATAGTGAGTGAGGTAATAAGAAATTCAGATGTTTTCGAAATATTGTTATTAAGAATATTTAGATCTTCTCTGTACTTCGGAGATTCCAAGGTCGTGATGGAATTTGTTTTTTCAACTAACGAAAGAACGTATTCTTGTAACATTTGTCCGATTTTCAACGAGAACCGTTCATGTAATACTCCTTGTATCCGCTGTAACATCAAATCAATAATGTGCACGAAGCCTAGGATCAGGGCGATCCACACAAGTGTGTTTATTGCATCTGTAATGGAATTGAAGAAAAGCTGTGTCTGCGAAAATCTGATCCACTCCAAGACGGGAAAGCATGCAATAAGACTTATCAAACCCAGAGTGATGAGTAAGTTATCCTTTAACAAGAATCTCGTCCAGTGCATCATGTTCATAAGGATCTACCTTGACTTCTTAAATCCAAATCACTTTTAGACTGATAGTTCCTATTCATCATAATTTTAAAATGATTGTCAATGAGATATACCCAAGGTACCCCGTGTGTTTTCAGATTTTTTTTCAGGAACGCGTGGTTAATTTGGATCATATTATACTTCTCAGCAAACACGGATTTGATCGTTGCATATTCCTCATCGTCACATTCAATAAAAATGATGATCTCTTCTTTTTTAACATCAATGTCCTGGAGATCATTCAAAGTTTCAAAACATACTTTGCATTTCGTGCTTATGGTTAAAACTACGATGCCCTCGCCTACTATATGATAGAAATGGGTGGATTCATCAATGAGGAAGTCCTGTATGATATCCCCCTGTTCATAATGCTTGTATGTATCCAGTATATTTTTCATCATAATATCCTTCACTCTTTCTATTCGTCTCATATATAGGGCAGGGATGACCTAAGCCATCCCCACCTTCGACTAATGTACACAACAGATGCTTGTGGTTGTACGATCTGTTGTTTCACTTCTTTCTCCTGTTTTAGGATAAATGCATTTGTATGTGGTCCACTCTACAAGCCGATAAATCGGCTCGATTGAACTGCAAGAACTGGTTCCACAATAACTTCCACTAGAAGAGCCGTATTGTGACCATCCTGAAGGACATCCCATATGCTCACCCCCTTCTCCTCATATTACCCTTGGAGTAGTTTTATAAAGTCAGCAACTATATTCATCTTCTCTTCAACTACTTCCCTGGATAAGCTAAATATATGATATTTTATGAATATATTACATACCTCATATGGGGTATATTGGTTCAGATTCCTTTTGTATTTTACTTTTCAGGAATTCAGTCACTTCCGTAATGGTTCTACTTCTTCTTCTCTGATACAACAATATTTTTGATTCTTCGTTGCCAACCTTATTCAGACTGTTCAACCCACTTGCATGTAATACAATATGTTGTTTCCATGCGGCTGATTTTATTTTGACAAACCAATCTGGCCCACTGAGGATTATAATTACTTGATTTGGTAAGATTACTATGAATTTTTCGATTTCCTTCAAGTTAGACTGGTTGTGGCTCAACAAAATAATCATTCGGTCTTCATTGACTTTCGTTTGACTTCTAATTTCCGAAACCAGTCTTTCCATGCGTTTCGTATCCAAGTATCTCTTTGTATATGCATACAAGCCTACAGTTACAAAAATACACATAGCCATTGCTAACTGAATAAACTTAAATTCGCGAGAGTGAATGAACATATCAGTTATAACCAAGAGTAGTAGGATTGCATTCCTCATGAGTGGCAGTCTGTTCAACCATGAAACATTACCAAAACAATTACATTCCGCGTTTTCTTGCTTCCATTTCAGAATGACGGAAAATGCCGCCAATAGTACTATTGTTACTGTATTCGTTAACAAAACTTCACCTATAGCAAACCCTATTACAAGTAATATCTCGATTATAAGCACCATTGAAGCAGTGAATGTGACAAAGCTTTGGGGTACAAACTTATAGGAGTGGATATGGAGCTTGAAATCATCGAAAGCAGATAGTTTCGTGAAAAACGACAACGAGAAAATGGCAATCATGATCAGGTGAATGACGAAAGAAACATAAATCATTCAAATACTCACCGTCCCTTGTAGTGTAACAGACCCAATATTTGGAGCTTTAAGTTTACGAAGGGGTTATTGAACAAAAATCTTCATAACTAGTAACACTTTAGAATTCACTTCAAGTTTTCTATATATATTTTTTATAATAGTTCTTGTGGTATGTTCACTGATATATAATTTCTTGGATATTGTTCTGTAATCACAGTCCTGAATCCACAATATAGCAACTGACTTTTCTCTATAAGTAAGACCATAGTTTGAAAGCTTACTTAATATTGCATCTTCTAATTTCCGTTCGAACTCAAACATCATCAACCTCCTTTCCGTCTTTTTTATGAAGTACGCCTTTATCACCTCTTCTCATGATTGTAGTTCTGCAATGACTAATGAACATAGATTCTTCCCTTGTTACATACTGTAACAGTATTATTTTGGATACTCAACTCCAATATCAGGTTGAAAATTTGGGATTATATTCATTTCTCGAAAAATTCCACATCACAAAACAAGCGCCACTTCATCCCCTACAAACTTGGGAGAAGTGACGCTTGCCTATCGTATACTGCTCTTACAGCTACAACACGGTCAACTCACCGTCTTCGGACGCTCGAACTGGTTGAGACCCGGCCAAGGGAAGGCTGCCCATTCCGGCTGATACTTGCCGATACGAGCGACAACCACGGTCATGTCATCGTAGATGTCGCCTTCGTGGTAGCGCACGACGGTTTCGAGTAGGCAGTCGGCAACTTCCTGCGGATCATCGGCTTCGATCTCCTGAATGATTCGACGGAGCCACAGCTCCTTGTTCGCGGCCGGACCCGGCGCATCATAGATGCCGTCGGTCATCATGATCAGCGTATCGCCCGGCTGCAGCTGCACACTGACTAGATCGAAGTCGATCTCTTGCAGGATGCCAGCCGGCAAGTTGTTAGCCGAGATGACGATGACCTCCTGTCCCCGCTTAATGAAGCTTGGCGTGGAGCCAATCTTCAGGAAGGTCGTGCGCGCTGAATATTGATCGATCAGCGCCACGTCGATCGTCGCGAAGATTTCATCGGAAGAACGCAGATGAAGCACCGAATTGACGGACTTCACGGCCAGCTTCTCATCCATGCCCGATTGCAGCAGCTGCTGCAAAATGGTGAGTGCCGTACGACTTTCCGCGCTCGCCCGTTCGCCATTGCCCATACCGTCGCTGATCGCTACTGCGAATTTGCCATTGCCAAGCTCGACTGTGGTGAAGCTGTCACCGGATAGCAGATCACCACCCTTGGCTGCACCGGCCACACCGGTCTCGATCTCATATTCCTTCGCCGAGCCGAAGGTGACTAAGCTCGTGCCGTCTCCTTGCCGATTCAAGGTCTCTTGCTTCACCGCAATATTCTCACTCAGAATATCCGAGAGCAGCGGTGCAATGATCTTACGGCATTCATCGAACCCTTTGTTGTAGCGATGAACCATCTCAATCTCCACATTGCCTTCATCCAGACAGATGACGTCGATATGAATAATGGACAGGCCGAGCTCCTCCAGCGCCTGATGAATCTGTTCCTCCTGCAGCAGTAGCTCCTGACCTTCTCGCTTAATCTCGTTCGCTAGATCTTCCATGACACGAGATACACCATGCAGCTGATCGGCAACAAGCTTACGGCTCTCTTGAATTTGCTTCTTCCAATGCTGATCATGCTTGTACAAGTCATATTGCTGCTTCATCGTTGCCATCACCTGCTCGGTCTTCGAACATGCCTGCTCCCATTCACTACGAATGTCCTTCTTGCTCATGCGCGGGTTCTCTTCTATCTCTGTCATCATATCTGTCATGTACTTATAGGTCTGATAAAACTTCTGATCCCAGCACTGTGTCCGCTTCCAGCAAGTAGCGCAGCTCTTGTCCGCCACTGCGTTCATAAAGTGCCCGATCTCCTCTTCCTTGCGCTGCTCCTCTGAGCTGCCCGGCATAGCGGCGAAGCTGCTCGACAGCTGCCGGAACACTTCCGAGAACTGGGCTACCCGATTCGCCGTCACTTCCCGTACACGCTTGGCATAGTCATGCTGTGTCTTGGCATGTTCTGCTGTTCCGGGTACGTAGCAAGCCACCATCCTCAATAAACTGCGTGGTGTGAGCAGGAACAGAATGACCGCCGCCACAGATTCCCCGATGGAGGCAAGGATCGCTGGCTGGTCTCCTATATACATCGATAAGATACCGGAGCCAATAAGCATACCGATCGCCACTGCCGGCTTCTTCCCGTCCCGCAGCAGCCCGGCCAGAAGACCAGAGAACGCTAATAGGCTCATCTGGTAGATCGCGCTCATGCTAGCGAGGCTCAGAATTAACCCGGTGATGACTCCGACTGAAGCACCAAGCGGTGCACCGCCGACCAGCGCGAACACTAAGATTAAATAACGGCTCATCACATGCTCAATCGATATGCCCTGCAGCACCCATCCGACTGTACCTGTCATCATCGAAGCGAGCATAATCATAAGACATATGATCTCTTCATGACGCAATTGCGTAGGCTTACGGCTCATGAGGAATACCGGAACCGCCTGCAAAAATATCATGGTCAAGATAAAGGATAGCGAGCCTTCTACTGCACCCATCATTAGTGCAAACCAGCTTAGGCTGTTCGTCATGACAAGCATCAGCACACTGGCTAGCAGTGAGGAGAGAAGCACGGCCAGCGGTACATAGGACATATCCCCACTCTTATTCGTCTTCTCCATCGCTTGATGAATCAACCAAAAAATCAGCATCCCTACCGCAATGGACGCCGTTTGACCATGTGCGCTTAACAAGCTGCCCGCCAACAAGGTAACGCCCACTGCCTGCAATGCATCTCTCTTCACGAAAGCAATAACGGCAAAGTAAGCGATCGCAAACGGCGACAACTGCTCTAGAATCATCGCCCTGCCCAGCAGCAGTCCCATTCCCGCCAACAATAATGTCCACTTGCGCGCAGCAATCATACGCACAATCCGGTTATGCAGCAGCGCCTTCCGAAGCGAACGAACTGCTTGTGCCGTATTGTCACGCACTTCCGGCTTCCATCCTCCAACCAGCTTTCCTTTCAACATCGTTGCCTGACACCACCTTACAGCTTTTTTTTGGTGGTTTTATTATAGAAGCAAGTCTAGTAGAAAGTTTGTCACAATGCGGTAGTTGAGAGAAAGAAATTTCCGACAAAAAGGTACGATCTCCCCGTTCCCCCTAGTTTTCGTCGAATGGTTGAGTCGCGTGACTTTCAGCTTCGGGAACGAATGACTGTTCGTACCGCTGCCTCTATCCGACTACGGCGGCTTCTATAGGAATTGCCGAGGACTGTGTCGATTCCCCTTGGATCGCCGAACGATGCGACAAAAAAAGCCGAGCACTGCAAGGTTTGTCATCCTGTTCCGAGACAATTTCCGCTTACCGTCAGTACCACTCATGACGATCTTAGCACCATGGAACTGGGAGCTAGCTTCTAGCTCGCGAGTCTCTCTGCCATAACCAAACCTCTCACCTTCACCGTCAACTAAGAGTAAATATTGGTCTTACTTCAATGCTGGCCGATCATTTGGATCAATAGCGGAAATAATCGGTTGTATTTCAGTGAAAGGACTGCTCACACAAAGTCATTGATGAGAATACGACCAGTTATTCCCGCTAATTTTGTATATCAGACCATTCGCAGCCAGATAAGACCTTCATTTCCCGCTATCTCCTCAGCTTCCTCAGCTTTGAGCATTTCATATCGAACGATGCTACTTCCCCATGATGATGTACTGTCGGAGGGCAATCGATGTTAAGTCGGTCGTGTTCAGTCGGGAGTCAATCGGTATCCATTCAAAGATCGAACGGCGCCCGAACATATGCCGGGTTCGTACGCATCGGATGTGTCCGAATCATGCTTCAAACACAAAAAAGGCCCCTCCCTGCTGGGAAGAACCTCGCTCGTCTATATCGACTAGAAGCGCTTGGCACCACGTCCGCCGCGCTTGGACTCTGTATTCTTCTTCAGTGAAGACATGCGTTCCTCACTGTCCTTCAGAAACTTAGACACCTTGTCTTCGAATGTATTCTTGTTAGGTCCGCGAAACCCTCCACGTCCTCGATCCCCATCACCGTCTCGTCTAAAAGGCGGTCTCGAATCACGGGGCGGTCTACTAGGCCGTTCTTGCTGCTCTGCCGGACGATCTACTGCCTTGCGGATAGACAAACCAATCTTCCCATCCTTATCCACATTAATCACCTTAACTGTTACCTTATCCTCCAGCTTCAGGTGATCCTTGACATCCTTGACGTAGTTGTCCGCGATTTCCGAAATGTGAACTAGGCCGGTGACTCCGCCGGGAAGCTCGACAAAAGCTCCGAAATTCGTAATCCCCGTCACCTTTCCCTCAACTTTGGTGCCCACTTCTATTGCCATAAAGTTCGATAGTGCCTCCTTAACATGATCAGCTTCCTCGAAGCCGTTCAACAACATAGGTCTTCTGATGATAAGACCGACTCATTCAAATTATAACCGATACTATCAAGCTCGGTCAATATAGGGGTTCTGTGTTTGATGCTTATTTGGTTTCAATATAGAGCACTTCTCCTTCTTTGGTCATCAAATGATCCTTCCGGAGAATTTGTTCGATATATTCAGGATCGTTCAATCGCACGATCTCCTGCTTATACGCTTCATTAGTTGCACGGGTATCGGCCAGCTTCAGCTCAAGCTGCTCCATCTGCGCAAGCTTACTATCTAGTTTATTCATCTGGTCATAAAAGGTGAATCCGGCCCACACAGTAAAGCTGAGCAGGAACAACATCCAGATTCGTAATCTTCTGCGTGTCCCGCGGACCGTAACGCTGCTGCGGCCTGCGGAAGAATGAGTGCCTGTCATACGTCTCGATCCTCCCTACTTCCTGCGGATGCGCTGTCGAATCCATGTGATCCACGCGCTCCAGAAGCGTTGCTCTTGCAATAGCTTGCGGATGCGTCTCACAACCGGTGCTGCGAACGGCTTCAGCAGCCAGAGCAACAATTTGCCAACCAGACGTAAACATTGTATCACAATCTTGTAAAAGAAAATAGAGAGGGCTGCAAGAAATCCTAAAAAAATAACCAACAAGCGGTACAAGCCGATAATAGGGCGGATAACAAGCAAGTGAAATACCCGTATGAGCCTATTCACCAACCATTTGCCTGCATCCATAATCTTAACCACGAGTGATTGCACCCATGTGCTCGCAGTCTTGTAATAAAACCATAGCCCTATAAGTAAGGCGAGGAACACATAGAAGCGCAGCTCTCCCTCATTACTCCCTATAAGCATGCGAAACACAGCCCAGGTAGCAGCAATCCAGAAAGCGGCATCGAGCAATGGCGTCAGCATACGAGACAAACGAAGCTCACGGGCGGTGATCCGGTACACATCCATGACGATGCCAAGCGCACTGCCGCAGACGAACATCATGAGCATAGTCATCACTTGTGTTTCGAGACTCACTTGAACAGTTTACCTAGCAATCCCTTGGTTTTGTCCTGCGTGTGCCCGTCCAAATAAGAAAGTGAATGCACCATGCCTTCAATAGCAACCAGCCCCTGCTCTAAGATTAAATTCTTAATGTGAAGGTTCTGTCCTGTAATCGTCAGATAGCCGCATTCTGTCTCTAGCAGAAACTCTTCACTATCGAAGCTCTCTAAGTTTACAACACCGGATATTTCAAGAAGCTTGCGATTGAGCATCTTGACCTCTTGCCGCTTGGTCTTCCCTTGTTCCATCATGGCATGTACCCCTCCTTCATATCACCAGTGTATGAGGGGCTGTCTCGGATTAGAACACGATTCGTCCAACCTGCCGTATCCTTGTCCAACTACAACAAAACCGGCGCACTCATGGCGAGTGTGCCGGTTCTGTAACGAAGACGGAATGCTAATCGAACAAGCCGCCTTCTGACTTATTGAATTCTTCCTTCAACACGGTGTAGAGCTGTGCGGCTTCTTCCTTGCGCGGATTGTCCTTGACAGCATCCACCCGCACAGTCAGTGTCTTCTGGCCGAACTGAATCTTCAGCTCGTCGCCTACCGCAATCGAACTGCTCGGCTTCGCTTCGCGGCCGTTGATCCATACACGGCCATTCTCCGAAACGTCCTTCGCAACCGTGCGGCGCTTAATAATTCTTGATACCTTCAGGTATTTATCAAGACGCATTACTTCACAGCTTCTTTAAGCTTGTTGCCAGCTTTGAAAGCCGGAACAGTGGAAGCAGGAATCTTGATCGTTGCGCCAGTTTGCGGGTTGCGTGCTTCACGCTCGGAACGTTGACGAGTTTCGAAAGTGCCGAAGCCAATCAGCTGTACTTTGTCTCCACCCTTGAGCGCATCTGTAACTTCGCCAAGAAATCCGTTCAGGACTGCTTCAACATCTTTTTTGGAAAGTCCGCTTTTGGTGGAAATGTTGTTGATCAAGTCTGTTTTGTTCATGAGTATTCTTCCTCCTACATCGGTTCTGATCGGGACAGCTCTCCCGACAATTAATTTCGTTCGCCAATAGTATTCTTCCTGCAATGAGGAAAATCCTTCTTGTTTCAACAAAAAAACGTTGTTTTTTAGCGTTTTTGCTGAAATTTCTTTGCTTCTTGCCAATATTTTTCCATTTCGTGTAAATTCGTGTCGGAAAATCGCTTGTTATTGTCCTGTAATCGCTTCTCTATGTACCTGAATCGGTCTGTAAATTTGCGATTGGCGTATGCCAGCGCTGCCTCCGGATCAGCTTTCAGAAATCTCGCTGCATTGACTGCGGCGAATAACAAGTCACCTAACTCCTCTATCGCGTGCTCCCGCTTCTCTGATGTATCGTCTGCATTGGCTGCCAATGCCGCCTCGCGGAATTCGTCCAGCTCCTCGCTCACTTTGTCCAACACGTCCTCCAGCGCTTCCCAATCGAAGCCTGTCTTGGCCGCGCGCTTCTGCAGTTCGAGCGCCTTCATGAATGCCGGGAGTCCTCGCGGTATGCCGTCGAGTGCAGACATCGCCTCCACATCAACGCCCTTGCTCCGCTTCTCTTCTGCTTTGATGTCCTGCCAGTTGGCGAGCGCTTCCTCAGCGTCCCCTGCTTGCCGTTCGCCGAATACGTGGGGATGGCGGCGTATGAGCTTCTCGTTCAGCTCCTCTATAATGTCGAGCACATCGAACATACCGGCCTCTTCTTCCATCTGAGCATGCAGCATGATCTGCAGCAGCAAGTCTCCGAGCTCCTCACACATCGCATGCGGATCGTCGTCGTCAATCGTCTCCAATACTTCATACGTCTCCTCGATCAAGTTCTTGCGTATCGACGTATGGGTCTGCTCCTGATCCCACGGACAGCCGCCGGGACTTCTCAGAATCCGTACAATTTCGCGTAGCCGGTCAAACCGCCGATTCGTTACCTGCTCGCTATCCGTTGGCGGAATCCACACAAGCGATTGGTTGCCGAAGCTGCCCAGTCGATCGAGCTCATATAGCTCAACCTGTTCAACCCGCTCCTGTCCAGCTACACCAAGCGCATGGGCTGCATACACTGGATGCTCATCCGGATATAACTCCATCAAGGCTAGCTTGACATCTGAAGCTGTGTACGTATCATAGACCTGTGTAATGATCGTATGCAAGCTGGGATGTACCTGTGTCGGATCAAGATTCGCGGCATCCAGCAGCTGAAACCCATTCACTGGATCAATGCCTAACCGTGTAAACACCGTGTCCAGGAAGCTTTCGCCTCCGACTACTTCAATTTGAACGTTCTGTGCGGGTCCTTGTTGCAGCAGGCTGCTCACGGTAGCTTCAGCGACCATCGGGTGACCAGGTACGGCATAGACAACTTCAGCGTTCGCATCTTGTGCCGCCTGAAGCAGCTGCTCGACGATCGCAGCATAGACAGCAGGGAACTGGTCATGCTCGGCATACACATCATCGAATGTTCGAAAGCGGATGCCTTGCTGCCGCAGCCACTCGACGACGGGGTGATGCGCTGTACGCACATACACATTGTGTCCCGCCTCTAGTCTGCGCAATACGCCTAAGGTAAGCTGTTGCTCATCCCCAGAGCCTAAGCCAACTATTGTAATTTGCGGATGTCTGTCCTGATTTTCCATACTGCCCCTCCTCCATCACCACACTTGTACGCTATAAGATAACGTCACCGGGTCCATTACATAGTGATAACTTCTGTGAATGCCGTTACTAGCTATGAATCAAGTCCATTCGTATTGTTCTATAGGTGTTGAAATCTGCTTTTTAGCGCATGGTGAACTTGATTCTACCTGCATTTCCTGCATCTAATCTGATGTCATAGGAACGATTTATCCATTGTAACTGTAAAACCTGCATGTAGTTTGGATCATTCATGTCTATTGCAACGAAAATGGTAAATCTAAATGTATCTTTTGCAGGTAGGAAGGGAAATACGCGGTATCGCCGCCAAACTACCTGTATAAAATGCATCTAAAGTATCTTCTAAGCTTCATTCATGGCCATCCTCTTGATGCCGCTCCATCTCGATTCGCGGGGCACACGTGCTACATACGCAGCCAACGTCTTGCCCAGACAACACCCTTCCGTAGCTTCGGTACTTGCTCCAGTTCACTCCACTCGATCGCTCCTGTACGCAAGGCAAGAATGATGAACACAGTCATTCCAGCCGGCACGAGAATCAATGTGTGCAGTCCCGCTTCGAGCCGATTCGGCATCGCCATGCTTCCTGTCAGCCAAGACATGCCTTCCTGCAACAGCCAGAGACTGGCTCCCATACCTAACCAGGCTAGCAACGGTCTCAGCCAATAACGATCCACGTACATCCGCGCATGCATCAAGCGGCGAACCGTCCACTGATTGAGCACCATCGCCAGAGCGAAGGCGACCACTGCCGCAGCAGCAGAACCTAGTATGCCATAGTGGGGCACCCACCATAGATTCAGCCCGACTTTGACTAGCACCGCAGCAAGTAGATGCAAGGCAGGCCACAGAGGAGCGCCCATTCCTTGCAGCAAGCTCGCACTTACTATGTTCATCACACTGAAGATAACGCTAGCGCCAATGACCGCCATCACTACGGTCCCGTCCGTGTTCGTATATAACAGCACATTGATCGGCTGCGCACATACGGCTATGCCGATTGCAGCAGCCCAACCTACCAGCCAGCTCGCCCGCAATATGCGATCTGTCTGCTGCTGAATCCAATCTAACCGACCGTGCGACTTGGCCTCAGCAATAGCCGGTACGATAGCTACGGCTACAGAGGAGAACAACATGCCTACTAGCTGGGCCAACGTCTGTCCACGGTTGTAGACACCGAAGCGCTCCATTGCTGTTCGCTCATCCCACCCATACGCCTCCAGCAGCCGCGGAACGGTGAATGTGTCGACGATGCCGAGCATCGGTACGACGATAGCCCCGAGACATACGGGGAGAGCGTAAGCGGATAGCTTCCTCGTCCAGCCGGCGTAGCGACGCCATGCTTCCCTTCGCTGCTCGTGTCGCGTCTTGTCCTGCTCCAATCTGACCAGCTGCCAGTTAGCCGACCTCCTCCAGTACACCGCCATCGTGATGAGTCCAGCTACAGCACCTGCCGCTGAGCCGAAGGTAGCGCCTGCGGCAACGATGCCCGGCTCCGCGCCGCGCGAAGTAAGAACAACTAGCAGCACTAGCATAACGACTACTCGAACCGTCTGCTCGCTTACCTGAGATACTGCCGTCGGCACCATGTTCTGTTGCCCCTGGAAGAATCCGCGCAATACGGCCATCGCCGGAATGAACAGCATAGCGAACGAGACACTTCGGATCGAAGCAGCGGTAAGCTCATTGCCGATCCAGTGTGCAAGCTGATCCGCTCCCCAATAGAGCAAGGCAAAACCGCCAAGACCCGTTACACTCATCAGTACAAGCGACACAAGCAGCACATCACGCATGCCGCGCGTATCTCCTTGTGCAGCCTGCTCGGAGATGAACTTGGATACAGCGATTGGAAAGCCAGCTGTAGCTAGAAATAAGACAAAGATATAGAACGGATACACTGTGCTGTAGATGCCGAATGTTTCATCACCGGCCACGTTCTGCAGCGGGATCTTCTGCACAGTCCCGATCAGCTTGGAAAGAACAGCGGCCAAGCCTAATATCGCGGCTCCCTTCACCAGCTTGTCGCCGGCTGTCAGACCGGTTCGTTCCTCGCGTTCGATCATGACCCGTTGCTCCCTTCAACTTCGTGACCATTATAACGCATGCAGATGACGAAAAAAAGCTGCCGCCTGCCCAGGATAAGACCGATAATCAGTCCGCTTTCAAGGGAGGGGGAGCTTTTTTGGTGAACTTCATACTTATGGAGAAGCTTACTGCTCCATCTGCTTGCCAAGGAAGCCTGCAGCCGTTTCGGACATCTTGATTTCCATCTGACTCATCTTGGCGCTTTCCTCTTTGTTCAACATAATAACCGAACCGATTGGATCGCCGCCGGAAATAATAGGCGCCACGACGAAGGAAGATATGGTCTCCGTCACATCTTTGCATAATTCATAGTCACCCGTGCTGGTCTCAAGCATTGTTTTGCGATTATCCATGCAGGTTTCTACAATTGTGCCGACTTGCTTCTCCAGATACTCCTTCTTGGAAGCTCCAGCTACAGCAATCATCGTGTCACGATCAGAAATCATAGTGACATGCCCTGTGCTTTCGAATAATGACTCCGCGTACTCTTTGGCAAAATCACCAAGCTCGCCAATTGGCGAGTATTTCTTCAGGATAACTTCACCGTCTCGGTCTACGAATATTTCCAAAGGATCGCCTTCACGAATACGCAGCGTTCTGCGAATTTCTTTTGGAATCACTACTCTCCCCAAGTCGTCAATTCTTCGAACTATTCCAGTTGCTTTCATTATTCTTGATGCCTCACTTTCAGCTGTGATTTAGACCACTGGATCGGTCGTACAATTATGGTGATGAAGGGTTGTTCTGCCCTTAGTATTCTTCCTTTCCCAATCGCTTATGCACGAGCAGTGGTCCATGAAATAACGGTGACAGCTGCAAATTAACGAATCATAATGAAACAACCTCTCGAGCTGTAACCCGAGAGGTTGTCCCTTATTCAGTCTATTCTTCGCCTTCCGTCTCTTCAGCTGGCGTGTCCGCATTACCAGGTTGTTCTGGGGATTGCGTATTCTCCGGTGCTGCCGGTTCTTCAGGTTCTGGCAAATTCACCTCTTCAACAATATTCTGCAGTTCGTTCTGCATGAAATTGCTGAAATACTCATTCGCTGCTGCAGAGGCGACTTGATCCTCCACTTCTTCGAAGGATTGCTCGGTTCGCTCCAGTACCTTGATGATATGATAGCCGAACTGGGTTTCTACCGGTTCGCTGATCTCGTTAATCGGCAATTCAATGGTAGCTTCACGGAAGCCTTCTGTCCAATTGTTCACAGGGGCATTCTCGTACGTGCCTCCATTATCCTTCGATCCAGGATCATCGGAATATTCAGCCGCAAGCGTTGCGAAATCCTCGCCTGCATCCAGCTTCGCCTTCACTTCCTTCGCCCGTTCCAGCGCTTCCTCCATCGTGCGGATTTCCTCATCCGTATTCGGATCGTTCGTCCCGATCAGAATGTGACTGACTGTCGCAGTGGTGTAATCACCGGCTGCTGCTTGCTCTTCATACTTCGCTTGTACATCCTCATCCTTCAATTCCGTACGAATCCAAGCAAGTGCAGAATTGGACAGCACGAAATAATTCGTGATCGCCTCTTCATCCAGCTCCAGCTTGTCCATTTCATCCTTCCATGCATCCTCGCCCATTTGCGCGGTGAATTGTTGTTTCAAGGCTTCATAGTCTTGCTCAGCAAGCGCGGTCTGTTCTTCCTTCGTCTCATCAGATGCTTTAGAAGACAGCAATTCCACTGCCACATATTGATCAAGCAGACGATGCTCGAAGTCCGGCATCATGGAAACCAACTGGTCATAATACGGATTCAACAGTTTGGTCACACTCTTAAACTGCTCAAATTCATGATTGGTAACCTCACCGCCTTGATATACAGCAACAGGCTCACCGCCGTCTGCACTTCCACAAGCTGCGCTTAGTACAGTTACTGCAGAGATAGCCAGCACTGCGCAGGTTTTTTTAATTTGCCACATTATGCAATTCTCCCTTCGATTTCACAACTTCCTGATAAGCCTCCATAAATTGTTCCAAAAGCTTCAAGCTCTCTTCGGGAGACAATTCGTGACACTTCACGACAATTTGAATAGCAGAGCCTGCTTTCAACTGAATACGGCCGTCAAACTTGGAGCCGATCGCGAACAGCTTCTGCCCGTCTATGCGTTCATTCTGTGAAGGGTGGACCGTAATGGTTACATCTCGTCCTTTGTAGACAAAGGATTCAATGGCATACATTATACCATACACCTTAAGCCGCGCAACCTGGATCAAGTTCTGCACAGCCTGCGGCGGTTCGCCGAACCGATCGATCAATTCATCGATGAGATCAGATGCCTCCTCTAAGGTGCGAATGCCGGATACTTTCTTATACACTTCTATCTTCTGCATGTCGTCATAAATGTACTCCGGCGGCAAATAAGCATCTGCGTTCAGATCGATAAGCGGCACGAACTCCTCCTTCTGTTCGATCGGCTTGCCTTCCAGCGCAGCCTTGCCCTTGGCCACTTCCTCCGCGAGCATCTGACTGTACATGTCGAATCCGACCGAGGCAATGAAGCCGTGCTGTTCGGCACCGAGCAAATTGCCTGCGCCGCGTATGGACAAGTCGCGCATCGCAATCTTAAAGCCAGAACCAAGCTCGGTAAACTCCTTGATCGCCTGCAGACGCTTCTCCGCCACTTCGTTCAGCACCTTGTCACGCTGATAGGTGAAATACGCATACGCAATCCGATTCGATCGGCCTACTCTGCCCCGCAGCTGATACAACTGAGAAAGTCCCATCTTGTCAGCGTCGTGCACGATTAGCGTGTTGACATTCGGAATATCGACACCTGTCTCAATAATGCTAGTGCTCACCAGTACGTCATATTCCCCGTCTAGAAAATCAAGAATCGTCTTCTCCAGCTCCTGCTCGGACATCTGACCATGGCTGACTGCCACGCGCGCATCCGGAACTAATGCCGCGATCTGCTCAGACATCTGGTAGATGCCTTGCACACGGTTGAACAGATAGTACACTTGGCCATTGCGGGCCAATTCCCGTTCGATCGCTTCACGAACCAATGCTTGACTGTGTTCGACCACGTAAGTTTGCACAGGGAATCGATTCTCTGGCGGTGTCTCGATGACAGACAAGTCACGGACGCCGAGCATGGACATATGCAAGGTGCGCGGTATCGGGGTTGCTGTCAAGGTCAGAACATCGACATTGGTCTTGAGTCGCTTCAGCTTCTCCTTGTGCGTCACACCGAAGCGCTGCTCCTCATCCACAATCAGCAGGCCAAGCTGCTTGAACTTCAAGTCTGAAGACAGCAATCTGTGCGTGCCGATCACAATATCCACGGTTCCTTCCTTGATTCCTCTGATCGTGTCATTCTGTTCCTTACGCGAGCGGAAGCGGCTGAGCACTTCGATGCGGAACGGATAGCCGTTGAAGCGTTCGCGGAACGTCTCGTAATGCTGCTGCGCCAAGATCGTCGTCGGCACCAACACCGCTACCTGCTTCCCGTCAATCGCTGCCTTGAAGGCGGCGCGAATGGCTACCTCTGTCTTCCCATAACCGACATCACCGCACAACAGACGGTCCATCGGATACGGCTTCTCCATGTCAACCTTGATTTCCTGTATCGTTCGCACTTGGTCGGGTGTCTCGTCGTAAGGGAACATCTCCTCGAAGTCTTGCTGGTAAGGGGTGTCCTTGGTGAATGCGTGTCCCTGAATAGACTGGCGCTCCGCATACAGCTTAATCAGGTCGTCAGCGATATCCTGTACGGATGCGCGCGCTTTGTTCTTGACACGGGTCCATTCGGTACCGCCAAGTTTGTACAGCTTCGGTTCCTTCTCTTCAGCACCGACATATTTCTGAATCAGCTCGATCTGATCAATGGGCACAGACAGCTTGTCGCCGCCTGAATACACAATATGAATATAGTCTTTGTGCAGACCGTTAATTTCCAGCGTACCAATACCTACAAACTTCCCTATACCGTGATTAATATGAACGACATAATCGCCTACCTTCAAGTCTAGGTAGCTCTTGATTCGCTCGGCGTTCTCGATCTTCCGATCCGGCTTGCGCACCTTGCGCTGCTTCTGCGAGAACATCTCGCCCTCGGTAATGACAGCGAGATTAGCCGGAGGAAATTCGAAGCCGGATTGCAAGTTGCCGGTGACAATATCCGGCTGCGGAATCTGATAATCGTCCATCACCCGCTTCATCCGCTCTGCCCGCTCCTTGCCTCCTGCCAGCAGCACGACCTTCGTTCCGCTCTTCTTCCAGCGTTCCATCTCCGCCTTCAAGACGTGCATTTGCCCGTGGAAATTCTGCATAGAACGGCAGACGAAATTCACAATGTTCTGCGGTTGTGTATGCGGAATTTGACGGAGGAACAAGGACAAGTACAAGTGCGGGAAGCGGCTTGCGCCGAACAAGCTTTCATAATTTTTGCCCAGCACGAAAGAAGGCAGGTACTTGCCTTCCTGCAACAGGCTTGTCATAAATTCGGACTCGTCGCGCTCCAGTTGCTTGGATGTCTCCATCAGGCGAATCGTCTCATCCAGAATCATCATCGTATCCGGCTGCACATAATCTAGCAACGTCTGTCTCTCCGGATACAAGAGAGAAATATACTTATAGATTTCAGGGAAATATTGACGTTCGCGCAATCGCTCGATGTCATGCCCAATGGCAGCAGCGAGCTTGTCTTTCAAACTGCGGTCTGTCACCTTGGCTAGCTGAGCTTCCAGCAAATCATGCGCATGATCAGCGGCATTGTGAAATCTTCGCTCATCCGCTAATATTTCTCTGCTGGGCGGGATCGTCAATACATCCAGCTTCTCGGTAGACCGCTGATCTGCTACATCAAAGATGCGAATGGAGTCAATCTCATCATCGAACCATTCGATACGGTAGCCGTGATCGACATGCAGCGGCTGTATATCTACGATTCCACCTCGAACACTGACCTGTCCTTTGCCATCCACGCGCTCCACCCGTTCATAGCCAAGCTCGATGAGCCGCTCGATCGCTTCTTTCAGTGGCAGCTCTTCTGCTACGCGGAAGTGCAGCTGTGCGGAAGCATACACATCTGCATTCGGAATCAGCTTGCGCACTCCTGTGAATGGCGTTACTACGATGCCGCGGAATCCTTCGGCAAGCTTGCTTAACACTTCTATGCGACGCGCTTGAATCTCCGGACTGGAAACAGCTGCTTCTGCAATCGTAATTTCATTAGCAGGATACAGCAATACCTCATCCTTGGGCAGACATTCCTGCAAATCTTCTGCGATCTTCTGCGCAGCGAACATATTATGGGCAACCACCAGTTGGGGGCGGCCTGTCTGTTGGTACAACGCGGCCAAGAACACCTGTCTGGCCGATCCAGCCAAGCCCGCAGCCAACTGCTCTTTCATACCGGATGATATTCCGGCTATGATCGACTGCACATCGGTATCGCTTTGCACATATTGAATAATAGAATCCAGTTGCAAACCGCGTATCCTCCTCTACTCATTATCCCTATTCGCGGGCTCCAGCAGCTCAACCATTCTAAAAAGCCTCGGCTCGTATTGCCCAGGCTTGCACAGCATGCTTATCAGCTACTGCAGCGGATTATGAATCAAAGCCAGCTCTGGATTGGCCTCCAGCGCTTGACTGCAATAATCACACGTCACTTTCACCGTTACGTCGCCGTTCGGATTATACGCTATTATATCTCTGCGCTCATCGGGGGTCAAGAAATGAAAGCCGAGCCGAGCTTCCTGAATATCAGCTTGATTGATCTCCCCCAGCTTCGAGCCGCAGTGCCGGCACAGATAAGTAACTGCCATATGTGTATGCCTCCCTGTCTGATTCGATACCTCTAGTGTAACCAGCAGAGAGAGAGATTAGCCGGGGGTTGAATCAATTTCATTATGACAATTGTTCAGATTCCGTCACCAGATATGGTTCAAGCGCGATAGACGTGTTCAATCATACTGCTACTTAACCCCGTTGAATTGCGCCATCGTACGGTCGAACGGATGCTCAAGCGCATGCAGCATCGCCTCACAGCTGCGTTCCAGCGACTGATCAAGCAATTCGGTCTGTGATTTCGGATAAGGGGATAGGACATAGTCCGCAATATCATAGCCAGCCGGAGGACGGGAGATCCCGATACGAATGCGATCGAAGGTCTGCGTTCCTACATGCTGAATAATCGATTTGATCCCATTGTGACCGCCTGCACTTCCTTGATAACGCAACCGGATCTTGCCTATTTCGGTATCGAGATCATCATAGAGGACGACCATATCGGCAAGATCAACTTTATAAAATTGCATGTAGGCGCGTACGGCCTCTCCGGACAAGTTCATGTAAGTCATCGGCTTGATCAGCACAACTTTGTGCCCACGTATGACGCCTTCTCCGATTTCTGCCCTTCCTTGACTTTTCGTGATGGATATCCCCTGTTCTTGGGCGAATCGGTCTAATGCCATGAACCCGACATTATGACGCGTATTGGCATATTTAGCGCCGGGATTGCCTAAGCCGACAAACCATTTCATATTTTACGCACGCTCCCTTCAAAATGTGCGGTTGATTTTGTCAAATAGATGCAACGAAATTTCTAGCCACAGTTGTCCTATAGAGTGAAAACCTTAATGAATGAGGGTGAGGATAACGTATGTATCACAATGGCGAAACTTTGACTAAGGACCACCATTTCCGCGATCACATTGATCATTCTGTACCCATTCAGGTTTATTGGCAAGACACACATCAGGATATCGGCTTCATTGATGAATTTTCAGAAAAGTTCGTCCGTATTCACCGTATGATATACATGCGGGAGCACTTTACCTTTATTTCGCGACCCGGGTATTAACAATTATACCTTGCGCATTACGGTGAAAGCAAAGTCCCCTGAATGGACAGAACCTTCTCATAAGCTGCTTACCTGCGTAGGAAAAGGCGGAATCGTAGTAGTTCGATTCCGCCTTGTTGTGCTATTCTTCTCTACATCAATCTATCCCTATGAACGAATCCCAGAGCTGCCATCGTCCTGCTAGGCGTTGTCATTCTGTTCGTCATTGTCTTCCGTTGCGCCATCAGCGGCTTCCGCTTCCGCACTCGCTTCGTCTGCCGGCGCCTCTTCCACCTTCTGCTGTTCCACAACGGTTACGAGTACATCGTGCGGCTCAGCCAATATCTCTACACCCGGCGGCGGTGAAATTTCCTCCACCGTAATCGATTCACCGATTGTCAATCGGCTGACGTCTACTTCAATCGCTTCCGGGATATTCTTCGGCTTACAGGCGATCTCTACCTCATGTGCTTGAATTTGCTGAAACCCGCCTTCCTTAACGCCGACTGGTGTGCCTATATATTGAATCGTCACCTGAGTACGTACGGACTCTTCCATATTCACTTGCCTAAGATCAACATGTAGAATATGCCCGTTCAGAGGATCTCGCTGAATTTCCGTGATCATGACCGGCTTCGCTTGTTCACCTTGCAACTCCATGTTCACTACACCGCTGCTTCCACCGCGGAGCAGCTGCATCAACTCCTTAGCATTGACAGCGATCGACTCAGACGCTCTATCACTCCCATAGACAACGCCTGGAATGACACCTTCCCGCCGCATTTGCTTTAATCCGGATTTCGTCGTCACTGCACGTTCGTCCACTTTGATAGCACTCATTCGATCTCACCCTCCAGATGGTTGTTTCTATTACTGTAACCTTATCTGAAGGTTTTCAAACATAATCAAGTTTCAAACAGCTTGCTAATAGACAGCTCTTCGTAGATGCGCACGATCGCTTCCCCAATTAATGGTGCTACAGACAGTGTCTTAATCTTGGCGGATACGTTCTCCTGATGCAGCGGTATTGTATCCGTAACAACGACCTCCTTGATCGGGGAATCGTCAATTCGCTGCATGGCAGGACCTGATAAGACAGGATGTGTGCAGCAAGCATATACTTCCTTCACACCTTCCTTCATCATAGCGTGTGCAGCCAGCGTGATCGTACCTGCCGTGTCAATAATATCATCTATAATAATCGCGGTCTTGCCCTCAATATCTCCGATAATATTCATTACTTCGCTTACATTCGGTTCAGGCCTGCGCTTGTCGATGATAGCGAGCGGTGTCGCCAAGAAATCAGCAAGCTTACGGGCACGAACCACACCGCCGTGATCCGGCGATACGACGACGACATCGTTCAGCTGCTTCTCCTTGAAATATTGGCCGAGAATCGGAACACCTAGCAACTGATCTACCGGAATATCGAAGAAGCCTTGAATTTGTGTCGCATGCAAGTCCAGCGTAATGACCCGATGCGCACCCGCCGTCTCAATGAGATTCGCTACTAGCTTGGCCGTAATGGGATCACGCGAACGGGCTTTACGATCTTGTCTCGCATAGCCATAGTAAGGAATCACCACATTAATTGTCTTGGCAGACGCCCGCTTCAGGGCATCCACCATAATGAGCAGCTCCATCAAATTCTCGTTGACTGGGTAACTCGTTGATTGAATAACGAATACACTGGCTCCTCGTACGCTTTCGTCCAGCTGCATATGAATTTCCCCATCGCTGAAGCGCATTACCTTCGATTCCCCTAAGGGTACCCCTATTGCTACTGCGATCTCTTCTGCTAGCTTCGGGTTCGCATTGCAGGTTAAGAGCTTCAGCTTGGGATCGGAATAAGACATTGAGCAGGTTCCTCCTATTTGTTCTGAGATTGATTACGAGATTGTATACGCGATTTGAGCTTAGCCGCATAGCCTGGCTTATTCGTCTGGCGCTCACGGGCGATGGCCAAGTCTTCTGCTTCTACATCCTGCGTAATCGTCGAGCCTGCAACGACATAAGCGCCCTTGCCTACGTGCACAGGGGCGATCAGGTTCACATTGCTGCCGACGAACGCACCGTCATCAATCACGGTACGATGCTTAGCGATGCCGTCGTAATTGACCGTAATCGCACCACAGCCTATATTCACATCCTGACCGATATCCGCATCCCCCACATAGCTCAAGTGCGACACCTTGCTGCCTGCGCCAATACGTGCATTCTTCACCTCGACGAAATCCCCGATCTTCACCTTCGGACCGATCTGGGCGCCAGGTCTTAGATAAGCGAACGGACCGACAGTGGCCTCTGCTTCGACTTCCGCTTGGGTTAGCACAGATTGTGTGATGTGCACGCTTGCCGCAATCCGGCATTGCTCTATCTGACAATTCGGACCGATCTCGCAATCTTCGCCAATCACCGTATGACCGGTAATGTGCACGCCCGGATGCAGAATGGTGTCCGCTCCAATCTCCACATACGGTCCAATATAGGTATGCGCAGGATCAATTACCGTCACACCATTGCGCATATGACGCTCTACGATCCGCTGGCGCATCACTCGTTCCACCTCAGCCAAGGCTACACGGTCATTGACGCCTGTCGCTTCTGCAGCGTCCGGCAGACAATAAGCTTCTACCTTCTCACCTTCCTCCTGCAGCAGTCCGATGACATCAGTCAAGTAATATTCACCCTGTGCGTTCTCGTTCGTCAGCTTCGGCAGCATCTCGAACAGCTTGCGGTTGTCAAAGCAGTAAGTGCCTGTATTGATCTCACACACCGCAGCTTCGTCAGCTGTGCAGTCCTTGTGCTCCACAATACGCCGCACGGATGCGTCCTCACCTCGGATGACTCGACCGTATCCGGTTGGATCAGACAGCTCAGCACTTAGAATGGTGGCAGACGCCCCGCGTTCCCGATGGCAAGCAATCATCTGATCGAGCGATGACTTCGTAATGAGCGGTGTGTCCCCGCAGATGACGATGGTGATCCCATCCTTGTCTGCAAGAAGCGGCGCTGCCTGCTGTACAGCGTGACCTGTACCTAGCTGTTCTGCTTGCAACGCGTAGGCAGCGCGATCACCTAAGTTAGCCTGAACTGCTTCCGCCCCATGTCCGACGATTACGATATTTTGAACCGTCTGCACCGATTCCAATACATGGATCACATGTCCAACCATCGGAATCCCGCATACCGGATGCAACACCTTGTAGAGCTTCGACTTCATTCGCTTGCCCTGGCCTGCAGCCAGAACGAGACCATACACGTTCATTCTGCATCCTCCTATAGTCATTGTCTGTTATGAATATAGCTTACTTTCAGGCAAAAGAAAAGAGAACCTCCATACGGGTTCTCCTAGCACACTCCCCACTATGCGTGACTGGTAAATGGGCAAAAAAAATGGGGTTGCATGCCGAAGGCTGACAACCCGATCAATACGTAATGAAATAAATGGACTACGCTCCTGCTTCAATGACTTCGGTTTCTTCCGAAGCCGCGTTCTCATACTCCTGCAATACAGCACTTTGAATTTTCTCACGTGTCGCGGAAGAAATCGGATGCGCGATGTCACGGAATTCACCGTCCGGCGTTCTCTTGCTTGGCATAGCTACGAACATGCCATTGTTGCCATCAATGACGCGGATGTCGTGAACGACAAATTCATTGTCGATCGTAATGGAAGCAATAGCTTTCATCCTTCCGTCCGAATTCACGCGGCGGAGTCTTACATCGGTAATTTGCACTTTATGTCACCACCTTTTCGATTCAAAAGCTTGCTGTATAATTCCACAAATTAGGGTTCAATCCTTCTTTTTTTTCATAAATTTTTTGACTTTTTTTAATGTTGATAGTTATTCCTCAATTTTCGACAAGTTTCTTGGCTATTAATTCAATTTCGACAAGCACGTCTTTCGGTAATCGCGCTACTTCGACGGTCGATCTTGCCGGCTTGTGCTCGCCAAAGTATGAAGCATAGACACGGTTAATCTCAGCGAACTGGTCCATATTCTTAATGAATACAGTTGCTTTGATCACTTCGCCTAAACTACACTCCGCCGCAGCTAGTACAGCCTGCAAGTTGCGGAACACCTGATGTGTCTGCTCGACTACACCGCCTTCGACCACCTCTCCTGTGGCGGGATCAATCGGGATCTGTCCGGAAGTAAATACAAGCTCTCCCACTGCTATGGCTTGTGAATACGGGCCGATAGCGGCAGGGGCTTGCTCACTGTGAATTGGTTTCATGCTCATGAATTCAGTTCCACTCCTTCGAAATAGTTTCCCGGCTTCACGATAATATGCCGGTTACGTGTATCCACGCCAGTCAATACAGCTAGTGAAATGTACTCCTCTACTAGATGATCGGTTACATCTTCATCCGACTCTACGAATACGCCGACACCCTTCACGGTAGCCTTGAACTCTCGCAGCAGGTCAACCATGCCAGCAATCGTTCCTCCTGCCTTCATGAAGTCGTCAATAATGAGGACATTCGATTCTTCCTTCAGCGCGCGTCTGGCAAGTGACATGGTCTGAATGCGCTTCGTCGATCCGGATACGTAGTTAATGCTGACCGCTGATCCCTCGGTAACCTTGTTATCCCGACGAACGATCACGACAGGCAAATTCAAGTATCCAGCGGTAGCATACGCGATTGGAATTCCCTTCGTCTCGACGGTCATGACGCAATCCAGTTCTATACCGGAGAATGCGCTTGCGAACATTTTGCCAATCTCATCGACAATGCTTGGTTGACCAAGCAGGTCTGACATGTACAAATATCCGCCTGGCAATATTCGTTCCGGCTCTTGTAGCTCGGCGCAGATACCGCCCATCAATGCCAGTGAAGCCGACTTGGGCGATTTCGGGATATATTTCACACCCCCTGCGGCGCCTGCCAACGTTTGCAACTCACCCAAGCCCTCATCGTTGAACACTTCCTTGATGATGGTCAAATCCTCGCTGATTGAAGATTTGGCAGAGTTGTATCGTTCAGCAAATGTGGTTAACGGTATAAGAACATGGGGGCGCTGCAACAAATATTGCGTCATTTCAACCAATCTTGCGCTGCGTTTTACTTTCTTCATCCGCTTCTCAACCCCCTAAATCCGAATAATTATAGCCAATATACCATTTTTGTACGGTTTTAAGCAAGCAATTCGATTCCCTCTATGTTAGGATTCTTACCACATATACTTCCTTGCAGAATCCCTTCAGCCCGTTATAGATTCTACGCGCTCGCGATGACTTAGCAGCCAATGCGAATACCGTCGGTCCGCTGCCGGACATTAGCGCACCATCAGCCCCTAACCGCAGCATCGTTTCCTTAATTCGACGTACCTCCGGATGCAAGCCGAATGTGACTTCCTCCAACACATTGCCTAGCGAGCGGCATATTACTTCCCAGTCCTTATGAACCAAGCCGTCTATCATCTGCTTCGTTGGCGGGTGATCGCAGATCTGATCTGCCTTCAGCCTGCCGTATACATCTGCCGTTGATACGTTGATTGGCGGCTTGGCTATGACGACCCAGCATGAAGGCATCGGCGGCAATGCCCTCAGCCTCTCTCCTCGACCTGTAGCCAAGACAGTACCCCCGGCAATGCAATAGGGAACATCGGAGCCAAGCTCAGCACCCAGCTCCTGCAGCTCAGACAAGGGGAGGTCCAGCTTCCACAAGCGATTCAACCCCCGCAGCGCGGCAGCCGCGTCACTGCTGCCTCCTGCCAATCCAGCGGCAACGGGAATATGCTTATCCAGATGTATATATACACCTTGCTTCACACCGCAGCGTTCCTTGAGCAGCTTGGCAGCCTTAAACGCCAAATTCTTCTCATCTAGTGGGATATACCCTGCCTGACTGGAAATCATAATCGTATCGCGCGGCAGCTCTTCCATTTCCAATCGGTCTGCCAAGTCGACCATCGCCATCACCATTTCGACCTCATGAAAGCCGTCTTCTCGCTTATGTAATACATCTAGGGATACATTGATCTTGGCTGGCGCTTTTTCAAACACTTTCATGCTCCCACTCCACACCTTTCCCTTATACCCGTTCCATCATGTAACTCTATTTACTATAACAAAAGCGATGGTAAATTGCTAAGAAACAAAAGCGGCTCGATTAGATCGAGCCGCTTGGGATCAATACTTGCTATTCCGCTTAGCGTTTCATGTTGTTCTCAGCCATCTGAATGGCGCGCTTCACCATATTCCCTGCATCCTTCGTCGTGATGCCGCCCCAGCCTTCCCGCTGTACTTTCTCATAGAAGCCGAGGTCTCTGGCTAATTCGTACTTCAAGGATTCGCTCATGACGCTTCTTCTGCGTGCCATCTCACACAGGCCCCCTTGCGAGTTAGTTCATGCTGCTAATCGTGTATAGTATACGGCTCCATGCTGACAAGTATGCGTATCGAACCTGTGCCTAAACTTAGCAGCCAGCCATGCTGGCAATCCATAAAAAAAACAGCCCCTGCACTGGGACTGTTTGCTGTGTGATGCTATTGCTGCAAGTACTCGATTCGAACTTGTCCTTCGTCATTGCAAACCGTCACTTCAACGGATTCCGTTAATATATCCGCATAGCTGTAAGAAACTCGCTTGAACGCGTGTTGTTCCTGATCCAGCTTGACGATAAATACGGAGGGATAGGTTTCTTCTAAAACGCCGGTCCGTTCAATGGTCTTACGGCGACCGCCGTTTGCCCGAAGCAATACTTTTGCCCCGACGTGGGGTTCGAGGCTTCGTTTGATCTCCAATAACGAATTGTTGGCCATTGTCAAGTACCACCTCTTTCCTAGATGATTATACACTAAGAGGTGGTGATTTGTCAAACAAGCTCTATATTATATCAACCGATCCAAAGGATTGTCAACGGTATTCGTGAGGATTCTTCATTTTTTTAATACATAAGTTTGAAATTAGGAATGCCTACACGGTAGCTGCCTTTCGACTCAATCCCTCCGATTCCCTTAACTCCGCTCACGGTTTTGTCATAGACGTCCATCATCGTAATCGTTTCTTTCATCGACGTATAGGAGATTCTCGCCGCTACCTGTACGGGGTCCAATGCATGAATGAGTATACGTGCAGGAGAACTGGCGAAGTTCGCCCCTGCCTTAAGCAACGCTTCAAAGTGCGATTGACATGCACCTGCAACGATCGTCAGCACATCGCGATTGCGCTCATACTCTCGGCATGCTCGAATCGCCCGTACGAAATGATGGGAATTCTTATAGCTGGACAGATGGTATAGATGATCGCCCCTGCTGTCCTTATAAATCCCATCATGACCTGTGATCACCACAATATCCGGCCGCAACTCAGGAAGCAGCCGATACAGCAAATCAGCCATGGACGATTCCTGTACATGATGACCTTCCGCCGGTACTTGATATTGCTTGTATAATTCCATGCTTTTGCGCAAATATGCGGGATCGCCGTCCAAATGCAGTACTTTGCCCGGCACTTCGAAATAAGAGAACGATTCCTTGTCCTCAGACTCTCCCGCTGATCGAAAAAAAGGCATATAACGCCGTTTCGTGTCATCAATGATTCTCTGGCATTCTCGCTTTTGCATATCGGGCACTTCCAGCTTATCGGAATGCTGAGGCTCCTGCACCTTCACTAAATCATCCAAGGGTGCATCAGCCATGAGCCGATAATCAACGCCTCTAAGAATTGCCATATTTTGCTCTATCGATTCGATCCGGAATATCATGTCACTTCCGTATGACTTACGCGTTACGAATGTTCCCTGCTTCCACATAACATCCCCTCCACAGAATTTATCCTATGGCGGGACTGGGCATTTGGTGTATGGAAATCAAACATCGCGTTAGTGATCCATTAGTTGAGTTCAAAAAAATCTAATAGCAACGGCAGCATCTTCTTCGGAGAAACCATATGATTTTGTCCTGCAAGCTGCATGCGCTCAGCATGGGGAATGGCCCCCGCAAGTTGGCGGCTGACATCGTGTATCGCAGCGGGACTCTTCTCGCCTACGACTATGAACGTCGGAACAGATAGTTGGGAAGCTCGTTCAACTGGAGGCAAATCCTTCGTAAGCGCAATATCATATGCCAAAGTTGGAGCAAGTGCCTTTATTTTTCTCCAACCAGGGAATAGCGGTAATAACCTTACAAAAAGTCTCGGCATCCCAATCCCCTTCAAAAATAAAAGCATGGCGTCTCCGTTATTGCCGGCATCTAACAACTTGTGTACCGAATGGCTTAATCGCTCGTACTCGACTTTGTCTTGTGCATTGGACACGTATGGCGCATCATACAGTACGATCTTCGACACATTGCTGCTCAGCCGCAATGCCGCTTCAAGCGCAAGCACGGCCCCTGAAGAGTGACCATACACATAGACAGTTCCACCAGCTGCCTCGATCATGGCCTCGACATCCTCAATCTCTCGATCTATCGAGTACGGGAGACTATTTCCACTGTCTCCGCGACCACGTCGGTCATAACTGTAAACTGTGAAGGCAGTGGCGAATACTTTGGCATCATGTATAACCGGCTTGAATGTGCGATGGCATGTCGCTCCTGTTATGTAGAGAAGCGGGGGACCACTGCCATAAACATCATACGCCAATTTTGTGCCGTCCTTTGATTGCGTTGTATGCATACTCATACCAACCTACATATGCTGAAGGCCAATGCGATTGCCTTCGCTATCCAAGAACATCCCGACATATCCTGCATGGTCACCCAAATACGTTTTCTGCATGATCACTTTGCCCCCCACTTCGGGGACACGCGATAAAATATCAGCCAAATCCGGACTTCCATCCAGATAAACTGTAACGCCATCAGGAGTCGGTGTATGACGAGGACCTTTGATCAGCATTCCGCCGTTATGTTCCTCCTTAACTGGGAATATGGCACATTGCTCATCCCCCATGTTCATCACTTGCAGTTCCAACTCCAGAATTTGCGCATAGAATGCTTTGGCCCGCTCCATATCGGTTACGGGAATCTCTACCCAAATAAATAATCGTGGCTTCATCGCACTTCCTCCATTCATCCAATTTTTCTATCAAACTTATAGACGAATGAATAGCACATAAATCATCGGTCGTTGTCCAAAGTTTCTGGCATGCCGAATTGTGCAAATAAATCCGAATCAATAAAATGATGGATATGTATGATCTGACCTTCCTTGATTTCAAGGACGTGCACGCCCCATGCAACCCACATCCCCTCCCGTTCGGTGGGCATATAATGTGCGAATGCCGGGCAGTTGCCGTTGGCGCGTACAGGCAGCAGGCGAGAGCCTTCGCAATGGCTGCGCGTCGCTTCGTAGAATGAGAGTATGTCGGTTGTTCCACTCACCCACATCACATAAGGCGGCATCGATAAGCTTGCACCTTCCTGGAATAATGACAACAGCTTGTCGACATCGTACTGTTCGAAGGCTTCAACATAAGTTGCAAGCAACCGTTCGTCCGTCTTATCATCCGTATTGCGCAGTGTCTCAGACTGTAGGCGTGCTTGCTTCAACGTTGCTCGTGCTCGTTGCAGAGCGCTGTTCACCGCTGTAACAGTCATGTCCATCGTCTCTGCTGTTTGCTTCGCTGGCCAGCGGAACACATCGTTCAGGATCAACACAGCACGCTGCTTGGGCGGTAATGTCTGTAATAAGGCAATGAAGGACAGTCGAATGGTGTCCCTGCTGATCGCCTGCTCTGCAGGGTCATGAGAGAGATCAGGATACGGCCATATCCATGCAGGATGTGCAACCGTCTCCTGAGGTTCCGTAACGAAATTGGCTGGATCGGACACATCTATAGGCAGTGCCCTGCGCTTCGCATTCCTCAGCTTGTCCAAGCATACATTCGTTGCAATTCGGTAAATCCAAGTGCGCAGAGCAGCTTGATTGCGAAGCTTGCCCTGGCTCTGCCAAATGCGAAGCAACGTATCCTGTACAGCATCCTCCGCCTCGGCGAATGAGCCTGTCATTCGGTAGCAGTAGCCTGATAATTCCGAACGCATTTCCTCCGCTATCTTCAGTTCCTCATCTATTGTGTGCATCATGTGCCCTCCTTCCCAGACCTCACATTGTTGCAGTGGAGAGAAGCCTCACTTAGCTACTCTGCCTTCAATCTGCCTAGCCGATCACTCAAGCGTGCGAACTCCTCCATACTCAGTGTCTCTGCTCTGCGGGACGGCTCAATGCCAGACGCAAGCAGCACTTCCTTCATGTCATGCGCTCCCGCTTCCTTCGGAAAGGCTGAACGCAGATTATTGTAGATCGTCTTGCGCCTTTGTGTAAATGCCGCTCGCACAGTGGCGAAGAACTGCTGTGAATCAGCCACATCGACAGGCGGCACAGTGCGGCGCGTCAAGCGTATGACTGCTGAATCGATGTTCGGCTGCGGCACGAACACCGTACGCGGCACTACTGTAACCAACTCTGCCTCGCAGTAGTACTGTACCGCTATGCTGAGACTGCCGTACTCCTTGCCTCCTGGACTTGCGGTCATCCGCTCCGCCACTTCCCGTTGGATCATGATGACAATATGCTCAAGAGGAAGCTCCTCCTCCAGCAGCTTCATTACGATCGGGGTAGTGATATAGTAAGGGAGATTGGCTACGACACTGACACTAGATACGGAGCTGAATGCTTCGGCGAACAGCGTATGCAAGTCCACCTTCAACACATCGCCATGCACCACTTCGACATGTTCCTGCTGGCCAACCGTCTCTTCTAATACCGGCAGCAGGCGCTGATCAATCTCCAATGCGACCACTCGCCCTGCTTCGTCTGCTAAGTATTGGGTCAACGCTCCGATTCCCGGCCCGATTTCTAGCACGCCCTTCTGCTTGTTAAGGTGTGCCGCCTCTACAATACGGCGAAGAATATTGCCGTCCGTCAGGAAGTTCTGACCCAGACTCTTCTTGGCTGATATGCCATGCTTCGCTAACACTTCTCTCGTACGGCTCGGCACTGCGATCTTGTCTGTCATGACGATTACTGATCCTCCTCCACTGCCTGTCCGCTTGCGAATGCTTGCTCCATCGCGACCAGTGCCTTCTGAAATTCATCCTTGCTTATGGCGAACATATTGCAGCGCTTGAACAACTGCTTGCCATTGCAATAGCCAATACGCAGCTCCTTGCCCAGCAAGCGCCGGCGCGTGGCTGCTTGCGGATGTACGATCAAGCCGGCAGCAAGCAGGTCGTCCCACTCGATCTCTCCCTTGTCTGGCGGAGATTCTGTCCATACTTGCTGTAGCGCATGGCGAATGTCTTCGTCTGAAGCATTCTCTACGCCAATATCATCCTTGTATGTCGCTGCAGCAACATCAATGAACGCATGCTTGCAGCCCGGTACCTTCTGGCTAATCATCTTGCGAATACGCTCCCCGGCAAAATCCGGATCAGTGAAGATAATAACGCCCCGCCTCGCTTGCGCCAGCCGAATGCGTTCTATGACATCACGGGATATAGCGGAGCCCCCTGTTTCAATCGTCTCCGCCTGCACCGCGCGATGAATAGCTGTTGTATCATCCTTGCCTTCAACGACAATAACTTCTCTAATCATTCATTCGTTCCTCCGATAACTGCCAAGAGTCCATCTCATCCTATCGACTTCTATACAGCAAAAAAAGAAGAGGCTGTCCACCTCTTCTTCGTATTGTATCACGTTTGACCTGATTTCATCGAGCATTGGTATCTAGTATCACTTTGCCAAATCAGGCGGATTAGGTCCAACTATATACACGGTGTAGCCTTTTTGGCGACCGAATATATTGGCCTCATCCTCACTCTCCATATAGATATCGACCTTCTTGCCTTGTATCGCGCTTCCGATATCTTCTGCTTTCCGAAATCCTATTCCTTCAACGTAAAACCACCAGCCGAGCGGGATCACATCTGGGTCAACTGCTGCCGTGCGGCCTTCACTTACAGTCGTTCCTGTATAAGTGATGCCATAATACGGGTGATCCTCATCCTTACCCGTAGATGCAACTCCTGCGTCATAGGCGGTCAAGGTTACGTTCTCCAATACTTTCTTGACGCCGAAGGTAACGCCATCCTTCGTTACAGTCTGCACATTCGGAGAAGAAGCAGACAAGATCATGACCGGATTGCGTGTGCCTAACGCCACGATTTCATCTACAGGCTCTTGCTTGACTGTCTCTCCGACAACCTCAGAGGATACGAGCAACCCGTCTTCCCAAACTTGCTTGATCTGCTTCACTACAAGTCCGTCCTGACCAGCTTGTACGACACGTTCCTTCCCCTTCAGCAAATTGTTATCCTCTTCAGTCTCAATTTCATAAGGAACGGCTTCCTCTACTTCTTCGAGCACGGTCTGCACGCGTACAACGGACAGTTCCATACCCGCTTCGATTGATTGACGAAGGGAGGGCTCTACCCGATCTTCCTCTCCTAGCGTAATGCGCCAATCCTGTAGGGCTTCTGCTATTGTATTCGCTGTAGTCACGCGACTGCTTGTCTCGCCGTCCATCGTGAGTACAACTTCCGCTGCATGCTTGATCTCAATGATATCTCCGTCACTAATGCTCTCGTCTAATGAGGAAGACAACCAATCATCAGCACCCCAATCGACTCCCTGTTCTTCTAGCAAGGACAAGACTGTTTCTTGCCGTGTGTCCACTTGCTGTTGCGTACCATCGATGACCAGTGTCACCTGTTTGTCCTGCAGCCCTTGCCCTACCAGTATCGCTATGATAATGAATAAAGCCAAGAGTCCGCTGCCCAAGCCGGCTACCATTTGTGTATTTGTTTGGATCCAGCTCAGTGCAGTTGACATGCCGGATGGCCGCATGTCTTGGTTCTTAAGTTGCTTTGCCCCCATGTGAATCGGTCCCCCTTCATGGTCCTGTCGCTCTGTGCGATATTGCGTTGCACAAGCTTCCATGACCTGTGAATGGCCAATTTCCCAGCTCGTTCACCTCCTCCCCACACTGTATGCGGGAGGATAAGCCGTTATAACCCACTACAGCGAAGCAAAGCTTCACTGTTGCTTTCTTGTTCCCTTCGTGGTGTTGAGAGCACAGAATTAACATTCTCTACACTACAAAAAAAGCCGGAGAAGAGGAAGCCCCTGCCGCGGCTTTTTCCCATCTTAAGAAAAAAATCCGTGATAAAATGGTTGCTCTCTCTAAAACGCTAAACCGGTTCGCATACTTCCTCGCTCCCCTTGTCTCGCAAAGCAAAACTTAGCGTTTTCTGGAAATTGGCGTTGTTTTTGTTCTACGAGTGAGTTTACGCGCATTGAAAACGGATGTAAAGAACATGCAAACGAAAAATAACCGATGAAAAACGCTTACATTAGCGTTCATTCATCGGTCTTGTCCACTGGCTTCTATTTCTCGTCCCTTAGCGGCGTTTATCTCCCTTTTGCTCCATCTTGTAAAGGAATGGAAAACAATTTCGACGCATTCTGTGCGGTTATAGACGCTAATTCCTCTACGGATAGCCCTTTGATCTCTGCTGCTGCTTCCGCTACGTAACGTACATATGCCGTTTCATTGCGCTTGCCACGGTACGGATGAGGGGTCAAATACGGGCAATCGGTCTCAATTAATAAGCGATCAAGCGGCACTTGAGCAAGCACTTCCTTCGGCTGCTTGGCATTCTTGAAAGTAACGGGTCCGCCGAATGAAATATGAAAGTTCATATCAAGACATTGCTTCGCCGTTTCCCAGCTTCCAGAATAACAATGCATAATGCCGCCAACCTCAGCAGCCTTCTCCTCCTGCAATATCGTAACCACATCTTGATGCGCTTCCCGGTTGTGAATAATGATCGGCAACTTCAGCCTGCGCGCTAAGCGAATCTGTTCGCGGAATACGTGCTGCTGCACGTCCTTAGGGGAAGTATCCCAATAGTAGTCCAGGCCAATTTCGCCAATTGCTACAACCTTAGGATGTGAAGTCAACGACTCGATCCAGGCTAAGTCCCCTTCTTGCATCGTGATAGCGTCCTGCGGATGCCACCCCACTGCGGCATATATCCATTCATATTGCTCCGCAAGCGCTATAGTAGTAGGAATCGTCTCTCGGTTGAATCCTACGTTGACGATGTAATGTACACCATTCTCACGAGCACGTTCAATCATCGCTTCTCGATCGTCATTGAATTTGGGTGAATCCAGGTGAGCATGCGTATCAAATAACATAGTACCAAAACTCCTGTTTTCATAGATTTGTTCTTATTATTGATTATATAGAAATTCTTCAGGATAATACAAATGATGGGTACCCAACTGTACACCGCTAATAGAACGTATAATGTCTGATTTGCGCGATATCTCAATCAGCTGTCCTCGTTCATTCAAGATCAGGATAGGCGGCTTGTCACCGATCTGTCCAGGCCGATACACATCATAAGGCAAGTCCGCTGGAAAGTCGATCTCCATGTAATAATCTGGATCAAGTCCGCTGTCGCGCAGATTCTGCTCCACTTCCTCTATTTCAGCTTGATCAATCTGTTCCAGTATCTTGTACTTAAACAGGCGCCGATGTAGAAATCGCATACACAGATCACGCAATATCGGGTCATCCTCCTTCATCCACTGCTTGAAAGCAAGCTGAATCAACGATTCATCAAGCTCCAGGTAATCTTCAATCGTAAGCGATTGGCCCAGTAACTGCTGCAGGGACGGGAGCATAAATCCGAACGTATAACCCGATTGATGGAGTTGCTTGGCTCGACGGAATATCTTGCGCAGAATAATCTCTGAGCTGCGCGTCACCGGATGGAAGTAAACTTGCCAATACATCTGGTAGCGAGCCATTAAGTAATCTTCGACGGCATGCATGCCGCTCTCCTTAATGATGATCTTATTCTGATATGGGCGCATGACGCGCAGAATTCGTTCCAGATCGAACGTGCCGTAATGAACACCTGTAAAATACGCATCGCGAAGCAAGTAATCCATTCGATCTGCATCCATTTGACTCGAGATCAAGCTTACCGCAATTTCCGGCTGGTACCGCTTCTCAATAATAGCCGCCACTTGTTCAGGGAATGAATCAGATACTTGTCTGAGCACCCGATTGATCTCTGTATCTCCCATAATAATGCGGCACGTCCAATCCTCATGATTGACATCGAACACAGGCTCAATGGAATGCGAGAATGGGCCATGACCAACATCGTGCAGCAGCGCCGCGCACAAGCAAATAAGCCTCTGATCTACAGGCCAGTCTGAATCATGCCTTCGTTCAAACTGCGAAATAATTTTCCGTGTCGTTTCGTACACGCCTAGCGAATGAGAGAACCGGCTGTGCTCCGCCCCATGAAACGTATAGAAGGATGTCCCAAGCTGACGGATGCGGCGCAAGCGTTGAAATTCTTTCGTATTGATGAGATCCCAGATTACGCGATCTTGTACATAAATATACTTATGTACGGGATCCTTAAACACCTTCTCTTCCATCATCGGATTCGACATAGCTATAGCCTCCTCTTTCTAATTCGACATTCTTTGTGATCGTTTCGACTGGGTTTGTCGAATTATGTGGGTTTATTTTTGACATTTCCTGCATCAAATTACCTGCTGTATATCCGTATTTAGTCTCACATTTCCTTCGGATTGCGTGAAATTTTTATGTATTCTTAAGAAAATATAAAAATTTGCGCGCGTCAATTTAGTTTTACTGTTTTGGGAATCGTTGGTATGATGTTCTTAAATTCAGATGTCGAATCCTGACGATGAAATCTTATGAATAGAAAGGAGTCTGCAAACGATGTTAAAATCAACTGGTATTGTAAGAAAAGTAGACGAGCTAGGCCGTGTCGTTATTCCGATTGAACTTCGCCGCACACTAGGTATTGGGGAGAAGGACGCTCTGGAGATTTATGTAGACGGCGAGCGCATTATCCTGAAGAAGTACGAGCCTGCTTGTATCTTCTCCGGTAACGCTGAAGAATTGATTTACTTCAAAGGCAAGATGATCAGCAAGGATGTTGTTAAAGAATTAATAGATTTATATAATTCCATGACAAACGAGTAATTATAGTATATAATAACATTACGACTATTGTTAATTCTAACCTTTTCATATCTCCTTATCATCCCCGATCTGCGTAATTTGGCGTTGAACGGGGGCTTTTTTTTGTTCTATTAGGCCCATGCATCTTCAATGACCTATGCGCTATGTCTGATCATCCAGCAGTTCCCGATAAATATCCCTCTTGCTCACACCCCGCTCCCCTGCGGTCTTCTTCATCGCGTCCTTGCGGGACAAGCCTTGCTCCTCATAACGAGCTACATGCTCAGCTACTGTCCAAGATCTCCAAGCAGCTTCCGATTCAAGTGCTGACACATCCTCTCCTTCCTTCCAACCTTCCACTAACACACAATATTCGCCCTGCGGCGATTGTTCCACTACCCATGCAAGCAACTCCTCTAACGATCCTCTGGCGAATTCTTCGAACTTCTTCGTTAATTCTCTAGCAAGCACCGCCTGACGATTCCCCCACCGCTGATGAATACGAGCAAGCATCTGCTTCACCCGGTACGGCGATTCATAGAAGATCGCGGTTCCTGAATACTTCAGTGTGCGTTGCAGCAATTGGTCTGCCTGTTTCTTCTCCCGCGGGAAGAATCCGAAGAAGCTGAATTCCCCCGTCGGCAATCCAGACGCCACCAAGGCGGTCAAGGCTGCATTCGCTCCCGGCACTGGAATGACTTTAATATTCTGATCCAAGGCTCTCTGCACTAAGTCATACCCCGGATCAGAAATCGCCGGCAGCCCGGCATCGCTCACCAATGCTACGATCTCCCCAGCAGACATGCGCCGGACCAGCTCCTTGCCGCTCGCTTCCCGGTTATGCTCATGATAGCTGACAAGCCTGCCTTCAATTTCGAAGTGAGTCAGCAGCTTGCGGGACTGCCTCGTATCCTCAGCCGCGATCCAATCGGCTTCCTTCAGCATCCGTACCGCCCGATATGTCATATCCTCAAGGTTACCAATCGGTGTGGCAACTATATATAAGGCGCCTTCTTGACGAGATGGATCAAAGCTCTTCTGGATGTCCATCATACCTTGTCCCCTCCTGTCAATGACGATTGCTCACTATAATATATATCCCACAGCTCCTTCGTATACTGCCCGTCCTCGCCATATACGATCACTGGTGGGAGTAAGCGGATATCCGGCTTCCCATCCCGAATCGCTTCGATCAACACCATGTTCGCTTCCTCCCCTAACCGCGGGTGTATGAACCGAATACGCTTAGGCTCCAGGCGTACTTCGCGCATCGCTTCCATCAGGTCGGCCAGCCGCCCTGGTCTGTGCACGATGCTAGCCTTGCCTCCGGACTTCAGATGACGCGCACAAGCAGCTACCAACTCATGCAGGCCGCCGTTCAGCTCGTGGCGTGCTGCAGCAACGTATGGATTCTCATTTGACTCTCCTGTAATTGGCGGCATATAAGGCGGGTTCATCGTCACTAGGTCGAATGTGCCATAGCCTGTTGTCTTATAATAGTCCCGCACATCCGCACAAATCATTGCAATCTGCTCCTGCAGTCCATTCCACGCCACACTTCTGTGCGCCATGTCCCACAATTTATGCTGAAGCTCTACACCAGTAATATGCGCTTGCGTACGTGTAGAGAGCAATAAAGGAATGACTCCGTTACCCGAACATAGATCGAGTATACGTCCCTTCATCGGCACCTTGCAGAACCGTGCGAGCAAGACCGCATCCATAGAGAAGCTGAATACATCTCTGCTTTGAATAATGCGCAAGTGGTGGGTAAGCAAGTCGTCGAGCCTTTCCCCCATGCGCAATGGCGATTGTTCATCCATCACGATAATGACTATATCCTCCTTCGGAAAATCCGAAAGCCGCAGGAATGAATCTCCTGCGGCTCCTCACCTTATTTATTCAGAAATGACAAACAGAACAAGCAATCGCCCTCTGTCCGCAAATGTCCATAATACACATTGCATATGTGGAAGCCTTCATGGTACAGCCTTGCCAGATTGTCATAGCCTTCTCCTGAAGTCGGGAGCGTTGATTGCGCTTCCTCTCCCTTCAGAGGTTCGGCTTCTCCTGCCTTCTCAGTCTGGTGCGCATCCTGCTTCAATAACTTGCGAAGCTGCTGGTTCTCTATCGCAAGTCGCTTGTTCTCTTCCAAGAGCAGAATGACATTTTTCTTAACCTGACCAATTTCACCGAGTGCTTCTTTCATTCGATCTTCTAATTCATGTACTTGTCTGTACAGTTCTTCGTTTCTCTCCACGCTTTCACCCCAAGCAATAGCGGCTATTCATAGATTGCATTGCTTACAATTGTAATGCTACATCATCAAGCGAATATCGCTTCGACTTGCCGATATCCTTGACTTTGACCTGTACGAGCCGATCTTCCACAATTAATGCAGTCACCCGGCCTTCTCCGTCTGTCGTCATTACCGTGCTGCCCACTTCCGGCCACTCTTCCTTAGCGCTTTCGTAGTTATCATGCTCATACTTCAAACAACACATCAACCTGCCGCACAGGCCAGAAATCTTGGTCGGATTCAATGACAAGTTCTGATCCTTCGCCATCTTAATGGACACCGGCTCGAAATCGCCGAGCCAAGTGGAACAACACAATGTTCTACCGCAAGGTCCGATTCCACCTAGCATCTTCGCCTCATCCCGCACCCCGATTTGCCGCAGCTCTATACGGGTTCGGAACACACTGGCTAAGTCCTTAACTAGCTCTCGGAAATCAACGCGGCCATCTGCCGTGAAGTAAAAGATCACTTTATTGCGATCGAACGTATACTCTACATCGACTAGCTTCATCTCAAGCTTATGCTGCTTAATCTTATCTAGACAAATGTGGAAAGCATCGCTCGCGGCTTTCTTGTTCTGCTCCACCACGTCAGCGTCCTTATGATTCGCAATGCGTATAACCTTCTTCAGCGGTAGCACAACATCGGAGTCATCGACCTGCTTCTTCCCGATCACTACGCGACCGTACTCAATTCCTCGTGCTGTCTCTACAATTACATGATGCTCCTGCTCTATCGGCAATTCGATCGGATCGAAATAATAAATTTTACCAGCCTTCTTAAATCGTACGCCTACTACTGAATACATACTACCCCCCCTGAACGCGAACTGCCATCTGTTCCAACGCCAAGGCTGGATTCACATTAGCACGAATCCGCTTCTTCGCACCGATCGCGGCTTCCATACATGCCACCCACTGATCAGGTCCGCGCAAGATTGCCTGCTTAGCCAGCCATGCCTCCTGATCTGAGAACACCGCTTGTTCTTTGCGGCCAAGCTGTACTTGAATCATATCCTTAAACCATAAGGTGAGTAAGTCTAAAAATAAATCTAACTGTTCCGAAACTGGCGGCTTCAGGAGCTTCTGATGAATCGTAAGCTGAGCAGATGCCCAGTGTGTCAGACACTCCTGTCCTAATTGTATCACTAGGTTTCTAATCTCTGCAAACGCATTTAATTGGATAAGCTCTCTCGCCGCGTCTAATCCCGCTGTTACTTGTACGGCTGCGCGGCACAGCAACGGGTCTGTCCCATCTGCTAACAGCGCATCCAGCATCACATCCTTCGCTAACGGGACGCAAGGGACAAGTTGGACACGTGACTGGATGGTAGGCAGCAAAGCTTGCACTTGATCCGTCAGCAGGATAGCTAATGTCGGCGAGAACGGCTCCTCTAGAAATTTGAGCAGGCTGTTCGCAGCCTCGGCTGTCATTCGCTCAGCTTGTCCAATGATATATACTTTGCGTTGCCCTTGTGAAGCGCGATATGCCAGATCCTGTTGCAGCTGACGGATTTGTGCAATCTTAATCGAACTTCCATCCGGCTCCATCCACATCACATTCGGATGATTGTGATGCTCGACCTTGCGACACTCCACACATTGTCCGCAAGCATCGCCATCCTCCAGCCGGGCTACGCACATCACGGCCTGAGCCAGAGCCGCTGCCAACGCTTTCTTACCAGTCCCGCGCGGTCCCGCGAACAGATAAGCATGTGACAACGTATTCCGATTCAAGGCCGTGAGCAGCATTTGTTTGGCTTGCTGTTGCCCATGTACATGTTGAAAAGCCATTAAATCCGACTCCGTTCTATTGCTTAGAAGAACACATTGATCAACAAACCTTGAATTTCGCCAACTCGCCGCAGCAGGTCAACTTGGCCTTCTTCTCGCTCCAGCATATCGTCGGCCATTGCCAGCAAGTGCTGATCGATATCCTCTAAGATACGATATCGCTTACCGCGACCGCGCCTGTCCCATCCGCGTGTCTCCTTCAGATGGACACCGCGGCGGGCGGTTTCCTCTAGAAATGCGCGAATCATCATCTTATAAGCCCGCAGTTCCCGAACCGTCATCGTCTTCGCCAACCGTTCACCCTGTTGACGAATTTCCTCGATTCTGCGCTTCAGCTGCTCCTGCGTAGACCGTTCCTGTTGCTGCTGCATCATATCCGAGAAGCCTCTCGTACTGCTCGTCTGTGACGATGCCTGCTCCGTACGCTTCAGCTCATTCAGCGTCGATCGCAAACCGGGGTTGATCTTCACCGCTATCTACTCCTTGCTCCAATAACCTGCGCCACTCTTACTTCACTCATTAATAGTGCTCAAACCGTTCTACTGGAAGCACGAATACAGCAGCGCCCCCTACTTGTACTTCAACCGGGAACGGAATATACGAATCGGTCGTGCCCCCCATTGGTGAAACTGGCGTGACTAGTTGATCACGAACTTGACAGTTGGCCTTAATTGTCTTCATGACTTCCGGAATGCGTTCATCCTCAATCCCGATCATAAAGGTCGTATTGCCCGCCTTCAAAAAACCACCTGTACTGGCAAGCTTCGTTGCGCGGAAGCCTTCCTTCACCAGCGCATTTGCCAACCGATTGCTGTCCTTGTCTTGCACTACCGCAATCACCAGTTTCATAGTGAGCCCTCCCCTAATAGTATTCAAGTAATCAACTGTATTGAATGCGTTTACATCTTTGCTATATGAACTATTTTACTGTATCACTTATTATACAATATGTCAGACAAAGATGATAGGTGCTTTATGACGAGCTAGGGAATGCATCTCACTTTTGATCGATTCGAGCAATAGCAATCTGTATAAGCTGCTCTACTGGCTGATCTGCATGTATACGATATATCCGATCCGGATAGCGCTCCGCCAGAAGCTGGTAGCCTTGCCGAATTCGTTGATGAAACTCCAGGTTTTCCAAGTCGAGACGATTCACTTCACGTTGCTGATTGTCCGCAATGCGAGCAAGTCCTATCTCCGGATCCAAGTCTAGCCATATCGTCAAGGAAGGCAGCACACCTTCAGTAGCAAACTGATTGATGTTATATACTTCATCTACACCCAATCCACGAGCGTACCCCTGATAAGCCAATGAGCTGTCGATAAAACGATCACAGAGCACCAGCTCTCCACGAATCAATGCAGGCTTAATTCGCTCTATCCAATGCTGACGCCTTGCTGCAGCATATAGTAGCGCTTCTGTTCTTCCGTCCATTGCCGTATTCGATCGATTCAATATAATTTCGCGGATTTGCTCGGCAATATCGATGCCGCCTGGTTCTCTTGTAGCCACCACTTGTCGTCCCTGCTGCTCGTAATGACAGGCAATTGCCTGAATTAACGTTGTCTTGCCCGATCCTTCTCCACCTTCAAATGTAATAAACCCTTGGTTGTTCATCTATCTACGCTCCATTTCTCCTAATTCCCATCTATGATCACTCGTACTGTCGTGAGTCTAACATCCTCGGTTCCCTGAAATCGCGCCCCAGCATTACGCAGTTGCAAGAGCTGCATCCAGCACTGTTCTGTCAGCAGTTCACCCTTCCAGATTAATGGAACTCCTGGCGGATAAGGAATAATGGTTTCGGCTAGCTTCCTTCCCATTGCCTGCTCCAGACGAATGGCTTCTGTAGGCTGTATGTCGTGCCAGTTTGCCAGATCCAATGGTTCGCTTACACGTGTTTCATCTTCTATTGTAGTCGGCTTGTCATGGGATTGAATACTTCTCTCAGGATTCGCTTCCGTTGTATTTGCTTTATCGTCTGTTGTACGAACGGTTTCCTTGGCGATTTCCTCGCAAGCTGCATACAATTGTCGGGCATCCTCCATCGTTGACGCATAGGTGAAGACCAATAGAACACCGCGTGGATCAGCCATCTCAATCATACATTGCCGTTGTTCCAATTGTTGCTGTAGCGCATAACCGTCCAGTTCTTCTGTGCGATCATACATGTATACCTTAAACGGATCAACCCTGTGTCTATGTTCGTGCTCTGCTTGCAACTGATTATTCGCATACGTGTCTGCCACTATAAATCTCGGCAAGTCTTGCATATATTCGCGAAATGCCCGCACGACATCTAACCCTTGTTGAATCAGCCTTGCTCCATCCGTAGCCCAAGTGCTGCGAAACACATCCAGTGAGGCAAGGATTGGGTAGGACGGACTGGACGATTGAACCATCGCTAGTGCTTGACGAACCTTATAAGGATCAATTCGATCGCCACGCAAGTGAAGGAATGCACCCATGGTCAACCCGCCACCCATCTTATGAGCGGATTGCACCACCGCGTCCGCCCCTCGCTGAAGCGCTGACTGTGGGAGATCCTCATGAAACCCGTAGTGCACCCCATGCGCTTCATCTATAATCAAAGGAATGGAACTGCCGTCCAATTGCGAGACAATCTCCTCAATATTAGGTCCCCATCCGTAGTAGTTCGGACAAGTAAGCATAACGGCTCTCGCATCCGGATAGCGCTTAATCGCTGCTGCTACCGTGTCGGAGCTTATTCCCACTGGAACACCGCTTCTTTCATTTAATTCCACAGATAGGAACACGGCCTGCGCTCTGGCTAGCATTAATCCGTGCAGGACAGACTTGTGTGCATGTCGATCTACTAACACGATGTCCCCTGGGTGGCATATAGACAACAGCAACGCTAAATTCCCTGAAGTGCTTCCCCCTACTAGCAGAAACGTCTGATCCGCCCCGAAGCAAGTCGCTGCCAAATCCTCTGCCTCTCGTATGATAGCTTCTGGCGCATGGAGATCATCCATTCCTGTAATTTCCGTAACATCACTTAGAAACCACTCTTTTAGCAATCCCATTCTATTAGCCAAGTATGATCTTCGTTTGTGCCCTGGAATGTGAAAGCTGGTAGGACTTATCCTCATATATTCCTGTAATTTCTCGTAGATGGGGGCGCGTTGCTGATCCATTGTATTCCAAGCCCCTTCCTTCATGATCGTGCATATATACGTGTTGACGAAACTCCACTTAGACAGCTATGATACTTATACTATATCAAAAAGCAAACAACCTTCCCATTCTAGGGAAGGCTAAACTTATATTGAAGCAAGGATTAGGCATTTTTCTTCAACATAATTTGGCGCATTTGACTGATGAAAAAGGCATATTTATCATCGAGCACATCGGTTTGGACGAGCTCACTTTCGCAATCGGTGCATAGAAAACTAGTGCAAATATGAATACCGTCTTCTTTTACATCCTTACATATCATACAAAGGGCTTGCTGTTCGCTTTCCATCTACCATACCACCTTATTGCTTTTTAGTCCTAGTATGTCTCAAATCTACACCTCTTAAACTACACCTTCTCTTAAGATACAACTATAATGCGAGTTAGGAGAAGTAGATAACGGATTAGAGCCGTCAGCGCATGTACATGGACTTTACTTGAAAATGCTAAAGCCCTTCTGTAAGTATAGTAATGAATGCTGCAAATTGTTCAACAACGTTGAACTTGAAACTGCTACAACATGGAGAGATTAACAAAGTGACTAACAACCGATCAATGGAGCAATCCAGCATTTATCAATATACCTTGCTACGTAAAGTTCGAATCACACCTTGGATGCGAGCTCTCTATATACTATTGCTTACGGGATGTCTGATGTTCCTGTTAAGCCGAGAATCAATGGTTATGTGCCTAATCGTCTTGGCACTGGTGTGTATCCTACAGCTCCTATTCAAGTGGACAGCGCTTCGTTGGAACTATCCCGGACTGGCCAAGCGATGGACATTCTCCATTCGCCTTCCCTTCTCAGGGCTTGTTCCTCAGCAACCAGTGCTGCTTACTAATTATCGAAGCATCGAATGGCATGCGTCCTTAGCTGGGTTATTCCTTGTAGGAAGTATCGCAATCTGGCTGCCCCTTAATGCTGTAGCTGCGGTCGTAGGTGTCTGGCTGATGATTCAACTTCCCTCGATCGTCCCCCTGCTCTTCCGAGTCAAGAGCAGCGATAGTAGTGTCTCCGTTAAGCTGCAATCAGACGCAATTTCTTATTATCGGGCATAATTAGCGGTTCACTCACGTAAGTATCATCAACTCTCGGGGATTGGTCCTATTCCGTGCGAATGGGCAGTTCCCCGTGTGGCTTGGCGAAATTCCTGCGAAATTGCAGTTCTATATGCGGCGTGGCGAAATTCCTGCGAATGTGCAGGCTTTAGGCTCTCAATCGTGGAAAATGTTAAAAATTCCTGCGAATCTACATCTTTTATTCCGTATACCCGCCCATATTGACTAGTTGCCACACAAAAGCCTGCGCAATCGACGGCATTTCCTCAGTTCGCTCCTATTTCACAATACATTCCTGCAGAATTGCATCTTTTTCGCACAGCATCCGAACAATACAAAAAAACGCGACTCCTTCTCCGAAGAGAAACAATCGCGCTTCTTACAGTTTGCCTGGCAACGTCCTACTCTCCCAGGACCCTTCGGTCCAAGTACCATCGGCGCTGGAGGGCTTAACGGTCGTGTTCGAGATGGGAACGCGTGGGTCCCCTCCGCCATCGCCACCAGACTTAAACGCTTTGCGAAGCAAATCCGCTTCGTAAGCATTAGGTATGACATACAGGACTTGCCCGTATGGTGTGAAGGATATTGTGTATTGGAAACCGGCGCCAACCGATAACCCACAGCACCCTCAAAACTAGATGCGAAACGAAAGGTATGACAGCCGTGTGGTTTTTACACCCGATGTTCTCGGGGCCCCCGCAAAGTACTTGAATCCGCTTCCTGCGCTTCATCACTTTGTGGGGTAGTTAGGTTAAGCCCTCGACCGATTAGTATTCGTCAGCTGCATGCATTGCTGCACTTCCACCTCGAACCTATCGACCTGGTCGTCTACCAGGGGTCTTACCAAATGTGGGAAATCTCATCTTGAGGGGG
>Ga0207833_100157_pt1 | contig 50306 bp, 48 predicted proteins | sample TtaePargueraPR_6_FD_187753 | JGI IMG/M metagenome (GOLD analysis project Ga0207833, IMG submission 187753) | Aerobic enrichment media microbial communities from Bioluminiscent Bay, La Parguera, Puerto Rico - Tt and E1 (2) (SPAdes) | ecosystem: Environmental > Aquatic > Marine > Unclassified ...
TGCACCCGCCAGCGGACTGCTACCCGCTACCCACGCGAGCCGTAGCGGTCGCGGACCAGCAGGAGGTTCTCGCAGAACGCCTCGGGCAGGAACTTCACCTGCGCGTTGCTCCAGGCGCTGCAGTAGTACTGCCAGCCGTCCAGCCCCGCCATCACCTCGACCGGAGCAGCGCCGTAGTCGCACGTGACCGGATTCCAACCGCTCGCGCACGAGGCCGATACGTCGCCCACGAGCTGCTTCAGCAGGGAGTTCTCGATCAGCGCCTGCCCCACGGCGACCCGCTGCGAGAAGTCACTCTTCTCATATGCCGGACAGTCCGACGCCGTGGTGCACGTCGACACCCGCAGGGTGTACTCGTATCCCTCGTGGTGGTACAGGCAATCGCCTGAGGTGCATTCGCCGACGATCCAGCCGGCGCAGATCTGGCCGAAGTCGCACGGTTCGGGCAACACCGGCGACACGACCTGCCACACCCACAGCGAGTACGCACGAGCACTCGCCTCGGTGGCGGCGTCGTATGCCGCATCACCCTTCGCGACCTGCATCCAGACGTCGTCCTCGTAGAAGCCGCCGACCGCGCTGAGCAGGCCGTAGTCGGCGACGATCGCCGCCCTCGCGTTCGTGTTGGCCGTCTGCGTGTCTCCCCACCAGCCCTCGACGGCGCCTTTCATCTCGACGTAGGTGCCCTCGAACGTCGAGGACGACCCCTGACCCTCGCCGGTGGCGAAGGAGACCATCGCGTCCAGCGCTCCGAGTGTCACCTGAGCCTCGGGTCCGGCCAGATTCGACGCCGCGTCGACGATGCCGGCGGCCAGCAACAACGCGTCGGCGACGACCTTCGAGTCGTTCGAACTCGACGTGTCGTACTCGAGGTGCTCCGCGGTCTGGTCGAAGCCCTTGAGCTCGGCCATGTCGGAGATCAGGTCGGACCGGTTCGCGGTGGCGATCGCGACCGCGCTGGCCCATTTCAGCTCATTCCCGATCTGCTCCGTCACCTGCTGGAAGGTCGCGAGCGGCCAGCTGGGGGCCTTCTGCACCTTGTCCAACGCCGTGATCCAGTTCCCGATGTCCGTCTCGTCGGCGTCGTACATCGAGCGGATGTCGTCGGTCTGCGGGTCGAGGTCGTGGCTGATGGTCTCGTAGATGGTCTGCGCCGTGCCCGTGAATGTCGGGAACGTGGCTGACGGCGAGGTCCAGCTGCCGGAACCGGCATCGAACCGGTAGGTCTGGATGCCGTGCGGGCCGCGGCCGATCAGGTCGGCGCGCGGCGCCTTGGCGGAGCCGGGCTGGCCGTTCAGCGTCACCCCGTCGACGTCGGCCGCCTGGATCGTCTCGTAGTGCCGCGGGTGGTTCCAGCCGAGCGCGTTCGTGAAGCCCGGCCCGTCGACGCGCTGCTCGGCCACCCAGAAGCCCCAGTTGGGCTGCATGCCGTAGACGACCATCGTGTCGTTCTGGCGGCCGAGGATCTCGTCACGTCCGTCGCCGTCCACGTCGGCGGCCTGGATGGTGAGGTAGTTCGACGCGTCGCCCCAGCCGTTGGCATTGTCGAAGGCGCCCAACTCCCGCAGCGGCGTCCACGTGGCGCCGTTCGGCTTGCCCTGCGCATCGGCGAACCCGTAGGCGTAGAGGCCCGAGCCGTTGCGGCCGATCACCTCGTGGGAGCCGTCGCCGTCGAGGTCGGCGGTCTGGATGGTACGGAAGTGCTGCACCTCGTTCCAGCCCTCGGCGTCGGTGAACGGGCCGGATGCCGCCTGCTCGACCCAGGGCCCGTCCTCGAGGCCCCACACGATGATGCCGTCCGCGCCCCGACCGAGCACCTCCGCCTTGCCGTCGTGGTCGAGGTCGGCGGCCTGGATCGTGCTGTAGTACTGCTCGGCGTCCCACCCCTCCGCGTTCGTGAAGTGCTCGAGCGTCTGCGGGAGCCATCCGCCGTTCTCGAATTCGATGAACTCGATGGCATTGGCACCCCGGCCGAAGATCTCGACCCGATGGTCGCCGTCGATGTCGGCGGCCTGCATGGTCGAGTACTGCGAGGGGTCGTCCCAACCGTTTGCCGACAGGAAGGCACCCGTCGCGGGGAGCGGCTGCCACGATGCATCCGTCAGCGCCCCCGCGGGCTCCAGCCGCACGACGAGGAGCCCGTCCTTCGTGCGCGTGTAGAGCTCGTCGGTGCCGTCGCCGTCGACGTCGGCCGTGCCGATCGTCTCGAAGTACTGCTTCTGGTCCCAGCCGGCGTCGTCCGACCAGTCGAGTGTGTTCGACGTGACGATCGGCTCCCACTGGCCGATCGAGGCGTCGAAGTCCCAGGCTTCGATGCCGACGCCGGAGCGGCCGATGAGCTCGGCGTCGCCGTCACCGTCGAGGTCGCCGGTCTGGATCGTCTCGTAGTTCTTCGACGAGCCCCACACGCCGTCGCCCCAGTTGGGCAGGGTGTATGCGGGCTGGGTCTCGGGCGTCGCGACCATCGGGGCGGGCGCCTTGCCCAGCGCCTGCCCGGTACCGGCACCGTTGCCTTTGCCGGCACCGTTGCCGTTGCCGTTGCCGTTGTGCGCCCCGAGCGCCTTGCCCTTCGACCCCGGGTCGTTCGACGAACCGCCCGGAGCCGCGATCGCGGGCGCCGCGCCCATGACGAGCAGCCCTCCGATGATGATGGTCGACAGCACGGTGCGGTACATCGTTCCCCCTACAGCCCGACGATGGGCTCCCCGGAGCCCAGTGTGGCGGAGCCGATGGTCCGAAAACAAGGGCAACCGAGGAATGCTCGACGGCCGACCGTGCGCGCCGGCTCAGGCGCGACGCGGCGTCACCGATCGAGCAGGTCGCGCAGCCAGGTCGGCCCGAGGGCGCGGGTGCCGGGTGCGAGGCGGGCGCGCAGGCCGCGGTCGGCGGTCACCACGACGAGCAGGGCAGCGGATGCCTCGAGCCCGCGCGCGACCTCCACGATGGTGCCGTCCCCGTCGGCCGGGGCGCGCACCACGTCGATGCCGGGCACGTCGTCAACCGCCTTCGCCTGCCCCTCGACGACCGCGACGATGCGCACGATGCGCGCCGCTCGGGGCGCGGGTTCGCCGGAGGCATCCGCTTCGGGCAGCTCGACCACCTCGCCGACGAGCCCGGGCATGCCCGCCAGCAGCCGCGCCGCCGCGCCCGCCCGGTCGCGCCACCAGCCGTCGGGCCGCGACCCCATCACGTTCGCGACGTCGACCACGACCACCGCGCCGGGCACGCTCACCAGGCCGCGCCCGCCGCGAGCGCCGCATCGACCGCAGCCGAGGCGGGACCGACCCACGGCTCGCCGTGGCCGGGCACGAGCGTGCGCGACTCCGAAGCGCGCAGCAACTCGAGCGACTCGCGCGCCCAGTCGGTGTCGAACTGGAACATGGTCGGCAGCAACTGCGGCCCGGCCTTGGGCGACGTGCGGTGGCGCGTGACGAGCGCGTCGCCCGCGGCGAGCACGCCCGCGTCGGCGAAGTCGAACGCGACGTGCCCCGAGGTGTGCCCCGCGACGCGCAACACGCGCGGCCGGCCCGGTACGTCGACGACCTCGTCGAGCTCGGGCAGCACCGTCGCGCGTTCGATGCCGAGGTCGGCGCGCCCGCGCAGCAGCGGCGTGATCGCGAGGGCCCACGACAGCACTCCCGGTCGCCAGGCGTTGCCCACCACGTCGCCCGGACCGACCTGCTCGAGCACGTCCCGGTGGAGGTTCGGCAGCTCCGCGGCATCCGCGTGCACCGGTGTGCCGAACGTGTCGGCGAGCCAGGCCGCACCGCCGAGGTGGTCGGCATGCGCGTGCGTGACGAGGACGGCGTCGACGTCGTCGGGGCGGCATCCGACCGCATCGAGCGAGGCGACGAGCAGGTCGCGCTGGCCCAGGTAGCCCGAGTCGACGAGGGTGACGCCGTCCGGCCCGGCATAGAGCAGCCAGTTCACGTGCGGGGTGTGCGCGAGGTGCACGTGCTCGCCGATGCGATCGACGCGGATGCCTCGCGGCAGCTGCCCCTTCGACTCCCCCACCGCGCCCCCTCGCACTCGCCCCCGCGTCGCCAGCGGCGGGTTCGACCTCGACGCTAGTCGCCTCCGTCGCGCAACGGCAGCACCTCGCCGCCGGTCTGGCAGGTGGGGCTGTACTGCGCGGTCGTGCTCGCGAACGTGAAGTCGCGGATCTCGTCGCCGCACCGCGGGCACGCCTCGCCCGCGCGCCCGTGCACGCGCATGGCGGCGATCTTGGCCGCCTTGAGGTCGGCGATGCGGATGCCCCGGCGAGCCGCGATCGCCTCGCGCACCACCTCGACGGTCGCGGCGAAGAGGCGGTCGCGATCGTCGTCGTCGAGCGCCGCCGCGTGCACGACGGGCGACACGCGCGCCGCGTGGAGGATCTCGTCGGAGTACGCGTTGCCGATGCCCGCGATCGACTCCTGCTCCTGCAGCACGGCCTTCACCTGCTTGCGGCGGGTGCCGAACGCACGGTCGAAGTCGCCGCGGTCGTAGGCGGGCTCGGCGGGGTCGGGGCCGAGCTTGGCGACGGCGGGCACGTCGCGGGGGTCGTCGACCATCCAGCAGCCGAGGGAGACCCAGCCGCCGGCGTCGGTGAGTTCGAGGGTGGATCCGTCGTCGAAGTTGAGGGCCGCGAGCGCGGGCGGCGGCGGTTCGGCGGGATCCGCTGTTTCAGGGGCATACGTCGGCTCAGGGGCATCCGCCCCGCCCCATCTCGCCCAGCCGTGTCGCCCGAGCGAGACGACCAGGTGCGCGCCGTTCCCGAACGCGAAGTCGAGCAGCTTGCCGTGCCGCGCCAGCCCGTCAACCCGTTCGTCGGCGAGCGTCGCGAGCGGCCTCGACCGCGTCTTCTGCACGCGGAACTCGAGCACGTCCGCGTCGGCGAGCGTGCGCCCCGCCAGCCGCTCGTCGACCTCCTCGGCGAGCGCCTGCACCTCCGGCGACTCCGGCATGCGGCCAGCCTCGCACACCCCGCCGATCACTGCGCCGGGCGCGACCCGCGAGTACGCTGGAATCAGCGGAGAGGATGCCTCGATGACGGATGCCACGGCGCCGCAGCGCCACGACTGGGACGTGATCATCGTCGGCGGTGGTGCCGCCGGCCTGAGTGCAGCGCTCATCCTCGGGCGAGCGCGCCGGCGGGTGCTCGTGATCGACGCCGGCAGCCCGCGCAACGCCACAGCGGAGCACATGCACGGCGTGCTCGGGCGCGACGAGACGCCCCCGGGCGACCTCCTCGCCGAAGGCCGCGCCGAGCTGACCCGCTACGACGTCTCCGTCGCATCCGGCACCGTGGCCAGCGCCACGTCGTTCGCCGACGACGTGCCGGGCTTCGAGGTGCTGCTCTCGAGCGACGAACGGTACACGGCACGGCGCCTCCTCGTTGCCACGGGACTCGTCGACGAGCTGCCCGGCATTCCGGGGCTCGCCGACCAGTGGGGCCGCGGCGTGTTCATGTGCCCCTACTGCGATGGGTGGGAGCAGCGCGGCCGCCGCGTCGCCGTGCTCGGCACCGCGCGACCCGACCCGTACCAGGCGCAGCTCATGCGCCAGGTCGCCGGCGACGTGACCTTCCTCGCGAACGGCGCGACCATCACCGAGCGCGTGCGCGGCGAGCTCGAGGCGCGCGACATCGCCCTCGAGCCGGCCGAGGTGGAGCGCGTGCTGGCCGACGAGACGGGGCAGCTCACGGGCATCCGCTTCGCCGACGGCACCGAGCGGGAGGTCGACGTGCTGTTCGTCGCCCCGAAGTCGGTGCCGAGCGATGCGGTGCTGCGCCACCTGTCGGCGCGCACCATGCGCGAGCAGGGCGTGAGCTGGACGCTCGTCGACGACAGCGGACAGACCAGCGTGCGCGGCCTCTACGCCGCCGGCAACGTGATCGCGTCCAAGTCGTCCGTGCCGTGGGCGATGGCCTCGGGCTCGATGGCGGGCACCGCGATCAACGCCGACCTCGTCGGCGAGGACGTGCGGCGCGCGGTCGACGCCTCCGGCTGACGACCCGCCCCGCGAGACCCGTCGAGAGACTGCGCTCTCGCGGCTGAGAGTGCAGCTTCTTGACGGGTCTCAGCCTCAGCGCCCGCGCGCCCGGTTGTGCCCGCGCGCGCACGGGAGGATGCTGAGGGCATGAGCGATCATCAGGAATTTCTCTCGTGGGTGCACGGTGATCTGGTGGCAGCGGAGCGGGCGTTGTTCAACGGCGACGACGGCCCCCGCAGGGCGATCTGGTCCTCGACCGAACCCGTCAGCGTGCTCGGCGCGTGGCGCAACGCCGTCGGCCGGGCCGAGCTCGTCGGCGCGTTCGAGGAGCTCGCCACGACCTTCTCGCACTGCTCCGCCTACTCGCTCGAGCTCATCTCGTCAGACGTCGTCGGCGACATGGCGTTCACCGCGGGCTACGAGCGGATCACCTGCGACGTGAACGGCAAGACGCGCACCATGACGGTGCGCTCGACGCAGGTCTACCGCCGCGAAGAAGGCGCCTGGCGCGTGGTGCACCGCCACGCCGACCCGACCGACTGAGGCGGGCGGGCGCGCTCACCCGACGACTTCGACGTCGCAGTCGATGCCGGATGCGGCCGCCAACCGCCGATCCCCGGTGACGAGTGTGCACCCGAGCACCTCGGCGAGCGCGACGTACATGGCGTCGTAGGTCGTGAGGTTGCTCCGATGCCGGAGCGCCGCCCGCACGAGTGAGGCCGACGGATGCCGCTCCACCCGCAGCTGGGCGAGGTCGTCGACCGCACGGCTGAGCCGGTCGTCGTCGATGCGGCCCGCGAGCCACAGCCCGCGCAGCGCGGAGGCGATCTCGACCTCGAGGTGGTCGGGCGCCCAGAGCTCGTCGGCGGCGAGCCGCGCTCGCGTGGCATCCGCCCCGCTGTCGCCCACGAGCGCCTCGACCACGACGGACGCGTCGACCACGATCACGCGCGTCGCTCGCGGCCGGCACGGATCGCGTCGACCACGTCCGCGCGGTCGAGGGTGACGCCATCGCCCCGTGCCTCGATCTCCCTGAACAGCTCGGCGACCGACGGCCGTGCGGCGAGCTTCGCCAGTTCCTGCGACAGGTACTGCTGCAACGACTGGCCGCGCCGCTCGGCACGCTCGACGAGCGCTGCGTGCACCTCGGGCGCCAGGTCGCGGATCAGCACGTTCGGCATGCTTACATTATGCATGCGCTTCGCTCCCTCCGTCGCAGAGGAGCTTCGTCGCGTCCGCCAGTTGAGCGACCCCGGGCGCGTCGACGCGACGTCGACCTGAAGGCGATGCGCTCTGTGGAGGAGCGGCGTAGCATCCGATCGGGCCGTGCCGTTCGGCCACGAGGGGGCGCCGCATGGGCATCATCATGGCCAGCATGTTCACGACGATCGACGGCGTGTACCAGGCGCCGGGCGCGCCGGACGAGGACCCGTCGGGCGGGTTCGCGCACGGCGGATGGCAGGCGCCGTTCGCCGAGGCCGAGTCGGGCGCGGAGATCCTCGCCGACATCGACCGCCTCGACGCGCTGCTGCTCGGCCGCCGCACCTACGACATCTTCGCCGCCTACTGGCCCGCGTTCGGCGACTCGAATCCCATCGCCGTCAAGTTCAACGCGGTGCCGAAGTTCGTCGCGTCGCGCACGCTGACCGAGCCCGCCTGGGCGGGCACCGAGGTGCTGACGGATGCCGCCGAGCAGGCCGGCGCCCTCCGCGACCGCTTCGAGCGGGTGCACGTCATCGGCAGCGGCGACCTGCTGCGCACGCTCCTCGACGCGGGCGTCGTCGACGAGCTGAAGCTCTGGGTGTATCCGGTCGCGCTCGGTTCGGGCAAGCGCCTCTTCGACGGCGCGATGCCGGCCACCTACTCGCTCGCGGGCCCGCCTCGCAAGTACGCGAGCGGCGCGTTCTCGGTGATCTACTCCCCCGCTGGCCCCGTCGTCGTGGGTGAGATGGGGCCCGAGTAGCGACTGTCGGGCGAGCGCCGATTCGTGGCATCCGATACTCATGGGGTATCTTCAGGCAATACCCCCTAGGTATTCTCATATGCCCCGAACGAGACGGAGATCCACCACATGTGCAGCGCAATCACCTGCCGCAAGTGCGGCAAGACCACCTGGGCCGGATGCGGCCAGCACGTCGACCAAGTCATGCGCGGCGTCCCCCGCAACCAGCGCTGCGAGGGCCACGCGGCCGAGCCCGGCTTCTTCAGTCGCCTCTTCTCCCGCTGACGCGCCGCCCGCCGCTGGTGCGCAGCGTGCGGTTGTCCGATCTGGATAGCCGCACGTTGCGTACACGTCGGCCCACAGATCATCGTCGCCTGCGCCCGCGCCGAGGTCGATTCGCCTCCGCGATCACCGCTTCGGCGAACCACCGATACGAATCCCGTCCGTCGGGCAACTCCACCGCGTCCTCCCCGTAGACGTCGTACGCGATGCGAACGAGATCGTGCGGGTCGCTGATGCCGAGATGGCGCGCGACGATACTCAGGTCGACGAGATCCTTGTCGCGACCCGCGGCCATCTTCATGGCGATGAGCTCGAGCTCGGTGGCGACAGTCACCGAGACCGGCTCGTCAGTTCGCTCACTCGCGATCCGCAACCAGGATCGGCCCGTCGCGTTGAGCCAGCGCGACGGCAGACCGAGATCGGCGGCCATCCCGGCGACGACCGCCTCGATCTCGGCGTCGGGTTCGATCAACGCGGAGATGTCGCGCGTGACACGCACCTCCGGATCATCCGGGAACCGCAGCAGCATCGCGGCGCCGCCGCCGACGCGGATGGTGCCGGTGACACCGCGCGCCTCCAACCGCCGAACGAGCTCATCGAGGAGCTCGCGCACGGTGGAGGCGTCGAACTCGCGCTTCATCGCGTCGCCAGCGAGTTCTCGTCGATGAAGATGTTCAGTTCACGAAGCCGCTCGGGCGTGGTCTCCTTTGCCTTCTCACGGAGTGGGGCGAACCGCGAGACGTACCAGCGACGGTTGAGGCGCTGGGGCTCCGCCCAGGCGGGGCGACGCTCGGGCGGAATCGCACCCCCGTAGACCGCGCGGAACAGCTGCTCCCAGCGCTGGTCCTTGATCTGCGACGGCCGCTCACGCAGCTCCGCGTCGCTCAACTCGTCGACGTCATCACGCAACACGGATGCCGCGTGGGTGATGATCCGCAGCGCGTAGCTGCCGTCCTGATCATCGAGGGCGTCGTTCACCTGGTCGGTGACCGACGACGGCGTGTAATCGCTCAGCGCGTTGTCGGCGCGGGCACTGAGCGCGAGCCGCAGACCCATGGCGGCGAGCGCACGCTCGAGGGTCTCGATCTTGATCGAACCTTCTCGCTCCGACCGCTCGAGCTGCGAGATCGCGCCGACGGTGACACCGAGGCGCTCGGCGAGCGCGGCACCCGACCAGCCGAGGTCGCCTCGGGTCGTGCGGATCAGATCAGACATGTGCCGATTATAGCTGTAGCTAATAATTCTGCACAGGTGCAGCTCAGACCGGCCGCACCGGCTGCCGCAGGATCGTGCGCAGCTTCTCGGGCGCGGTGCGCCGCGGGTCGCCGAGGTAGATCTCGTGGTGGTCGCCGTTGAACGTGAGCCCGTGCGCGGGCATCCACTCGTCGTGCAGCCGCGCGAGCGTCGACCCCTCTGCGTCGTAGGGCCCGACGTGCAGGATCTGCGCCGACCGTCCCTCGCGCACCTCCCGCAGCTCGACGAGGTCGAGCGCCGGTCGGTCGGCCTTCGCGCGGGCGCCGGCGACCGCATCCGCCACCATCTGCTCGTCGACCCAGTCGGGCTGCGCGATCAGCATGGTCCAGCTCCAGGCGCTCTTGTCGCGGCGCACGAACGCCGACGGGTCGTCGGCCCGCCACAGCCCCTCGAGCGGCGCGACCACGAAGTCGCGGCCCGCGCGCTTGCTCGCGAACTTCACCGCGTACGCCACCGGGTACAGCGCCTCGATCGCCTCGGCGTACGCGCGCGCCGTGTTCGGGTCGCCGTGCCCGTCGACGGCCAGGTACCGCATGGGCGGCACGTCGACGAGCACGAAGTCGCGAGCGGATGCCCCGTAGAGCTCGCGCCGCGCCCTCTTGACGTCGTACTTCTCCGCGTCGGTCACGCCTCACACGCTACGCGGCGCCGCCGTCATGCGGTGAGGCGGCCGACCTCCTCCTCGAGGAGCGCATGCGCCTCTGAGGCGCGCCGCTCGCGCGTGCGGTTTCGGGCAACGAGAGCATCGAGCTCGATGCGCGCACTCGCGACCTCGCGAAGTACCGCCGCCGGCGCAGGCGCCCCGAACATCACCCGGCGCTCGACGAACGCCCGAGCCGACATCGCCTCGGCGAACTCAGCCTCCGAGAGTCCGCTCGGCCCATCGAGCACCTCGGCGGTGACCGCATCCAAGTGCGCAACCGTCGCTGCGTCCGGCGTCACGCCCGAGTCGATGCAATCACGCACGAACCGTCCCACGATCTGGTGAGCCCGCCGCCAGTCGATATCCGTCGCGCGCACGAGGGCACTCGACAGGTCGGTGACCTGCGCCCAGTGCGCACCCGCGGCACGCTCCATGCGATCGGAATGCACCGACATGTCGGCGATGATGCCGGTCAGGTCGCCGGCCTTGGTCGCGAGATCCTTCGCCGTCGCCCAGAGCGCGTCCTGGGTCGAGCGTCGCTCGAGGATCGGGAACCCGGTGGGCCCCCGTTCGGCGGAGACGATGGAGACCAGCGCGCCAAGCGACTGGCCTGCAGCAGACTTCACGGCCTCGAGCGCGTCGGGGTTCTTCTTCTGGGGCATGATCGAGCTGGTGCCGCAGAACCGGTCGGGCAGTTCGATGAAGTCGAACTCGACCGTGGTCCAGAGGAAGAGGTCGTCCGCCATGCGACCGAGGGTCGCGCCGTCGATCGCATAGACCGCGGCGAGCTCCATCTCGAGGTCGTGGCTCAGGATCGCGTCCATCGTGTTCGCGAGCGGCGCGTCGAAGCCGAGCAGCTCCGCAGTGCGGGCGCGATCGAGCGAGAAGTCGCTCCCGGTCATGATGGCAGCACCCGCGGGCGAGAGGTTCACACGGGCGTACGCCTCCTCCACGCGAGCCGTGTCCCGTGCGAGCGCGCGTTCGAACATCGCCGCCCAATGGCCGAGCGTCGTGGGCTGTGCGTGCTGTCCATGCGTGTAGCCGGGCATGACCGTCTCGGCGTGCGCCTCCGCGAGGTTGAGCAGCGCCAGACGGAGCCCGCCCAGACGTTCGAGCAGGGCGTCGAGCTGCGCGCGCACCGTCAGGCGCCGAGCCACTTCGATCAGGTCACCCGAACTCCGGCCGAGGTTGATCCGCCCACCCAGCGCGATGCCCAAGCGGCCGATCAGGTAGTGCTCCGCGGAGTGCATTCCGCCACCGGCGCGCTCCCGCGCCTCTGCGATGCCTTCCCGCTCCATCTCCCGCATCGCGGAGAGCAGCGCCGATGCCTCCTCCGACGTCAACAGGTCGGCCTCGGCAAGGGCCACGAGGTGCGCCTTGTCGAACTCGTGGATGAAGGGCAGCGAGTCGCCGAGGAGGCTCGTGCGGTGCGTCTGCAGGTGGTCGAGCTGCGCCTCGGCGAGGCGCCCGCCCTCACCGCGAAATCCGTCGTACCCCGTGGGCTGCGTCACGGTGCAGCCTCGACCGCCGCCGTGTCGCCGGAGACCTGAGGAACCGCCCCGTGCGAACCGAACACCGCGAAGTGGAACAAGAGGTACGCCGCGAGCGTCGAGGTCGCGTCGGCGAGGTCCACCATCGGGTTCACCTCGGTGATCGCAAGGGCCTCGCAGTGCGGCGCCAGCAGGCGCACGACCTCGAGGGCTTCGCCCGAGGTCAGACCGCCGGGCTCGTGGGCACCCGACCCGGGCGCGAATGCCGGGTCGATCGCGTCGATGTCGAACGACAGGAACAGGTGATCGGCGCCCGAGACATGATCCAGGATCTGACGCGCGGCCTCGGCCGGACCGAGCGACTGGAACTCGCGTGCGGTGATGTGCGCCAGTCCGTGGTCATGCTTGAACGCCCCCGACGACGGGAAGTTGAAGTGACGCGACGCCACCTGGATGCAATCGGCGGGCCCGATGCGATCGAGCTCGAGGCTGCGACGCATGCCGCTCGACTGGCTGAACCGCCCCTGGTGCGGATTCGAGTCGAGCAGGTCGAGGTGCGCATCGAAGTGGATGATGCCGATACGACCGCCGAGTGCGTCGTGCATGCCGCGCGCGACGGGGAACAGCAGCGAATCGTCGCCGCCGAGCACGATCGGCACGCGGCCGCGACCGAGTGACTCCGACACGACCTGCGAGCAGTTCCGAAGGGATGCCTCGAGGTCATGCTCTTGCAGCTCCGCGTTGCCGCGGTCGTCGATCATGTCGGCGCGCAGCACGTGCACAGAGTTCGACTCGAGTGAGTAGACCTCGTCGCCCTGGATGCGCTGCGTGATCCAGCCGAGTGACTCTCGGATGCGCGCCGGCGCGTAGCGCGAACCCGGCCGGCCGAGCGTGGAGCCGCCGTCGAAGGGAACGCCCCAGAGGTCATAGGCGCGGGGAGTCGTGGAGGACGTCATTCGTGACCTTTCTGGTCGGGGTTCAGTGGTTGGCCGGGCCGTGTGCGCCCGATACGCGGGCCAGGAAGTCCTTGGTGCGCGGATGCTGCGGGTGCACGAGGATCTCGTCCGGCGCGCCCTCCTCGACGATGCGTCCGCCGTCCATGAACACGATCCGGTCGGCCACGTCGCGGGCGAACGACGCCTCGTGCGTGACGACGATCATCGTCATGCCCTCCGCGGCGAGGCCGCGCATGACGTCGAGCACTTCGCCGACGAGCTCGGGATCGAGCGCTGACGTGGGCTCGTCGAAGAGCATCAGATAGGGCTCGGTGGCGAGGGCCCGCGCGATCGCGACCCGCTGCTGCTGGCCGCCGGACAGCTCCGAGGGGTAGGCGTCGGCCTTGTCCGCGAGGCCGACCCGCTCGAGCAGGGTGCGCGCACGCTCGATGGCGTCGCGCCTCGTCAGTTGCTTCGTCTGCACCGGCGCCTCGATCACGTTCTCGAGCGCGGTCATGTGCGGGAAGAGGTTGAACCGCTGGAACACCATGCCGATGCCCGCGCGCTGCTGAGCAAGCTCCTTGGGCGACAGCTCGTAGAGCTCCCCGCTGGACTCGCGCCAACCCATGACGTGGTCACCGACCACGATCACGCCACCCTCCGGGTTCTCGAGACGGTTGATGCACCGCAGGAACGTGCTCTTGCCCGACCCGGACGGCCCCATCAGGCACACCACTTCGCCGCGTTCCACGGACAGGTCGATGCCCGTGAGGACCTCGAGGTGTCCGAAGCTCTTCGTCACGCCGCGCGCCTGGACGATCACCTGCGTCATGCTTCGCTCCCGCTTCCCGCGAGCACCTTGCCGGTGCGACCGCGTGCTCGACCGACGCCGGGCGTTCGGCGGGCGAATCCGCGCCCGACCCTGCGCTCGAGGAAGAACTGCCCGACCGCGAGGATCGACACGATGATCAGGTACCAGATGGTCACCACGATGAGCAGTTCGATGATGCGGTTGTTGGCGTAGTAGATGAGCTGCGCGCTCTGGAGCAGCTCACCATAGGTGACGACGGCCGCGAGCGACGAGGTCTTCAACGTCGAGATGACCTCGTTGCCGAGCGGCGGGATGATCACGCGCATCGCCTGCGGGAGCACGATCCTCCGAAGTACGGCAACGCCGCTGATGCCGAGCGAGTTCGCGGCTTCGGTCTGCCCTCGGTCGACCGACAGGATGCCGCCGCGCACGATCTCCGCGGTGTAGGCGCTCTGGTGGAGCCCGAGTCCGAGGAGCGTGGCGAGGAACGGTGTCATCAGGACGATGGTGCGTTCCTCCCAGATGCCCGGAATGCCGATCGTCGGGAACACGAGCGCGAGGTTGTACCAGAGCAGCAGCTGGAGCAGCACGGGCACGCCTCGGAAGAACCAGACGTAGGCAGCTGCCACCGCCTGGGCGACCGGATTGCTCGAGAGCCGCATGACCGCGACGATCACGCCGAGCACGATGCCGAGCAGCATCGACGTGATGGTGATCACGATCGTGTTGACGAGCCCCCGGAGGATCAGTTCGGCGGTGAAGTACTGGGCGACGATGGGCCACTCGATGTCGCCGAGGGCGAAGGCGCGCACCACCCACGCGGCGGCCACGAGGATGACGACAGCCCAGAGCCATCGTCCGACGTGGCGACGTCGATGCCGTCGCACGTCGAGCAGGTCGTTCGGGTCGGTCATCCGTGCTCCTCTCGGCTGAGTCCAGTAAACCCATCGAGCGAGCCTCACGCAGTCGACAGAATGTCGCGATTCATAGACACGCGCTATCCAATCGGTCGAGCTACCCGTCCGATTCGATCGCACCCTCCGCGACCACCGCGAGCCAGAGCTCCATCCGCGAGTATGCGGAGTCGGGATCGCGGCCGGTCAACTCATGGATGCGGCCGATCCGCGCCTTCAAGGTGTGCCGGTGGACACCGAGGGAAGCGGCGGCCTCGTTCCAATGCCCGTTCGCGCTGAGGAACGCGTCGAGGGTGCGGCGCAACTCGATCGACTTCGCATCGGTGACGGGCGCGGCCAGCGGACCGAGCACACGAGTGGCGAACGAGCGGACCGTGGCGGACTCCTCGCCACGCAAGAGCAGCTGGAGCGCCGGAAGTTCGTCGAAGCGAGTGGTTCGCCGCCGCTCCAGGCGGCCGATGGACGCTGCGTTGACCGCGGTGCGGTACCCGCGGTGCAGCTCGTCGACCGCGACAGCCTCGCCGATGCCGATCACCGTGCTGCCGGGGAGCCCCGCGGCGTCGAGGAGCCTGTCGAGGTCGAGGTCGCTGCCGACGAGCAGGGCGAGCTGGGCTCCTCGGGAGTCGGAGGAGACCTGACATGCGACGCCCGGCAACTCCTGGTCGGCGAGCGCGCCGAACAGGCCGTCGAGCGCGGTCGGCACGGCATCGTTGGGCACGGCGACCACCGCGACGCGCAGCTCGAGCGGGTCGAGATTCCAGCCGGCGATCTGGCGGCCGGCGTCGAACGGAGGCTTCCTGCTGCGCAGGAGCTGACGCAGCGCATCTGCCTGCAAACGCCGGAGACGCGAGTTGAGTACGCGGGTACGCTCCGACTCCAACGTCAGGAGGGACACCGCCGCCTGCAGTACGAGGCGCTCGAACGTGCCCATCGACCGGTCGACGCCGGCGATCAGAAAGCCCCGGGGCAGCCCGTCGGTGGTGAGCGAGTGGATCACGGTGGATGCACCGTCGGCGACGATCGCGGTGGCCGTCGGCGACGCCTGGTGACGGGCGCGCATCAGGTCGGGGAGCAGTTCGGAGACCTTCGCGGCGGCCCCGCTCGGCCAGGCAGCAGTGGGGCGGCCGGAGCCGTCCGTACTGACGGCCCACCCACGCAACTGGCGGGAGATCTCGTGGACGAGCGTCTCTCCCGAGCCTGCGAGCGCGGCCCTCGTCAACGCCTGCTGCGCCTCGAACGCCTGCGTGATGGCTTCGTACCGCTCCGCCGCAAGCATGTTCGACACCGCCTCGGAGATCGAGATGTAGGGAACGTCGACGGGAATCTCGAGGAGCGGGATGCCGAGCTCGTCTGCCTCGCGGACCATCTCATCGGGCACCTTCTCGTGCTCGAGGCCGATGCCGAAGCCGATCCCCGCGATGCCCGCGTCCGACAACCGCCGCACGTATGCGGCCAGCTCGTCGCCGCCGTGCAAGCGCAATCCTGTCGTCAGCAGGAGCTCGCCACCCTGCAGCCACGGCGTGGGATCCTCGACCTCGGAGACGTGCACCCACCGGATCTCGCGCTCTGCTCCCTGGGCGCCTGCGACGATGGGCGATCGCACCTCGGGCAGGCGGGCGATGCGCTCGATACTCACGACCATGGGAGACTCCCGACTCGGTGCGAAGATGGACCATCAGTGTAGGTAGGAGGCGAAAACTCGACAAGATGGTGAGTGACTCCGGCGATCGAGCGCGTGCAGGGTGTTCATAACCCAGCACCAATACCCGACTCTCACCCGTCGCGGCCCGCCCTGCGGGGCCGCACAGTAAGGAGCAACACATGCGCACCATCGCCACAGCCGCCGCGCTCTTGGGGGTCGGCGTCCTGCTGACCGCCTGTGCGACGACCGACGCCGAGGCCCCGGAGACCACCACGGAGGCGAGCGAGTTCGGCCTGCCCGCCGCGATCGCGGACTCCGGGCAACTGCTCATCGGCAACAGCCCGGTCTACCCCCCGATGGCGTTCCTGCCGGAGGGCGACGAGGACCCCGAGAATCGCCAGGGGTTCGACATCGACCTCGCCCGCGCCATCGCCGAGCGCTTGGGCGTTGAGGCGGTGTTCGAGCAGCAGCCGTACGAGCAGTATCTGCCGTCACTCGCCACCGGTCGCCTCGACCTCGTGGAGTCGGCGATGCAGGACCTCGAGAGCCGCCGCGAGACGGTCGACTTCGTCGACTACTTCCGCACGGGCCCGCAGCTGTTCACGATGATCGACCGCACCGACCTGACCACCGTCGAGGACCTCTGCGGCGGCAGCGTCGTGATCGACGTCGGTGACGTCGGCTACCAGGACGCGGTGAACGCGGTCAGCGGGGAGCGCTGCGCAGCAGATGAGCCGATCGAGATCATCCCCGCCTCGAGCACCGCCGACGCGCTCATCCAGCTCGAGCAGGGTCGTGCCGACGCCACCATCCGCGGCGCGGAGTCGGTGCGGTACATGGCCGGCGAGCTCGAGCCCGACACCTACGCGCTGATCGACGAGCCGCTCTCGGAGATCCCGGTCGGCATCGCCGTCGCGAAGGACAACACCGAGCTGCGCGACGCGGTCGCCGCAGCACTCCAGTCGCTGATCGACGACGGCACCTACGCCGAGATCGGCGAGACCTGGGGCCTGTCCGACCTGCTGGTCGACGAGGTCACCATCAACGGCGGAGAGTAGTCATACGATGCAGTTCCTCGTGCTCCGCGGCGGCTCGGTGCTTTCGCCGACCGGCTTCGTGCCGGCCGACGTCTGGACCGCCGCGGGCACCATCCTCGGGGTCGGGCCGCATGCGTCCGGCCCCGAGGCCGTTCCCCCGGGCGCACCGGATGCGATCGAGCTCGACTGCACCGGCAAGCTCGTCACTCCCGGACTCATCGACGGCCACCTCCACATCATGGGAGGCGGAGGAGGCGGAGGCTACGCCAGCCGCATGCCGGAGCTGCCCGTCGATGCCGTGCTCGAGGCGGGCATCACGACGTGCGTGGCGATGCCCGGCGTCGACCCGCTCACTCGCCCGCTCGAAGGGCTGCTCGCCCTCGCGCGGGCCTACCGGCAGCAGGGCGTTCGCGCCGTCGCGATGACCGGCGGCTTCGTCTGGCCGCCGCGGACACTCACCGGAGGCATCCGCTCCGATGTGTACCTGATCCCCGACCTCGTCGGCGTCAAGGTGGCGCTGGGCGAGCACATGGCCACGGCACCGGATGCCGCGGAGCTCGCGACCCTCTTGCGGGAGCTCGAGTGGGTAGGTCGCATGATCGGCGGCGCCGTCCTCCTGCACGCACACCTCGGAACGGTCGATGCCCCAGCCCGCGACCTCGAGGCCGCCCTGGTCGATTCCGGCGTCGACCCGTCCATCGTGCAGGTCACTCACGCCAACTACACCGAGCAGACGCTCGCGGCCGCGATCCGTCTCGGCGGCGCGGGCTGCCGCGTCGACGTGAACCCGCTGCTGCACCCGGGGCGCGTGGCCGGGGCGCTCTCACCCGTCGAGACGGTACGTCGTCTGCTCGATGCCGAAGTTCCGCTGGAACGCCTGTCGCTCTCGACGGACGGCAACGCGTCCGTTCCACGCGAGATCGCGGACGGCTCATACGAGCACTACGACCGGCACCTCGACCTGCTCGGCACGGTGCGGGCCCTCGAGCGCGACGGCATCCTCTCCCTGGAAGAGGCGTTCGGGCTCGTGACGGCGAACCCCGCGGAAGCCCTGCAGCGCGACGACCTGGGGCTGGTCCGCCCCGGAGCCGCAGCCGACCTCCTCGTCCTCGACCCCGAGACGCTGGCCGTCCAGACGGTGATGAGCGACGGGGTCGTGCGGGTGCGTGACGGCCGAGCGGTCGCGCCTTCCCAGTTCCGTGACCCGAGGTGGCAGGCGTAGTGGACCGCGTACGGATCCGGACGACCCACTCGGGCGTAAACCGAGCAGACCTGCTGCAGCGCGACGGCGACTACCGACCGCCTCCCGGTGAGTCTGCCGTTCCCGGGCTGGAATGCGCTGGCCGCGTCGAGGCGGACCCGACGGGCACGTTCGCTCCCGGTTCCGAGGTCTGCACGCTGCTGGGTAGCGGCGGGTACGGCACGTGGGTGGACGCAGACCCCGGGCTCGTGCTCGACGCCTCCGACATCGATCCGGCAATCGCCGCGGTGCTCCCGGAGGCGCTTGCAACGGCTTGGTGGAACCTCGTTGCGCTCGGCGCAGTGACTCCCGGCGCCCGGGTGCTCGTCACGGGAGCCAACTCCGGCGTCGGGCACCTCGCAGTACAGGCCGCCCGCGAGCTGGGTGCGATACCGATCGCTCTCGTACGCGACCCGCAATGGATCGAGCCGCTGATGGCGCTCGGTGCCGAGTCGGTACTCGTCATGCCGGTCGCGGACGGCCCGCTCCCCGAGGTCGACGTCATCATGGATCTCGTCGGCGGCGCCGAGGTCGCACGCATCGCGTCGACCTCGCTGGCGGCTCGGGGCCGCTGGCTCTCGGTGGGCCTGCTCGGCGGCTCGACCGTCGAGATCGACCTGCGCAGCGTCATCCGCCGTCGCCTCGTGCTCACCGGCTCCTCGCTGCGCAGCCTGACCTCCGAAGAACGGCGTCGTGCCATGGCCGGCGTGCGCCACGACCTCTGGCCGGCCGTCCGCGCCGGACGCATCGCGCCCGCCATCGCGGGCACCTATGACATCGCGGACATCGACGGCGCGCAGCGCCGCATGGAGCACGGAGGCCTCATGGGCAAGCTCGTGCTCGAGCATCCCGCCGCATGACCCTGAAGGGAACACGCACCACCATGACCGTACTCCCCCCTGACGCACTCGGGTTGGCGACGGGATACGACCCGTCCGTCGATGTCCGCGGACTCGCCGGGTCCGCCACTGCAGCCGAGGCCCACGGGTTCGACATAGCGTTCTTCTCGGAGACGCTGTTCACCAACCGCGACTCGGCATCGGCCGTCTCGGCGATGGCACTGTCGACGTCCCAAGTGCAGCTCGGCACGACCCAGGTCGTGAAGCTCCGGAGCCCGTTGGTAATGGCGCAGACCGCGGCGACGCTCGACGAACTGTCGGGCGGACGCATGGTGCTGGTGCTCGGCGCGTACACGGCCAAGCACGCCGACCGGAACGGCGTGCCGCTCACCGACCCGCTGCCGACGCTCAACGAGTACGTCGAGGCGATTCGGCGACTGCTGCGCGGAGAGACGGTCGACCTCGACGGTGACGTGGTGCAGATGCGGGGCGCCCGCTTGAACTTCACGCCCGTTCGCCCGGAGATCCCGATCTGGATCGCGGCGACGACGCGGAAGGGCCTGCTGAACGCCGGCGCGATCGGCGACGGTGCGCTGCTCGATGCCGGCGCCTCGCCCGAGTACGCCGCGAACGCCATCGCCGTGCTCCGCGAGGGCAGCGAGCGCGCCAGGCGCGACCCCGATCGTCTGCGCATCGCCCAGCTGGTCAACACGTCGATCGAGGACGACCGTGCTACGGCGATCGACGCCATGCGCTGGGAGGTCGCCACGAAGTTCACCTATCGCAGCACGCCGCGCGCCAAGCTCACCGTCGGCGAGCCGACCATCGACCGCGACGATCTCGCCGGGTTCGAGGCGGCGTTCACGGCCGGCGGCAAGGAGGCGCTCGCCCGAGCGATCCCCGAGTCCTACGTCACCGGGCTGACCGCGGCAGGCACGATCGACGACGTGCGTGCCCGCATCGCGGAGTACCGGGCCGCCGGCGTGCACCTGCCGTTGGTGCGCCCGGCGGCACCGCGCCAGCTGGACGCGCTGCTCTCACTCGCATCCGATCGGAAGGCAGCCGTATGACCGGGTTCGTCGACGTGCACGACATGGCACGCTGGGTGCGCAGCCGCGGCATCGGCCCCGTCCTCCGCGGGCTGATGGATGCGATCGAGGCCGACTTCCAGCGCTGGCAGGGCTTCGAGCGCACGCCGCGCATCGCAAGCCACACGCCGTTCGGCGTGATCGAGCTCATGCCCACGAGCGACGGCGAGACCTACGGGTTCAAGTACGTCAACGGGCATCCGTCGAATCCCGCCCGCGGATTCCAGACGGTCACCGCGTTCGGCGTGCTCGCCGACGTCCACAACGGGTATCCGACCTTCCTCGCAGAGATGACCCTGCTCACCGCGCTGCGCACGGCCGCCACCTCGGCGATGGTCGCGGGCCACCTCGCGCGCCCCGACAGCACGACCATGGCGATGATCGGCACGGGCAGCCAGGCCGAGTTCCAGGCCATGGCGTTCCGCGAGCGCCTCGGAATCCGGTCGCTGCGGGTGTGGGACACCGACCCCGACGCCATCGCGAAGTTCGCGCGCAACCTGCTGCCCCGCGGCTTCGAGCTCCACGTCGCGGCGAGCGGGGCGGATGCCGCTGAAGGCGCGGACATCATCACGACCTGCACTGCCGACAAGGCGCAGGCGCGCGTGCTCGAGTCGGTCGACGTCGCGCCCGGCACGCACGTGAACGCGATCGGCGGTGACTGCCCGGGCAAGACGGAGCTCGACCCGGAGATCCTCATCCGAGGCCGGGTGTTCGTCGAGCACGAGCCGCAGACGCGCATCGAGGGCGAGTTGCAGCAGATGCCCGAGGACTTCGTTCCCGTGGAGTTCTGGCGGGTCCTCGCCGGGGACACCTCCGGGCGCTCGGCGGCGGACGAGGTCACCGTGTTCGACTCCGTCGGCTTCGCGATCGAGGACTTCTCCGCGCTGCGCTACCTGCGCGACGACGTCACCGGCACCGACTTCGCGCAGCGCATCGACCTCGTCGCCGAGCCCGACGACCCGAAGGACCTGTTCGGGTTCATCGGCGCCTACTCGCCGGTAGTGTGACGACGTGCACGCCCCCTCCGCGGTGGTCATGGTTCGACCGCACCGCTTCCGCCCCAACCCCGAGACCGAGGCCGACAATACGTTCCAAGCGCGCGGCGACGCCGATCGCTCGGACGTGATCTCGCGATCTGCCTACCGTGAGGTGACCGAGGCGGTCGAGCGACTGCGTGCCCACGGCGTCGACGTGCACCTCTTCGAGGACGATGCGGATGCCACGCCCGACAGTGTCTTCCCGAACAACTGGTTCTCGACACACGCGGGCGGCCACGTCGCGATCTACCCGATGTACAACCCGAGCCGTCGCCTGGAGCGCCGGTGGGACGTCATCGAGATGCTGAAGCGCGAATACCGCGTGCAGGACGTCATCGACTACTCAGGACTTGCGGAGGACGGCGTCTTCCTCGAGGGCACGGGGGCGATGGTGCTCGACCACGTGAGCCGCCTCGCGTTCGTGTGCCGGTCGAACCGCGCCGACCCGGTCGCCTTGGAACGCTTCTGCACGAACTTCGGGTTCGAACCGATGGCGTTCGACGCGATCGACGAGGACGGCAACACGGTGTACCACACCAACGTGCTGATGTGCGTGGCGTCGGACTTCGTGCTGATCGGCTCGAGCATGATTCGCGACGAGGCCCGCCGCGCCCAGGTGCTCGATCGCCTCGGCGCCAGAGGGCGGACCGTCATCGAGCTCTCGCCGGAGCAGGTGCACGACTTCGCGGGCAACGCGATCGAGCTGACCGGCGCCGACGGACGCCTGCTCGCAATGTCCGCGCGCGGCGTCGCCTCCCTCACCGACGAGCAGCGCGCGGCGATCGAGGCGTCGTGCACGCTCGTCCCCCTTGATGTGCCGACCATCGAGCTCGCCGGCGGCTCCGTGCGCTGCATGCTCGCAGGCGTGCACCTCGACATGCGTCCCGCCGCCTCGGAGTCCGCCGCGGTCGCGTGACCTCACCGTCCAGTGGCCGAGGGCGCCTCAGCCGGCGACCAGCGCGGCCACCTGCCCTGCACGCCCCATGAACGCCTCGAGGTCGGGCTCGTCGCGCGTCGGCTGGAGCACCACGCTGTCGGCACCCGCCGCGAAGAGCAGCTCTGCGGCGGCGGCGACCTCGTCGACGTCGCCGACCACGAACTTCGCCGGGTCGTCGGCGAAGCCCCACCGCTCGGCGTCGGCGGCCATGCGCGCCCGGGCCTCGTCGCCCCCGAAGGCCGCGAGCAGGTAGACGACGATGTCGTTGCGACCACCACGTCCGGATGCCTCGCGGCCGGCCTCCACCAGCTCGATCGCGTCGCGCAGCATCGTCGGGGTCGTGCCCTCGGTGAGCACGGTGCCGTCGGCGAGCTCGCCGCTCAGCCGGAGCGTCTTCGGCCCCTGCCCGGCCGCGTACACCGCGGGCGCGGGGGCGGGCGGCCAGTCGAGGCGCACGCGGTCGAGCGACACGTAGCGGCCGTCGGTCGTGAGTTCCTCGCCCGCGAGGAGCGCCCGCACCGCCGGCAGGTACTCGCGCATGAGCGTGAGCGGGGAGGCGACGCGGCTGCCGGTCTGGCCCATCCACGACAGCACGCCGTGCCCGAGCCCGGGGATCAGGCGGCCCGGGAACATCCCCTCGATCGTGGCGATCTCCATCGCGGTGAGCGCCGCGTTCCGCAGTGGCATCGGCGCGATGCCGATGCCGACCCGCACCCGCTCGCTCCACGCGAGCGCCGCCGCTGCCTGCGAGAACGCCGCCTCTCGGAAGCAGTCCTCGAAGACCCAGAACTCGTGCACCCCGCTCCGGTCGGCCGCCTCCACGGCGGATCGCATCCGCTCGGGCTGGAAGTGGGGCTGGAAGATCGCACCGATACGTCGCATGCGCACAGCCTGCCAGCATCCACCCGCGGGTGGGTGGGCGCCTCGGCGGGCGAAGTCAGTCTCCCGATGCCACGCGCGGGTCGGCGACGATCGCCGCGAGCAGTCGCGCCACGAACTCCCGGCGGTCGTCGGCCCGCTTGGCCAGCCCGACCTCGACGGGCGGCAGGTCCGACACCTCGATATCCACGACGTCGCTTCGCTGGTACTGGCGCGGGACGATCGCCGACGTGAGCGCCATCCCTCGTCCTGCGGCAACGAACGAGTACATCTCCTCGATGGTGCGGTTCGGCGGCCCGACGATCTCGCCGAGCGGCGCGTCGGCCGGTCGCGGCAGGCCCAGCCAGAACGCGCGGAACCCGGGCGGACCGGCCTCGAAGCCGGGGTCGAGGATGGGCTCGCCGCCAAGTTCGCGGATCGCGATCGATGACCGTCCCGCGAGCCGGTGCGACGCGGGAAGCAACGCGACCGTGGCGAACCTCCCGAGTGCCGTGAGGTCGTACCCCTGCAGGCGCGTGCCCGACGGGTACTGCAGCAGCGCCAGGTCGGCCACGCCGCGCTCGAGCGCGTCCTGCTCGCGTCCCCACTCGAGTTGCAGCGCGACGGTGTTCAGGGCATCGGATGCCCCCGCGGGCGCGAGCGATGCATCGACGAAGCGCCGGGGCGTGCCCGGCGAGAACCCGATCACCACCGACTGCGTGCGGGTCCCGTCGGCGGCCCGCTGCACACGCGACACGGCTCGCTCGACGGCGGCGAGGATCTCGACCGCATCCGCGAACAGCGTCGCCCCGCCGGGCGTGAGCTGCACGCCCGCGCCGGGCACCTTCTTGTTCCGCTCCAACAGCGTGCGACCCAGCTCGCGCTCGAGCGCGGCGATGCTCTGGCTGAGGGCGGGCTGCGACATCGCGAGCTCGTCGGCGGCGATCGTGAAGCTGCGCGCCTGCGCGACCGCGACGAAGCGCTGCAGCTGCTTCACGTCCATCGGATCCCCATGTGTTTCCGGCTGGTGAATTCTCGGGCGGGGTGTTACGGCCCCGAGCGCGAAGAGGCCCGGAACCATGCGGTTATTCAACCATCGAATGACCTCAAACGCAGCGTCAATTGGCAGGGCCTCCGAACACCGACCTACAGTCAACGCACTCGTCCCCTGCTCACAGCACCGCACCCGAGGAGTCCCCCTGATGCTCAGCTCCACGCGCAACCGTCGCCTGCTCGGCGGCCTGACCACCGCCGGCCTCGCCGTCGCCCTCACCGCCTGCTCGTCGGCCGATGCCGACACGAGCGACGCCGGCGCCAACGAGACGACGTCGATCGACTTCCAGCTCGACTGGGTCAAGAACAACCAGTTCGCCGGCTTCTTCGAGGCAGACGCCGAGGGCTACTACGCCGACGAGAACCTCGAGGTGGAGTTCCTCGACGGCGGCGACGTCGGCTCGACGGCAGCCGTGATCGCCGGCGGCGCAGCGGAGATCGGCATCGTCTCGAACATGGCGCGCCTCGTCGACGCCATCGACACGGGCGCGGACCTGGTGGTCGTCGGCGCCCTCTACCAGACCTCTCCCGCGGGCCTCATGACGCTCCCCGACCTCGAGCTCACCGGCATCGAAGACCTCACGGGCCTCCGCATCGGCACCGACGAGGCGGGCTCCGCCGACATCGACACGCTCTTCACCGTGAACGGCCTCGAGCCCGACTGGGAGACCGTGCGCGTGGGCTGGGACGCCGCCCCGCTCTTCGAGGACCAGATCGACGCATACTACGCGTACGTCACCAGCCAGCCGGTGACCTACGAGCTCGAGGGCGTCGACGTCAACACGATCACGTTCGCCGACCTCGGCTACGACGACTACGCCGGTCTCATCGTCACCACGCGCGAGTTCCTCGACGAGAACCGTGACGCGGTCGAGGGCTTCATGTCGGCATCCGTGCTCGGCTGGGACGACGCCATCGCCGACCCCGAGGCCGCCATCGAGCTCACCCTGAGCGAGTACGGGGCCGACCTCGGCCTCGACGCGACGGCCGAACTCGCCGCGCTGGAGGCGATGATCCCCCTCACCCAGAACGAGACGACGGATGCCTCCGGCATCTTCGCCCTCGACACCGACCGCATCGCGGGCCCGGTGTACGAAACGCTGACCGCCTCGGGCCGTACCGACCTGCCCGACGTCGCCGAGACGTTCGACACCTCGGTCCTCGACGCGGACTGACCGGACGACCCCGTCGGGGAGGGTGACCCGAGCACCCTCCCCGACGGCATTGGAGCACCACCATGAGCACCACAGGCATCCACCTCGACGACATCCACAAGACCTACGGATCCGGGTCCGGCGCCGTCCACGCGCTCGACGGCTTCTCTCTGCACGCGAGGGAGGGCGAGTTCGTCGCCCTGCTCGGACCTTCCGGGTGCGGCAAGTCGACCGCGCTGCGCATCGGCGCCGGCCTCGAGGAAGCGGACGCGGGCGAGGTCTCGACCGGCGGCACGACCCCCGCGGAGCTCGGCACGACGGGCGGCCTCGCCGTCGCGTTCCAAGACAACGCACTGCTGCCTTGGCTGTCGGTGCGCAAGAACGTGGAGTTGCCGTTCTCGCTGGTCGGTCGCCCCGTCGATCGCGCGCACGTCGACGGCCTCCTCCGGCTCGTCGGCCTCGATGGATTCGCCGACCACCGCCCGGCCCAGCTCTCGGGCGGCATGCGCCAGCGGGTCTCGATCGCACGCTCGCTCGTGCTCTCGCCGCGCGTGCTGCTGCTCGACGAGCCGTTCGGCGCGCTCGACGCGGTCACCCGCCACCGCCTGAACGTCGAGCTCGCCCGCATCCTCGACGACCAGAGCTCGACGACGCTGCTCGTGACCCACTCGGTCGAGGAGGCGCTCTTCCTCGCCGACCGCGTCATCGTGATGTCGGGTCGCCCGGGGCGCGTGAAGCGCGAGGTCGCCGTGCCCTTCGGGCGGCACCGTACGAAGGCGGTCCTGTCGGACCCCGGATTCCTCGCGCTCGCCGCGGAACTGACCGAGGCGCTCGACGACGCCGAGGCCGTCGACGGCACCGCCGCATGAGTGCCGCCCGCCACTCCCGTGCGCGGGAGGTGCTGCTCGGTGCCGCCGGCGTCGCGGTGCTCCTGCTGGCGTGGGAGGTGCTCGGGCGCCTGGGGTTGCTCGGCCGCTCGATCCCCCCGCTCTCCGAGGTGCTCGCCGCAATCGGCGAGAGCGGAGACATCCTGGCGCGCGCGGCCGCGGCAACGGGCGGACGTGCCCTCGTGGGCGGGCTCATCGGCTTCGGCATCGGACTCGTCCTGGCGGCGGTCACAGCGTGGATCCCCGGCTCGGCGTCGACCGTCGTGCGCACCGCCGTGCTCATCAACGCGATCCCGGTCGTCGCCCTCGGCCCGGTGCTGATGAGCCTCGACGCCCGGCCGTTCATCCCTGAGATCTTCGCCGCGCTCTCGGTGCTGTTCAGCACCGTCATCACCGCGGGCGACGGCTTCCGCTCGGCCTCGCGGTCGAGCCGCGACCTGTTCGCCGTGTACGGCACCGGCCGATGGGCGCGGTTCTGGCGACTGGATGCCCCGACGGGACTCCCCCTCGTCGCGGACGCGTTCCGCCTGGCCGTGCCCGCCGCGCTGCTCGGCGCCATCCTCGGCGAGTGGTTCGGCGCCGACCGCGGCCTCGGGGTGCTGATGGTCTCGTCGATGCGCAACCTGCAATACGGCCTGCTCTGGGCCGCCGCGCTCGTCGCGGTGATGCTGTCGGCCACCGTGTACGCGATCGGCGGCGTGCTCGAGCGCGCGGCGGTCGCCCGCTTCAGCAGGCCGGGCCAGGCAGCATCCGCCCTCGAACCGATCGGGCGCGTGCGCGGGCTCGTGCTCGCGGTGGCGGTGCCCGCCGCGCTCGTGCTCGCCTGGCAGCTGTGGATCGTGGTCGACGAGGTGCCGCTCATCGTCGCGCCGCCCCCAGCGGACGTCGCGGTCGCGCTCGGCGCGGAGATCGGCGCATACCTCGCCGCTGCCGGCCTCACCGTGCTCTCCGCGATGGGCGGCCTCCTCGCCGGCGCGCTCGTGGGCCTCGGCCTGGCTGTGCTCGCGACCCTCGCCCCGTGGCTCGGCGCGATGCTCGCCCCGCTCGCGCTGCTCATCCCGACCGTGCCGATCGTCGTGTTCATCCCGATCGTCGGCAGCCTGCTCGGCTACGGGGTCGAGACCGTGTTCGTCTCCACCGTGCTCATGGCGTTCTTCCCGATGTACGTGCTCGCGCTCAGCGGCCTGAACGCCCGACCGGCGGGCAGCGACGACCTGTTCCGTGTCTACGGTGCGGGCACCCTCGTGCGTCTGCGCCGGCTCGCCCTACCGGCGTCGGTGCCGTCGCTCATGATCGCGCTGCGCCTGTCGTCGGCGATGGCGATCCTCATCGCGATCAGCGCGGAGTGGCTCATGGGCCAGGGCGGGCTCGGGCGCGTGTTCAGCGAGCGCCGTGTCGTGCTCGACACGGCCGGCTCGTGGGCCGCCGTGGTCGTCGCGATCGTCCTGTCCGTCGCCGCGTACGCCGCGGCATCTCGGCTCGAGCGCTCGGTGGCGGACAGGTGGCGCTCGTGACCGCGGTGCGCGACCTCCGGTCGCTGCCGAAGGTGCACGTGCACGTGCACCTCGACGGCTCGTACCCGCTCGACGCGGTCACCGCCCTCGCGCGCCGCGCCGGGGTGGACTTCGCCGTGCCCGACGCGTTCGACACCGTCTGGGAGTTCTTCGACGCCTACGGCACGGTGCCCCAGCTCGTCACCGACCTCGACGACCTCGCCGAGCTCTGCCGTGCGCTGGTGCGCGCCGAGGCCGACGACGGCGTCGCCTACCTCGAGCCGGCGATCGAGCCGCAGTTGTACGCGCCCCGGCTGGGCGACCTCGAGACGGTCACCCGCACGATGCTCGATGCGCTGCGCTCCGAGGCGGATCCCCGGGGCATCCGTGTCGGCGCGAACCTGACGGTCAACACCGACCAGGACGAGGAGCTCGCGGATGCCCTCACCGACGTCGCCGTGCGGCACGCGGGCGACGGGGTGACGGCGTTCGGCACCGCGGGGTTCGAGGAACCCGCGGGGCTGCACCGGTTCGCGCGCCACGCCCGTCGGGCCATGGACGCGGGGCTCCAGGTCGTGTCGCACGCCGGCCAGACCGGAGGCCCGGAGAGCGTGCGCGAGGCGCTCGACGTACTCGGCGCGACCCGCATCTCGCACGGCGTGCTCGCCGTCGGCGACCCCGAGCTGGTCGCGCGCCTCGCCGAGGAGCGCATCGTGCTCGACGTCTGCCCGGTCTCGAACGTCGCCCTCGGCGTCGCGGCGTCCCTCGACGAGCATCCGGCGGTCGCCCTCGTCGAGGCGGGCGTTCCGATCACGCTGAACGCCGACGACGCCCTCTGGTTCGGCCACGGCGTCACCGACCAGTACGCCATCGCGCGCGAGCGCTGGGGCTTCGACGACGCACGGCTGGTCGAGATCGCGGGCAACGGCGCGCTCGTGCGGGGCATGGACGTGGACACCCGCAGCATCTACGAGCGCTCCCTCCAGGCCTGGTTCACCGCGGCGCCGGGCTGATCGGGGCCGGTCACCCCACCGCATCCGCTCCCGCCCACCGGCGGACCGACCCCTGGAGCATCGACGTGAAGCACATCGTCCTCGGCGCCTTCGAGATCAACGGCGTCAACCTGACCAGCCAGGGCCTCTGGGCCCACCCGGACCACCAGTCGTTCCGGTACACCGACATCGACTACTGGATCGAGGTCGCGCAGCTCCTCGATCGCGGCGGCTTCGACTTCCTCTTCTTCGCCGACTCGTACGGCTACCCGTCGATCGACGGGGAGACGCCCGCCGTGGCGTTCGAGCAGGGCACCGAGATTCCGAAGAACGACCCGATGCTGCTCGTGCCCGCGCTCGCGACGGCCACCGAGCGGCTGTCGTTCGCGGTGACGAGCTCGACGACCTACGAGGAGCCGTACGCGAACGCGCGCCGGTTCGCGACGCTCGACCACGTGACGCGCGGCCGCATCGCGTGGAACGTCGTCACCACGACCGCCACCGTGGTGAAGGACCTCTTCGGCCGCGACCGGCTGGTGCCGCACGACGAGCGGTACGCCATGGCCGACGAGTACCTGCAGCTCTCGTACGCCCTGTTCGAGGGGTCGTGGGAAGACGGCGCGGTGCTGCGCGACAAGGCGGCGCGGCGGTATGCGGATGCCTCGAAGGTGCACCCCGTGCGCCACGACGGCCGCTACTTCCGGTCGTCGGGCGTCTTCAACTCCGAGCCGTCGCCGCAGCGCACGCCGGTCGTGTTCCAAGCGGGTGCGTCGAAGGCCGGCATGGAGTTCGCCGCCCGCAACGCGGAGGTCGTCTTCCTGCAGGGCCGCGACGCGGCCAGCCTGCGCGACCAGGTCGCGACCATCCGGCGACTCGCGGTGGAGGCGGGCCGCGATGCCCGTGACATCCGCACCGTCGTGGGGCTCTCCGCCGTGGTCGGCAAGGACCGGGAGGATGCGTCGGCGCGGCTGGACGACTACCTCTCCTATGTCGACCGCGACGCGATGCGCGTGTACTTCGCGCAGATGACAGGCATCGACCTGGCCTCCCTGCAGCCCGACACGGAGGTGTCATCGCTGTCGACGGAGCAGAGCCGCACGCAGGTGGCCCGGTACAACGGCCGCTCGGCGGCCGAGGCGTTCGAGGACTTCGCCCGGCGCGGCATGCGCGAGTTCATCCTGCTCGGCTCGGGCGACGAGATCGCCCAGCAGATGGTCGACCTCGTGGAGGAGACCGACGTCGACGGGTTCAACTTCACGCCGTTCGTGAGCCCCGGGTCGTATCGTGAGTTCGTCGACGAGGTGGTCCCCGTGCTGCGGGCCCGCGGTGCGCTGGCCCCGGCCGCCCGGCCGATGCCGTTCCGCGAACGGCTCTTCGGGTCGCCCCGACTTCCCGCGACGCACCCGGCAGCCGCCGTACGCCACACCACCGAAGGAGACCGCTGATGGCCCCCGCCTTCCCCACCCCCTACGTCGCCGACGAGGACCGCTACGATGGCGCCCGCTACCGCCGCACCGGCCGCAGCGGCCTGCTGCTGCCCGAGATCTCGCTCGGGCTGTGGCAGAACTTCGGCCACACCCGCTCGTTCGAGCTGCAGCGCGACATCGTGCGCACCGCGTTCGACAGCGGCGTCACGCACTTCGACCTCGCGAACAACTACGGCCCGCCGTACGGCTCCGCCGAGGAGAACTTCGGGCGCATCCTCGCCACCGACCTCCGCGGGTACCGCGACGAGCTCGTCATCTCGACGAAGGCCGGGTACGACATGTGGCCGGGCCCGTACGGCGACCACGGCTCGCGCAAGTACCTGCTCGCCTCGCTCGACCAGTCCCTCGAGCGCATGGGCGTCGACTACGTCGACATCTTCTACTCGCACCGCGCCGACCCCGACACCCCGCTCGAGGAGACGATGGGCGCGCTCCACACCGCGGTGCAGTCGGGCCGGGCGCTGTACGCGGGCATCTCGTCGTACTCCCCCGAGCGCACCCGCGAGGCCGCACGCATCCTCGCCGAGCTCGGCACGCCGCTGCTCATCCACCAGCCGTCGTACTCGATGGTGAACCGCTGGGTCGAGGGCGGCCTCCTCGACACCCTCGACGACCTGGGGGTCGGATGCATCGCCTTCTCGCCCCTGGCCCAGGGCCTCCTCACCGAGCGCTACCTCGAGGGCGTGCCCGAAGGCTCGCGCGCGTCGGCGCCCGGCTCCATGTCGTCCACGCCGCTCGACGACGCGACGCGCACCCGCCTGCGCGCGCTGCGCGACATCGCGGCCGACCGCGGCCAGAGCCTCGCGCAGCTCGCGCTGAGCTGGGTGCTGCGCGACCGGCGGATCACCTCGGCGCTGATCGGCGCGTCGAGCGTCGAGCAGCTCCGCACCAATCTCGCAGCCCTCGAGGCGCCGCCCCTCAGCGAGCCGGAGCTCGCCGCGATCGACGAGCACGCCGTCGACCTGGGCATCAACCTCTGGGCCGGCTCCAGCGCGATCGGCACATGAGCGGGGAGGGCACGGCGACGGCGGTCTCCCACGCGGACCTGCCGGTCTACGAGGACGACCCGGCGGAGCTCCGCCGGACGTTCTCGTACTTCCCGTCGGGCGTGGTCGCCATGATCGCGGAGGTCGACGGGGTGACGCACGGGCTCGTGGCATCCGCCTTCACTGTCGGCGTCTCGATCGACCCGCCGCTCGTCTCGTGCGCCGTGCAGCGCACCTCGTCGACCTGGCCCGTGCTGCGCGGGGCGGAGCGCATCGGTGTCTCGGTGCTGGCGCAGGAGCAGGGCGACCTCGCGCGGCGCATCGGCGGCCGCGACCGCGCCGAGCGCTTCACGGGTGTGTCGCTGCGGCACACGGGTTCGTCGGCGCGGTTCATCGCCGGAGCGCCGGTCTGGTTCGAGTGCGCGCTGCACGACGAGCTGCCCGCCGGCGACCACACGCTGGCGCTGCTGCGCGTGCACGGCCTCGGCGCCGACCCCGAGTCGCGTCCGCTGGTGTTCCACGGGTCCGCGTTCCGCGGGCTGCAGCTCGACGACGCGCAGCTTCGCGACGGAGCCTGAACGACCGCACCGCCTACGCGATGATCGCCGCCCGATTCGCCGCCTCGAAGTCGTACGCCTCGGCCTCGAACACGTTCTTCGCGTAGTCGAATCCCGCCTCCGCATAGCCGATGCCGTACGCGCAGGCGAACGCAACCTCGGTCTTGAGCTTGCGGTACTGCGTGACGTGCACCAGTTCGTGCGCCATGAGGCTGCGGTCGCTGTCGTCGTCGACGTCCCACCGGTCGCGCAGGTAGATCACGTTGTTGACGGTCACGCCCGCGATGGTGACGCCCGCGAACGTCATGCCGCCCGTTGGCCTGCCCTCCTGGTACCAGTTCGAACTCAGCGTCGCGTCGTCGACGTACCAGACCCTCGAGAACGACGCGCCTCCGAAGATCGGGCGCATGTCCGCGTCGAACTCGGCCGGCAGCAGGCGAACCGGCTTGCCGAAGTTCGCCAGTACGTTGCCCGCCTTCGCGAGCCGGTAGATGACGAGGCCCCCGAGGCATCCGCCGAGCTTCACGATGAACTCCCAGACGGACTCGCCGAGGTCGCCCAGCCACTCGATCGTCGCCGCGATGACCTCGAGCGACTCCTCGTACGCATCGACCGCCCAGTCGGCGATCGTCGTCGCCGCCGCGACTGCGGCGTCCCATGCGGCTTCGACTCCGTCCGTGAACGCGTCCCATGCGGCTTCGGCCGCGCCCTCGATCGCGTCCCAGGCCGCCGACGCGATGCCCTCGGCGGCATCCGCCAGGTCGTCGACGGTCTCGCCGATCTCGTTCCAGGCGTCCTCGACGGCGCGCGCGGTCGACTCCCATGCGGCCTCCAGCGCGTCGCCCGCGTCCTCGACCCAGCGCTCCGCTTGCTCCCACGCGTCGCCGAGCTCATCCTCCAGCCGCTCGATCGCGTCCTCGGCCACGTCGCCGATCGCGTCGATGATGTCGTCCAACTCGTCGCCGACATCATCGAGGAAGTCGCCGATGTCGTCGACAACGTCGCCCGCGGCGTCGACGAGGTCCTCGCCGAGATCGACCACGTCGTCGACGACGTCACCGGCGGCCTCGACCACGTCGCCGAGCAGCCCCCAGCCCACGATCAGCCCCGGGCGTTGATGTCCGCGAGGAGGATCTGGAACGCCTCGTCGGGGCTGAATCCGGCGTCCTCGAGGGCGGCGCGCTTCTTCGCCATGAGGTTCGCGCGCTTCTTCAGCACGTCGGAGACCTGGTCGGAGTCGTCGATGACCTTCATGCCGTCGGCGGCGAACTGGAGCTTGTCCTTGAACCGGTCGAGCACGCCGGCGCGGCCGCTCTCGCGGGCGGCATCGTCGGCGAGCTTCGCGACGGTGATCTCGACCGCGCTCTGCGCGGCTGCCTTCGAGGCCTGCTCGACCGCGAGCTTGAGGTCGGCCGGGCTCGGCCCGGACAGCCCGAGCTGGCTTCGCACGGCACCCTCGACGCGCTTCCGGATGCGTTCCTCGACCGCCGGCACTTCGAGCGGGCGGGAGAATACGGTCGACCCAGGGGTTCTCGTGTCGGTGTCGCGCGGCATCGTCGGCTCCTTGTCGTGAACTTCGTCGTGTCGGGCACCTCAGGAGCGTGCTCGGATGCCGCACACACTAGCCCTGCACTCCCGCGCACCGCAGTCGGCAGATGTGCCGACTTGACGAATCCTCATTTCGGACGATATAGTCCGCCACTGCAGGCGAGTACGCCAAGTGCGGGTATCCGCCGTGGATACCCGCACTTTGCGTACTTGGCGGACGGCGACAGCGGGCGACGGATGCCGCGGGACGGCGTCCGCGCGAACCGCGATGCCGCCCCGCGCGGGCGCTACGCCGCCGCGGCGAGCGGCGCGGACGCCGGCTCGACCACGAGCGCGCCGTCGCGCACGTCGACGCGCACGGCGCCGGCGCCGTCCGACACCGAGCCCGCGACGAACAGGTCGGCGATGCGGTCGTCGACCTCGCGCTGGATGAGGCGGCGCAGCGGACGGGCGCCGTATTCCGGCTCGTACCCGTGCTCCGCGAGCCACGACACCGCAGCATCCGTCGCCTCGAACCCGACGCCACGCGCCGACAGCCGCGCCCGCGTCGCCCCGAGCATGAGCGAGACGATCTCGCGCAGCTGCGCCTGCTCGAGCTTCTGGAACAGCACGATCTCGTCGATGCGGTTCAGGAACTCGGGGCGCATCGACTCGCGCAGCTTGCCCATCACCCGGGCGCGCACGTCGTCATCCGACCCGAACGAGCCCGACCCCGCCACGAACCCCATTGCACCCGACCGCGACGCGAGGAACTCCGACCCGAGGTTCGAGGTCATCACGATGACGGTGTTGCGGAAGTCCACGACCCGGCCCTGGCCGTCGGTGAGGCGGCCGTCGTCGAGCACCTGAAGCAGCAGGTTGAACACGTCGGGGTGCGCCTTCTCGATCTCGTCGAACAGCACGATCGAGTAGGGGTTGCGGCGCACGCGCTCGGTGAGCTGGCCGGCCTCGTCGTAGCCGACGTAGCCGGGAGGGGCGCCGACCAGGCGTGACACGGTGTGGCGCTCGCCGAACTCCGACATGTCGAAGCGCACGATGGCGCCCTCGTCGTCGAACAGCGACGCCGCGAGGGCGCGCGCCAGCTCGGTCTTGCCGACGCCGGTGGGGCCGAGGAACAGGAAGGATCCGACGGGCCGGCCCGCGTCGCCCATGCCGGTGCGGTTGCGGCGCACCGAGCGGGCCACGGCGGCGACCGCGTCGTCCTGCCCGATCACGCGGGCGTGCAGCTCGGCCTCGAGGCCGGCGAGGCGCTCGCGCTCGCCCTCGGTGAGGCGGCTGATCGGGATGCCCGTGGCGCGCGACACGACGGCCGCGATCTCGGGCTCGTCGATGACGGCCTCCCCCGAGGCACGGCGAGCGGATGCCTCCCCCGACGTCACCTCGTCGAGCCGGCCCTGCACGCGGCCGATCTCGTCGCGAATCCGCGAGGCGGCCTCGTAGTCCTCGGCCTCGACGGCATGGTTCTTGTCGGCCTCGAGCTCGGCGAGCCGCGAGACCAAAGCGGACACGTCGACCTTCGCGCCGAGGCGCAGCCGCAGTCGTGCGCCGGCCTGGTCGATGAGGTCGATGGCCTTGTCGGGCAGCACACGATCGGTGAGGTAGCGGTGGCCGAGTTCGACGGCTGCGCGCAGCGCGGCATCCGTGTACTCGACGCCGTGGTGCTCCTCGTATGCGGGCTTCAGCCCCTGGAGGATGAGGATCGCGTCCTCCACAGACGGCTCGCCGACGCGCACGGGCTGGAACCGGCGCTCGAGCGCGTGGTCCTTCTCGATGGTGCGGTACTCGCTGAGCGTGGTGGCGCCGATGAGGTGCAGGTCGCCGCGGGCGAGGCGGGGCTTCAGGATGTTGCCCGCGTCCATGCCGCTGCCGTCGCCGGGTCCGCCGGCGCCGACGACCGTGTGGAGCTCGTCGATGAACACAATGAGCTCGCCCGTGTGAGCCGCGATCTCCTCCATGAGCTTCGTGAGGCGCTCCTCGAAGTCGCCGCGGTACCGGGTGCCGGCGACCATCGCGGGCAGGTCGATCGCGACGACGCGCTTGCCGAGCAGCTGCTCGGGCACGTCCTCGGCGACGATCGCCTGCGCCAGCCCCTCGACGATGGCGGTCTTACCGACGCCCGCCTCGCCGATCAGCACGGGGTTGTTCTTCGTGCGGCGGCTGAGGATCTCGACGGTCTGCTCGATCTCGCTCGCCCGCCCGATGACCGGGTCGAGCTCGCCGTCGGCCGCGAGCGCGGTCAGGTCGGTGCCGAACTTGTCCAAGGTCGGGGTGTCGGATGCCTCGGGGCCGGCCTCCCCCGCCTCGGCGGGCACGCCGTCGGGCGCGACGGTCTCGCGCATGCCCTGGGTGAGCGCCTCGGCCGTGACGCCGGCGCGTGCGAGCACCTGGCCCGACGGGGCATCCGTGTTGATGACGAGCGCGAAGAAGAGGTGCTCGGGCTCGATGTAGGTCGATCCGCTGGAGCGCGCCACCTGGTAGGCGTGGAACAGCGCCCGCTGCGCGGACTGGGTGATGTTGGCCGCGTCGACATCGGCGGTGTCGGATGCCGCGGGCAGCCGCGCCTCGGTCGCCGTGACGATGGTCTCGGGGTCGACGCCGATGCGCCGCACCGCCTGGGCGACGGCCTCGTCCTCGACGATGACGCGCAGCACGTGCAGTGCGTCGAGCTCGGTCTGCCCACGCTCGAGCGCGAAGCGTCCGGCGCGCTGCAGGATGCCCTGCGTGCGCGCGGTCAGGAAGCGGCTGAGGTCGATCGACCGGGCCTGCCGCGCCTGCTCGCCCGCGAGGTACCGGGCGAGGAACTCATCGAACGAGTTGCCGCCGGTCTCGGGGTTGAAGTCGTTGGGCACCTGGGGTCCTCCTGTGCAAACTTGAGTGTGGTCTACTCAAGTTCAACGCAAGAGGCGCACCTCTATTCCGGCTACACCGAACGTGGGCGACGAGTACGTCCGATCCGCACGAATGACACAGTGCTACCTAGCCGCACCCAGACCTGGACCTTCCGAATCCATGGACACCATTGACGACGGGAAACACGCTAGGTTGCCTGCCATGGCCAAAACCCCGACCGAGCACTTCCGCACGCACGGCGTCTGGGACGTTCTAACCCTAAAGCGGGACGCACTGAGTACTTCGAGGTTTGGCCGGGCCGACCTCGAGATTGGCCGGAATCGCGTGATCTATCTGCTGGATCGAGCGTTGGCATCATTCGCGAACCCCCAGCCGTACTTATTCGATGGCATCCTCGATGAACTCCAATCGGCGGCGAACCAGATACCTAGCGATGAGAACGGTTTTGCGCGGTTCGTGGGCCAGTTCGAGCCACAACTCACTTCACTTACTCGACAGCTCCCGGGACCCCCTCCCAGGAACATTCCCCACAAGTACGCGCAAGTCCTTGATGAATTGGTCGATGCTCGAAAGGCCGAGTCTGAGCAACTTGCGCAGCGGACGGCTCATGTCTCTGAACAGCTGAGCGAAACAGAAAAGGCGGCGTCGAGGATATCTACTCAGCTTCGCTCGGAGAGCACTCGAGTCACTGATGCCTCGACCCGGCTGGAAGCGGTGGTGGAAGAAGCTGCTGAACGAATGGATAGGGACTGGGCTTCGCGCCTGCAAGACTGGACCCACGAGCGAGAGCAACGCGATTCCGCACTCGACGCGCAAGTCGCCGACAAGATTGCTCTGCTAACGGTCGCCGCTCAGGTCGGCCAGCGGTTGGTCGAACACGCTGCCGGAACCCAGACGGCCTTGGAGTGGACCCGCCGTGCCACGAGAGAGCGGCGCAGCGGACTCCTAATGAGGCTGCTCGCAGTGCTCTTCTTCGGCGCCGCGGTTGTTATCGGAGGCTACATCGTGAGCCGAGCAATCGACGATGGATTCACGATGACTCTCGGCGACGGACTACTGCGAACCGGAGTTGTCTTGTCAGTTGCCGGTGTGGGCGCTTACCTCGCAACTGAATCGCCCCGGGATTCGTGGAGGGCCTGATTCCCCGAGAGGATGAGGGTTATGCCGGCACAGAGGAAGTATCCGCAGGAGTTGCGGGAGCGGGCCATGCGGCTCGTGCAGGAGGCGCGACGGGAGGATCCGGAGCTGTCGTTGAACGCGGCCGTCGTGCGGATCGGGCAGCGCGCAGGCGTGAATCCGGACACGCTTCGTGGCTGGTGCAAGCAGGCCGCGATCGACGCGGGCGAACGGCCAGGCACGACATCTTCGGACGCAGCCAGGATCAAGCAGCTCGAGGCTGAGAACCGTGAGCTGAAGCGTGCGAACGAGATTCTGTTGGCGGCGTCCTCGTTCTTCGCGCGGGAGCTCGACCCGCGACTGCCCTGGTAGTGGCGTTCATCGACGACCACCGTGACCGGTTCGGGGTCGAGCCGATCTGCCGCGTGCTCACCGAGCACGGCGTCACGATCGCCCCGTCCGGGTACTACGCCTTCAAGCAGAGGCCGCCATCGCCCCGCGCAGTTCGGGATGCGGAACTGGTTGTGCAGATCGAGCGGGTGTTCTGGGACCGCAACCTCGGCCGTGGCATCAGCGGCGCCCGCAAGGTCTGGCGGCTGCTCAAGCGTGAGGGCATCGACGTGGCCCGCTGCACGGTCGAACGCCTCATGCGACAGCTCGGGCTGCGCGGGATCCGCCGCGGCAAGGGATTCGTCACGACCCGGCCCGACGACACCTCGACGCGAGCGCCGGACCACGTGCAGCGCGCGTTCCGCGCCGACCGGCCCAACGAGCTCTGGGTCGTCGACTTCACGTACGTACCGACGTGGTCTGGGATGGCGTTCACCGCGTTCGTCACCGACGTGTACTCGCGCCGGATCGTGGGCTGGCGAACGATGTCGAGGATGCCGACCGATCTGCCGTTGGACGCGCTCGAGATGGCGCTCTGGATCCGCGACCGGGCCGGCGAAGACGTCACCGGCGTGATTCAACACTCGGACGCGGGGTCGCAATACACCGCGCTGCGCTACACCGACCGGCTCGCAGAGGTCGGCGCGATCGCGTCGATCGGGACCGTCGGCGACAGCTACGACTGTCAGTTTGGTTCTGCTGGGTCGAGACTCGATTCGGTAGTCCCGGCCGGCGCGGTCTGACTCTTGCTTATGACCGACCCAGATGGTGTCTTTGCGTTGATCTGTCGACCGTCCGGCCGGGCTCGCAGTAAGGGCTGCCGCCGGTCGGGCGTGACCTGATAGGAGCCTGGAGCAGACTTTGAGAGCGTCCCCGTGACAGTCCTGTCCACCCGCCGGCGACAGCGCGATTCCACGCTAACCGGCAGAAGGACAGGACACGATGACAGATCTCACTTCGACACGATCGGGCCATGTTGTGGTCGGCGTCGACACGCACAAGCACCTCCATGTCGCGGCGGTACTGGATTCGATCGGCGGGATCCTCGCGACGCTGACCGTCCCGACCGATACCGGCGGGTTCCGGCAGCTGCTCGCCTGGGCAGAGAGTTTCGGGCGGGTCCTCGCTTTCGGGATCGAGGGCACCGGGTCGTATGGGGCGACGCTGACATCGTTCCTGCGCCGGCACGATATCAAGGTGGTCGAGGCCGGCCGCCCCGACCGGCGGCTGCGACGCGCGAACGGCAAGTCCGACACGCTCGACGCGGAGAACGCCGCACGGGCCGTGCTTGCCGGGTTCGCGACCGCGATCCCGAAGACCGCGGACGGCGCCGTCGAGATGATCCGACAGTTGAAAGTCGCGCATGATTCCGCGGTCGTGAATCGGTCGTCGACGATGATCATGTTGAAAGCGATGCTCGTCCACGGCTCTGACGAGATGCGCTGGGAGACCAACAGGATGTCTCGCCCGAAGCTCGCCCGCCACCTCGCAGGACTGAGACCACGGACCCTGGAAACCCCGGACGACGCGCTGCGTCACTCGGTTCGCGCACTGGCGCGACGCTGGCTCGCACTGGACGCGGAAGCGAAGGAATTCGAGGTGCTGATCGAGGACCTTGTCCGTCGCACCGCCCCGCAACTGCTCGAGCAGTTCGGCATCGGCGTCGACACCGCCGCGGAGATCCTCATCGTCGCTGGCGATAACCCCGAACGGATTCGCTCCGAAGCAGCGTTCGCGAAGCTCGCCGGCATCGCGCCCGTCCCGACCGGGTCCGGAATGACCAGTGGGAAGCATCGCATCAACCACGGCGGGCACCGCCAGCTCAACGCCGCGATCTACCGCACCGTCATCGTCAGGATGCGGTTCCACGAACCGACCATCGCGTATGTCGCCCGCCGCACCGCCGAAGGCCGGAGCAAACGCGACATCATCCGCTGCCTCAAGCGCTACGTCATTCGCGAGGTCTACCACCTCGTCAAAGCGAACCCGACAACCGGCGAAATCAGGAGTTGACAACTATAGGAGCTTCAACGCCCTCGCCGAGACCGTCGTCGGGCTCTACAAGACCGAGTGCGTCAAGATCGACGGCCCGTTCCGCACCGCCGACGAGCTCGAGCTCGCGACGCTGTCATGGGTGCACTGGTTCAACGAGAACCGGCTGCACTCCTCGATCGGATACCTCACACCCGTCGAGAAGGAGAACGAGTACTACCGTGAGATCAACCCCCAGCAGCAACCGCAGCTGGGAGAACTCGCCCTCCACTAAACCCGGGGCGATTCAGGCTGCGGCTGAACGGTTGATGTCGGGGGTTTCGGTGGATGTCTTTGGGTTCACCCTTCACCGGGTTGGTGGTGACGAGTACGGCGAGCATGCACGGCATTTCCGGTGTCGTGTGAAGCCCGATGGGCTGATTGATCCGGTGTTGTGTAGCACCGTGAGTGTCTAGAAGAGATTTTCAACAGAACGCGCTTCCTCCCGGCGCCGTAGCAAGAGGAGGAAGCAATGTCGGAAGCTTGGCAGTCTGCATGGGTTGAGGTTCTGCCCGATTTTTCGGAGTTCCGGAACCGTGCGAATTCACAGATGTCCGCGATTCTCGGTGGTGCCGCAGGTGGTGCCGGGGCGAAGGCGGGTACTACGGGTGCGGCCGCGTTCGGCGGGTCGATGCTCGCGGGCGTTGGGAAGCTGGCGGGTCCGATCGCTGGTGCTATTGCCGCGCTCGGTGTCGCCGGGGTGATCTTCGATGTCGTCAAGGTCGGTTGGGACTCGGCCTTGGACTACATCCGGGGTTCGGTGGAGCTCGGTAGTGCGCTGAACGAGTCCCGCAATGCGGTGCGGGTGTCGTTCGGTGAGGCCGCGGACGAGATTGAGGCGATCGGGAAGAACGCCGCCACGGACTTCGGACTCAGCGAGGCTGACTTCAACGCCCTGGCGACGCAGTTCTCCGCGTTCGCGCAGACGATCCGGAAGGAAGACCCTGCCGGGTTCATCGAGCAGCTGACGGGCCGCGGAACCGACTTCGCGTCAGTGTTCAACATCGACGTCGCGGAAGCGCTGCGACTGTTCCAGTCTGGCCTTGCCGGCGAGACAGAACCGCTGCGGCGCTACGGCATCGACCTGTCCGCGGCATCCGTTGAGGCGTACGCCCTCGCGAACGGCATTGCCGCGCAGGGCGAACCGTTGTCGGAGGCGCAGAAGCAGCAGGCCCGCTACGGGTTGCTGTTGGAGAGCACCGCGAAGACCGCGGGTGACTTCCAGAACACGTCGGGCGAGTTGGCGAACCAGCAGCGCATCCTTGCCGCGCGGACGGCTGACACGTCGGCCCGGTTCGGTGAGGCGTTGCTTCCCGCGTTGACGACCGTGATGCAGTTCGTCAACGACCAACTGTTGCCGATCTGGGAGGACTTCAACCGCGAGTTGGGGCCGAAGCTCGGGGAAGCGCTCGAACGAACGGTGCCGAAGCTCATCGAGCTGGGCGAGAAGGTGCTGCCGCTGGTTGAGGCGGTGCTTCCCGGCGTGATCGACTACCTCGCGCGGTCGGTGGACGCGTACGGGCGTGTGGCTGACATCGTGCTCGAGGTGAACCGCACCGTGGGCCGGTTCGTGATCGACGTGGCCCGCAACATGTCAGAGTTCGCTCGATCGGTCGGTGACCGTATCGGCGACGCGATCACCTGGTTCCGAGAACTTCCCGGGCGTATCCGTTCCGCTGTCGGCAACCTCGGCTCGACCCTGTACAGCGCCGGTCAGGATGTCATCCGCGGGTTGGCGTCGGGTATCACGTCGATGTTCTCGAGCGTGGTGTCTGCGATCACTGACACCGTGGGCGGTGCGATCGAGTGGGCGAAGGATCTGCTCGGTATCGCGTCCCCGTCGAAGGTGTTCGCGGAGATCGGTGAGCAGGTCGGGGCGGGGTACACGGTTGGTTTGAAGCACTCGACGCCGGGCGCGCTCGAGGCGACGACGAACCTGGTTCGTGCGCCGAAGGTCACGGCTGGGAGCGTGGCCGGTTCGCAGCGTGTGTCGCTCGAGGGGTCAACGTTCGTGATGGACGTTGACGGGGAGACGATCGTCGGGGTTATCCGCAAGCACGCGGCTGGCGAGGTGAAGCAGTACGACCACGCGAAGCGGTTGGCCGATCAGCGCGGATATGTCGGGGACTACTGATCCGGTTGGGGTGCGTTGGGAAGCGATCCCAGCGCACCCCGCGCGGGCTGTCGCGAGGCTGGGTTCTTGCTGGGCCTTGGGGGGTCTATGTGGTGCTTTGGTGGCTATGTACGGAGTTTTGCCGTACAGTTATTGACATGTCAGCAGCCATCAAGAAAGAGCGCCTCGATGTTCGCCTCACGGAGGAGCAGAAGAGCACGATTGAGCAAGCTGCGAGCCTTTCTGGGCAGTCTCTGACTGACTTCACTGTCAATCGGGTTGTAGAGCAAGCGCGCCAAGTTATCAAGGCAGAGAAAGAACTTCGCATGTCTGAGGCAGCTTGGGATGAGTTCAGCAAGGCGTTGGATGCGCCGGCCCGACCTATAGCGGAACTTGCGAGTCTGCTGAGTCGGCCGTCTGTCTTCGTCGACTGAGTGGCGTTCCAGCGGCCGCGGGCGATCCAGCCTGACGACGAGCTCGAGGGTTTCGATTGTGGTGAAGAGACACTCAATGAGTGGCTCATTCGCCGCGCCTACCGAAACGAACAAGCTGGTAACTCAAGGACGTTCGTCACGACTGAGGAGGGGACTAGGGCGGTCGTCGGCTACTACGCGACTGCTTCGTACTCCCTAGCCAACGATGAGCACGCTCCAAGTCGCTTGAGGCGAAACGCGCCCAACCCGATCCCCGTCGTTCTCATCGCGCGTCTGGCGGTGGACCAGCGGTTCCAGGGTCAGAGCCTTGGAGTCTCTCTACTTCGGGATGCCTTCGTAAAGTGCTTTGAGGCTGCCAGGCACGTTGGGGCGGCGGCAATCGCGGTTGATGCGATCAATGCCAGCGCGGTTGAGTTCTACCAGAGGTTCGGATTCGTGCTCATGCCGGACTCTGGGCGCTGCCTCTACATCCGGATGAAGGACGTGGAAGCGACCATCCAGCGTTGGGGCACCACGCCGGCACAGTAGCTCGTGGACACACACTGGACACACTTCGCGCTGAACTGGCGTGACTCGCGGTGACCGTTCGTCTCCCTACTTCCGCGATTTCATAGGAGTGTCTGCCGTCCGCGTCGCCAACGCTGGCTACCGCATTAGGTTTCAAATCCCACCGGTACCCCTCGCTGAAACCCCCTCCACGGAGGGGGTTTCGTCGTCTCCGGAGACCGCCCGCGAGAACCGACCGCTCGGTATGTCAGACTGGCGCGATGACCCTGCACCTCTCTGCGGACCAGCTGCTCACCACGACCCGGTCGGTCCGCAAGCGACTCGACCTCGATCGTCCCGTCGAGCGGTCGGACGTCGAGGAGTGCCTCGAGATCGCCCTGCAGGCACCGACCGGGTCCAACCGGCAGGGCTGGCAGTGGGTCGTGGTCGAGGACGCCGACAAGAAGGCGGCGATCGCGGAGGTCTACCGGGCGAACTTCCGGGAGTACCGCGCGGCACCGACGCCGGCCTACGCATCCGATGATGCGCGCGCCCGTCAGGCCCGGCGTGTGGCCGACTCGGCCGACTACCTCGCCGACAACTTCCACCGGGTGCCGATGATGCTCATCCCGTGCATCCGCGGTCGGCTCGACGACGCGCAGGTCGACGAGCAGGCAGGCGCCTGGGGATCGATCCTGCCCGCCGTGTGGAGCTTCATGCTCGCGCTCCGTGAGCGCGGGCCCGGCTCGGCGTGGACGACCCTGCACCTCCCCGACGAGGGCGAGCGGCGCGTCGCCGAACTGCTCGGCATCCCCTTCGAGCGGGTCACCCAGGCGGGCCTGTTCCCCATCGCCTACACGATCGGCACGGACTTCAAGCCGGCACGTCGTCGGCCGCTCCAGGACGTCCTGCACTGGGACACCTGGTGACCGTCCGGGGTATCCGTTCGCAGAGTGCGCGTGAGGGCCGCTGCTTCGCCTGAGGGCTGAAGCGATCGCCCTCAGACCGAGAATCGGCCCTCGACATGAAGCGCAGCGTGGGCGTCAGCGCCGCAGGTCGTCCGGATCGATCCTCGCCAGCTGCCCGGTCGGCGGGGCGTCGTACGCGAACGTCGGCACGCCCCAGCGCGTGAAGACGGAGACGATGCGGATCGCCAGGATGATCACGATCGGCACCCAGAACACCACGAGCTCGGGCACGTCGAGCTCGAGCAGCAGCACGTAGACGAGCGCGCCGATCAGCGCGGCCGTGATGTAGAACTGCCCGCCGCGCAGCACGTCGGGAATCTCGTTCGCGAGCATGTCGCGGATGATGCCGCCACCGACTCCCGCGATCACGCCGACGATCGCCGCCGCGATCGGGTCGGCCCCGGCCTGGATCGCCACGTTCGTGCCGACGACGACGAAGAGCGCCATGCCCGCGGCATCCGACACCTGCACGATGCGGTAGCGCCGCAGCAGGTCGAGCGCGCGGGTGCGCGTCAGCGGCACGACGATGAGCGCGGTGACCGCGCCGACGAGCAGGAACGTGGGGTTTGCGACCCAGAACACGGGCGTGTTGCCGAGCAGCAGGTCGCGGACGGTGCCGCCGCCGACGCTCACGATGCAGGCCAGCACCACGACCCCGACCAGGTCCATCTGCTTGCGGCCGGCGGCGACCGCACCGGAGATCGCGAACGCCACGGTGCCGGCGTACTCGAGCGACGTCTGCACGATGGCGAGCGCGGTCGAGACCGAATCGGATGCCGCTGAGCTCACCGTCACCTCCCGTCAGCGAGTCTAGGGCTGCGCGAGAGGCAATATGTTCGGACAACCTATTGACATAGCTGTAGCTACGCACCACGATGTCATCAGACGGTCATCGCCCCGGGTGTGCACTGGCACCACGACAGGTGAGCGGGACCGTCGATTTCTGGCGATGGAGCGGAGTGAGGTGCTGATGACGATCGTCGATCAGGCGTACCTCGCCCTGCGATCCGGGCGCGGAGCCCCGCGCTGACCTCACCCTCGTGCGGTGACAGCCACCGTCCGGCGTGCCCAGGCAGCACGTCCCCGATGTGTTCGAGTTGAGAAGGAAGGTTCCCCGATGGGCATTCACTACGAGTCTGGCCTGCACCCCGAGATCTTCGAGTGGATGAGGTTCGGCGAGCGGCGAGCGAACGACATCGCCGTCGGTCCCGAAGGCTCGGTCTGGATCGTCGGCGTGGACCCTCGCCCGGGTGGGTATGAGGTCGCGCGGTGGACGGGCCTGCGCTGGCAGGAGTTCGACGGCGTCGGTGCGGCCGTCGTGGAGGTGGCACCCAGTGGGGATGCCTGGTTGATCACGGATTCCGGCGAGTTGCTGGAGCCCGTCGACGGCGGATGGGCGACCTGTCCGACTCCCGCGCCCGTCCGCGACGTCACGATCGGCCCACTCGACGGTGGCGTCTGGATCGCCACGGCGCCGGTCGACGACCGGCCGGGGCAGGCGCTCCGGCGCGTCGGGTCGGACTGGGTCGAGGGGTACGGCACCGCGGTGCACGTCCCCTGGCAGTGGGACATCGTGGGCGTCAACCACGACGACGAGAACCACAACGACCCGTACGAGGGCGCCGCGCCCGTCAACCCCATCGCCATCGCGGCGATGGCCGATGGCTTGCCGTTCGTCGTCAACGAGGACGGGTCGATGCTCCGCAAGGCCGTCGACAACGACGGCTGGCTGGTCGTACCCGAAGAGCCCGCGTACGACATCGCCATCTCGGGGGATGGCGTGGTGTGGATCGTCGGGCGAGACGAGCGGGATGGCGGCCACGGCCCGTTCCGCTTCTATCACGGCACCGACTGGCACGCGAGCGAGGGTGCGGTCGTGCGGATCGCGGTCGGCCCGGACGGGCTGCCGTGGGCGGTCGACGACGAGGGCGCGATCCATCGTCAGCACGTCCGGCTCTGAGCCCGCAGCGTGCGGCGCACCGGACGACCACCGATGTTCGACCAGATTGAGAGGACGTAATGGAGAACTTCTATCGCTTCGGCGTGAGGAACGTGGACGGGGATCAGTCCCATCTCTTCGAGATGATGACTGCGGAGTGGGTGCGGGTCATCAGCACCTTCACCTCGGGAGATCCTGCTCGAGACATCGCGATCGGACCCGACGGTCGCATCTGGCTGTTGAAGAAGGCACCGGGCACGAGCCACCTCGATGACGAGGGGGTCGACTTCGAGCTCTTCGTCTACAACGGCTTCGGCCTGTACCGCCAGCGCTCGGGGTGGGATCGCGTCCCCGGCGAGGGGGTGGCGATCACGGTGGACCAGGAGGGCCATCCGTGGCTCGCACAGGCGTCCGGTGCGATCGTCCGGCACACCGACAACGGCTGGGAGCGACTTCCCGGTGCTGCCACCGATCTCTCCGTGGGAGCCAATGGAGCGGCGTGGGCGATCGGTACCGGCGAGGTGCCGGGCGGTCACGAGATCCTCCGCTGGACGGGGCAGGACTGGGAGGTCGTCTCGGGCGGGGCCGTGCGCATCGCGGTGTCGCCGACGGGGGACCCCTGGGTGATCAACGACCGGGACCAGATCTTCCGGCGAATGGGCGGCAGGTGGTATCGCGTGCGCGGAGGCGCGATCGACATCGCGTTCGGCGCCGACGGCAACTGCTGGATCAACGGCAACGACGGCGGTGGCCAGGGCGGCAACGGCGTGTACCACTGGAACGGTCGTGACTGGGACCGCACCGACGGTGCCGGGATGCGCATCGCGGTGCAGAACAACGGCATGCCCTGGATGATCAACATCCGCGGCAACGTCTACTCACGACACCTCAACCACTAGTCGGCAGGACTCCCATGAAGCTCTCGATGAACTCCACCGTGGCGTTTCACGGCACCACCCTGCGCGACGTGCAGGTGGCACGCGCGGCCGGATACGACGGAGTCGAGCTGCAGACGCCGAAGCTGTTCCGGTACCTTGACGCGGGCCGAACGGCCGAGGACCTCCTGCCCGCGTTGGACGGATTCCCCGTCTCCGGCGTCGGTGCGATCCAGGAGGCGCCCGACGACGAGTTCGTCGCGGACGCGAGCCGCCTCGCCGCATTCGCCGAGGCGGTGCGGGCGCCGTTCGTGCAGATGTGCACCGGACCGGTGGACCCCGAGGTGGTGAAGGACCACGCAGCGGGACGGTTGCGGCCTGATGACCCGCGCTTCCGGGCCGGCGTCGGACGCGAGTCCGAGGCTGTCTCCGACACCGCGCGCCGGGTCGGGATCGCCGCGGAGATCGCCGCCGACCACGGAGTGGGCATCTACCTCGAGCCGCTGGGATGGAGCCCGGTCAACCGCGTGGACCAGGCGCTCGAGATCCTCGAACGCGTGGACCGTCCCAACGTTCGACTCTGCGTCGACTTCTGGCACTTCTGGGTGTCGGGTGACACGCCCGACGATGTCGCGAAGCTTCCCGGCGACCTGATCGCGGGTGTGCACGTCTGCGACGGCCTGCCGGTGGCCCCGGGGGACGTACCCGATCAGGTCGGATCGCGGAACGTCTGGATCGGTGGCGGGAGCATTCCCCTCCAGGAGTGGATCGACGCATGCCGGTCGACCGGCTACGACGGCTGGTACTGCCCGGAGATCTTCTCCAGGAAGGTCGCGGAACAGGACGACGTCGAGGTGGCGCGGACCTTGCGGGGCTCGCTCCAGATGCTGCTCGCGTAGCGGCGACTCGGCACGCCGACCGATACGGACGAGGGGGACGATCGTGGAATTCAGGCCACTGGGCCGCACCGGGCTGTCGGTCTCGGCGGTCTCATTCGGAACCGGCTCGCTGGGAGGGACGTACGGTCCGCTCGACGAGGGCGACGCGCTCCGGCTCGTCGACGAAGTGCTCGACTCGGAGATCAACTTCATCGACACCGCACCCGTCTACGGCACTGCCGAGGCCCGTCTCGGAAAGGCGCTCACGCCCGCGAAACGGGACCGGATGATCATCGGGACGAAGGCAGGGCGATACGGCTCCGACGACTTCGACTATTCGCCGTCCCGCGTCCGTGCGGGGCTGGAGCGCAGCCTGCGGCTCCTGGGAACCGACCACGTCGACATCCTGCAGTTCCACGACATCGAGTTCGTCGACCTCGACCCGCTGCTGAGTGACGGCTACGCCGAGCTGCTCGCGCTGAAGGATGAGGGCAAGTGCCGATGGATCGGCATGACGGGGTACCCCGTGAAGACCTTCGCGCGGGTCATGGAGGAAACCGACGTCGACGTCGTGCTCACGTACGCGAAGGGCACGTTGCTCGACGACTCGGTCACCACCGAGTTGCTTCCCATCGCGAAGGCGAACGGGGTCGGCCTCATCAACGCCGCCGCCGTCGCGCTCGGGCTGCTGACACCCCGTGGGCCCCGGACCGACGAGGAACCGTCCTGGCCGCCGCATGTCGCCGAGGCCGCCAGCCGCATGCGATCGCTCGCCGTCGAGCGGGACGTGGACATCGCGTTCCTCGCGAACCAGTACGCGATCCATGCCACGGGAACGGCGACGACCGTGATCGGCGCGGGCACGGCCGAGCATCTCGACTCGGCGATCGCAGCGGCCGACACGCCGCTCGACGTCGAGCTCGCGGCCGCGTTCACCGCCCTGCGGCCGCCCGCCGGGCGGCGGCAATGGACCAAGGGTCTCCCGGAGAACAACTAGCCGGACTCGATGCGGGCGCGTCCCGGCATGGTGAGGCTGACATCGGTGGCAGTTCATACTATTGTCAGAACATGGCAACGGAAGCTCCCACCAGAATCGGAATCGTCGGATACGGCACCGGAGGGCGGCACTTCCATGCGCCGTTCATCGCGGCAGCCGAGGGGGTCGAGGTGGCCGGCGTGGTCACCCGGTCGCCGGAACGTCGGGCCTTGGTCGAGGCGGAGGTCCCGGGCGCGCGAGTGTTCGACTCGCTCTCTGCGATGATCGACGCAGGCGTCGACGCGGTCACGATCACCACGCCGCCGGAGACGCGGCGCGAACTCGTCCTCGAAGCCATCGGGCGCGGCGTCCCGGCGGTCGGCGACAAGCCGTTCGCGCCATCTGCAGCCGGCGCCCGTGAGCTCGCCGCGGCGGCCGCGGACGCCGGCGTCCTGCTGACCGTCTTCCACAACCGTCGCTGGGACGCAGACGTCCGTACGGTGAAAGCCGTGCTCGATGGAGGGGGTGTCGGCGAGTTGTGGCGGGTGCACTCCCGCTTCGACCTCGATGACCCGGTGACCTTCGAGATGGGCCCCACCGGGGGGCTGCTCCGAGACCTCGGCAGCCATGTGGTCGACCAGATGCTCTGGTTGCTCGGGCCCGCTGAGCGCGTCCACGCGCGCCTGGACCACATCGGCGACGGTGCGGATCGCACGGATGCAGGCTTCGTCATCTCGATCGATCATGTCTCCGGCGTCCGCTCGTTCATCTCCTCGAGCAAGCTCAACGGCATGCAGGTCCGCGAGTTCCGTCTCTACGGCTCTCGCGGGGGTTACGAAGCGTCGGGGACCGACGTGCAGGCGCAGGCCATCTTCGCAGGCCGGCGGCCGGCCGACGAGGGGGACCGGTGGGGGTACGACGACGAATCGCGATGGGGACACCTGCACTCGGACGGCCGGACGAGCATCGTGCCGTCCGAGCGGGGGGCCTACCAGGACTTCTACACCTCGTGGGGTCGGGCGGTCCGAGGCGAGGCGGATGTGCCCGTATCGCTCGACTCCGCCATCGAGACGCTCGCTGTGCTCGATGCGGCACGGGAGTCGGATGCGACCGGATCGGTCGTTCGGCTCCGGTGAGCCGTCGTGCCGAAGCGGCGGGCCTGGTGTCTCGAAACGGTCACGATCCTTGCATTGCTAGTATGTCGTGACATACTATTCAACTGTCGAAGCGGATGAACCCTCAGTCGTCCGCTCGGCACGAACAATGTAGTTCCGACATGCCGGGATCTTGGGCACAGGGGGTCCCGGCCAGAGCAGCAAGGACGCTTCCAATGTCACGAAATCCCGTGTTCACCTCCGTCCCCCAGTCGGGTCGGACCATTCCCCGCGGCCGAACGGCGGCCGCGATCGCACTCGCCGGCGGACTGATCGCCTCGCTCGGAGCCTGTGCGAGCGGGGACACCACCAGCACCGAGCAGGGGCCCGCATCCACCGAGATCCCCAGCGATCCGGTCGAGATCACCATGTGGACGGTGCAGACCGGCGCCGCACAGGACTCGCTCCAGGGCCTGATCGACGCCTACGAGGCGGAGAACCCGAACGTGACCATCAACCTCGACTACACCGAGAGCGCCGCGTTCTCCAGCACGTTCAAGCTCGTCATGAGCTCGGACACCGCGCCCGACATCATCGAGTGCGGTCAGGGCTACACCCAGATGGGCCCGCTCGTGCAGTCGAACCTGATCATCTCGCTCGAGCCGTACGACGAGCTCTACGGCTGGTCGGACCGCATCGCCGAAGGGTTCCTCGGACCGTCGCGCATGTCCGACGACGGCGCGTCCTTCGGGTCGGGCACCCTCTTCGGCCTGCCCATCGCCGGCAACATGATCGGCATCTACTACAACGTCGAGAAGGTCGACGCTCTGGGAATCGACCTCGACTTCCAGACCGTGGACGACTTCACGGACGCGCTCGAGACGGCCAAGGCGGGTGGCGAGGTGCCGATCATGTTCGGCAACCTGGACGGCGACCCGGGTGCCAAGGCCTGGGAGCCGCTGATGTCGGCCTACCAGGAGAAGCAGGTCAAGCGCGACTGGATCACCGGCGTCGAGGGCTCGAACATCCAGAACCCCGAGGCGATCGAGGCGACGCAGCAGCTGCTGGACTGGAGCG
>Ga0207833_100168_pt1 | contig 46214 bp, 45 predicted proteins | sample TtaePargueraPR_6_FD_187753 | JGI IMG/M metagenome (GOLD analysis project Ga0207833, IMG submission 187753) | Aerobic enrichment media microbial communities from Bioluminiscent Bay, La Parguera, Puerto Rico - Tt and E1 (2) (SPAdes) | ecosystem: Environmental > Aquatic > Marine > Unclassified ...
TTCTTTGAAAAAAGGGTTCGGGAAGGAAACAGTGACGGAACCTTCCCTTTCAGCCTTGGCCGAGGCGTCCCCTTTGATAACTAAAGTTTCACATTCAAATAATTAGGGGCAGGGCTGGACAGCCTATTATGACAAGAACAATTCAATTCCAAAGTGCCCTGCCCCTGTTCTGCATCACAAAATCAACTGGATGGTAAGCACTAAACTTTATTACTAATGAAAAGAACTCAATTAAACCTGAGCCTCATTGACTGGTAGTTTGTATGACGTTGTTTCAAATCATTCATATAGTCAGCCAATTCTAGCTCAAATTCCTTTAATAACTCCTGCGCCCTGTGGGCATTCTTGTAATCCCTCTCGTCACGGCTTTTCGCAGCGGTGACAAACCGTTTGTTATACTCGCCCCGCATAACTATTACTTTGTCCCAGAGCTTTAATATCCTGCGTGTCTCGGCTTCGTAGTCGATTGCTAGTTTCAAATCCTCCATATTGATTAAGTAGTTCTTATTAAAGTTGATTCTCTGACTGATTCAGTTTTTGGCTGCTTCTTAGCTTTGAAGTTTTTGACTTTAGGAGGCCACTTCGGCCAGTCTTCCCTAGTCAGCTTTTTAGGATTTGCAGGTCTTTGATTTGGAATGCTTCCATTGGCTGCCCACTCCTGTAAAGCTTTTTGGTAAGCTTTCTCTCTATTTTGTTTTTTGGCAATAAACGGTCTTACAATGTGTTGATGATATGAAATTACCGGCATGCCGTCATAGGGTGATGCCTCATCATCGATACATAAAATTCCTTCGATAAACGAGGTATTTTGGCCATCAACTTCATCAAACCTTCTTTCTCTCTCCTCACCATCTTCGAAATACCTTTCAACTCTCCCCGTACGGCGTCTGTTTTGAGGACCATATTTAAGAACTTGGCTAGCATGGTCACGTTTTAGAACTTTGGCTTGGCGTTCTTCCTGCTCTTTGAGGATTTCTTTCAACTCGGACACCTCAATTTTTTTGAAGTCAATTTGTGTTTCAACAGTAAGCCTCTTTTTATCAAATCGACGTTCCCATCCATCGGTTAAGAGTAGACCACGATTTTGATGCCTACGTTCATAACGTTTCTTATCTTTTCGGATGTCATCCCGGTCAAGTTCCAAGTCTGCAATCAGATCTTCTAAGACTCGAATCCTTTGTCTTACTGATGGTGCATTAGCCAAATTTACATGACTGTGGTGTGTCGATTTACTAGGATTCAGTACAACGGAATCTTGTGCGCTGTGAATCAATCCTGTCCAATAATCTGGATGTTGGTCTGGTTTATACCTTGCAAATTTTGTCAAGTCAACTAGACCATTTTCGGTTTCTATCTTTGTTGTCATAATCATATCTTTATTTTGTATCTTCTGAATAGGATTCGTTTCCAGCTATTAATCTCATTTTTCAATTCCTGTATTTCAGATACCCTTTTGTAATACTCAGAGTTTTTGATGCAGAACTGGTACTTCATTGAAGGGTGTGGAAAGCTCCTTTTTTCATGTTCCTTTTGCTTCCTGTACCGTTCCTTTAAAAACTGATCCAGCTGCTTTTTCAGTCTTTGTCTATCTGCTCTTAGGATAGTTATTCTGACCTTAATAGCCTCTGGATCAGCGGGAGCACGCCAGTTACTTTTTGGCATCATTGTTTGAGGTGTAAGGGGAGGTCATCGCCACTAGGGCGGGATCCGCTAGATACTGTTCTTCCTCGAATTCCTCCTCGTTAATGAACTGGCTGTTCATTGCTAGGATCGATTCGTCAATTTCTTCCTCATCTTGAAAGTCATTTGTGACAACATGATTAGGTTCTTCACCTAAATAGCCTGATCGGTTTAATACATGAAAATTCATCTCATTTAAAATTTTAAGTTCAACATATATTTAAATCCACTTGTCAAAATCAATTTGAATTGAAGGGTCTGCCACATTGACTAAATCCTTGATCTTTTCTTGATTACAAGGCTGAGGTCTAAACTTTCCATTTTCCCAGTGACTCAACTGTGTTCGAGTTACTCCAACTAGCTTAGCAAACTCGACTTGTTTTATCCCCAATAGAAGTCTGGCCTCCTTTATAGTCATTTTATATTCCAACTTCATAATTGATATATTTTTAACATTTGTATTATTATTTGCAGAAGTAATGCTACGGTAGCCTTTTTCCGCAATCAAGAATATTTACAGAATTTTTAATAAATCAGCTTTAATAAGCCAAATTTGTAAATGAAATGCCCCAAACAATTGTTAACTCCCAAAACAATTGCACTCTTTATTAGGATTTTATTGTGTTGATATTATTTCTATTTTTGTTAAAATGTTTGGCGTCATAAAAATGGTCTCTTAGTTTCAATTCATAATGTTTAACTAAAACAAAAAGCAGTTATGAAAGACAAAACAGAAAACAAGAAACAACCGAGAGGAAGAGCTAATTCAGGCGTCAAGTTTACAATCTTCGAAGCCCTTCAGAAGGCAGGAAAAAATGGTATTTCAAAAGACAAGATTCATGAGAAACTGGTTAAAACATTTCCAGACAGGAATGCTGATTCAATGAGGAGGACACTAAATAGTCAGATACCAGGTAAGATGTCGCAGCAAAGGAATGTAAAAATCACTAGGCTAGAAAACGGTAATTACTCCATCGTTTCCTAAGTAAAAATTTAATCCATCAGTTCAAGTTAAAGTGAAGTGCTAAGCCGGACTCAATTAGGGTCCGGTTTTTCGATGCTTGTGTAGGAGTTTTAGAACGGTCTCTATAATTGAAAGGAGTGCTATTTTAAAAATAGTTACATTTTAACCATTGCAACATGATGCATTAAGAAAAGTATATCCACTTCTCCTTTTAGATATAATTCAGCTTGCTCATCGGTCATTGCATCTGGAATGCCAATGAGTTTTTTGTGTAGTTCTTGATCTATTTCCACCCCGACTCTTCCATCATCAAGTTTTACAATATTAAGAAAACTATTTGTTGTAGAATCATCCAATGTTTTTCTTACAAAGACAATCCTCCTTAAAAATTTATCAAGAAATACAAAATATATGCAACTGTGATAAGAAAATGATTTTAATTTATTTATAAACTCTTTATCAAATTTTCTATCAGAATAAGGAAAATGACAATAGGCACCTGTACCAGTTATAGGAGATTTAACCATAAAGAATTCTTCGATACTTCCTGTCAAAATCATTTGATGAAAGTTTTCCTTGAATTCAACTTTTCCTTCCTGTGATTCTATTTTATCAACAACGCTTTCATATAATATATATGCCATATCCTTTTGCCAGAATATGCCATGTTGATTTATGATGGCTCCACAGATGAATCCTCCAACACCTAGTTTAAATGTATTATCGATCAAACAAGTATGTTGAACCGTTGCAATTATTATTGCTAAATGAGCATATTCATCCATATTACTGTTATCAACAATTGAATTAAACTCTTTTATATACTCATTTACCGGAAACGTTTCACCAAAGCCTAATCGGACAATTTCGTCATGGTATTTAATTCTACCATCTCTGTCATAATTATATGAAACAATGGTTGGAATTATGTCATCAATAAACCCTATAACTATTCTAATTTCCCTTTCGTCAGGTCTTATTCCATCCCTAGCCAAAATTAGAGCCTGCCTTACATTATTGGTATTTTCGTATACTCGTTTAAATACATCAATAAATTCATATGCTAAATCAACATTACCTGAATATCCTAAAAGTAAATTGTTTTGAATGGAAAACAGCTTAAGAGTTCCCTGCTTTACAACCTTTGAATCGGATTGATAGTGTTCCCCAAAACTGGAATTTTCGGATTTGATCTTGCCTGTATTTCCAGAAATTGTTATTGCACTATCTGCAACTAAGTATATATTTTGGCCACGTTTCCAAGCCAATACATAGGTCATAGTGTTTGAATTTTATTTCAGTAAATGTTCAAAAAAACCGATCTTATCTCTTTAGTTTGAAGTATTTACCAATCGATATTTCCTTTACTTTTTTATCCCTTGAAAAGATAATCAAACCAAAACACGACCTAATTAATTTCGAAAGGATCCAAATTATTACAAGCGTGGTGGAAATTTCTCTAATATAAACAACATATAATTCAAAAGAATTCATTATTAAATACTTTTACATCGGGTTTCAACGGAGGAGCTAACCCAACAAATATTTAATATATTTTATACAAACCTTCCTTTTGACAGCTCCTCTGTGTCAAGTGGTCAAATTCGTCCAAGAAGTCTGTACACGAAAAAAATGTTGTCTATTTTTGATTAAATATAAGAAAACGATTCAAATTTTCCTTATAGAAACCTTCACCGTTTGACTTTTTAAAATATAATTAGCTGACACTTCAATCTCGTCATGCATCCAGTTGTAGCTTGATAAGTTAGGTAACTCAACATGTCCTGTAGGATCTCCAACGACAGAATTGATTCCATTGATTATGTCAACATGCTTTTTAGGTTCGATTTGACCGCTTAGAATTATTTCCTTTAGAAACCTGTCTTTGACTAAAGTCTCCTCCGGAAAGAATTCTGATGCGGCGGTCAATACACTTCCGTAAAACTTAACATCTCCCCAGATTAATTTAAGTCGGTCACCTTGTATATCCTTTTTTGGCCTCCAATCTTTTATTAGCCTTTCAATCTTCGTTCCCCAGATTATATGTTTCTCATTAAAGAATTTTATACCCTTCGTAAAATCCGTTTCGGTCATTTTTTTTATATTCAATTTTTCAACACGTCAATATATGAAAAAGACACTTTTTGCCTTCTACTTGCTATTTGATCCACTTGACGAAGACGAAGACTTTGATGAAGCCTACGCCGACGCCAACTGGATTAAGATTTACACTTTTTTAGGATTGGTTATTGGACTTGGAATTCTCGCTGCTTTTGTTTCGACTTAGGCTTATTATCCTGTTTTTCCTTCCAATTAATAGCTCTGGCATACTTACCAAAAAAACCCGGGAAAACAATTGGCTGAATTTTTCTTAATCTTCTCCTAAGTTTATTAATTTCTTTTTTCAAGGCCGAATTTTCACGATCCTCCTTATGTTGTAAAGTGAGATCATATAATTTCTCTTTAAGTTCTACTTCTTCTTTCAAAGCTTGTAAGTGTTCTTCATAAGCTTCTTTCAATTCACTTTCTCTGTAGAATGTTTTTTCTGTTCTTGGAATTTTCATAATAAATTAGTTTAGGTAAAACATGATTTTCTAGCCTAGAAAGCTTAAATCAGCTTAAAAGAAAGGAATGCTATAACTTGTTACTTACTTAATGATATTATGTCCACCTGCGGCGGCGATTTCCAATGCCCGCTTAATATTTTCCTGTCCCTGAACATCCGAAAAATCAAGGTCGTTCTCCGTTTGTTCGTGAAAAAACACGTCTCGTGTGTCGACTTTCAACGGTTCAATCGAGCCTGGATCACGGAAAAAATCGATGGCTTCATTCAGGTTGCTGACGCTAATAATGTCCAGGTTATTGACGATGGCGGCTTCAGCAGCATTTTCTTTGGGAAGGACAAAGCCTTTGAATCCCTGCTTTCTTGCTTCGATGGCGATCGGTAAAACTCCTTTGATCGGTCGTAGAATACCATCCAGCGAAAGTTCGCCCATGACAACATATTTGTCAAGATCATCAGCAATGATCTGTTCGGATGCATACAGAATTCCTAACGCGATCGGAAGATCATAGGAAGATCCCTCTTTTCGGATATCCGCAGGAGCCAGGTTGACAACCACCTTTTGACGAGGCATAAAATAGCCGTTTTGCTTGATCGCTGATTCTACACGCTGCTGACTTTCCTTCACAGCGTTGTCCGGCAAGCCAACAATGAAAACCTTGGTTCCGGAAATAACAGTTACTTCTATCGTAATGGTTGTGGCATCGATCCCAAAAACGGCGCTACCGTAGGTTTTGGCAAGCATTTATTTCAAAAATTTCTCAATTAAAAAAATCAGTATATGAATTACTTTTATATGTATTTCCTGTATTCTGTCAGCATATCCATGATAGGGAACATTGATCTCAAGATCTGCGATCTCCCCTAATTTTCCTCCGTTTTTTCCGGTCATCCCAATCACATTCATGTCTTTGTCATGGGCGGATTCAACCGCTTTCACAATATTTTTGGAATTTCCACTGCAGCTAATAGCCAATAAAACATCTCCTTTTCTTCCTAAACCATCAATGTATCTTGAAAAAACCGAATCAAATCCAAAATCATTGCTCACGCACGACATGTGGCTTGGGTCAGAGATCACAATTGCCGGCAGTGCTTCTCGCTGTTCCCTGAAATTCCCTGTCATTTCTTCCGCAAAATGCATTGCATCGCAATGGGAGCCTCCATTCCCGCAGGAGAAGACTTTTCCTCCATTTTTGATCGATTCTGCGATAGCTTTAGCGGCATTTTCAATGGCAGTCACATTTTTTTCATCACTCATGAACTGATCCAGCAAACTCTTTGCATCGTTTAACTGGCTCAATATTTCCTCTCTGTACATTTTGCGATCAATTATTTCTTTCCTTTAATTCTTCGATTTTGCTTTTGAGCTGATAAATATGCAGATTTTCAATCATCCAAAGAAAAACCATGATAAAAAGCCCGGCTGTTACCCATTTTTTGATAAAAAGAAAAAAAGTAAAAATTCCTATTTTGATAACGAGATCATCATAGGTGAAACTAATATAGATGGAACCTATCAAATAAGAAAATAAAACGATATATAAGATAACTTTAATAACCTTAATGATTTTTGGAGGAAATTTTTTAAGAAAATTTTGCAGCAATTTATTCGATTATAAAGTCAATGTAGAACAAAGCCGGTGATCGTTACAGGCTTTGCATGTCTATAAGTTTGTAATAAAATCCTTCTTTGTCAATTAATTCTTCATGCGTGCCTTGCTCGATGATTTCCCCGTCTTTCAATACCAGGATCTGATCAGCATGCTGGATCGTGCTCAGCCGGTGAGCGATCACAATTGAAGTCCTGTTTTTCATCAGATTGTAAAGCGCTTCCTGGACCAGTTTTTCGGATTGCGTATCCAATGCGGAAGTAGCCTCATCAAGGATAAGAATAGGTGGATTCCTCAACACAGCCCGGGCAATGGATAGTCTCTGTCGCTGGCCTCCTGAAAGTTTTAATCCCCTCTCTCCAATGATGGTCTGATACTTTTCATCCATTTGCTCGATGAATTCGTGTGCATTGGCAATTTTAGCAGCCTGGATCACCTTTTCTTCCTCGATGTTTTCCAGGCCGAAAGCAATGTTGTTGAAGACAGTGTCATTAAATAGAATGGATTCTTGGGCAACAATACCCATTTGCTTCCGAATAGAATCCATTTTGTAATCCCTCAATGCTATGCCATCGATATATATATCCCCCTTGATGGGATCGTAGAATCTTGGAACCAGATCAGCCAGTGTAGATTTGCCACCTCCTGATGGTCCCACGAGGGCAATGGTTTTTCCTTTGGGAATCGCCAGGTTGATATTCTTCAGTACTTTTTCCCTTTCATAGGCAAAGGAGACATTTTTAAATTCAATCTGATCTTTAAATTGTGTAAGCTCTTTGGCTTGTGGTTTGTCAGTGATGTCGGATTTTACGTCGGTTAATTCAAAAACCCGCTCCGCTGAGGCAATTCCCCGCTGGATGCTTGTTACAGCAGCGGAGATGTTTTTAGCTGGTTGTAAAACCTGCGTAAAAATCGCGAGATAGGTAATGAAGGTAGAAGAATCCATTAACTCTTTTCCCAATACAAGGTTGCCTCCGTAAACGACAATTCCAATGACGGCTATCACACCCAAAAATTCCGAAATAGGACCTGCCAATTCAAACCGCTTGGAGTAATTGTAATTCAGGTCTGCATAGGTTTTTATTTCTTTCCCAAAAATTTTATTGATGTAGCCCGTTGCATTGAATGCTTTGACCACGCGCATGCCATTGATCGCTTCATCAAAAATGTTCAGGATCCGGCTTAACGATTCCTGGTTGCTGATGGCAGTTGACTTTAATCTTTTGGCAATGGATGCAATGATATATCCCGACAAGGGAAGAATGATCAGTGTAAACAAGGTCAAGCTATAAGACATATAAAACAGGCAGCCAAAATAAACGATAATCGTTACCGGCTCCCTGAATAGCACCTTTAATGATTGTTGTACCGAATGCTCAATTTGTTGTACATCATTGGAAACACGTGAAAGGATATCTCCTTTTTTCTGATGGGTAAAATAGCCTATGTGGAGGAGTGAAATATTCCTGAAAATATCCAGCCTTAAATTTCTTATGATCTTGACACGCACATTTGCGAGGATAATGGCTGCGATGAAGCGGAATAAGTTGGAAATGAGCACGGAGATGGCAATGATGGTGCAGACAAAGAGCAGAGAACCAAATTTCCCATACTCCTCGACAGTTTGAAACATGTAATGGTTAAAAATATCAGTGAAATACTGAATGGAAAATTCAAAATCTGGCTTGGCACTATATGATTGAAATATTTCCGGTTCAATTTTTTCAAATATCACATCCAAAAGCGGCTTGAGCAATACGATGTTGACAAGTCCAAAAACGATTGAAATGATGGAGGAGGGAATATAAAATGGAACGTAGCTTCTAAATGGCCTGGAATAGGAAAGAATTCGAAAATACGTTTTCATTCAATGGATATTAGTTCAGCAAAACAAAGAATATTTGCCGGAATTAAAAAGACTTATGATTAGGACCTTAAAAGTCAAAGGTTTTGCGTGGGATGTTCCACCGGAAACTTGCGGAGATATAAGTCGTGTTTTCATCTCGCTCATCCAGTTCGCTGTCCAGCTTTCTATAAACAAAGTTCAGATCAAAAAATAGGTTGTGTTTAAATTGATAAATAGCCGTAAGCTGGGAATTAAATAATTTGGTATCGACACCCTGTCCGATGGTATTTCCATAATCCTGCTCCCTGGTCGTATAGCTTTTCATCACATTTTTTCCCCAGTTGGTATTGGCATTATTGTCTTCACCATATCTCGAGATGTTCAATTGTCCAATAAAGTTAAATTTTGGAGAAGGTTGAAACCGAAGGATCCCGATGAATTCCCTGAAATTACCTCCCTGAATATGACCAAGCGGCATACTGTAATGCGCATAATTGGTATAGATATCCTGATGCTGGTACAGATATGGCCGTGCAATGTTATATTCAATCTGCCCGTCCAGGTTTTTGATCCCAAATACGTTGATGTATTTCAAGCCGGTTTGGAGGCCCCATTTATTGGCCCACCAGCCTTCCCCGGACTTGATTTCATCTAATTTGAACTCGTCCAGTAAAAACTGTCCATAGACAGAAAAATGTCTGGCAAAATTGACTTTATAGTCAAAACCCACCATGGCGTTGTCCGTGCTTCCATCCTGGTGTTCCAATGCACGGTAAAAAATGATGGGGTTCATGTAGCTGATATTAAATGTTTGAGTCGAATCACCGGCCATGACCGCTTCAAACAAACCTATATTTATGTTATCAGTGATGTTTATACTAAGGTGGTGGGAGGCGAGAAATTTCTTGGGATATTTTTCCGTACCGGCTGACCCTGTCGATGTGACCATGTGCTCTGCCACACCTTGCGCGAAGATATTTCGGTAGTTGATCCTCCAGATCTTCGTATTCAGTTTCAGGAATGTGTACGAATTACTGAAATCTGACAAAAACATGGATCGATAGCCATTTCCAGTTGTGTTTTTGTCAAAACCAAATTGGGCATTTACATAATTTTTGATGAGGTCAAACGATAAATATCCCCTTGCTGTGAAATAATCAACTCCATCGGTATGGAATTCCTTCCAGAAACCTTCATATGGTACGACTCCTTTTTCCTCGATGTAATTTCGGACATATAAGGGATAGGCTGCCTGGGTAGTTGCAATGGATGAATAAAAACCTAACCTTCCAACAATATTTCCCCTGATATCAACCCCACGGGTATTGACGTAATTCATGACGTCAGAAGCTGACTCTTTACCGAGGCTGAAATGTAAAATTGGATTGACATGAAGATCAAAATCCTTGGTTTTTACGTGATACAGATCTGATTTTTTTCTAAAAAAAACTTTCAGAAACGGCTTATTGCTGTCATTGTCAGCATAGTTGCTGTATTCCCAATTATCATTGGCAAGGTAAGTAAGCAGCTGTTTATCCTGATAATACCAATAGTTGCTATCACTCAGAAGCGTATCAACAAACTGAGCAATATGAATTCTCTGATAGGGCTTGGCTGCCGTGTGGAAACTATGGGAAAATTTTCCATTGAGGATCTCATATCGATCGAGGAGATGATAATAATCTGTATTAAGTGGAGCATTGGCAGTTTGAGAGAATGAAGTATAAGCGAGGATGAAAAAGCATCCCAACGCGATCAATCTTTTCATAAATATTCAGGTTAAAAACCTAAATATAGAATTAGTTTGGGAATGAATTGTTATGGATGAAATAAAAACGAGTTTTTGTGTGGCTAGCGTCTACGCAGAGAAGATTAAGCGCTCGCGGAAAGTATGCTTGACGTAATACTAGAAACGACAATACTTCCTGAAATAATTTAAACCTTTTCGTTCGCCCATGTCAAGTGCCTTTAAAAAGTCGCGGCAAGCTTCACTACCTTTTCTCATCGCAAACAGGGAGTGCCCCCTCATTAAATAGGTCTGTGCAATCTTACTTTTTAGCTTCTCATTTTCGTTGACATCACTTAGCTCTACATTCAATAGTTCAATTGACTTAGAGAAATCATTGTATGCATCATAATACTCCCTGAGATTGTGATGGCATAGGCCCCTGTATTTGAAGTTGTCGGCATCTCCGGGAAACAGTTCTATCGAAGAACTAAAATCTTCTATTGCCTCGATGTACTTTTCTTCATGCATTTTCAATACTCCGCGCTCAGTATAGGCAAAATTTTCTTCCGGTGAAAGTTCGATCATCTTGTTGTAATCGTTCAGCGCCTCTACTTCCTGGCCCATTTTTCTCATGAATTCACTTCTTAGCTTATAGAATTCATAATTATTTGGCTCCAGGTAAAGTGCGAGGTTGAAATCGTCATTTACAGCTTTATACCTTTTGTCACCGGGAAAAATGGTATAGGATTTTTGTGTGAAATATGCACGTGCTGCGTAAAATTTGGCGATTTTCGGATCAATTTTTACGGCTTTGTTAATGGAGATCAGCGCCTCAGTTGGCTGATCCATCAAAAATTGAAGATTCCCAAGCTCGAAGTAAGCCTCAGAATTATAATCCTCTAAAGCCAGTAGATCTTCATAGGTTTTTTCTGCGTCTTCTAATTTATTTTGCTGAATGTAGGTCTTCGCCTTGAGAATGTGATATTTATTTAAAAAGGAAGAAAATGTCTGTTCAATTTCAAATGCCCGATCGAGGTCTGATATGACTTTATCGTAATTTTCCTGCTCATAATAAACCTCTGCGCGCAATAAGTAAGCGTTGGAGTAAGCGGGATCCGCTTTTATGGTTTTATCTAAATAAGCCAAAGCCTCCTGATACTCAGAGCGATCATATTTAAATTTCGCGAATTTAAACAATTCACGAGGGTCTTCCTGCGCTTTCACTTGGAAAACCACAAAGAGAAGAAGTAAGATGGTGTAGTATTGCTGTTTCATGGACTCCCTTCTACTATATCAAATGTAACTCAATTCTGTTTAAACCCCAAGATAACTTAACGAAAAAGTTAAATTTTATCTTGTTTTATTTATATTGTAAGATGGTGTTTGGTAAACGATTGTTTATAATAAATTTTATATATACATTTGCAGTCCTTTTCAAATGAGTCGAATAAATTAAGAAAATAAAATGAAAAAAGGAATTCATCCGGAATATAAAGATGTAGTATTTTACGATACTCAGAGCGATCATAAGTTTTTGACAAAGTCAACCATGACTTCGGACGAAACGATTAAGATGGAGGACGGAAAAGAATACCCAATGATTAAAATTGAAGTTAGTTCTGCGTCGCATCCGTTTTACACTGGTAAGAAAATTTTCGTGGATACAGCTGGTAGGGTAGAGAAATTCAACAAAAGGTATAAAAAGAACTAATCTACACAGATTATTTGCTAAAAAAGTCTTCATCTGAATCGGAAAGATGAAGACTTTTTTATTTTTGCACCATGGCAGCCATACTTTTTGATCCCCCTCAAATCAGAATAAATTTACTTCCCTTCACCTTTACACGTCCAATAGCAGAGATCAGAATTGGCATACTGACGATTACAGAAAAATGGGAAAAAGCATTAGGCGAAAAAGTAAGCTGGCTAACAGAGCCCTACTTACAAGCAAAATATCCTTCCGATAAAAGTAGTCAGCTCTACATAAACGGTTCATTCATTCCCAATCAGAAACTAAAAAAAGCCATTTCTTCCCTTGAAATGGATGAATCAATTATTTACGAAAATGAAATCGTGGCTTTCAGAACTGAAAAACCGGTTTCATTCGAGTCATTGAAAAACATGGATTTCAATTTTAGAAAGCATGTTTTTGAAGATGAGGCTTTGTCTATTGATAAACCCTGGAAAATATTTATTAATAATGGAAATGAAATCCGTTCTGACATTCAATACCTTCAAAATCAAACAAGCAATAATATCCCAGATCCACATACCACAGTTTATAATCCGGAAAATGTATTCGTAGAGCCGGGTGTCAAAATCAGGGCAGCAATTCTCAATGCTGAAAATGGACCCATTTACCTTGGGAAAAATGTGGAGATAAAAGAAGGCGCCATGATACGCGGTCCTTTTGCGATTTGCGAGGGATCGATTGTGAATATGGGAGCAAAAATGATTGGCGATAATACGATTGGCCCTTTTTGTAAGGTAGGGGGAGAGATGAGTAACTCCGTTATTTTCGGTCACAGTAATAAATCTCATGATGGTTTTTTGGGGAATTCCGTTATCGGAGAATGGTGTAATTTCGGCGCGGATTCCAATACTTCCAATTTGAAAAATAATTATCAAAAAATTAAGATCTGGGATTATCAAACAAAAAGCTTTGTAAATACGGGACTACAATTTTGTGGATTGTTGATGGGTGACCATGCAAAATGTGGCATCAATACGATGTTTAATACTGGAACAGTAGCAGGTGTTGGCGCCAGCATTTTTGGAGAAGGATATCCAAAGAGTTTCATTCCTTCATTTACATGGGGTGGATCTGTGGACTTTCAGACATTCATTTTTGATAAGTTTCTTGAAATGACAAAAGTTGTAATGGAAAGGAGGAACAAAGATATGGACGAAATTGAAACAAATATTTTAAAACACATTTATCAGATTACTTCTGAATATAGATTTTGGGAAAGGCCATGATGTTTAAAGACATACCAGGATTAAGTGAAGCGAAGAAAAAACTTGTTAGTTCAGTCAGGAATAATCATGTAGCACATGCACAATTGTTTTCCGGGAAGCCCGGATCAGCAAATTTAAGCTTAGCTTTGGCATTTTCAACGTATCTCAATTGTGAAAACCAGGGTGAGGATAGCTGTGGGGAGTGCGCATCCTGTGTGAAAGCGAAAAAATATATTCATCCTGATATTCATTTTGTATTTCCGGTATGCCCACTCCCAATTGAGAAAAAAGAGGCAAAATCGGCAGCGTTCATAAAAGAGTGGCGAGAATTCCTTCACCTAAACCCTTACGGAAATGATGAAGACTGGAGTAATTTTTTTGGAGCTGAGAATAAGCAATTAAATATTTCAAAGGAAGAAAGCCGGCAGATCATTCGCGATCTTTCTCTCAAATCTTTTGAAGGAAAATACAAAGTGATGATTATCTGGCTGGCTGAATACTTACATCCTTCTGCAGCAAATGGGATTCTAAAAATCCTGGAAGAACCACCTGAGAATACCATTTTTCTCCTGGTAACTTATGATCGTGAACAGTTGATCACCACTATTCTTTCAAGAACACAGGTGTTTCATGTTCCATCTTTTTCTGATGATGAGATTTCAGCTTATTTACAGGATTCACATCAGCTCGACGAAAAACGGGCCAATCAGCTGGCACTTCTGTCGGGGGGAAACCTGAACCTGGCAACAAAATTAATAACGGAGGTAGAAGATGACAGCCATCAATTATTCAGAGATTGGATGAGAGTGTGTTACGAGAAAAAGCACCCTACATTGGTAGATTGGACGGACAAATTTTTCACCATGAACAAGGTTTCGCAAAAAAGCATGATTCAATACGGAATTAATATGCTTCGTGAATCCCTGATCTCCCAAAACCAGGTTATAGATTTGCAAAAAGTTATCAATGCCGACGAGCAGGATTTCGTTTCCAAATTTGGAGGAACCCTTCGTGATCATCATAAGATCGAGCGGTTTTACGGAGAATTGAATACATTTCTTTATCATATTGAGAGAAACATCAATGTTAAAATTGCCTTTCTCGATACCTCGCTAAAAATTCACACCATATTTAGAAGCTAGATGGAGGAGGTAAAAATCGGAACAAGGGGTAGCAAGCTGGCTTTGTGGCAAGCAGAATTTGTTGCCAGTGAATTGTCGAAGAATGGATTAAAACCAATTATTAGTGTCATTGAAACAAAAGGTGATCAATTGCTGGATGTATCCATCTCTAAAATTGGAGGGAAGGGGGTCTTTACGGAGGAATTGGAAGAACAATTAAAAAATGGAACGATTGATATTGCTGTTCATAGCGCAAAAGATTTGCCTTCCAGATTGCCTGAAGAGCTGAAGATCCTTGCGTTTACCGAGAGGGAAAAAGCGAATGATGTTTTGATCAGTTCCAATCATGAAATCTCACTGGAAACTGATCCGATCACAGTAGGAACTTCATCTACCAGGCGAATAGCAACACTGAGACATTATTACCCTCATGTGAAAACCGTAGAGATTCGTGGTAATTTACAGACTCGCATCCGGAAAATGGAAGAAGGACAATGTGATGCCTTACTACTAGCTTTCGCTGGTGTGTATCGAATGGGTTATTCTCATATGATCGTTCAGGAGCTATCTTTGGAAAAGTTTACCCCTGCAGTTGGCCAGGGAAGTCTCGCACTTGAAGTTTCCACAGAAATGGATCCGGTATTGGCAACAAAAATTTATGAAGCGATCAATCACAATCCTACAGAAAAGCAGCTTTTGGCTGAGCGGGCTTATTTAAGGGAGTTAGAAGGAGGCTGCAGCATTCCTGCATTTGCATTGGCGCAATATTCTGAATCAGGAAATATTACATTGCAGGCTGGAATTTTCAGCCTTGATGGTAAAAAGCTTAAGCAAAAATCCTCCGAATTTAAAGCGGATCAATGTATGGAAGGTGGTCAGAAGTTAGCGAAAGAGATTTTGAAAGAAGGCGGACAGGAAATATTAAAAGAAATCCGAAAGCAACTATAAGTATTGTGTTCGACAAGATAAATCATATGAAAAAGATCATTCTATTCATCGTGACATTGGTGGTTTTGAACTCATGTAATTCGCAAGAAAAGGATTACCTGGTTACATTAAAAACTAAATTTGGTGATATAAAATTGGTTTTATATGATCAGACACCATTGCACAAAGAGAATTTTATTAAGCTGGCAAAAAATGGACAATTTGATAGCACTACTTTTCACAGGGTTATCCCGAATTTTATGATACAGGGAGGGGATGTGAATGCAAAACCCGGACATGAAAATGAAATTGATTACCTGATCCCACCTGAATTTGTCGACACCCTCATTCACCACAGGGGCGCTCTGGCTGCTGCGCGTCAGGGTGACCAGATCAATCCGGAAAAGAAATCAAATGGAAGCCAGTTTTACATTGTTCAGGGAAATGTTTTTTCTGAAGAAGAATTGACGGCCAATTTGCAGAAGGTTCACTCCTATTTAAACAGGCTGGCTGAAGTACCGGGTTACGAAAACATCGTTCAAAAGCTGGACAGCATCTATCAAACCCAGGGAAATGAGGTATTAAATAAAGAAATGATCAAGCTTATCCCGGTGATGGAAAACAGGTTTGGAACCAGTTTTACTAACCCGATAAGTGAAGAACGCCTTGAGGTGTATACCACCCTTGGCGGAGCGCCTCATCTGGATGAAGGTTATACTGTTTTTGGCAGGGTAGTCGAAGGAATGGATGTGGTAGACAAAATTGCTTCTGTAAAAACTGCTACCATGAGCAGACCTGTTGAAAATGTTTACATGACCGTCGAAGTGGAAGAAATTTCAAAAGAGGAGTGGAACGAAAAATATGGCGGAAAAACCTATTAATTGAAATATTGAAAATGAAAATACTGATTACAGGATCAAACGGTCTACTCGGCCAGAAATTGGTAAAGTTACTTCAGGATCAGCCGGAAGTTGAGACAATTGCAACAAGCCGGGGTGACAATCGTCTGAAGAGCCTTAGTTCCAATGTGGTTTATGAATCAATGGACATTTCCAATAAAAACCAGGTTCTGGAAGTTCTGGTGAAGCACCAGCCGGATACCGTCATTCATACGGCAGCCATGACGCAGGTGGATGATTGTGAGCTTGACCGGGAAAAATGTTGGAAATACAATGTGGAAGCAGTTAAAAATATAGTCAAAGCGTGTGAGAAGACCGGTTCATTCCTTGTACATCTCTCAACGGATTTTATTTTCGATGGCTTGAAAGGGCCATACGATGAAAATGCCGAGCCAAATCCAGTCAGCATTTATGGTGACAGCAAGCTGGAGTCTGAAAAGATTGTTCAAAACAGCAATTTAAAGTGGGCAATTGCCAGAACAGTTTTAGTTTATGGAATTGCGGAGGATATGAGTCGATCGAATATCATTCTTTGGGTTAAGAAAAGCCTGGAGAGCGGTAAGAATATCAAAGTTGTGGATGATCAATGGCGCTCACCTACCCTGGCTGAAGATCTGGCGATGGGGTGCTATTTGATAGCTAAAAAACAGGCAATGGGTATATTCAATATTTCCGGCAAGGATATTCTTACCCCGCATGATATGGCAATTAAGACGGCTAATTTCTTCAATCTGGATAAATCTTTGATGGAAAGAGCGGATGCATCCACTTTTACTCAGCCGGCTAAAAGACCTCCTAAAACTGGATTTATTATTGAAAAAGCAAGAAAGGAATTGGGTTACGAGCCTCATTCTTTTGATGAGGGAATTAAAATATTGGCCAGCCAAATTTAGATTATCCCGTTTAGGGAGTAATGATTGCCCCCAATGATATTTCGATTCCGGTGTAATCGAGTTTGGAATCCGGGTAGCTTACCTCAACTGTTTGCAGTTGATCATTTTCACCAGGTAATCCCACATATTCCCCCTGCATATTGAGTTTTGATTCACCAATCAGGTATTGGGCCTCCACGTTGATCCCAAATTTTGGAGTGACATAAAAAATGACCTCACCTCCAAAAATGTACCCATAACCAAAGGAATTATCCACATCAAAATCTGAATTGAGCACTTCCCACTGCAACTCATCTTTCAAAGCACGGTCAATATTTCCTTCATTCAACTTTGTGTCAAAGTGGAAAAAGCCAAATACACCACCTTTCAACCTTAGTTCAGCTCTGTCACTTCCTGCAAATAGTATTAATTGCAACGGCATCATGATCGAATAAAAGGGGCCGACCAAAGCTTCCTCTGACTCGAAAGGAATGTCCTTCATATTCATTCCTGACATTCGATAAAATGAAGCTCCTGTTTCAATGCCTGAAAAAGAATTAAAATCTACTCCCAGTCCACGAATAGAAAAAGGGGTAACTGGGACAGAAAAGTCGCCATTTTTAGGAAAGAAGTAAGAAAAAGACAACCCAAAGTCTTGTGCCATTGATTGGAATGACAGAAAAATAAAAGTGGAGACGAGAATTATATTTTTCATGCTATCTGATTTTGAGTTTGTAAATTCTATATAAAATAAAAACCCCGGAAGAATATCCCCCGGGGTTTGAGAATTAATTTAACTCCTTTATTGCATTGATTGATAGTGAAGCTGGAACAATTCACTATATTTTTCAGCCAGTTCCGCTTCTCCATATTTTCTCATTGTCATTGCCAACTCATTCAAAATGACAATATTTTTTTGCTTTTCATCGCCAAAGCTGCGATTGTATTTTTCAAGATAAGTCAGGAATTCATCCGAACGTCTGGAGATGGTTTCAGCTATTTCTATTGCTTTTTCCACTTCTCCGAGTTCAAACAAAATTCCTACAGTTTGTGAATTGGTATAATCAAAGGGAATGGCTTCATCGGGCATTACTTCCAAACTTTTAAGAATAGCTTCTCTGGCCCTTTGCTTATCTCCTGAATTGATCAAGCCTGTACTCAGGCTATTGAATGTAGAGCGATGGTTCAATACAAAATTTCGATACTGTTCATTGTAATATACACTAGGATTATCCAATTCACGGTACTGAAATTTGTCCATCACATTTTCGTACATCACATCTTCATTGATAAATTCAGCTCTGGTATTAGGATTAACGATCGGCAGCAATCTGAAGCAATTGCCTTCCTGAATGACATATTGATTCAAATTGATTCCAATACCATTGAGAGAAGTGTGATTGAAATAAATAGGTCTTTCCCAATTGTTCGTGGCGATCAGGTCAAGGATCATCAAAGTGTTCTTCTCCATACTTCCACGCTTCATGGAGAAAACCATTCGGTCTGTCATGTACTGCTGCTTATCTTTAGGAACGATCCCAAGATTTTCCACGGCAGTCGTATCGATATTCAGAAATAATTGTTTGGAAGGGATACTGTTATAGCTACCAAACCTTGACTGTACTTTTATGGCACTGTTGTCATCCCTGATCAACTTCAAATATTGATTCAGGTTGATCATTCCCTTGATCCGTGGATTTTCAACATAAGGAAGAATGTCATTCGGGCCACCCTGGTAATATTGTTCCTTGGTGAGTGAGAATGGTAATGGGTCAGATTCATAAGCCTGCCTTTCCATCTGTTCGATGTACCAGTCGGTATTAAAATAACTCAAAACGATTACCCTTACATCCGTTCTTACGCCCTCTACTTCCTGCGCATACCAGAGAGGGAAAGTGTCATTATCTCCTCCTGTAAACAAAATGGCATTCGGTGCGCATGAGTTCAGGTAATTCTTAGCTGAATCCACTGAGAAATATCGGTTTGACCGGTCATGGTCGTCCCAGTTTTGAGCTGCCATTATTCCTGGAATGATCAATCCAATGAAAGTAGCAGCAATAGACGCTGTTTTCAGGTTTTTGAACTTTTTTTCCAGGAAGTTGGCAATAGACATCACTCCAAAACCAATCCAAATCGCAAAAGCATAATAGGATCCAACATAAATATAATCTCTTTCTCTTGGTTCAACAGGTGGTGAATTCAAATACAAAACCAATGCTGCACCTGTTAAAAAGAATAGCAATGCAACGACAGAAAAACTTTTTGGATCACGCTGTAGCTGAAAGATTAGGCCTATAATTCCGAGAATTAGCGGAAGCATGAAATAATTATTTCTTCCTTTATTTACTTCCAGCAATTCAGGGAGCTCCTGTAAAGATTCCCACGGAGCTAACCAGTTGGAGCCTTCATAGTCACTTTCCCTTCCGGCGAAATTCCACATGAAATACCTCATATACATGTGACCAAGCTGATATCGAAGCATAAATATCATGTTGTCGATGAAATTCGGGGTTTCGTTTGGTCCGATTCCCATGTAGTTTCTATACCTGCTGATATGATTGGGATCACTGCTATATGCACGAGGCAGGATGGTCGATCGCTTGGGATCGTATTTGTATGCTATTTTATAATCGACAATTTCATATTTATCCTCCCCCTTCACATAAATAGGATCGCCTCTTTCCTGGTCAACAATATCAGCATCGAAATATTGGCCATATAAAAGTGGTCGTGAGCCATATTGCTCTCTTTTTAAGTAAGAAACAAAGGAGGTAATATTTTCAGGGTTGTTCTCATCGATCGGTGGATTGAAATTAGACCGAATAACAACTAATGTGTAAGAAGAATATCCAATTAAGATAAATGCGAGACTAATAAGAGCCGTATTGGCTAGGACTTTTCCTTTCTTATGCGTAAAGTAGATCCCGTAAACGAGCGCTCCTACCAATAGAATTCCGAATAGCACAACTCCAGACCCGAAGGGCATTCCCAGCGAATTTACCATGGTTACTTCAAAAGAATTTGCAATGGAAGGAAAACCCGGAATGATAATGTTGTTGATTAAAATAACTATTAATCCACTGATGACCATAGTGAGAATAATGCCTTTTCGATTGGGGGTGTGATTCTTGAAATAATAAATTAAACCCAGGGCAGGTATGGTTACAAGGTTTAGCAGGTGGACGCCAATGGATAGCCCCATCATAAAACAGATCATGATCAGCCATTTGTTGGCCAGTATTTTGTCTTCATCATACCTTTCTTCCCATTTCAAAATGGCCCATACCACAAATGCAGTAAAGAAAGAGGACATGGCGTATACTTCAGCCTCAACAGCTGAAAACCAGAAAGAATCCGAAAAAGTATATGCGAGAGATCCTACTAATGCACTACCCATTAACATAAAAGTCTGGGCTTGTGTCTCTTCTCCTTTTTTAATGCCAAACAGTTTTTTGCCAAATAAGGTAATTGTCCAGAATAAAAAGAGTATGGTAAAACCGCTGGATAAAACGGAAACAATGTTGACCCAATAAGCCACATTTTCAACATTTCCCATCGCCAGGAATGAAAACAGACGGCCTATTAAGAGGAAAAATGGTGCCCCCGGAGGGTGGGGAACTTCTAGTTTGTAAGAGACAGCAATAAACTCCCCGCAATCCCAATAACTCGCTGTCATTTCAACTGTAACCCAGTAAACAATAGTCGATATCAGGCAGACCGCCCAACCCATAATATTGTTTATTTTATGATAGTTATTCATGTTTTTTTAATTCTAAGGCCGAAAATAGTAAATAAATCGGTAACGACTTATGGGACATTAAAAATCTGGTATAATTTTAACAATGATGGGGAACAATTAGCAAGGAAATTAAATTAAGAATATTAATACTTTAGATATAATTATTAAATTTGAAAAATCTGGTGTTGGGTACCATATATTAAAAATTGATTTTTCGTTACTTCTGAAAGTAATTACCCTACTGCGGCATAACTCGTTTTTTAACTAAATGAATGAATTGAATGGAACAATAGTTTACTAATCTTTAAACATAATTTCGTTTAATATTTCAATTCATGGGAATTAAGACTATTGAAATAAGATTATTTCTAACCTTATTGTCCATATTAGTCTTTGGGGTGACACAAAGCTTGTGTGCGCAAAATGATGACGAGGAAGAAAACCAGAGTGATTATCTTCTCATAGCTGATTTGCAGGTACAGATTGAGGCAACCAAAGCCATCAACGACATGTACAATTTCAAATTCAACAGTGCAGCTGCACAATTTAAATGGCTGAAAAATAAATACAACGATCATCCATTGCCTCACTTTTTGCTAGGGTTAAATGAGTGGTGGAAGATCATGCCCAATCCTGAAATAGAGATTTATGATGAAATATTTCTAACCTATATGGATTCGTCCATATTAGAGGCTGAAAAGCTTTATGAAGTGGATAGCACAAAGGTTGAAGGGGCATTTTTCCTTTCTGCCGGCTATGCTTTTAAGGCCAGGTTGCATTCGGACAGAAGCAATTGGTTCCGGGCTGCAGCGTATGGAAATAAAGCTTTGAACTACCTGGAGGATTGCCGGCAAAAAGAGGAGTTAAGTCCTGAACTGATGTTTGGTGATGGTTTGTTCAACTATTTTTCCGTTTGGATCAGGGATAATTATCCGAAACTAAAGCCATTTCTGGTCTTGTTCGACAAGGGGGACAAAGATCTTGGTTTGAAACAATTGACCGAGGTTGCTCATAATGCTTTTTATACCAGAACGGAAGCCCAGTTTTGGCTGATGAGGATATTATTTAACGAAGAGCATGATTACCGGGGAGCTCTTGTTATTGCGGAATACCTTCACAAGACTTTTCCTGATAATTCTTACTTTCATCGTCATTATGCACGAATGCTTCATAGCACGGGTCAAACGGTGATGGCCAGATATGTATGTGAAGATATACTTCGAAAAATTGATGAGGGGATGCCGGGTTATGAGCAGAATTGCGGTCGTTGGGCAGCCTATTTCCTGGGCAGCATCATGGAAGCAAGCAAGAATGATGAAAAGGCAAAGGAATACTATAATATGACGGTGAAATTTGGCGAGGAGATTGAAGCGTATGAAACTGGATATTATCTGTATTCATTGATCGGATTGGCAAGGATTTATGATCGCGAAGGGGATAGAAAAACAGCCAAAGAATATTTGAAACTGGTTAAAAAGTATGCCAAACGAAAGCATCCTGCTCACAAGCAAGCCCGTGAGTACCTGAAACAAATCTGATGGAATTAAAGGATCTTTTTGTCACCCCAATTTTTATCATAATTGTTTATGCTCTGGCCTACTTAATCAAGCCTGGGGTAACAGATAGGATTAACAGAAGGTATTTCATTCCCGCATTGTCGTTGAAAATCGTAGGAGCAATTGCCCTCGGGCTTATTTATCAGTTTTATTATGGTGGAGGGGATACTTTTACCTATTTTAATCTGGGAAGTAAATATATCTGGCAGGCTTTTTTGGATAATCCCATTACGGGGTTAGAGTTGATATTTGCTGGAAAAGAGTACGTTCCTTCGACCTATGAATACGCCTCAAAGATCTATACTTATGGCGATCCGGCTTCCTATTTTGTGGTAAGGATTGCTGGAATATTTGATCTGATCACCTATCACACCTACTCAGCGACAGCTGTTTTATTTGCTGTTTTGAGTTTCAGTGGAGTTTGGGTGTTGTTCAGGGTATTTTACAAGCTTTACCCTGCTTTTCATTTGTATTTTGCCATAGCGATATTTTTTATTCCTTCCTTATTTTTCTGGGGATCGGGACTATTGAAGGATAGCCTGACACTAGCTGCCCTTGGCTGGTTGACTTACAGTGTCTATCAGATCTTCTTTGAAAAGAGGCGAATGGTACTTTTTTCCATTATACTTATGCTAGCCGCATATGTGCTAATGGTTGTGAAGATCTATATCCTTATTTGCTACATACCGGCCGTGCTCTTGTGGATATTGTACAGCACCATTAAGAAAGTAAGAAATCCTGTTCTGAGGATTATGATAGCACCTTTTGTCTTAATTACCTCTGTTTTTCTTGGATATTATTCTGTTATAAAAGTAGGAGAAGAAAACCCCCGGTACAACCTTGAAACCCTTGCCTATACGGCTCAGACTTCTGCTGAATGGATCCATTATGTAAGCATGAGAGAGGGTGGATCCGCCTATACTTTAGGAGATTTTGATTACAGCCCGGCGGGGATGGTCAGGAAATTTCCTTTGGCAGTATGGGTGACACTCTACCGCCCGTATGTCTGGGAATCACATAACATTGTCATGATGCTGTCAGCGTTTGAAAGCCTGGCTATGCTGATGTTAACTATTTTCGTGATCTGGAAGTCAGGATTGATCAACTTTTATAAATCATTGACCACCAAGCCCATTGTCATGTTTTGCTTTGTATTTGCCATTATGTTTTCCTTTGCCGTCGGGGTATCGACCTATAATTTTGGATCGTTGGTAAGATACAAAATACCAATGATGCCATTTTTTATATCGGGTTTGTTTATCATTTTTTATTACTCAAAAGTGGAGAAAAAGAGATCGAGATTACTCCGTACGCTAAACTGATCAGTAACTTTGGTTCGCCCGTTCATACCCAACCAGTTGCGCAACGAGGCATCCTGAATCAACCTTTTCAATGCTTGTTTCCATTCTTCCTCGGTATTCGCTAAATAACCATTTTTTCCTTCTTCAATAATAGATGAATTTACTCCAACAGGTGAAGCAACTGCAGGAATTCCCAAAGAGAGATATTGAATCAATTTGAATCCACACTTCCCTTTTTCCCAGATTGAGTCCTCTAATGGCATGATCCCGATATCAAATTTGAGCAATTGATGGATCTCATCGGTTTTATTCCATGGAATGAATTTTATGTTGTCGAAATCCAACTCAGGAGGTTGGTTGGAAATGGTCACCCATTCAAAATCCAACTCTTTTTTTAATTCATTCATCACGGTAGTGACCATTTTTAAGTATTGGGCGGTGGAGTGTGTACCTGTCCACCCAACTATTGGTTTTTCTTTTTTTTCGTGATGTTTGGTTTGTGAATGGTAATGATCAGTGTCGACGACTGTGGGATTGATGATCACGTTCTGATTGAACTTTTTGGCGTAATCCTGCAGGAAAAAATTTCCCACACTAACCTTCCAGGAAAATTGGCAGATTTTAGAAACTTTTTGGTGAAATTTTAATTTGCTCACAGCCTGGTTGACCTCAGAGGTGTTAGGCAACCAGATTGCATCATCAAAGTCGTAGATCAACTTTTTTTTGAAAAATCGGGAAATCATGAGTTCAAAAACGGGGGGACCGACTGGCGCTGCTTCGCGATGGATGAAGATAAAATCATATTTACTAATTGTGAATAGCAAAATGAACCTTCTGACAAATCCTGAAAAAAGATAAAGGGCCTTTTGTAAATTTTTTCCTTTCCGGTAAAGGGCGTTCCATCCTCTTTTCGACCAGAATGATCTGAACTCATACGAATGGCCTCTTTGGCTGAAGTAGGGTAGGTATTGTTCAAACCTGAATCTCTGTGATGGCGCTTGTCCTTTCGGATAGGGAGCTAGAAAAAGTATTTTCATGCATCAATAACTTTCCTCATCATTGGGGAAGTTCTTGCTTTTAATGTCTTTGATATAATTGGATACAGCTTCTGTAATAACCGTTTCCAGATCGGCATACCGCCTTAAAAATCGGGGATTAAACTCTTTGTTAATACCCAGCATGTCGTGCATGACCAATACCTGGCCATCAGCGTGAGGTCCGGCTCCTATTCCAATGGTTGGAATATGGATTGATTCGGAAACTTTTCTGGTCAATTGAGATGGAATCTTTTCCAATACAATTCCAAAGCAGCCATATTCTTCCAAAGCAACGGCATCGCGCAAAAGTTTGTCAGCTTCTTCCTGGTCTTTGGCCCTGACGGTATAAGTCCCAAACTTGTAAATAGACTGCGGAGTTAATCCCAAGTGCCCCATGACGGGCACCCCGGCGCTTAATATCCTTTCAACAGATTCTTTGATCTCTACCCCTCCTTCCATTTTAACCGCATGAGCACCAGATTCTTTCATGATGCGGATGGCCGACCGAAGTGCTTCTGATGAATTTCCCTGATAGGAACCAAATGGGATATCAACGATCACCAAGGCCCTTTTAACAGCTTTGATAACCGATTTGGCGTGGTAGATCATATGATCCAATGTGATAGGAAGGGTCGTTTCATTTCCTGCCATGACATTGGACGCTGAATCACCTACCAGGATGGTATCGACACCTGCTTCATCGATCAGCTTGGCCATGCTGTAATCATAAGCAGTAAGCATGCTGATCTTCACCCCGCTATTTTTCATTTCCTGAAGCTGGTGGGTGGTTACGCGTTTGATCTGACTGAATTGAGTGGACATTTTGATTTCGGATTTGGGAATTCGGATTTGGGAATTAATGCTTATAGCTGTTTCTATTTATTGTATTATCAGAGAAAGCCTCGGTTAATTCATTGGTGTTTTCTAACTTTTTACGTTGTGCAATACTAAATCTCATCTAATATTAATTTTTAAAGGTTTTATTAAAATAAGTTCACAATTCAAATCCGCAATCCGCAATCCGAAATCCGAAATCCGAAATCCGAAATCAATACAGGTAAACTCCTTCTTTCCCTTTTGACAAATTTACCTCGATATGTTCATTTAGTGTGGTCGATAGTTCGTATCCGACAAAATTCGCAGAAATAGGGAACATGCTATGGCCCCTGTCAATCAGTACTGCCGTTTGTACTTTCTTTACTTCGCTTTCAAGAATGGGTTTTAAGCTATAAAGAAATGTCCTTCCTGTATTCAATACATCATCGACCAGGATCAGGGCAGATTTATTCAGAAGGTTTTTTTCACCATCAATGATAATTTCACCACTGGCAGGGTTGGATTTATTGATTTTCACTTTTATCAAATGGACCTCAAATGGAGCAATTTCCTTTAATTCTTTTGACAAATATTTAGCAAATACATAGCCGGTTTCAGGAATTCCAGCGATGATCAGTTTTTTTTCCTTGTAATTTTTTTCATAGATCTCATAAGCAATGCGCTTGATTTTTTGAAATATTTCCTTTTTGGTAAGGATGAGGCTACTTTCTGTGGTCATACAAAAAAGTCTTTATGAAATGGGTAAAATCTTGCTGTCTTTGTAGGTCGAAAGTACAACCATTGACTGCATATTGTCAACCTCTTTTATTTCGCTGACCTTTTCGAGCATCAATTTTTGGTAAGATTGAATGTCTTTGGAAATCACTTTCAAAATAAAGTCACCGGCTCCTGTGATATGATGGCATTCGATAACCTCGTCAATTTTATTGATGGCTTCAATAAAACCTTCGATTTTTGCTTTGGTATGCCCATCCAGGGAAACAATTACAAATGTTGTTACTCCAAGTCCCAGTTTGGCGGTGTTGAGTTTGGCGTGATAGCTTGAGATAATTTCGGTTTGTTCCAGTTTTTTTACCCTTTCCAAAGTTGGAGCAGGGGAAAGGCCGATCTCTTCGGAGAGTTTGGCATTGGTAATTCTTCCCTGTGCCTGAAGAATGGAAAGGATCTTTCGATCAATATTATCTAATTTATGGTTTTGGCTCATGTGAATACAAAATTATATTTTGCCACAAGTTAATAATATTGAATATTATTTTACGAAAAATCAAATATGATTTTGAAAGTTCGGACATCCCTCCAAGGGTTTCGAACCCTTGGAGGGTTTATTTTCTGGTAGGTTTACAAATGGGGAGTAGCCGCGGTGGCTGCGTCAGACTGTTTTGTAGATTTATATCATAGGAGGCATAGTCTCCATAACCGCCAGACGCGTAATAGGAATGGGCACGAACGGGGACGTTCGCGCCAGTGACGGAAGTTTTTAGCAGTAAACTTTTGACACGGTTTTTTAGCAAGGTTTAAATGACATTTGTTGAAGTATAAAAAAAGATAGTCATTAACCTGGCCTTTGAATTATTGACGTTAAGAAAACCTGAGGTTAAGGCGTTAAGAAATCATTGATGTTTGAGCTAGGGTTGTATGTGAGGTAGAGCGAGTTTCAATGATTTTAGCTTTAATTTCAGGGTTTTAGTCAATTATTCAACAGCCTTGAATTTTTTGTCCCGACACTTAAAGTCGGAATGCCAGCCCGGCATGAGGGCATAAATATCTATCTGTTTCCTTCTTGTAGTTTTTATTCTAAATACTAATCTGGCGAAAATAGTTTAGAGTCACTCTAAAATATATTTAACCAAAATCATTTACCTCACCACAATCTTTTTTGTCACGCTTTCTCCACCGGATACAGCCAGCAAATAATAAGTGCCACTAGCTATGGTTCTCAAATCGATCTTAACCATGTTTAGGCCTGAACGGGTCTGCGTGAAGGAAAAGTCTTTAATCAGGTTTCCCGAACTATTCATCAGCTGGACAACCAGCGGGCTGCTTTCCTTTAAAATAATGGGGAGCTGAAGAACTTCAGAAACTGGATTGGGATAAGGTTCAATCACATCCATCTCATCACCAAATGTGACGCACTGCACATTGTCAGATACATTTTCTTCCTCTAACCCTTCTTCCTGTGGGAGTAATTCCATGCAAACATTGGAAATATTCCGGAAAGTAGCGTTCGATAGTTCAAAATTGACCTGGTGCGCATAGCTGGAGTTGGGGAGAATGGTAAATGCAACCATTTCAAAAACTTCGAATTGATTGTCAAAGTTAATTCGCAATTCAGGATGATCCAGTGGCATGGTACCGTAGTTGAATATCCTCACGATGAATTTAACTTTGTTGTCTTCAATGGTTTGAGTAATGCTTTCAATACTTACATCCAGAACCGGATCGACAATCTCTATTTTCAGATCGCTTGTATCCCGGCAATTAAAATCATTGATGGCAATCAACTGAGGGTATTCGTTTCCAATGTTTTGATACGTGTAAGAAGTATGTGTCAAGTTATCAGTATCCTCATTGTTTTGACTGAAATCCCATAAATAGCGGGTTGCTCCTGTTGATTGATTGTTGAAATCAACTTCCAACGGAGGAGCTCCATAAACAGGTTCGGCAGTGAATTTTGAGATTGGTGCCGGATTTAAATCAATGGATTTCACAAGTGAATTCTCGCAATCCCGCTCAGTGGTAACTTCCATCAGAACATCGTGAGATCCGCTTTCACCAACCAAATAACTAAAGTTTTCTGACAGTGAGACCAACTCATTGTCGATGGACCATCGAAAGTCAATAATGGGATCGTCGATGGAGGCAGATAAGTTATTGAATTGGATGTATTCGTTTTCACAGTCGCCAATCGTTTCGAAATCAACGGATGGTAACGGCGCAATGGTAAATGTCTCGATTAACGTATTTTCACACAGGTTATCCGCCCTGGAGGTTAAAGTGATATCGTAATCACCTGGTCCGGCAAACAAATATTTCACCTGGTCAGTGGCATAAAAATTATTTTCGATCATCCAGCTATTGGAAAGAATGGATCCTCCGGGAAGGGAAGAATTGCTCTGAAAAACCGATGAATCGGAAACGCAATTCAACGTTTCTTCGATATCGATTGTTGGTGAAGGAAGGACTTCAACCGATTTGGAGATGGAATCTGTGCAACCTATTGTACTGGTTACAGATAATTTCACATCCGTCAACCCATCCTTATCCAGGTAAAGCAAGGGATCTTTTTCTGTGGAATTTTGTGAATTTTCGGGAAGATCAATGGTCCAATGGTAAGAACAAATGTTGGCCTCCTCAACAGCGCTTTGATCATAAAACTGAATTTCCTGCTCACTACAGGGTAGTTCATAGGCAAAATCCGGCACAGGTAAATGGCCTACGACCACATCCTGCGTGAACACATTGTTACAGCCATCCGAGTTGGAGGCAGTTAGGGAGACATGGTAAGTTCCCCCGGAAGTGTAGAGATGGGATGGTTCAGAAAGATCAGAGGTATATCCATCTCCGAAATCCCAGGAGTAGCCGGTGATGTTCTGGCCTGTCGTAAGATTTTCAAAAGTATAATCATCATTTTCACAATTCCCCTCATGGGAATACGATACGGCCGGACCTTCCACCACATCGATCATATTGGTTTCATCAGATGTACATCCTGGAATCGTAGCCGATAGGGTGACGGTTTTCGTGCCACCAGCATCAAAAACAACGGACGTATCCTGGGCGGAAGAATAGATTTCATCATTAAAATTCCAGGAGTAGGAAATTAGCGTATCCGCTCCATAAATTTCAGATTCATTTACAAAATCGAGCTCTGAATTGGAGCACAAAGTCGGATTGGTCACCGAAAACGCCGGAACCGGTTTCTCATAGATCCGGATCGGTTGCTCAATTTGATTGGCACAACCATTGTCCGATTCGATGCTTAAAGAGACATTGTAGGTTCCCACAGTATCGAATTGATGAGAAACGTTTTGACCCGAGGCAGTTTCAGTATTACCAAAATCCCATGACCAGGAGGTAATGGAGGGGTCATCGGAAGAAGTTCCAATGAACTGGTTGGTATTTTCAATGCAGAGGTTGTCGGTGGTGTAGGAGATGGATGGAGCGGATTCGTCTTTGACGAAGATGGTATCTTCGTGTGTGTCATAGTTGCCGAATTCGTCGTAGGCGGTGAGTTCTATGGAGTAAGAGCCTGGAGAGGAATAAGATATATTTTGAGGTTGGATTTCATTGGATGGAGATAATGCTCCTATACATTTATCATCAAAATCAAATCTTGAAACAATTCCTCCATTTCTACTTGTAGAGAACCCTACCCAACCAGGTGTGTTTCTTACGAGTTTCCAACTTTTTAGTTGATCTTGGGCCCCAAGTCTACCTAGAAGTTCAATTTGAGGAATATTTTCTATGGAATTGCCAAATATTAATTTATATAATCCTACATCTCTGCCAACAACATATCCATAATAATTTAATCCTTCTTTAATAACACTAACTCCCTCTGGCCAGGTTACATCAACTAATTCTATAATATCGTAATCATTGTCAAATACCGTGGACCCAAAATCTATTCTATAGATTTTATTATTTCTCGAACATAGAAATCCAAACCAATTTTCTTTATCTTTTATTATAGAAATTCTACTTGCACCATTAATACCATATCCATTTCCAATTGTAATTACATCAGTATTTGATGGGTTATTTGAAATGGACGAGCCGAAGTTTATTAATGTTAATGTATTATTCCCATTATTAGATACAATAACTATGTAATTGTCATTTTCTTGAATAATATCCAAGCCAAATGGTTTGTTTAGACTATTTAAATTACCAAGGGTTACTCCATCTGTAATATCATTTCTTAGCCCATTTTCATATGTTAACCTAATTAAATTACTGTTTCCATTGTTTACTAATACAGTATACCAAACATCATCATCTTTTATTGCAATCGAATAATTTGGCTGGCTAAGTAAATCTGAAAAATTTGATGATTCAATTATCTCAGGATCGCCTGAAAGGTCATCACTATAATCTAATTTATATAGTTTATTTGCTAAATAATCTGTAACAAAACCATACCAATTACTACTATCATAAATAATATCAATACTTGATGTGAATGAACTACTTTCAATCGTTTTTGTACCTTTTAATTCTGGATTTTGATCCAAATCTGACATACAAAAATCCCATTGAAATGAATTGGCATTATTTGAAATATTTATCAGATTTAGGTTCTCTTCGATACAAATAGAATCCTTAAAGTCAAAATTGGAGATAGGTGCTTGAGAAAAAACCTCAATAACAGAAAATAGGATAAATAAAAATAAGCTTATATAGTTTTTCATTATGCTTGATACACCAATACTTTTTATTATTTATAACCGCCCAGATGTAACCGAAAAAGTTTTTGAAAAGATAAGAGAAATCAAACCAAAAAAAATTTATGTAGTTGCGGATGGACCTAAAGACAAATATGATCACAAATTATGTTTACAAACAAGAGATAAAATTAAAATTGACTGGAAATGTGACAAAAAATACTTATTCAGAGAAAAAAATTTAGGGTGTAAATTAAATGTTAGCGGGGCAATATCCTGGGTGTTGGTTAAAGAGAAAAAGATTATAATTCTTGAAGATGATACCTTACCTAATCTTACCTTTTTCCCATTTTGTGAAGAACTATTAGAAAAGTATGAAAACAATAAGCAAATTTTTAGTATCACTGGAGTAAATTGGCAAAATGGTAGAAAGCGTGGCAAAGGATCTTATTATTTCTCTTGCTATCCTGGAATATGGGGATGGGCCACCTGGAGAGATAGGTGGGAAAAATTTGATGTTAATCTGTCAGACCTAGAAAAAAGAGTTCAAACAAAATTTTTGGATTATTTAACGGATTTAGAAGAAGAAAAAAGATTTCATTTAAATAACTTATTTAAAACTAAAAATAAAGAGATAGATAGCTGGGGATTTGGATGGCACTTTACCTTCTACAAGAATAAAGCTTTTTGTGTTGTCCCTAATTTTAATTTAATATCAAATATTGGGTTTGATAATCGCGCAACACATACAAAACAGTCCAATTCCTGGAAAGCAAATCAATCTACGGAAAAGATAAAGTTTCCACTAATTCATCCAAAAAAAATAATTAGAAATGAACAAGCAGATCATTACTTAGCAAAGCGTAATTTTTTACACAAATTTTCCTTTTTTGAAAAAGTGATAAGTAAAATTAACAGGATTATGAATGATTTATGAAAAAGTGTATTTTAATACTAGGGATGCATAGGAGTGGAACTTCTCTTGTAGCTGGACTATTACACTTATCTGGAATAAGCTCTGGAAAAAATTTATTAAATCCAAAAAATGAAAATCCAAAAGGGTTTTTTGAAATAGAGCAATTATATCATGTTAATGAGGAAATACTAAAAGCATCTGGTACGAGATGGAATATGTTAAAAAAACCAATTTTGGATTCAATTGAAAAAACTATTTATAAGAGTAAAATTAAAGAAATTATTAACAGCGAGTTCAAGGCTGATGAGGTGTTTGTAATAAAAGATCCCAGAATTTGTGTCCTATTATCTTTATATATGGAAATTTTTGAAGAACTAAATATTAAAGTCTTTCCTGTAATTGTTAGACGAAATTTTGCTGAAATTGCTTACTCATTAAATACAAGGAATAATTATAATTTGTATAATGGATATTCTCTTTCAAAACATTATTATCAATCGATAAAAACTAGTCTATTAGATAAATTTTATATTAGTTTAAAATACGTTGAGATAATTGGTTCACCACAGATTACTTTGGATAAGGTCTTTAAGTTTGTTGAATTACAAAAGCCAGACTTAGATAGTAAAGTATTCGATTTTGTTGATAGAAACCTTTATAGAAATAGGTTAAATTTTCTCATTAAGTTTATTATTAAAACTTTTGGAGAAATCAAATATCAATATTTTAAATTCAAATTTGGATTGTGAGTGTAAGCGTTGTTATCCCTGTTTATAAGGAAATTCTATCAAATAGTGAAATAAAATCATTAGTTAGATGCAAAAATGTCCTTACTAAATATGATACATATTTAGTATATCCCAAAGATTTAGATATTCATAACTATAAGAAGTACTATAGTAATCTTAAATTTAAACCATTTCCTAAAAGGTATTTTGAGGGAATAAGTGGCTATAATCGATTAATGCTCTCTACTACCTTTTACGGCAAGTTTTTGAAGTATAATTATATTTTAATTTACCAACTAGATAGTTATGTTTTTAAAGATGAATTAAATGAGTGGGCAAAATATAAATTTGATTACATCGGTGCACCATACTATGCAAATGATCAAATAACAAGAACTTTTAATTCATTATTGTATTCAAGATCCTCCGTGATAAAATATTTGAAAAATGTATTGGTGAAAAAAAATCCAAATTTATCAGTTGGTAATGGGGGATTTTCACTTAGAAGAGTTTATAAATTTTGGATAATATCATTTTTATTCTTTCCACTAATCAAAAGCTGGCTTACAAATGAAGACTATTTTTGGAGCTTATTTGCACCAAACTTTTTACCATTTTTTAATGTGGCAAGTATTGACAAAGCAAAACGATTTTCAATTGAAAAAAATAGTGAATCAATTTATAAAGAAACAGCATCCCTACCATTTGGTTGTCACGCCTGGGAAAAGTATGAACCCAAATTTTGGAAAGACTTTATAAAATAAGTTACCGGTTAAAGTTATTTTCCAATGATTCTTCACAAACAATTTTGTCCAATAAGATAAAAAAATTGAAGCTCCTTCATTTTGAATATTATCTATTCAATCCGCAAGTTATTAAAAATCACTTTGTTCCTTTTCCTTTATTGGTAATTTTGGTTTTTATTTTGATGCCATGCAAAAAGTTGTTGTCGATGCGGACAAAAGGTCTTTTAGGATTAACCTGAAGGAGTTGAACCATTATAAAGATCTATTTTATATTCTAGCGTACCGAGATATACGTGTTCGTTATGCTCAAACATTCCTGGGTTTTCTATGGGCATTTCTTCAGCCTGCAGCGACGCTTTTGATTTTTATCCTGGTATTTGGGTTAGCTATCAAAATTGATACAGGCGCTATTCCCTATCCACTGTTTGCTATTTGTGGCATCTCCATGTGGAGCTATTTCAGTTTTGTATTGAACCAGAGCGGCAATAGCATTATTGGGGCACAGGAAATGATCAAAAAAATTTATTTTCCAAGATTGGTCGTGCCATTGAGCAAAGCAGTTGTAGGGTTTGTCGATTTTGGTGTGGCACTGATATTATTGATTGTATTGATGGTTGTATATCAGGTAGCCCCATCCCCTAATATTTGGGCAGCGCCACTTTTCATTTTATTAAATATTATTGCTGCTTTAGGTGTGGGTATTTGGCTAAGCGCCTTGTCCATCCGTTACCGTGATTTTCAACATGTTATACCTTTTTTAGTCCAGTTCGGGTTGTACGCAACTCCGGTCGCTTATCCGGCCAGATTAGTTCCTGACAAATATTTATGGTTGTACAACCTCAACCCCATGGTGGGGATCATTGAAGGTTTTCGTTGGTCGATTTTTGGTGGAAATTCTCCAAATGAATACTTTTGGATATCATTTGCTACGATCATTCTATTATTTATTACTTCATTGATTTACTTTAAGAAGGTAGAAGATACCATGGCAGACATAGTTTAAGGTTTTGAAGAGATGAGTGATATTGCAATCAGCGTAGAAGGCCTGGGAAAGAAATACAAAATAGGCAGGAGAAAATCAGGAAATCTGAGGGATTCATTGTCCAGTATTTTCAAAAGAAATTCTCACAATCACCCAATCACCCAATCACCGAATCAACAGATCAATGACTTTTGGGCATTAAAGGACATCAACTTCGAAGTAAAGCAAGGCGAAGCAGTTGGGATCATCGGAAGAAACGGGGCAGGAAAAAGCACCTTGTTAAAAATCTTAAGCCGAATCACCAAACCCACTACTGGACGGTTTGAAATTAATGGAAGGGTAAGTTCACTGTTGGAAGTTGGAACTGGTTTCCATATGGAATTGACCGGTCGTGAAAACATTTACCTCAATGGTACAATCCTGGGAATGAAACGAAAAGAGATCAAAGCCAAATTTGATGAAATTGTGGCTTTTAGCGGGGTAGAAGAATTTATCGATACACCCGTAAAACATTATAGTAGTGGAATGAAGGTGCGTTTGGCTTTTTCGGTTGCAGCACATTTGGAACCTGAAATTTTGATTATTGATGAGGTACTTGCTGTTGGAGACGCTGAATTTCAGAAGAAGTGCCTGGGGAAAATGGAGGATGTAACAGGTCAGGGAAGGACCGTGCTATTCGTCAGTCATAACTTGGGAGCCGTTAATCAACTTTGCTCTAAAGCAATATTCCTATCAAATGGTAAACTAACAAGTTTAGGACCAACTGAAAAAATCATTAATGACTACATATCTGATAATATGTTCCTAGGTGGGATCCGGGAATGGAAAAATAGTAGTAAACCAAAAAATAATGACTTCATAATTGAAAAAGTTACTCTGTCCCAAAGAGGTAAATTCTCCTCTGAATTAATTCCTTATGAAGATATTGAGGTTGATATCTATTTTCAAAATTTAATAAAGGATCAGAATACTTCAGTAGGCATTCAACTATTTACAAATCTGGAAACAGCCGTTCTATCAAGTGTAAACTGGTCCTCCTCAACTTTAAATATTGATCCATTCACTAACGGTAAATTTTCTGAAGGAAGATTTCATTCAAAGTGTAAAATTCCAGAAGGGCTTTTAAATGAAGGTAACTATTATATTAATGTAGTACTCTTAAAAAACCATAACAAAGTATCATTAATTGAGAAAAAGGTCATTTCCTTTAGTATAGTCAATACTGGTTATATGAGGGAAGGCTTTCACCAATCATGGCTTGGTGTTGTTAGACCCAAACTTTTTTGGCACACCAATAAAATCAGTAATGAATCTAATTAAGAAAATATTTAATAAATTTCTTTTTCATTTTGGGCATGAAATTGTGAAGGTCGATAAAAATTATCGACAATATTTAGAATCTATTGACCTAATTTTCAAAAAGTATAGGAATTTTACAATGATTCCCCAAACTACCTATGAATCAAATCTGAACTTGCTGAAGTATATAGAAAATATAACCGGAGATGTTGTTGAATGTGGGGTATGGCGAGGGGGAATGATTGCTGGTTTTGCTAGTCTTTTGAATGCGAATAATAGACATTTTTATCTATTTGACAGCTTCGAAGGGTTGCCGGAAGTAAAAGAAATTGATGGCGAAAAAGCAAAAAGATGGCAGGCAAATAAGAACTCTCCTTTCTATTATGAAAATTGTAAAGCTGAGATTGGTTTTGCCAAAAAGGCTATGGAATTAGCTCGATGTAATGATTTTACCATCGTCAAAGGTTGGTTTAATGAAACTCTACCAAATAGTAATTTTAAAAATGGAATCGCATTGTTAAGGTTGGACGGAGATTGGTATGATTCGACGATGACTTGTTTAGAAATCCTCTACGATAACGTAGTTGAAAATGGAATCATCATCATAGATGATTATTACTGTTGGGAAGGATGTAGAAAAGCAGTACATGATTTTCTATCCAAAAATAAACTACCTGACGCCATTCGTTCAACTCCTGAAGGTGTTTGTTACGTAATTAAAGGTAATTGATGAAAAGCCCGTTATTGCCAGGTGGAAAAGCGATCTTGATCGATCAGATTGGATTGGACGAAATTGAGAAACTATACCCAGGGTTTGACATTAAGAAGTACTTTTCAATAGAAACTATAGACATTTATAAATGCCAAACTTCAGGGTATCGGTTTTTTTACCCTTTTGATCTTTCTGGCGATTCAAGCTATTATTCAAGCCTTCAAAATTCAAGCAGCTATTATTTAAAGGATAGGTGGGAATACCAGTTAGCACTCAATCAAATAAATAATGCAAATAAAATATTAGAAATTGGATGTGGTGAAGGCAATTTTCTTGAAATGCTTAAAGCCAATGGTCTTATTGGATATGGAACCGAACTCAGTGAAACTGCTGCTGAAAAATGTGTGGAGAAAGGACTAAATGTTACAAATCTCTCTGTTGCAAATCTTTCTGAAACTGAATACGAAAAATATGATGTGGTTTGCTTTTTTCAAGTTTTGGAGCATATTAGTGAGGTAAATTCTTTCATCACTAACGTCATTAAGTTAACAAAACCTGGAGGAATGATAATTTTTAGTGTACCAAATAATGATTCTTTCATTTACCCAACTATGAAGTTTAATAAATTCAATTTACCTCCTCATCACATGGGGCTGTGGAATAAGAAATCTATTTTATCTTTGGAAAAAATTTTTAAAATAAAACTAATTAGGTACAAAGAAGAATCACTCAAACCATATTGTTCGGAATTATATCTAACTTATTTAAAAAGATTGATAAAAAAAATTAAGGGTGGGGGGAGGATAATTGACATTATACCACAAATGGTTTTAAAGAAACTAATCTTTCTAATCTCACCCTTTGTTAAAGGACATACCAGTTACGCAGTATTTAAAAAGCTATAATGAAAGTCCTGCATGTTCTTGCAAATGAAAACTCCGGCGGTGCTTCCAAAGCTTGCTTTCGGTTACATCAAGCTCTTTTAGCCAATGGAATAGATTCTTCTATTTTAATGTTAAACAAACCTCCAATTGGTTTAAAAAATGCTTACCATTACTACCCTTATTTTGAAACAAAATCTCAAAAGTTTTTTAGTAGAGTAAAATACAAGTTTGAAAAACTTCTTAAAACTGGTCATTCATATTTTGTGCAGAAGCATAGGAGTATTCAGGCCAGAATTTTAAAACAAAAAGAAAAAGGATTAGAAGTTTTTACTTTTCCAATTTCAAATTGGGACATTACTACTCACCCGATTTATAATGAAGCGAATATCATTCATTTACATTGGGTAAGCTCTGGTTTCATTGATTATAAAACATACTTCAGAAATAATAAAAAACCAATACTATGGACTTTACATGATATGAATCCCTTTACGGGAGGCTGTCACTTTTCTGGAACTTGTGATAGATATTTGATCGACTGTGAACAATGTCCAGAGCTAACAAACACCCAGTACCCTAATTACTCCAATTTTATTTTTGGATATAAAGAGGATGCACTTAGGAATCTCAATAATTTAACAATTATTTGTCCGTCTCAGTGGTTGAAAAATTGTTCCGAAAAATCCTCTCTTTTCAAAAAGTTTAAACATTCTGTTATCCCGTATCCAGTAGATGAAAAGGTTTTTAATATTCATAATAGTGAATCATTGTCGGTGGAATTGGAACCCTCTGTGAAAAAAAGACTTCTGTTTTCCGCATATAATTTAAGTAACAGGAGAAAAGGACTTAACCTTTTAATTGATGCATTAAAAAAATATGAATCTCTCTCGGATCAAATTGAACTTGTAATTGTAGGGAAAAGTAATCCTGAATTAAATCTTGAAGGTTATACTGTACATAATTTGGGTTTTATAGAGAATGACAAAAAATTGTCTGGAATTTATCGAATGTGCGATGTTTATATAATGCCCACCATTGCAGATAATTTACCCAATACCGTTATTGAATCCTTGATGTGTGGCACACCTGTAATTGGTTTTAATGTCGGTGGAATGTGTGACATGGTTAAGAACAATAAAAATGGCTTCCTTATTGACGATTTTTCTTCACTAAGTCTATATAATACCATCAAACATTTTTTAAACCAATCTGAGTTAGCTTCAAGAGATGAAATTTCAAAAAATATGACTTCGAGATATAGTTATGATGAAATTGTCAAACAACATTCTAAAATTTATAATCAAGTGATTAATGGGTATTCTATTCACAATTGACAATGATTACATCCCATATCTTTCCGTCACGATATGTTCCATCATCCGGAACAACAAGAAAGAAAACATTTCTTTCCATATCATTTCGGGTGATATCTCTAGCCAAAATAAATCAAGGTTAACAAATGCTTTCCAAAGCAAATCTGCTACCTTTTCGTTCTATAATTTCACTCCTGCCAACGTTTCATTAAAGGTTGATGGACACGCAAGTTCTGTTAACTATTATAGACTTTTTCTAACCGACATACTTCCTGAGAAAATCTCAAAAATTATTTACCTCGATGCTGATATAATTGTATTGAAAAGTCTTCTCCCTCTTTGGAACACAGATATTAAAGATTATGCCATTGCGGCAGTACATGGTAAAAATGTGGAGAGAGCTAACGACCTTGGAATTATGGATAATCAATATTTCAATAGTGGTGTAATGTTGATAAATGTGGACTACTGGCGAAAAATTGATGCCTTTAGGAAATTTAAAAATTTTATGTCTGAACATTCGCAGAAAATAAAATTCTGGGACCAGGACGTGCTAAATCACACTTTTCAAAATGAGGCTTACAGTTTATCAAACATATATAATCAATCAGCTATTGACAAGATTACAAAAGAAACTGTTGTATTGCATTATATGGGGAAACATAAGCCATGGAATATTCACTATCGTGGAAAATATAGAATGGTCTTTCTAAAGTACAGCCTCCTCTCTAGGTGGAGATTCTTTCTGTTTTTTTCAATATTAAAAGAAGTGATTATACTAAACTTCTATAAAATAGATGATTTGATATCTAGGCTAAAGGGTAAATCGAGTTAGTACTATAGGTTTTGACCTCAAATACGTCCAATATTTTTTGAATATTATCTTTTTGCTCCTCCTTTAAATTTCCCTGCCACTTCGAAAGCTGCTTCTCTACATCCGACTTAAAATCATTGGATTTCTGTGTGGAAGAACTAGGTTTGTTGAAAAGGTTTTCTACATATAGCGATCTGTTTATTTTCCATTCTTTCTGAATTTTCTCTAGTGTTTCCTGAGGCTTGACAATAAATTCCTCATAGTAAATGACTATATATCGTTGGTTTTTATTATTAAGTATTAATTCTGTTTCGAGATACCAACCATAGGTCAATAACTCTTCGTGGTTGCTAAGAACCGGAACTTTGGATATATGCTTGTTGAAATAGGAGTTTAAGCCTACTTTCTCTTGATTAACTAATGGGTAGGAAATAGAGTGTAAATAATTCCAAGCCCCATGGTTTAATTGTGAATATACTACGGCGGCCGGGTGCCTAACGATATACAGGGGTTTTAATTTTAAATTAAACTGATTTGTAAGCCAATTTAACAGCGGGCCAGACCTTACAAATTTTATTAAGAGGAAATCACTTTTGTGCAAACCATCTATTTGTTTGTTTCTCTGAACAAGCGCAGGATTAAGCTCAAGCCCTGACAGTAAACTTTTAAAGACACTATGAGCGGGGTTCCATTCGTGACCTTCAGGAATATACTGCAGCCATGGGAAATCAAGCTTTTTTAACTTTTTTATTCGCCCCCTATGTAATGGCTCGTGGAGATACAAGGCATTCAAAACCTGATGAAAATATTCCGCCAGCCAGGTGGTTCCACTTCTCGGGGCACCGGAAATGATGAGTGTTTTATCAAAGTCTTTAAATTTTTTCCTATTAATGTATTTTACATATTCTAAATAAATTTTTAATGTAGCTACATTAACTTTGCTGTAATAGCCAAATCGACCAGTAGTTTTAAAAAGAAGATTAAACATAAATTTTGGATAAGATTATTTCTATCATCACCCCTTCCTTTAACAGTTCGAAGTACATAGAAAAAACCATTTGTTCTGTTAAGGAACAAAACTATTTAAATTTTGAATATATAGTGATCGATGGTAAAAGTTCCGACTCAACTTGTGAAATTATTAGAAAATATGAAGATCATATAATTTATTGGGAGTCCATGCCTGACAATGGCCAAAGTCACGCTATAAACAAAGGGCTCAAAAAGGTAAATGGCAATATCATCAACTGGCTCAATGCCGATGATTATTACAATGAAAACGCCCTGGAGATTGTCAATTCCCAATTCGACCGCCTAGATGTATTATGCGTTGCAGGTAAATCCAGATTATTTGATGAAAATGGAACCATTAAGTACTCAAATGGGACTGATATCTATCCAGGCAATCTTGCTAAAACTATAGGTTGGGCTCGAGTTGACCAACCAGAAACATTTTTCAGAAAAGAGGCTTGGAAGAAGATTGGGCTGCTTAATGAACAATTGCACTATACGATGGATAGGGAATGGTGGATGCGTTATCTTTATATCTTTGGTTTGGATGGTATAAAAAGAATAAATGATGTGCTCGTCAATTTCAGGATACATGGTGCTTCCAAAACCACATCTCAAAACGAAAAATTTCAAATTGAACACGATTCTTTGTTTTACCTACTTTCACTGAATTCATCCAATAGTATTTTTTCCAAAACGATTGAAAAAGAATGTACTATTGATAAAATGCTGCAATCGGAAATCAGTAATTGGAACAATACTGAATTAATTAATCAAGTATTGAATTACTATTGCCTTAAAAAAGCAGATGAATTGTATTACCAATACGAAAAGAAAAAAGCCCAATCATTCCTGGCTTGTATTGATCATGAACTTTTAGATGACGAAGGACGCAAACTCTTTAATAAGCTGTCTTTTCGTTTAAAGCTTCCTTCAAAGATTATACAGATATTTAGAAATAAGTAGTATGGTAAGTGACAACTTTTTTATATCTGTAATTATACCTACTTATAATGGAAGTCAAAAAATTGTAAGATGCCTAAATGCTTTAGCCAAGCAAACAAGATTGCCGAACGAAGTAATTGTTGTTATAGACGGATCTACTGATGATACCCAGGAAATTCTTAACGCCTTAAAAATAGATTTAAATATTCAGGTTATTGTACAAGACAATCTGGGCAGGTCAGCTTCAAGAAATTCAGGTGTAGGAAAAGCAAAAGGCAATCTTCTTATTTATTTTGATGATGATATTCGTCCTTCAAGCGAATCAATTGAAAGACATGTGAATGTTCATGCTAAAAATCAAAGTATTGTAATTTCCGGTCAAATTCTTGAGGATACTTCTTTATCTGATAAAGACATTTTTAGATTTAAAGCATATCTTTCCCAAAAGTGGACTTCAAAATATCATGAAGGAATTAATCAATTATCTCACAAAAACCTCTTTCTGACAGCGGCAAATTTATCAGTTCGAAAGGAAGATTTCGAGAAACTCGGAGGATTTGATTCCAGGTTAAAGGATGCAGAAGATTTTGATTTAGCCATGCGTGCCTTAAATGCTGGAATGAATGTGTTGTTTGATAAATCCAATATTGCCTGGCATGATGATGTCATCACGTGCAAGGCTTATATACAAAGACAAAAACAATATCAGGGGGCCTATAATAAATTAATTCAAATCAATCCGAGCTATAAAGATTTGGTTGGAGAAAGAAAATTAAATTTAAACTTCTTAAAAAGATCGATTTATTTTGTTTTATCATGGAAATTCTGGGTAGACCAAATTGATAAAAATCGTTTGACCATTCTTCCAAAGAAAATTCGATACAGGTTTTATGATATTGTCATTACGGGCTTGAGTAAAATATATCCTAATAGAATTTCATGATTAAGAAATATTTTAAAAAGATTTATGGTAAAGTACCTTATAAGAAACAACTGTTTTTAATCGTAAAACATTTTTTTAAACCTTCAAAAAGCTTATATCAGCATCTGTATTTTAATGATGTCTTTAGTGTCCATATGAGCGAAAAATGCTCGTTTTTATTGAATCATTTTGGTGCTAAAGTCGAAAATGAAATTTTTTGGGAAGGTATATTTGGTTCTTGGGAAAAGGAATCTTTAAAATTATGGTCCAAACTATGTAGAGATTTAAATTACATATTTGATGTTGGGGCAAACTCTGGTGTTTACAGCCTTATGGCAAAAAGTTTAAATATCAGATCAAATGTTTACGCCTTTGAACCTATTGAAAGAGTTTTTAATCGTCTGGTTTACAATAATGAAATCAATCATTATGACATTTCTGCATTTAATATTGGTCTTTCAAACTATAATGGGGAAGCCTTCTTTTATGATCCAGAAACCGAACATGTTTACTCAATAATTATTAATGAAACCATTGAAACCTATCAAAATAAAGACTTTAAGAGAAAGAAAGTTAATGTAAATTGTTTTGATACATGGTTTATCGAAAATAATATCCTGGGTTTTGACTTGATTAAAATAGATGTTGAAACATATGAGCCAGAGGTTATTGAAGGTATGATGAATTCTATAATCCGATTCAGACCACTTGTGATAATAGAGGTTTTAAATGATGAAATTGCAAATAAACTAAATAACCTATTTAAAGAACTGAATTATCAATATTATGATATAAATGAATCAAATGGTGTCAAAAAAATTCATACTATACTTAAAAGCAGTTCATACAACCTATTTTTATGCCCCAATGAAAAGGAGTATCAGTTAGTTGAACATGGAATTTTATAGATGGTTAACAATAGGCTAAAAATAGTTTATATAATTTCTGACATAGATAAATCCTTGGCCTTTGAATGGATTGCGGACCGGCTTGACAATACTAAGTTTGATTTGATTTTTATTCTGATAAGTAATGAAAAAACACAATTGGAGGAATACTTAATTAAAAAAAATATACCAATTGCGAAGTTTCCTGCGAATACGGTTTTAGCAAAATTTAAGACCCAAATCCAAATATATTGGTACTTAAAAAAGGTAAGATCAAATATCATCCATTCTCATCTCTTTAATGCTTCTTTCCTTGGCTTATTAGCTGGCAAAATTTCAGGAATAAAAAAGCGAATATACACCAGACATCATAGTACCTATAATCATATTTACAATCCAAAAGGGGTATATTTTGATAAGTTGATCAATCGATTGGCAACAGATATTGTGGCAATAAGTAAAAATGTTGAATCTGTGTTAAGAGTAAAGGAGAGTATTTCACCAAATAAAATACATTTAATTCCTCATGGGTTTGATTTGGAGGCGTTTGCTAAAATTAAACAATCTGATAAAAAAAATTTGAAAGTAAAATATAACCTATTTGGATACCTTGTAATTGGTGTTATTGCCCGGTGGATCGAATGGAAAGGTATTCAGTATATCATCCCAGCTTTTAAAAAATTGCTGGGTGATTATCCAAATGCCTGTTTGGTTTTAGCCAATGCAAAGGGACCTTATACGGATAAAATTAATGAGATGCTAAGGGAGCTCCCGGAAGATTCATACAGGATCATACCTTTTGAAAATAATCTGTTTGCCCTGTATCAATTATTTGATGTTTATGTCCATGTTCCAATCGATCCTCAAATTGAAGCCTTTGGTCAAACCTATGTGGAAGCGTTAGCTGCAGGAATTCCTTCGATTTTTACCTTGTCAGGAGTGGCACGAGAATTCATCGTTCATGAAAAAAATGCATTAGTTGTTCCATTTAAAGATTCGGAATCAATTTATCAATCTATTATAAGGGTTTTGAATGACAAAGAATTAGCTTCAAATTTAATTATGAATGGCAAGAAGGATGCGAAAAAATTTAAATTGGAGAGTATGATCCAGAGTCTTGAACAGCTTTATACACAATAAAACTATGCTTAAAAAGCTTAGATCTGTTTCTTTCATCAATCGAATTATAGCCTGGATTATCAAATTTTTTAATCTAAAACAGCTTGAACCAAGATGGCCTTTGAAGGGGATATTCAAGTTCAATATTCTGGACAAATCAGTTGTTTTTTACTCAAATTGCGATGACTACTTAATAAGTAATTTTTATTATCAAGGTTCCAATGAAGAGACAATAGAATTGGAAATTTTGAAATCTTTTATCAATCCATCAGACACTTTTTTTGATGTTGGTTCATACAATGGTCTGTTCTCTGTAGTACTTGGTAAAAAATATCCAACCCTTAACATCTGTTCATTTGAACCAAATCCATCTAACTTCTCCAGGTTAAAGCATAACATTTCTTTAAATGGTTTAACTAATATAAATGCCTATAATATTGGAATTAGTCAGGCAACTGGAAAAATGGATTTTTATGTGCCTGAAAATTTGAGCCTGACAACCGTGTCATCATTTAATGAGAATTTTTTTCTACGACATTCTGTAAATTCAGCAATTAAGAGGGAGGTAGCTGTAAATAGTATTGATATATTTTGCAAGGAAAACAACACTTATCCTGATTTAATTAAAATTGATGTAGAAGGGCACGAATATGAGGTGATAACCGGAGGATTTAATACCTTAGAAAGTCACAGACCAATTATATTATGTGAAGTTTTCGCAAAGAGCTATGAATCAAATAGGCGTTGGCAGGAAAAATTACCAAAAGTGTTTGAGATCAATGAACTGCTAAAGAAATTAAATTATAAAATCTTTCTTATGCAAAACAGACAACTTAAGGAAGTTAAGTCATTGAATGTAAATAATCCAGAAAGAAATTTTTTCTTTATACCAACTAAATGAATTGCTTTTTTTCCATCATCATTCCTACGTACAACCGTTCTCAAAAGATCACCACCACCATCGATTCTGTTTTACAGCAATCTAACACCCACTTCGAAATCCTCATCATTGATGATGGAAGCACTGACAATACTGAAGAAGTTGTAAAATCCATCCAGGATCCCAGGATCCGATACTTTAAAAAACAAAACGAGGAGCGGGCAATTGCCAGAAATTATGGTATTGAAAGAGCTAAAGGAGATTATATCACTTTCTTAGATAGTGATGACATATTATATCCCAATCATTTTAAGGAAGCAAATAAAATTATCAACGAGAAAAACTCGCGGGAATGGTTCCACTTAGCCTATGAAATAAGAGATGAAAAGGGAAAAATGCTTCGACAAGAGAACAAACGCAACGATAGCATCAATTATTCCCTCATTACCGGGAATCATTTAAGTTGTATTGGGATTTTTGTCCGAAAGGACATTATGAAAGAAAATTTATTTAATGAAGATCCTAAAATTATTGGCTCGGAGGATTACGAATTATGGCTGCGATTAGCTTCTAAATATCCCCTACATTATTCAAACACAATCACCAGTTGTATCATACAGCATTCTGACCGAAGCGTGATCTCTTCTTTTGATGATTTAAAACTGGTTGAGAGAATGGATCGGTTGATTGAAATTGTGGAGGGAAATAGCATTTTCAACCAGACGGATTTTAAAATCTTCAAAGCACATCGTTATGCATATCTTTCACTACACCTGGCAATGAATAAAAACAGGAGATTGGCTTTTAATTATTTAAAACAAGCAATTCTATTGGATAGCCATTTATTGGTCCACAGAAAAACAATGGGTATTTTGAAGAACCTGGTTTGAATAAAATTAAGTTAGGCCACGCCTGAAAATTCGATTTAAACACTGGCGATAGGTTTGACATCAAACTTTTCAGCATAGGTTTTCGTACCAAACATGCCTTTTCCTAAACTGACAATCTTAAAGAAGTACAATTTTCGGTC
>Ga0207833_100178_pt1 | contig 42819 bp, 38 predicted proteins | sample TtaePargueraPR_6_FD_187753 | JGI IMG/M metagenome (GOLD analysis project Ga0207833, IMG submission 187753) | Aerobic enrichment media microbial communities from Bioluminiscent Bay, La Parguera, Puerto Rico - Tt and E1 (2) (SPAdes) | ecosystem: Environmental > Aquatic > Marine > Unclassified ...
GCATATATCATAACTTCCTGCTTTGCCGCTGTTATACGGCATCAAATCAAGCTGATCATAACCGCATACCGGACAGGTATACATAGGAGTCCCCCTCGATTTTTTCTATCCCGTTTACTACTATCTTCATTGATGAACCGATAAAAGGAACCTTGAAAAGCTTGAGCCGATCAAGGTTCTTCATCAACTCCATTATTTACTACTGAAACGTGATATTCAACCATCTACTGTACACAACTCTCCTGCTAGTCCATCACTACCAACTCTAATGTTAATAGCCAAGGGATCGTCTGACCTAACCCTTACATCTATTGCTTATTCTAGTTCTAACAGCGACAGCAGCCACAGCTGATAGCTGGCGGCTAGCGGTTCGCCCCACAAGTAGCCGATGATGCCGCCAAAGGCAAGGAACGGACCGAACGGGATCGCATCCCCTCGCTTGTATGTCCCTATGAGACTTCGCCCCCCAATCAGGACCAATCCCGTCACGCTCGCGGCAAGAATAGCGATCACACTACCCTGCAAACCCGTGAACAGTCCTATGACTGCCATCAGTTTGATATCCCCTCCGCCCATGACGTCCTTCTTGTACACCTTCCAGCCGAACCACGCAAGCCCATACAGCGCTAGTCCGCCAGCTGCGAATGCTGCCCAGTAGTTCCATAGAGGCAAGGGATGACTGATGAACCTGAACAGTGCGCCAGAGACGAGAGCAAATCCTATCAACTTATCAGGAATGATCCATTCTCTTAGATCTGTGATCGCAGCAACGACAAGAATGCTAACAAAGAGCAACCCGACAGCCAGCTCCGGTACAATGCCCAACTGCCAGCCGACTACTGCGAAGCAAGCGCCAGTCGCCAGCTCTCCCAACATATAGGCAGGAGAGATGGGCGAGTGACAATATCTGCACCGGCGTCGCAGCAGCACATAGCTGGCTACTGGAATCAGGTCGAGAGGAGATAGCCGGTGACCGCACTGCGGGCAGTGCGAAGGCGGTGTCGCCACCGATCTGCCGCGCGGCATACGAATCGCGACAACGTTCAGAAAGCTCCCGACAAGCAGACCAAGCAAACCGCATAGCAGGATGACGTACAGATCGATCCACATGCCGCTCATGTCAGCTCCACCAATCCCGAGAGTGCAGCCGTTGCTGCTTCTTCTGTCACTAGCCGCTTCATCAGCAGGTCACGTATGGCCATCTCCATCGATTGCATGCCCTTCACCTGGCTCGTCTGCAGTACGGAGCGTATCTGGTGTACCTTCTCCGATCTTATGAGATTGGCGATGGCAGGCGTATTTATGAGCAATTCTACGGAGGCTACTCGTCCTCTTCCATCCCTGAGCGGGATTAACCGCTGTGCCATGACCGCTAACAACACCGAGGATAATTGCTGGCGAACCTGCTGCTGGCCTTCTGGCGGGAACACATTGAGGATGCGGTCAATGGTCTGCTGTGCGTCGCTTGTGTGCAATGTGCCCAGGACAAGATGCCCGGTTTCGGCTGCGGTCAGCGCGATCGAAATCGTCTCCACGTCGCGCATCTCTCCGATTAGAATCACGTCCGGGTCCTGACGAAGCGCTCCCTTCAACGCCAAGGCGAAGCTCTCTGAATCTCTGCCGATCTCGCGCTGGTTGAAGATCGATTGCTTATGTGTGTGAATAAATTCTATCGGGTCCTCAAGGGTCAGGATATGGTAATCACGTGTATCGTTAATATAATCGAGAATGGCGGCAAGACTTGTCGTCTTGCCGCTTCCGGTAGGTCCGGTCACGAGCAATAAGCCCTGACGCTTATGGGCCAGCTCTCTAAGTGCAGCGGGCAGGCCCAACTGCTCCAGCTTCGGAATATCTGTCGCCAGCAGCCGGATGACCAGACTGACCGTGCCTTTCTGCAGGAAGGCGCTGACCCGGTAACGGGCCCGTGTGTCATCGGTGTAGGAGAATTCAAGCTGCCCCTTGTCTAGCAACCGCTCGAATTGCAACTCGTTCATAATTTCCTTCGCCAGCTCATGGGACTCCCGCTGGGTGAGCAACGGTGATTGGGGCAGCGGCCGCAGCCGACCATTCACCCTGAACATCGCATACGCACCGGTCGTAATATGAATGTCGGAAGCCTGTATGTCCTTGGCAAAGTCAAGCAGCTTCTGAACCGATAGCACCATGCGTGTCTACCCCTTTCCTTGCAGCTGTCTTCGCAGCCGTTGCCAAGGAGTCAGCGCCCGGCGCGCCGCTGCTTCCAGCGCCTGCTTGGTCTCCGCTGCCGACTGGAATCTGTGCGACCGGTCATAGGCGAGCAGCCGGTTCAAGATACGCGCCGTATCGCGTGTCATGCCTCCTGCTCTGGCCTTCACGGCAGTCTGTGCGAAATAATGCAGCTTCCCCTTATTCAGCAGAACGTGCATCAATGCGCCAAGTCCGTACAAATCGGTACGCACATCGGACTGTTCCTGCTCGAATTGCTCTGGAGCGGCAAAGCCGGTTGTGCCAAGCTGTACCGTATCCAGTAATCCGTCCGGCTTGTAGCGTCTGGCGCTGCCGAAATCGATCAGGTGAACGCGTCCCGCTGCATCGAGCAGCAGATTGCCCGGCTTCAAATCCCGGTATATGACCGGATGCGGCGTCAGGGTATGCAAGTATGTCAATATATCGCATAGCTGCATAGACCATTCCAGCACTGTTAGCTCATTTACCCTTCTGCCCGAGCTCTCGAAGCGCTCCTGAATCGTCTCCCCCGCCACGTAGTCGGTCACGAGACAGCCTGCAGGCGCGGCTTCGCTCGGCACTATATAATCCACAATCGATGGCACGAATGGATGGTTCAGCGTGACCAGCACATCCCGCTCCCGCATGAAGTCGATGGGTGCATGCTCCTTATAGCGCTTGACCACCCGCAGCTTGCCACCTAGCTGGATGTCTTCGACCAAGTACACGACGGCTTCCATTCCTTGGCCTAATGTTTTGATAATCCGATATCTGGAAGCCAGCAATACCGGCTCCGGCGCAAGTGTCAGATGCCCTCCCGCACGAGGAGGCGTTCCTCTGACGGTTACCACTTTCCGATCCATTGGCGCTCATACCCTCCTATCCTGAACTCGAAATCCTGGCGCTTGAACGGCACAGGGATCGTCGTCTTATATGTAATAACGACCTCCACCATCTTGTCGGCGAAGGTTGCCTTCTCGACAGTAATGCTGTCCTGACGGAAGAGGGCATGCTCCTCGAATTCCTTCAGCCTTACGTCAACGAGGACAAGCTTGCCCAAGTCGTCCGTTACCTCCTGCGCCCCTGAGCTTAAGCCTTCCAGCATCTCGCCTAATCCGTTGTCAGAATTGGCGGATTGCGCAGCCTTAATGAATTGCCGCATCGCCTCGATGTCAGAATGCTCCTCCGCCAAGTAAAAGTAAGCCCTATCGAACAAGTTGGCTGCCCTTGCGCTATAGGAGGTCGTGCTGTAAGCCAGCTCGTTGGCGAAAGCGAATATAATCGACAGCTTGATTAGAGTGATCAAGAACAACAGCATAATCAAGTAAGCCGGCAGCACGATGCCCGACTCCAGTACGAGCGTTCCCTTCTGCGTCTTGAAAAAACGGGCAATCGGATGTTTCACCTGTATCATCCTCTACTTCTTAGTAACTCAATTGCATACGCTTGTTCAGCTTGTAACGATTGCCCTCCACACGGGACGACGTATCTCCCCCATAATCCAGCCAGCGGAATACCTGCGGCAAGAACCACAGCTTCATGGAGAGATCGACCTCGGTGTCGATTCTCGTATATTTGCTATACAGATCGAACCGCGGGTCCTTCACCTGAATGATAGATTGCAGTCGATTGATTTTTTCTTCCGCGTTGCTCTGCGTGCCTAGGAAAAATCTCAAGTAATCCTTGTACTTCCAACCGAGCTCCGGAAATCCCTTATATAGCGGAATTCGTTCCCCTTGCTTCAGGCACGCCATATCCATGAAGGAATCGAAGATCGCCATCACTAGCAAAATAATGTAGCCAATGCCGAACGGAATCGCCCGAATAGGCGCATACTCCTTGGCTACGACCATGTGGGCAAAGTTAAGACCGAGACGCATTAAATAGACATAGCCCATGACCGCCTTGTAGTTGTCGCCAGGTGTATGACTGCCTTGAATGACGTATTCCACCTCTTCATCGAACAGCAGATTGTATGCCGTAAAGTCCGTCTTCGCCATATCCCCTGTCTTCATCCGCAGCAGCGCGTATTCATTAATGAGCAGATTATCCCCGCTGTCCAGATTGGCGGCAATGGATGCCATCTTCTCGTCCAGCATGTCGCCGCCGTTCTTCGCAATTTCCGTCGGTTCTGATCCTTGTTGGATTTCTTCCAGACTGACGTCACTCGTAGCCGCCGCAAACTTCTGATGAATGCCGGCCATCCGATTGTACTTTTCCAAGTAAAGTTGATAGTTGGCTGTTGACGAGGCGAATTGCCCCACATTGAACAGATCGTCGAAGCAGTTACTGACACTGTTGAACATGGCCATTACCTCCGCGCGGTCCTTTCTCGCCTCATCACTTTCCCGCTTGAGCTTGTCTACCGTATCCTTCACTTGACTCAAGCTATTCTCAAATCCTGTTGAAAAGGTAATCAATTGCAGAACCGATGCATAATCCTTCAGCTTCTGCGCATCGAAGGTGTCCGCTGGCGAATTCTCTATCGTGAAATCACCTGGATTGGACGCTTGCAGCAGATGGGCAATTTTTTTCTCGCTCTGCGAGATAGCCAACTCTAGCGATTCCTTGGAACCAGAGTAATTAAACGGCTCCTGGTCTTCCCTCACAGGCTTGCCACCGTCAACAATAGGTCCTTTCCATTCATCGGCCCGGGTTTTCAGATTGGAGACTGCCGTCGCGGCGTCCTTGAGACCCGCTTTGACCGCCTCCAGATCTTGCGTCAGCTGGGAAGGGCCACCGTCAGCTACCTCTTTTTTCTGTTTCTCAAGTTTGGCATTCAGCTTGTCCTGCGCCTCCTTGACGGCTGTTCCACAAGAGCTGCAGGAGCCGAAGAAGCCTGCCTTGAGCTTGTCCCCTACAATCGATCTCGTGTCCTTCCGGCGTTCTTCCGCTGCTTGTGCGGCATTGTCATACGCCCCTTCATTCTGGCGTGTATTGTACGGATCACCGCCCGCATTGTGTGCGTCGATGCGCTTCGAAGCCGCAATCGCTTTGTCCAGACTGGATTGGCTAGCTGTCATGGATTTCAACTCTGTCTGGATATTACCGAAGGAGGTGCCGGCGTCTTCGATCCAGCGTTTGGCAATTAAGTACATGCCTAGGTACGCATTGACGTTCTCCTTCAATTCTGGATTCTCGGCAACTTCGGCCAAATTGTCTGTATCCGCTTCGTTCACCAAGTCCAAATATTGCTGATAAATCGTAGCGCGTATATAGATCAGTACGTAAGTAATGATCGGAGCGATCGGCAGCTTCGTCGTATAGTTCATACGGAAGCCTTTGGCAACAGCATAGGAAATAAACTGCGGTGTCAGCGAGGTGCTTTCATATTCGTCCTCAATCGCATCAAGTCCCAGCTTCAGCTCGTCAATCGTATCCTGAATAATCTTGTTGTCCTTCTCCATATTATCAAGCGCCTTGGTCTCGGAAGAGTTAGCCTTCAGCTTGCTCGCCATCTCGCTCAGCGGGTCAAGCATGGCTAGTGAGAATTCAAGCGGTCCCTTATATTTCATGTCGTCGAGCACTTGCATCGTGAATACGTTGCGGTCGGCCAGTGTCAAGGCGACGTCCTCATTCTCGTTGAACATCGTCTCCTCCACCTGCAAGTTCAAGAAATCGCCACTTCCGCCCAACGGCACTGTTACGTTCCGGTCCACTACGTCCCGCAGCATCTCGTTCAGATTGGCATCCTTGAATATGTTCGTACCATAGACACCATACTTCTCTTGCAGCTCGCGGTCATACGTTGACAGAATCGATCGGTTCGCAGCTGCGAGTGACCGCTCAACGACCAGATTCGCTGCCATAATTCTCGCGTAATCAATCAGCACTGCCTGAAAAAAGAAAATAGCCGTTAACATAATGAGAAGAAACAGCGAGACTGAACCCTTATTGTTCTTCCAAAACTTCCTCATTTCCAACCTCTTTTCCGGCACTGCTTATGGAATCAGTGACTTGATGAAATCGAAAATTTTCGAAAATGAACTTTGCGTTGCAGAAAGCGAATTTTTCTCCTTCCTGAGCGCATAGGAGAATGCAAAATCGATATAACGCGCAAATTCCGTCGAGTCCATTACTTCCGTTACAGCCTCCGCATAAATCTTGCCGTTGTCTTTTTTGCCTGGAACGAAATAGGTAATGAAGGGGGAGACCTTCATCGGGTGCTCCAGCCTGACGACGACAAATTGCCGAATCACTTTATTCTGGAGCTCCACCGTTCCAGACATACCCTCCGGTATCCCTCTAATGCCGCGCGCCAGCTTCTGCTCCTGAATCGATCCTCCGGTATAGTCCGCATGTCCAGTAGCCGGAATATCGACGGTCACGCTGCCATTATCGGATATGCGCCAGTACAGCGGTAGTCGGCCCTCAGCAGGACTCATGTGCCAATGTGTAGCAATGCGCTCTGCGGCAACGGACGCATGAATATGCAGCGTCGTCAGCTGGTAGACATATAATGCGAATAAGATAAACGCCACATTCGCCAGCAACAGAATCGGGAAAATCATCGTCGCTTCGATTGTAAACATACCTCGATTGCCGCGAATCAATCGCTGCATGCCTCGATAAGCATGACTGCTCGTCATTCTCTCGCACCTTCTTCCTCGCGAAGCGGACAACCTTCTCCGTTCTTCATGACAGCTCGTCCCGCTTGCGTGTTACGACCGGCTCGACCTGGCGCCGATAGTTTCCTCGATCCAGCCTACCAATTCGAAGAACCCTTCCAGCGTGAAGGTAAGCGACTGCTTCTCGTTCAAGCTGCCCATCTCAATATCGAGCCTGTTCTCTCCCTCTGTGCAGACGACCATGTATTGCTTGGTCTCACCGTCAATATCTTCATTCCAGCTGCACATGTGGGTTCTTGTCATCCGCTTGCGCACTTGAACCTCCGCCTCAGATGAAGCACGCAGTCTGTCAGAGAGCGACGTGTCGGCATTCGCCGCGAGTTCATTCCTCTCCGTCGTTCCGGTATTGACGGGAACCGGCATTTGCGCCATCATTCGCTGCATTTGCTCCAGCATCGCGCTCATCGTTCCCAGCTCAGCTTCCCGCTCCTTCTCCGTCTGCTCTTGCTCCGTCTGAAGCACGTCCTCGCGTACAGCTTGTTCTTCCTTCATTGTTGTACCCTCCTGATTCAATGTGTGGTGGTTCGCTTCCGCTTGCACTTGCAGGGACACTTCCTCCCTCGGTTCAGCTGCTGGAGACGGTGTCTCCACAGCAGTCTCGGGCATTGCTTGCTGCGATTCCTCTACCGAATGCAGCATTGGTTCGGTCTCCTCATTATCCAGATTAGCGGCTTGTAGAACATCGGTTGCCGTCTCGCGTTCTGCCACGGCCGTCAGCGTATCTGTCATCGCCGTCGCTTCTGTCTCCACATTGCTAGTCGATTCTACGCTGTGGGAGGTCGGGGAGGTCGCGATCTTCAGCTCACTTCTCGTCGGTTCCTTGTGTGCGAAGCTGATTCCGCTATTCATATGCACAGCTTCCGCAAGCGACTGCGGCTGTCCGAGCTCGACAGTTAACGGAATGTCGTGCAGCAACGAGCGCGGCTGCTGCTCGGACTGAATCGTCATAACCGCAACAGGAATATGCAGCTGTCGGTCCACAGGAGCGGCAGCTTGATCTGCGGCATGCGCGAGCGGCTCCTGTGCAGCTATATCGCGAATAGGCTGCCGTATAGCCATGTGGTCAGCCGGTTCGGGATCCGGCTTGCCTGTCTGTGGCAAGACTGTCTCCGGTATGGATGTCTCCGCCACGGACGTAGACTCGTCTTCCTCCACTTCCGTATGTGCATGTTGCTGTTCTCCCCATGCCGGCTGCTGATCCAACGCTTCGCTATGCTTATCTACACACTCCCGCACATCTTCTGCGTTGAACGGCTTGAGCAAGTACCCGGCCGCTCCGAGACGCACAGCCGCCATAATAGCGTCCTGTTGCGCACTGGAGCAGCAGATGATAATCTGTGCGCGCAAGGACGCGGCCAGTAGCTCGCGCAGCATGCCCGTGCCTTCATCCTGTGAGGCTGGCATACTCAGAAAGATCATATCTGCATCCAGTTCCTTGCAGCGCTGCACAATCTCTGTGCTCTGATCCAGCTCTCCAGCCACCTTGTGTCCTTGCTTCAACAATATCTCCTTCAATAGCTGTCTCGTAAATCGGGAATCATCAATAACGACAAATTGATAGCTTGTCATAATGCCTCCTGTCCGCTCTCATACGCTGTATGACTAATATAAAGATTGAAGTCGTCGGCAAGTGGAATGCCCACAGGGGGATTCTCATACAGATGCCTATCATGCGCGATGCGCAGCCTCGATGTCTCCGGGTTCAAGCCTGCTTGGGTGCCGATCGCATACCTCTCCCAGACCGGATCAAGCTCGGTTGCGCCGGGCACGGCATTCAAGCTGCCCAATACCGCATTCAGTTCAAGTCCTTCGTCTGCATGAATACCGCCAACCAGATTCAGCTTGGAATATACACCGTACAGCTTGATCGATTGATTGGCGTATAAGTAAGCGAACATCTCTGTATCCGTATCATGGACATACTCCCCGAGTTCAATCGAGCCGGAAGCCGCAATAATCAATGGCGGACACCGCCCGTCATCAGCCGAGCAGCCTGTATTGATGGAGCGAATATCGCGAAGCTCCACATTGCCGTCTACATAAACTGTGCCGAACAAGTTAATCTCGCCGTATACCTTCAAGTCGCCTTGCACGAACAGATTGCCCGATTCAAGCCGGAAGCCGTCGCCGATGACCGCATTGCCATTCACAGCGAGCACTTCCCCTTCATCCAGCGTTAGCGTTCCCTGCATATCGGCCACTACGAGCTCCGGGTCCGGATAATCGACTGCAAGCGAGCCGCCTTCGATCGTCAGACTGGAATCAGGCGTCATGCTGAATAGGCTGTTCGTCAGCAGCACATCCGCGGACAAGCCGCTCGCTGGCGGACGAACGATTGAATCGCCCTCCACCTGCGCCCACACTTGCTCGTAATGCTTCCAACCCTCCTGCTCGGTGTCCATTATCCATTCGGGCTCCTCCGGCAGCTCCGGCACTACGGCGCACAGCCCTGCGCAACCGTCCACATGCTGACTCATGATCGTGCCGACCGTGCTGCTGACATCCACCCTCTCCGCCTGCTCCAGCGCAGGATCGCGAATCGGTAGTGAGCTTGCGTCGAACAATCTGCCGGAGGAGCGGATCAACTCGCCTGTGGCATTATAAAATCCTCTGAGTGCAGGCAGCTCTGTATCTACATGGTCTGTCACGCCGGGTTCCTTCAAGAACGTCGCGCGATCGCTTATTCGCAAGTCTCCATCGACATATATATCGCCGACTGTATACACAGCCCCGTTCAAGGCCAGTGCCGTTCGGCGAGGGTCGCCTGCTGGAAGCGCGAGACGCTCCTCATCGACATTGGCAGATACCGCATAGCGCATGACCGGGTTAATCGAATTGATATACATGACTCTGCTTTTGTGCACTTGGATCGGTACGCTCATCGCCACCTTGCCTGTTGCGTAGACGGTCACCTTGCGCACATACGGATAGTCGGGGTATACTGTCGCCTTGCCGACCGGCGTAGCCTTCAGATCAGCCACTGGCTCGCTCTCCACTGCAATCACGTAGCTTTCCTGATCACTCGCTCCTGGGAACGTACCTGGCAGTGTAGCGAGAATGCTGCTATAGCCGTTCAATCCGAGCAATTGATTGTCCAACCATTCAGCCCTCTGACGAGCATCCGGCTCCACGGTATTGGCATGGACAACGGCTGCACGGAGTACAGCGGTCGCTTCATCCAGCCCCTTCTGCGCCAATGCCTCCGCGACGATTCTGGCTTCGCCTGCCGCGCTTGTCCGCATCCCTTGGCTAACTACACCGAGCAGCACAACACCAAGCGAGATCAGTAAGGTAACGGTAAGCAGTGTAATGAGCAGCGCCGACCCTTGCTCCGAACGAAGGAGCCGCAAGTGCTGCCGCCACCCTGTCCCCTTCTTCCACGCGGTTGATCCCATCAGTACATGCGCAGAAGCGGAATGCGCGAATCAATGATCATTTCCTTCTGCTCCTCCTTATGCGAGACGTTACGATGCCCGTACAGCATATACAACTGCACAGCATTGTGATCGCCTGCCACGGCCAGACGGGCTTCTCTAATTCGATATCGCTCACCCAGATCCAACGATCGAATCAAGTTGCCGGATTGGACATGTACCACCTCGATGGCATTGGTGCCAGCCGCCGCGTCCGGGTCGATAGTCATCTCGTATTGCTCCAGATATCTGGCTGCATCGGCAGAGCGCTTAATGTAGCGGATGGACGTCCGGCTGCCTTGTTCGCCGTCCTCCACATAGATCGCATCCTTGAGCTCCGTCATCATGCTGCTGAACACGGCTTCGCCCCTGCTTCTCATCTCGCCTTCGATCAGGACGCTCTTGTATATAGACAGCGCCATGAACAGCATCGCATACGCGATCGACACGACCATGCCGAATATAAGCATCGCCGTAAGTACTTCAAGTATGGACAGTCCCTTCTCATTGCGAAGCCTGCTAGCCTTCATCATCGTCTCAGCTCCCGGTCAAATACGTGTCGAGCGCGACTGATTTGGAAGCCGCCGGACTGCCGTCATCGGCAGCGCCCCAGTATACAGTCACGATCATGCGGGTCAAGGACCGCTCCATGTACAGCGGGAAGATCGGGCGATTCGCATCGTTCAACGTCTCCAGCCGACCGTCCGATGCTCTGTCGATCTTCACTTGGAATCGATAGACCGTCGCCTGTACGGAACCGCCCTCCTCGTCAACCGGCGTGTATGGCTCCAGCAGCCCGTTGAACAATGCCATCGCCCCATGTCCCGCATTCGCTTGTTCCCGCTGTACGGTCAAGACAGTGCCTGGCGACAGTGCCTGCACCAACTGGCTGTAGCGTGTCGGATCAAGACTGCCTGCCGGTGCGGGCGTGCGGAATGCCTCCTTCAGCTCCTCCGCCTTCATTCGGGCCAGGTTGGCAGCGATAATACGGTGATTATTGTCAGCCGAACGCTCCATTGCCGTAACGAAATACCCCATGAAGGACAGCGAGACGACAGCAAGGACGGTCGCCGCAACCATAATCTCAATTAATGTGAAGCCCGCTTCACCCTTGGCGAACGCCGCTGCTCTATGAACACGATTAATACTTGTTCTGGTCATAGTTGATCGCATAATTCCGGCTCTTCTCCAGCGTGAACGCAATATCATCGAACGGCGCTGCCGCTCCGTCCTGGAACGATTGGGTCACGCGAACGGTGATTTGCTGTGCGCTCGAAGTCGGCCGGATCAAGTGGATCTTATCGAATACCGCTGGCTTCCAAGGTCGCCCCGTCAACGAGTATTCGATCGTCGAGGACAGACCGGGAAGCCCGAACTTGGCGGCAATCGGGCGCCTGAATGCATCATCGCTCCAGCGCAGCATGGCAATGACGGGCTTGGAGGAGATAGATGCTGCTGACTGATCGATCTCAATCTCGAAATCCAGCTCAGGAAGCACAAGGATGTACATCGTCTTGATCGTCTCAAGTCCCCCTGTGTTCGTCGCCTTCGTCATTAGCTGATACCAGCCGTAGTCATCGAACGTCTTGCTTACACTTGTCCCTCCGCTGTTGAAGGCAAGCGTATACGCCGCCTCATCTTGCTCAGGATCGAGCATTCTTGTGACATAGTCGATCGTCTCGCCAGCCGATTCGGCGAAGCCGTATTCGATTCGTTCGATCGGGTCGTCATCCGCGGTTGTCTTCATCGCCCGGATGGTGAACGCTGGCGATTGGCCCCGCACGATGAGGAAGTCGGAATGAACGACAACGTCAGGAGCGGGCGGTGCTTCCACCTCCACCTCGGGAGGATTCTTCGGCTTGAACGCGATCACTTGCCCGGCAATCCCATTCGATCGATTGACACCATTGGCTCGGAAGCCGACGGACGCATCCGCTAGCCGGTATGTGCCAGGCGCACCCGAATAAATGAGGCTAATCCCCTTGTCCAAGCGAAGCTCGCCGCTGTTATAGACAAAGTTGCTGAACGGAATGTTCAGCTGCCCTCCAGACAGCGTAATGCCGCCTTGGGCGCCGTTCAATCTGTATCCTGACGGCAACGGCTGACTGATGACGATATTGCGGTAATCTCCCCACGGCTTCTTCCCCGCTTCGGTCCGATTGACGAGATCGATGAATGCATGCTCCGTCCCCGTATAGGAAGTGCCGCCATAAGAACGATTCGACCTGTACATGGACATATAATGCCGTCCGCCGCTCAAGCTGACGATATTCTCGATCGCATTGTAGCCCTCTACATAATTCAGTTCGTTGTTGCCCGGATCATCGAGCCAGATCATATGAAGCGGAATATCCATCGCCAAGTACAAGTTGTCGAAGTCATAGGTCGCCTCTACGGCGCGATTGATCTCCCCGGCAAGCTTCGAATCCGTGGAATAGCGCGACTCGTACTTCTCATTGTGGATGCGTGTGTACGTGTCGAAGCCGCCGTCGGTCACGAGAATGACAGCAGGCTTATAATTCGGGTCGCCATGCTCGCGCTCGTACAAGATATAGTCCATCGTCTCATGCAGCACTCTAGTTACGTCTGTATGCTTCCCCTTCACATGCAAGGAGTCTGCCTTCTCTATTAAGTAGTCATAGTCGTTCGTCTGCTCGATCATATGGTCGTATTCAATGTGATCCGCGAACGGGATGAACGTGACCCGAGGAGAGACGCCTACCTGCGGTCCCGTCCTCTCTGTCAACGGCTTACTCTTGGTCCAGCTTCGGACGAACTGATTCTCCCTCAGCGACGCTTTGGCATTCGTCACGTTGTTCACCTTCCGCACGGCCCGATACCGCTCCTCCTCATCGTCGGGATACAGCTCTCGCAGCCGCTGTACGAACGCGCGAACCCCGTATCGCGCCGCATCAAGCCGTTGCGGGCGATCGCCGCTAGGAGCAGATGGCGCATCTGTCTCCATACTCTTGGAAATATCCCACAGTATTATATAATCAGACTGGTCGCGGCGCTCGATTTCGATAGTCGGCGACAGCGAGTACTGCAGTGTGAACGGATCGCCGATATATACCGTAGATGCCGGCGCTGTCATCGCTCCTGTCAATCGCGGGTCTGTCATTCTAGTAGTCGGTCCTTCCACACGATTGGCGAATTCGAGCGCAGGCGCGTTAAATAACGTAGGATTGCGAGTGGACCAGTCATCATTGATGGTATATTCCAATGTAGCGTTGGCCAGCGCATGGCGAGCGGGCTTGCCCTTGTAGACGAGCTTGACCGTCACTTCTCTGCTGCTTGACGTTCCGGCGCTGTAGAGGAAATCGGGAATCGAAATTCTAAGCTCGTTGTACTTGATCTCCACCTCGTCATTGAACACGTCCCCCGAATAAGACACGATGGCGAAGCCGTATGGGATCGGCTGCACGATCTTCGGGAATTGGAAGTACGCATCCCCTGACTGTCCGCTCGCCGCATACGGCGTGACCGTATATTTCAGCGTGAATTCTTGTCCTATATAAATGTCCTGTTTACTAACCGAAACCTTCCCCTTCAGACCGAAGCCGCTCGCCGCACGAACGGCTGGATCAGGCAGGAAGGGAAGCAGCAATACGATTATCAGTACAATTCTCACTATAAATCCGGATCGTCTCACTTGGTCGACACCATCCTTTCATAGGCTCCATAGATGTTCTTCAGCTCCGGTGCATAGTAAGCTGCAAGCGTCATATGACAGACTACCTGAGGGTCGTCCGCATGCTGTTGGATCGTATCCGCATCCTGTCCCACGACGCTGATCTCAAGCTTGTCCACTGTCAGAATGCGCTCGGAGGTCTGAATCTCGTCCAACAAGCGGATCACCTGACTATAAGTTCCCTGAATACTCGTCGTCATCGTAACCTTGCGCAGCTGCGACTCTGCACTATCTGCCTCAGCCAGCGCAAACATATAGCCGTTCATCCTGGCACCGCTTATCGTCTCCAGCATACGCATCGTCTCCAGCATGCTCTCTGTATAAGGCGCCTCTGGAAGCATCGCCTTGATCCGCGCCAGTTCGTAGTCCATCCGCAGCGATTCATCCTTGGCTTCTCTACCCGCACTGAGCAGCAGCTCATATTCTTGTTGCTTGCGCGCAAGCTGCTGACTGGCGTTCTGCCGTTCAAGCTCTGTCGGTCTGACAAAATACACATAGACTACTACAATGAGCAACAGGGTGCCGGCGGCGACAAACAACCGTCTCATTCGCGTATGTGCCAATACATTCACGGCGATGCCTCTCCTTCCGCTTGCTTCAGGTCAGAATCTGCCCCCGCAGCCACCCCTATCGCAAGCGTAGTCTGCAACGGCAATATCCGATTGTCCGTCACTGCCGCTTGTCCGGCTGCATCCAAGCCAATCTTCTGCACATGACCGAGCTCATCAACGGTAAAGTTGCCCGACGCCCGCAGCGAGCGGACAAGCGCCGCTACTTGCTCCGCATCCGCGAACAGTGCAGTCAGCTTGATGCTTGCTGGCCCATCCATCGCTACCACTCTGACATTCACGTTGTCCGGCAGCAGCTGCGTTAAGGAATCGAGCAGCTCGACAGGCTTCGGCGCACTCTGCTTGAGCTGTTCCGCCAGCTCGATATGCTGCTGAACGGCTGACTGATTCGAGAGTCGCACGGGTGCTTGCAGCTCCGCGATGCGCAAGGTGACCTTATCCAGCTCTGCATGGATGCGATTAGTCTGAACGATAGCGTCAAGCCACAGCCATGCGAGCAGCAGGACGACACAAGCGACAGCGAGCGCCACTGCTATGCTGCGCAGCCGCTTCTTCAGCACGCCCGCACCGTTCATGTCCTGAATGAAGTTAATCTCGAGCGGCATGAGATCACGCTCTGCGCTGCTCATCGCGAGACCCCCTTCATCGCCAAGCCGATCGGAATCGTATAGTCATACGGTGTATCATCCGCTTCCTGTACTAGCAGCTGCAGCGGCAACGCTTGTATATCCCCCTTGAACGACTTCTCCAAGTACTCCGCCACCGTCTGTACCTTGCGGACATCCCCTGCTAGATAAAGGCGGCTGACAGCGACCTGATTCTCGGACACCGCATATACGTAATGATTCAGCATTCGGACAATTTCCGCTGCCAGCATTTGGGCCGAATGATTCTGATAGTACTTCTCCATCTCCAGCCCGGGCTGTGCAGCATTGCCATGCAGCGCATGCATGAACACCGGGGCGCCTTGCTCGAATATGGACAGATTCACTTCATCCACATCGATATGAAGAATCGCGTACAATGACGTCAGTCCGTGCAAGCCCCATTGGTCCATGCTATAGAGCATACGCTGCAGCGCAAGCGGAGCCAGCTCTACAGATACGGGCTGCAAGCCGGCCAGCTTGACCGCTTGCACATGCTGCTCGACGATCTCGCGGGATGTGACGAATACGAGCAGATCTTGCTCTCTCGCTTTTCGTTGGGTTCGCCTCCCTTCATCTGCTCCTGCCACATAGGACGAGCCGAGCGGCACATAGTCGAACAGGAACTCCTTGAAGGGGAGAAACTGCCAAGAATGAATTTCGACGTCAATTTGCTTGCGCATATCCTCCCGTCCGGCGGCGGGCAGCGTCAAGCGATGCATCATACTCTTGCCTGCCGGTACAGACAAGTACACCTGCTCGCCCTTGATTCCGGCATTCTGCGCAAGCCGTTCGATCTGAACAGCCAACTCACCGCTGTCATAGACGCTCCCCTTGGACACCAGTCCTTCCTCAAGCAGCACCTCACTGCTATGCAGCACTGTCAGTGCATGGTCATGGAGCCGCACCTTGACCAGCTTAATCTTGGTATCCGTCATGTAGAGTCCGCAGGCCTGCTTGCGACGCTGGCGCATGAACATGGATAAGAGCCTCCCTGTTATGGTGTGGATGGCGCTGCATTCGTAATGGCAGCATTGCGAATCGCATCCTCTGCGACGTATCCACCGAATACTTCTGCAGTCGTTGCTCCAGTCGTCCGAATCAAGTTGATATGATAGCTGAATCCAAGATTCGTTCCCTGCGTAATGCGTACGCTAGTCGTTCCGGCATAAGCAATATCCGGATTTTGCGGGTCTTTGATGTCCTTCTCTAAATAGCCGTTGTTCAATAACGTAGTGTAGCTTACCGTCTGCGTAGTGCCTGCTGCTGCATCGGGGGCGAAGCCTTCGGTAATCACCTTGTATCTGGCCGCATCTACGATAATCTGTGCATTGGCGCGGTGAGAGTTCTTCTTCGTATTATTAATAATGCCACCGATAGACGGGACCGCAATGAGCGCGATGATGCCAAGAATGACGACGATCGCCAGCAACTCGATCAGGGTAAGACCCTTCTGATTTCGCAGCGGCTTGAATACCCGCTTCGGTGTACGTATAGCTTTCGGTAAAGTCATGGACTCCATGAGACAACAGCTCCTTCTCTTCTATTGAATAATTTGTTCATACAAGGAGAACATGGGCGTAATAATGGCGGCGACGATAATACCGACTACGACAGTCAGCATCATCATCAGCGCCGGTTCGATCAATGTCTTCACCTGCTCGATTGCCCGCTCCACATCCGACTCGTAGTAATCGGCAACTTTGGCGAGCATGACGTCCATTCGCCCAGTCTCTTCTCCAACCTGAACTACCTGATTGAACAAGTCCGGGAAGAACCCGCTTTCCTTGAACGGCTCTGACATCTGCTTGCCCTGCATCATCTTCTCCCGCGTCCGGCTGAGAACGCGCGCAGCCGCTGCGTTCTGCACGACCTTCTCGGATACCGAGAGAATCTGTATAACCGGAATTCCTCCATAGAACAAGGCAGCCATCGTGCGGGCTAACCGGGCTAATGTCGACTTCTTCATGAGCGGACCGAAGACGGGTACCCGGTACTTCATCGCATCCAACCAGTATTTGCCCGTCTTCGTCATCAGGACCATTCTGGCTGCAAGCAGTGGAAGCATGAGCAGGACGAGCAGCCCGTACCAGTACTGCTCTACGATGCCGCTGATCGAGACGACGAACGTCGTAATGAACGGAAGCTCGGCGCCTTGCTCGGCGAACAACCCTTCGAAGGTTGGCACGATGCTGCGCAACAGGAACACGATGACACAGGCGGCAACGACCAGCACGATCGCCGGGTACATGAGTGCAGAACGGACTTTGGCAATCGATTGGCTGTCCTTCTCGTAGTGGTTCGCCATATGCTCAAGAATGTCGTCCAGATTGCCGCCGACCTCGCCGGATGCGACCATGTTGACGAACATCGACGGGAAGTCCTTCGGTCGCTTCGCCAGCGCGTCGGATAGCTGCAAGCCAGCCCGCAAGTGATCGAGCACTTCGGACAAGGCGCGCTTCATCCTCCTGCTCGGCGATTGATTCGTCAGCAGCTTCAGCGCCTGGTCAATCTGAATACCGGATCGGATCAAGGTCGCGAACTGCCGACAGAAGACGACGAACTCCTTCTTGCCGAGACTGTTGCCGAGAGTGATCTCCATATCTAGCACTGACTTCTGCTTTTCCGCCATCGACTTGACCGTTAGTCCGCTGTTTCGCAGCTCCAGAATAGCCTTCTGCTTGCTCTGCGCCCACATCGTCCCGCGTATGGCCTTGCCCTTCCTGTCAACCGCCTCATATACAAAGCTTGGCATAGCATCCTACTCCAGTTCTATTCATGGCTTGTGCCTATTGCTTATCCATCACTCGTGAAATACGGCCTTCAGCACTTCCTGCATATCCGTCTTCCCTTCCAGCACCTTCTCCAAGCCGTCGGACATCATCGTGCGGAACGACTTGCCGGCAAGCAGCTTCTCGAAATCGCCCATCGTGCGATTAGCCATAATATAGGCGCGGACATCTGCGTCAATGACGAGCACTTCATGAATGCCGATTCGCCCTTGATAGCCCGTATGACCGCATGCGCCGCAGCCCCGCCCCTTCAGCAGGTTCAGATCTTCTGTGTCGCGGGACCTAATCAGCTTGTGGGCGTGCAGCAGCACCTTCTCTTCGTCTGTCGCAGGCAACCATTCCGCGCAGCTTGCGCATACTTTGCGCACTAGTCGCTGCGCCGTCACACATGCCAATGAGGAGGCGATCAAATATCCTTCAATGCCCATATCCAGCAACCGATCGATCGTGCTAAGCGCATTGTTCGTATGAATTGTGCTAAGTACAAGATGTCCGGTCAACGATGCGCGCACAGCGATTTCGGCCGTCTCGGGGTCACGAATCTCCCCGACCATAACGACGTTCGGGTCCTGGCGAAGAATAGAGCGCAGACTCGAAGCGAACGTCATCCCGATCTGCGTATTCACTTGGACTTGTGATATACCGTTGAACCGATACTCAACCGGATCTTCGACCGTAATAATTTTGATATCTTCGTCTTTCATTTCCCGCAAAATGGAATACAGTGTGGATGTCTTGCCGCTTCCGGTCGGACCCGATATTAGAATGATGCCGTTGGGCCGTTTGCTCATTTTTTGGAAAACACGTAAATTGTCTTTATTAAACCCGAGTTCATCCAGCCCTTTGATTCCTGCCGATTGGTCCAGCAGACGGAGCACAATGCTCTCCCCGTTCACCGTAGGCAATATGGACACCCGAATATCGATCTTCTTGCCGGCAATATGGAGCTGTATGTTGCCATCCTGCGGCAATCTGCGCTCGGCAATATTCAGCTTGGCGACAATCTTCACCCTCGTCGTCAACAGTGCCTGCATGTTCTTGGGCAGCTCTCTCTCCAGCCGCAATTGCCCATCGATCCGGTATCTGATCTTGACATCCTTCTCATCCGGCTCGATATGAATATCACTGGCCTTCAGATGAACGGCCGAATGGATCATCTGATTGACCAGCTTGATGATCGGCGCATCACTGTCGGCGGCATCGGCCTCATCCGGTTCCAGCGCTGACTCCGAAGCGGTCTCCTCGATCCATTCGTCGAATTCGCCCTGCATGCCGTAATATTGATTGAGCGCCTGCTCGATCTCCGAGCGCAAGCCGATCATCGGCTGCACTTCCTGACCCGTAATGAACTGAATCTGTTCAATAACGGAGAAGTTAAGCGGCTCGATCATAGCAATCTGCAGCTTGTTCTTGGCGATTCCGATAGGAATTGCGCCATACTTGCGTGCCGCATCTTCGGGAAGCAACTTGACACACTGCGCGTCAACCTCGGTATTGTACAGATGGATGAACGGAAAGCCTAACTGAAATTCCAATACTTCTGCCAGCACTTTCTCGGTGATGAAGTTCATCTCTACCAGAATTTCGCCAAGTCGTTGCCGTGTCTCGCCCTGCTTCTTCAACGCCTCGCCAAGCTGCTCCTGCGAAAGGATGCCGCCCGTTACGAGTAGCTCGCCCAGTTGCATCAGCTGTCTCCTCCACTGTCAACCGCCGTACTAGCCGGCGGCAAGGTTTCGTAGACCAGGCTTGCTTGCGGCGCATAGTAATGCTTGTATAGCAGCTGCCGTTCACCGCCAGCCATCCCGTACACCTTAACGAGCTGACCAGGACGCCCTTGTACGGTTCTTGCCTGCGCCCCTTCAGCATGATCCTCCAATCTGATACGTTCCGGCTCGAATACTTCTGACTGCACAGCTATCTCCGCTGGCGTCCAGCTTGCCGATGTGCTTCCCTGCAGCTTGAAGCGAGCTTGTGTACCGATCGTATCCAGCGCCCCCTTCACTGCGAAGGTGTGCGGATTGAAGATCATGAAATCTTGTTCCCCATAGCGGAAGTCCAGATCGAAGCCCGGCTCGAGCGATGCAGGAAGCTGCTTGTGCGAAGCATGCACCCCGACCTCTAATCCCGCCTGTACCGCTGTATACAGCAGCGCTGAGCCTATGCGCTCCAGCGTCTCATCATCGGGGTTCAGACCGTGCGATGACACTACATCCGTAGCCCAGTGATAGAGCGAGAAGACGCCGTCGGGCTGAATGCTCAGCGAATCAAGCTGTTCGGCCCATCGTTGCATGGACGGACTATCCAAGTTGAACTTCGCCTCCAGTGACAGATCCTTCAGCCTCGGAGATACGGCACTTCCAACTGCCGTATCGGACTGCAAGCGGTCCTTCGGCTGGGAAGCGGACCGCACTGACTCGCGGCTCGCGCTGACCTCGGTCAACATCAATATGGGCAGGAATGCGACTGTGACAACCAGCAGCGTGAACTTACTCCATGATTTCATGTTGTCCTCCTGATCTGTCCACCGCTGCAGCCAAGACCGCTTCGGTGACATAAGAATCAGCGCTTCCCTTCAACGTATAGAAAAATTGAAATTCGCTCGGACCGATCAACAGCCTGTCCTCGTCGTTCAGCATGTATTCCCTGTAGGGGGCAAGCTTGACGCCATTGAGAAAAGTGCCGTTCCGCGAGCCGAGATCCCGCACTACGTTCTTGCCTGACTTCTTCATCACTTCCACATGTGTGCGGGATACACCGTCTGCTTGTTCCTCATAATGCACCGCATCTGCCTGACTGCCGATTCGGAACACATCCTTGTGAATAGCGATGCGCTCCATATGCCCGGACCGCTGGACGATAAGATAGGACAACGCCTGCTCTTCTTCCTGATGGCTGCTGTTGTCGAATCCCAAGTGTGCTGTCACCGGGCTTGTGCTCTCACCAAGCATGCGCGTATACAACGGCAATGCTTCGTAGTAATGCTCCGTCGGCACCTCAGGACCTACGATCTGCACAGGCTCGCGCTCCGTTGCGTGTCTTCGCTCCGGCTCGGTCGGCTGCATCTCCTTGCTCTGCTGCTTGTCCGACAGCTGCTCGGTCGGTGGAGCCGTGCCTCCTGTCGCGCCTGGCGATGACTTCGGCTTCAACAGCAGATGGCGAATGAGCAGAACAACCGCGAGCAAGACAAGCAGCAGGAATGGACTGAGCCATCCATCGGCGCCCTTCTCCAGCACATCCTTCAGCGTCAGCGCAAGACCTACTGCTAGCGCAGCGAACGCTATGTTGCGAAGCTGAAGCTCCTTCTTCGCATCCATCTGCTTCAACAGCTTGTTCCGCTTCCCCGCCTCATGCTGCTGGACTGGATCGGCGGCTTGCTTGCTCTCCTGCTTGACCTTCTTCCCCTTGTCCGTCTGCTTGCCTGCACCCGGCTTGATCGCCAGCGCCCGGAGGAAGGGATCGGCAGGTCCGGCCTCATCATCCTTCTCCGGTCCAGACGTCTCTTCGCGCACGGCTTGCTTCGCTGGCTTCAGCTCAGTCTGACGCTCCGTCTGCACTTCGACCGGGCGAGCCTTCGCTTCCTGCACCAGATGCATACGCGCAGGCGCGTCTTGCTCCTCTGATCGCTGGCCAGTCTGCAGCTCCAGTCTGTGCAGCAATTCTCGAAATCCCGCCAGTGTGAAGGTCTCCGTATAGAAATATTGCAGAATCGACTGTAAGCCCGCAGCATCCATGCCATCTACGAAAGCAATCAAGGTGAGCGCAAGCTGCTTCAGACGTTCTGGAACAGAGCCCGTCAGTCCCACATTCTCTGTCGGCAAGTAGACAAATCGGACATCGGTAATGTCCGCGCCGACAAAAATAAAGTTCTCGTGCAAAATATGCTTATCCTCATCCAACATATATTGCTTGCAATCCAATAGCATAAGCACAGTCTTCAACAATATCTCGTAATATTCCGACATCAGAAGGCGGCGGTATTGCAGCACCTGCGACAGCATCTTCGTCTCGCTGATGGCGTACCGCAGCTTAATGACGAAGTCGCTCTCGTCAAATGCAATCGGGAGCAACCGCTCGATGTCGTATTGCCGCAGCATTCTCACCTGAAGGGCATGCAGCTCCTCACGCTGAATGCCTTCCTCGCGGAAGAACACCAAGTAACTCCCGTTCTGTTCCACGAATTCATATAACAACTGTGTCAAGCTGTTCACCTCTAAAGCATTCAATAGTAGAAGATTGTAACGATGACGCCAGGCACAACAGCGTACATGAAGGGCATTTGGATCTTGCCTGTTCGGCTCAAACTCCGCACAGCATGGAGATCACGCATCACCGAAGTGAATAAGAAGCTTCTGATCGTCTCCAGCAGCTTCGTCCAGAGCAGCTTGCGCACCGCCAATATCACGATGCCGTACAACGCCGCGAACACGATGGAATGCATAACACTGTATAAGGAAAATTCAATGCCAGTCATTGCACCGAGTGCAGCGAACAGCTTCACATCGCCTGCTTCAACAGCCTTGAACAGATGCAGCACCAGCATCGCCACGAAGCCTGCAGCGAGACCGCCCAACGAGAACAACAAGCTAGGCAAGCCTTGATGCACCCATGCGTTCACCATGCCAGCAGCTACACCAGCGACATTCAGCCAGTTCGGCAACAGGTGGTAGCGGATATCCATGTAGGCTGCGCATGCAAGGAACAGCGCCAGCATAATCAATGTGCTCGATTCCACGGAAAGCTCCTTTGTCGTCCTCGTAATTTTTATTCGTTAACTTCCACGTCTTGATTCATGTCAATATCCTCATCCGCCTGATCCAGCACATCTTGCACCCAATTGACAATCTGCTCGCGGAAGGCAACCGCAATAATAATCAGCACACCCGCAATCAGCAAAATTTCCAACGTACCCAAGCCTTTTTCATTTCGCCAAAATTGAACAGCCCAGTTTCTCAACACTAGCACTCTCTCCTTTTATCTATCAGATTCATCTATTACATTAAGGTCAGCGCCGGATAACCGACGATCACCATAATGACCAGGAAAATAAACATCATCGGGAACAGCATCTTCGAGCTTGCTTGCTCGCCCAGCGTCTTGGTCATGTTCTTGCGCTTCTCCCACAGATCCCGGGATATCTCGCGCAAGGAAGCGACGAATTCCTCTCCCCCGCGGTTGTAATTCAACAGCATCGTAGTCGAGAACACCGTTGCTTCCTGAACACCGCAGCGCTTGCTGAATTCCTCAATCGATTGATGGAAGGAGTAGCCGTTCTCCAGCTCCGCCGCAACCATACCGAGCTGCGTATACAAGGCACCCGACTTGCTCTCGCCTGCTTGCTGCTTCACGCAGTGAATCAACGCTTTCTGTACCGTCTCGCCCGCATTAACGAGCAGGATAAGCTTATTCAGAAATTCAGGCAGGTCCATCGTAATTTCCCGCTTCATCTGCTTCACCTTCTTCTCCAGATCTTGCAACTGGATGAGCGGGATGAACAACGACAGGACGAATCCGCCGAACGTGAACATCAGGTTGTCTTCCATCATGATGCCGAGCGCACCCCCGAACAACGCAACCAACACAGAGATGGACAGCGCGTCTGCCAGGAACATCTTGCTTGCGATGAGCGCCCTCCGCTGCCCGTGCAGCAGCAAGATACAGTGATAGATCTTGCCGCTTGTCTTAGGGATGCGCTTCTCCAGCTTCAGCACATAGAGCAACGCCAGACTGTAAGGAGCGAGCGCAGCAAGCCGCGTATAAGCCTTGTTCACCTCAACTGCTTGCTTGTAGCTGTCCAGCATGCCACCCTTCACAATCGCTGTGACAAGGAAAGCCGCGTATAAGAACAAGAATAATCCGCTGACCATAACATCACACCTTAATATCCATAATTCGCTTCGATACATAGAAGCAGCCAGCAAGCACTACCAGTGAACCCGTCATGACCAGCCGTCCGCTCAAGCCCTCATACAGCGGCGCCATATAATCGCCAGAGAAGAAGGCAAGTCCGGCTATGAGTGCCAGTGGCGCGAACATCATCGCCGTCGATTCGAACTTCTTGCCGGCGATCAGCACCTCGATCTCCTGCTTCACTTCAATCTTCTCGCCGATCATATTCGAGGTGCGCCGAATGACCTCGACCAAGTCACCGCCCTGCGTCCGGCATATCATGAACACATCGATAAAGTTCGTTACGTCCTCCACGCCTGCCCGGATGCTGAAGTCCAGCAGCGGCATCTCCAGCGATTCGCCATTGTCAATCCGGTGATTGATCTGATTCAGTTCCTTGATGATGTATGTATCCGGATCTGGATACAGCAGCTCCAAGTCCTTGACGATCTCGCTGAACGAATTGGACACCGACCTGCCTGCCGCCAACGATGACGCGAGCGAGTATAGCGCCTGCCTGAATTGGAGCGTCAGCTCCTGCTTCCTCTTATGCAGCAGCTTCTGCTTGCGCAACTTGGGATACAAGAGCGCGAACACCGACATGAGGGCAGCTGCCAGCACGCTCTTGTAGAAGATCATGCTTACTAGGAAAATCGCCGCTGCGGCAATCAGCACACTGCTCGCATACTGCATCCAGCTCAGTTGATATTCGTTGTAATTAATCGGTTGATTCTTCGCCTGCTTCTTCAGCGGGAAGGCCGACCACTCCAGAAATCGCCGCACGCGCTGCGGCAGCCAAGCCCCTGCACTAACCGTCTCCATTACCGCTTCGATCCCCTTTCTGCAACGGCAATATCTCCCTAACTTGCTCAAGCTTGATTCCTGCAAGCTGCAGCTTCGTCACTTCCTGCATCGGATTGCCGGTCGGCTCCAGCGCACCGATAATCTTGCCAGCCTCCGTCTCGCCCTTCTCCCGGAAGCGGAACAAGCTGTTCAGCATAACTTCACCGTGTTCATCCACACCGACAATCTCCGATATCTCCACGACCTTGCGCGATCTGTCCCGCAGACGCATCAGATGAATCATAATGTCGATCGCCGAGGCAATCTGCTTGCGAACGACGGTGACAGGCAGCTCTGCTCCGCTAATGACCATCGATTCCAAGCGACTCAGCATATCCGTCGTCGAGTTCGCATGACCGGTCGATAACGAGCCATCATGCCCCGTATTCATCGCCTGCAGCATATCCAGCGCCTCCGCACCTCTCACCTCGCCGACAATAATCCGATTCGGGCGCATACGGAGCGAGCTGCGAATGAGCTGGCGGATCGATACCTCCCCCTTCCCTTCTGTATTCGCATTGCGCGTCTCCATCCGCACAATATTCGGGACATTAACAATTTGCAGCTCCGCTGAATCCTCGATCGTAATGATCCGTTCATCCGCTGGAATGAAATTGGACAGCGCGTTCAGGAATGTCGTCTTGCCCGAACCCGTTCCACCGCCGATAAACACGTTATACTTGGCAACGATCAGCTTATGCAGCAGCTGCGCCACCTCCTCGGTTAGCGCCCCCAGCCGCACAAGCTCCTGCATATCCATCGGCTTCTCCGGGAACTTCCGAATCGTCATAGTCGGACCGTTCAGTGCGATAGGCGGCAGCACGACATTCACCCGTGAGCCGTCCTTCAATCTGGCATCGACGATCGGACTGGACTCATTCACAACTCGGTTGACGAAGCCGACGATCTTCTGAATCACATTTTCCAATCTGCGCTCATTCTCGAATTTCTGCGGCGACTTCATGACGTGACCGCTGCGCTCTATGAAAATTTCGTCATAGCTGTTAATCATAATTTCGGTAATGCTCTTGTCCTCGATCAAGGGCTGCAGAGCGTCCAGGCCTCGGAATGAATTCATGATCCGCTCGATAATCTGCTGCTTCTCGCTGATCGTCAGATTATCCTGAATCGTCTGCTCGAACACGACCTGTTCGATCTGGGCCAGCACATCGTCATCCGAAGGAGCTCCCTCCTGATCGAGCCAGCTCTTGACCATGAGCCGCAGCTCCTCAAACCGTTCATCTGTAACCGTTGAGCTACTCATAGCGCCAGCAGCTTGGAGGCGGCCAGCATCTGCCTCACATAATGATTGAAGTGACGATTAGATGCATAATCGGCGATGTCCGCTACCTGCTTCCACTCTGGAATGTAAGGCAAGGACGCCGTGATAGGCATCTCCTCATCGTGAAACACGCGTTCATCCAGCTGCTTGTTCATAATGAAGAACAGTTGGTTGAAAAACCGTGTGTCGCCAAGATTCGCCTTATGCAAGAACTTGATCTGCACACCCGTCTTGGCCCTACACTGCTCGTTCTGCTGGAGCAGCCAATACACAAAATCACTTTCCTGCAATACACCCAGGTTTCTGTCATGAACGGAGCAATCCATATCGACTACGATATAATCGTACCTTCCGATGTCAGCCAGTACCTGAAGCAGCTTCTTGGCATCCGCCTCCGTCAGCTCCAGCAAGTCCCTGACATTCGACGGCCCCGTCATGTAATCGATATGCAGACCGCTATGATGCTGTCTCAAGCTTTCGAATCTTGCCGGCAGTTGCTTCTCGTTGTTCCGCATGTAGTAGAGCAGGCTCGACACCCCCTCCTCCACCTTGTCGGACGGATGCAGCGGATTGCCGTTCACCGCCTCCATATTCAGATAGAGGACAGCCAGATCCCGTTGGCTGAGCTGATAAGCCGCGGCTAGCGCTACCGCCGTCTTGCCTGAACCGCCGCTGCTGGAATAGAAGGCTGCTATCTTCGTGTGGCGATTGCGCTGGAACTTCTGTGATGCGTTGGGATTCAACTTGGCATAGTACTCTAGCGCCTGCTCAAGCAAGTAATGTAGCGGCTGATACATGAACAAGCCTGGTTCTGAGGTCTCAAGCGCGGTATCCTCAAGTAGAACAATATAGGCGCACTTCTCATCCTCACTCTTGCGCATCGGGGGCATCAAGTCCTGCGTAGCTAGAACAATATGAGCAGGCTCCCCGGACTGCAGCAATTCCTCCACCCGTCCTCTGTTAGAACAGAAGCGAATAATTAGCTTATTCTTATAATTCGAATCGCGAATATACGCATAGAGCGCCTCTTGATACTGCATATCCTCCATAGCTGCGATGACATAGATCTTTTCCATTCGCCATACGCCTCCTCTGTCGGCTACATAATCCGACACCTTTCGATTGCATCCCCATTATAGGAACGCCCCGAAATCATGTAAATCAACACAAGGATGGAGAGGATAGGTGGAGGGAGTAGGACTTTAGTTGTAACATCGGGCTTCAACCCTCTACATTGGTTTATTGTTGTTTTTTTGTAAAGCATGGTACCTGCATCCTATAGCAAACCTACCTGCTTCGCTTTCTCGACAGCCAGCACACGATTGGCTACACCCAGCTTCTTGTACATGTTGTTGACATGTGTCTTCACCGTCGCCAACGATATATTCATCTCTCTAGCAATGAGCTTATTCGACAGTCCCTGGTGGATGAACAACAACACCTCCTGCTCCTTCGCGGTAAGAAGCAGCCGCACACTCTCGTTCGCACCGTCGTCGACATCCAACCACCCGGCAGACGGGCTAGACACCGCCTTCGCGTGCTGCAGCAATCGCTTCACATACAGCAAGGACACCCTGCGAGTCACGATGCGATGGTGACCCTGCCTGGACTGCACATACAGCGACAGCAGCTCAGCGATCGGCTCGTCGAAATCCGCAAACAGACGAATATAGCTCTCGGATTCAGCTAGATAAAGCGCTTCTTCCAGAAGATTCAGGCAATAAGGAATATCCTTCTTCTGATACATCAATAGGCTAGATAGCACCAGACTATGAATCAGGCAAGCAGGCTCTCCATCTGACCTGGCGTATTCACACACCCTATCCGCCAATTCCGCAGCTTCTTCCCACTTGTCCTGAGCAAGCAGCAGACGGATATACACCTGATAGATGACCAGATTCTCCGAAGTGATCTCATCGGTCACCGTCCATGCATGGCGCAACAGCCACTCCTCAGCTTTGTCCAGCTCCTTCAATCTAATCCAGAAAGCCATCATCACCGTCTCAACCTTTCGCTTGAGCGGCTTATTGTCCAGCCTGCTGAGCGCATGCTGCAATTGCAGCATGTCATACTTGACCTGCTTCGCATACTCGCCTCCTCGGGCAAGGCCAATGGCTACCAAGATGACCTTGGCTCGAATCGCTGTGCAGCATTTGCCCGCCGACTCAGCGGTGTCCAGCAGCTGGCGGGCAGCCCGCTCCGCCTCATCCAGCCGGTTCCATTCGTAGAGCAAAGCTATGTACACAAGCCTGAATTCCGTAGAGAATACTCCCGTCTTGCTCGTATAGCCCGCTTCCAGATAGCGCTTCAGCAGCACTTCCACACCCTTCAGGCTGCCAAGCTGGGTGGTCAGATCACGTAGCGAGAGGAAGGATTCACTCGGCATGTGCAGACCTTCGAACAGTTCCTCATTCGGATCGTACTGAATATAGTCATACCAGTGATCGATCGATCTTATGAAATCCTTGGTCTTATAAGCATAAAGCGTCTCTATCAGGTGCAGGCCGGCTTGCCATAGGCTCAGCTGTGCCGCAGACTGCTCGCCGCCACTTTCACCCATTCGGCTGCGCAAGCTGTCAGTCAGCCTCCTGCTTTCCTCCAGCTTGCCGTCTACCATTCTCACCAGAATGCTTAGTACATATAGCTTAGGTTGGGGGTATAAATACTTCAGGGGTATTCGCTCGAACCAATAACGTACATCCACTTGTCCATACTTCGAGGGATCGAACACAATATGGCTCAACAAGCCTGCCAATCGCTCGTACGCGCCCGCTTCCAGATAATGATGCAACGCTTGCAACGGACGCCCGTTCTGCTGCATCCAGACTCCTGCCCGGACATGCAGCTTGCCGATGGCTTCAGGCTCGTGTAATCTGAGCTGGAATTGCAGGAATTGGCGGAACATAACGTGGTATCGGTACCATTCTTGCGAGGAGTCGATCGCGGTAATGAAGATGTTGCGCAGCTCAAGCTTCGGCAAGAGCGCTTCGGCCTCTGGCATCTCACTGATGTACGCACACAATTCGCCATTCATCTCATCCAGAATGGACGTATAATAGAGGAACTTCTGCAAGTCTTCATCCAGACAAGACATGATCTCATCGAAGTAATAAGCGACGAAGTCCTTGCTTCTTCCTGTCAGCCGGTTCATCGCTTCCTCGCGATTCGACAGCAGGCTTATCGACATCGCTGCTAGCCGCAGACCAGCCGCCCAGCCTTCCAGCTTGTCATGAATGAAGGACAGCTGATCGTTGCGCAGATCGAGGTCACTATGCAAGCTGAAGAACAGCTTCGTCTCTTGTCTCGTGAAGCGCAATTCTTCCTTGCCAATCTCAATCACATCATGGGCTGCTTTGAATTTCGACACTTGCAAGGACGGATAGCTGCAAGCTGCGACATACAGATGGACATGGTCAGGCATCAGCTTCATAAAGCGGTTAACCTCCGCAATCACGACAGGATCCGTGATGCAGTGGAAGTCATCCCATATTAGCACCTGCTGTCCTTGCTTCTTGTTCAACTCATTCAGCAGACCGGCGATCACCGCGGGTGTTGATTGCTCGTATGTAAGCAATCTGATCTTCTGCCCCTGCATCGGAGCAGCGCCGGACAGCGATGCCGAGACATGATTCCAGAATCCATAGGAATGATTGTCCCTCTCGTCGAACGTGACCCAAGCAACATTCAGCTCCATTCTCTTGACCCATTCACCCAATGCCGAAGTTTTTCCATAACCCGATGGTGCCGTTATGAACGTCAATTTCGTATGCAGCCCCTGATCCAGCTTCTTGTACAAATGAGGGCGTGACATATACGTGTGTTTCACCGCAGGAACCTTCAGCTTGGTTTGAATAATCAATCATTCTCTCTCCCTTCGTCTATCTGGTCCACATGATTCTTTATAAGCGTTCCAATCTGGGCTGGCAATCAACCCTTATGATGAGTGGATGGGTGGAGATGAACGCTAGTTAGTATACCTTACCGACATTTGCGCGCGACAAGCCCCTGATTAAATTATTGTAAAGTGCCATTCTGACCATTCTTCACATAGGTATTCCCGCCTATGTGCGAACCGGGAATGAGCAGAAAGACGCAAAAAAACATCCCCCGTGGCGTGACCTGCTGTCTTGCAGATCATTACAGGAGATGGTGATGTATGTACATGAGCTAAATACCACAGCAACGAACTCTCAGACCGACGCACTGCGCTTTCGACGCCAAAAAAAGAAGGCTCCTCCATAGAAGCCTTCCCGTACTATCCCAGAATATTATTATGCCAGATCATGCGGCAGCGGAAATCGCATGGATGCCGCATCCATTGGCAACCTATGAGCTGCCATAAATTCAACAAGAATCGGGTTTGGCACAGGTCTAATAATGGCAGCGAATCTCTGTACCAGCGAAGCGATCCCGCAAACAGTGAATAGCTCGATGCATTCCCCGGCATCAAAATTGTCCATCACCGGTTGGACGAAGCGGCGGGGCGTGATCAACGGCAGTTGCGCCGATAGATAGGCCAATCGTAGCGCCGCATGTTCCGCTTCGGTGAACAGATCGGGATTGCCGCCACGACCGGATGCGATGGCAAATGCATGCTTCAAGCGGCGTATCGTTCGCTCCTTGTCACCAGCCACATGATGCGCGATAGAAGCTTCTGTTGCCGCCAAATCAGGATGCTGCTTCTCCACATGCGACACATAGGCGATCAAGTGCTTCAGTTCTGCACTGATTCGGCTGGCATGCTGTTGCCGCATCGTCTCAGCGTACAACGCCGTGTGCAAAGGCTGCAATTGCTCGGGAAACGTTGGCAGCCATGGCGGCACAATGCCGAAATGGCGTTTCATATAAGCCGTTGCGTCACCGATATTCGATGCATAGGTGTCGATCATCTCCTGTGCGGTCGGTCCGCCGCTCGGCAGCGGGTGGGACAAATTGTCCGGATTGTTGTCTGAACTCGCACCATGCCGCCCCGCATCAATATCTAGCCGCTCTTGTGCAGAGACTGCCCATGCACCTTCAATTTCCATCCCGACCAAATCGTTGAATACATTCAGAAATCCGAAGGCCGCGCTTACAAGCGCAACAGACATGACCTGCGCATTCACGCCGACAGGTGCATGCTCAGAATCCTCGGCGAGACGCCGCAGCCGCTGGAGATAATGGTCCGGCACTTGATTCAGTGATGACATACTTGCCAGATCTGCCAGGGACAACAAATATTCATCAAATGGATTATCGGCGTTGCGCTGCCCGATCCGCGCCATCCGCAATTGCTCAACCGCTCTCATCGATGAATCGCCCATCGTCGAGACAGCATGAACCTGGCAATAGTTACAGCCGTGGGCGTTGGAAGTCGCATATCCGACCGCGCACAGTATATCGCTTCCGAGCACTTCCTTCGCCGTTCCAATGGTCGCCATGTTGTGGCAGTATACAAACCGCTTGTAGGCTTCCGGCCAATGGTGAAGGTAGACGAACGTATGGGGCCAAAAACCGAAAAAGTCTTTGTAAAAATGAAGAATCGGCCATTGCTCGGGATCTGCGCTGTGCGTGCCGTCACTTGGAGGGATGTGTGCGGTGAACGGGATGTCCTCAGCACCGGCTGCCAGCTCGTCGTCACTCGGAGCATCGATATCCAGTCCTTCGGATGCAACAGCGTGGGCAATGTCGCGGAGTTTTCGCGTCCGCCACAATTGTTCCAGATCTTCTGCTCCGCCAATCGGATACGAACCGACGAACACTTGCGGTACGGAAGATTTGCCGCTGAAGTAAACAGCCGCATCCGCATTGCGCTTTTCGGCGTCTACATCATATCTTCTGAACAACAAAGAACCGGATTCCCGAAGAACAGACGCCGCTCGCTCGCTGTCCGAATCTCCCCGCCGAATGAATGCCGTCATGTCGCTGCGCTTAGTCATCAATCTCATCCTTTCTTCTCCTAATTAGATGATTTCCACTTAGACAATTGCATGATGCAATGGGATGTGTGGAATTTCATCTTGAAACGGAATATATATTCCGTTTTCATTGTAGCTCGATGTAGATAAGGATGTCAACAAAAAGGAATACATATTCCGCTTTGTCTTTTCTTTCATTATGGTTCTGGTATAAAATAGTGTAAGCAGCATAGCAAGGATGGAGGGGTATGGCATGCGTGACAGCGAAGAAAGAACAGGAGGCGTTACTCTGTCGGTTCCTTCCGCCAGGAAGGATGCTAACCAGAACGTCGTCAAAATTTTGAAAGCGGCCAAAGAAGTTTTTAAGGAAAAGGGTTCCGATGCTAGATTGGAGGAAATTGCAGAAAAGGCGGGGGTTGGAGTCGGTACCGTCTATCGCCGATTTGTGAGCAAGGATCGTCTCGTATGGGCCGTAGGGATGGAAATCGTAGCGGAAATCCGGAAACAACAGCTGTTCGATGCCCAGCTTTCGCTTCCCGCCGATCAAAAAATACGATTAATTCTGGAAGAATTCCTCTTATTGCATCACCAATACGGAAAACTTCAAGAAATGCTGCTTCAACTCGCCGAAGAAAGCCAGTTCGGAGAGGAAATCCGGTCAGCTCTGACAGATGTCCTGAACATGGTGATCCAAGAAGGGCAGGAGCAACGGATTTTTCGACCCGGCAGCCCCGCCGTTTTCGAAGCTTATATTTTACATCTCGTACACCCGAAGCTGATAACCAAACTGCGTGCAGAAATGCCGGTATCCGCTATACCGAGGACGATTGCTGATTTGATCTTGAAAGGCTTGTCCTAGCATTCATGATTCTACGTCGCGATGCGCTGGCCGTCGCGGTAAACAGCAACGATGTTGAGTGCCCGGTCCAGCAACACCAGATCCGCCGAAGCTCCCGGGCGAATCGTGCCATAGCTGCCGTCTATGCCCAACTGTCGGGCTGCGTTGGCGCTTGCAAGCCGACTTGCCTGGGGGACGCTTAAGCCCACCTGCTGTACCATAAAGCGAAACGCGTCAATCATTGTCAGCGTGCTGCCAGCCAAGGCGCCGCTGTCTGACAGACGGGCTACCTGGTTCTGGACAGTAACTTGCAGACCGCCCAACGAATATTGCCCGTCTCCGAGTCCCGCGGCTGCCATCGCATCCGTAATCAATACAAGATTGCCATCTGTCTTGGTCATAGTCAGCAACTTCACCACAGCCGGGTGAACATGCACGCCGTCTGCAATGACCTCTGCTACGATACGCGGATCAGTCAACGTGGCACCTGCAACACCCGGCTCGCGATGATGCAAACCGGTCATCGCATTGAATGTGTGCACAGCCTGACTTAGCCCGTGTTCAACAGCCGTGATGATCTGATCGAAACATGCATCCGTATGGCCTGCCGCTACGTTGACACCTAGACGATGCAGATACGCGATCAACTCATCTGCCCCTTCGATTTCCGGGGCGAGCGTCAACTGTCTGATCAAGTTCGTATACGTTTCCGTCCATTCTCGTACCCATGACAAATTCGGCGGCACAATGTGATTCGGATTTTGCGCGCCGGGCCAGTGTGGACTGATGAACGGTCCTTCCAGATGGACGCCAAGCAGACGTGCCCCCGCTGCCGGTGCGGATGCCATATAATCCGCCGTCGTCTGCAAGACCGCGTCGATATCCGACTTCGGGGCAGTCATTGTCGTGGCGAGCATTGAAGTTGTACCATGCTGTCCGTGGAAGCGCGTAATGGTGTCGAACGCCTCAGGCGTTGCCTCCATAAAGTCACTGCCATAACCGCCGTGCACATGCACATCGATAAAACCCGGCACAATCCAGCCATCCGCAAGTGAGAAATCTGCATTGCCATTGTTCTCCGCATGAGAGAGAACAGCCTGACCATCTGTCTCCGTAAGCGAACGATCCGTTCGGCCATCTGGTTCCGCAAGCACCTCGATTATCCGGCCATCTTCAATCCGAATTGTCCCGCCTTCAAGCACGCCGTCATCTGTCACGATATTGCCTTCCAGGCTGATCATCTGAAGTGCCTCCCTGCTTCTTCATCCATCATGACGACTAGGTTCGGATGAGTCTGAAGCAAGCTGGCTGGACATTCGGTCTTGATTTCTCCAGTTAGCGCACGATGCACGATGTCAGCCTTGTCCGATCCTTTGACAACAAGCAGAATCTTCTTGGCTTTCAGAATAGCCCCCACACCCATCGTAATGGCATGCGTTGGCACTCGCCCCGGATCATCGAAGAATCGCGCGTTGGCTTGACGTGTTTCATCCCGTAATGCAACAACATGCGTACTGCTAATCAACGAGTGATCCGGTTCATTAAAGCCGATGTGCCCATTATGACCAAGTCCTAGCAACTGCAAGTCCAACTGACCAACAGCTTCGAGCCTCTCGTCGTAACGTCTACATTCAGCCTCCGGATCGCGGACTGAACCATCTGGAATATGAATATTCATCGGCTGTACATCAATATGGCGAAACAAATGCTCCTGCATATAACAGGCGTAACTTTGCGGGTCTTCGACTGAACACCCGACATATTCATCGAGATTAAACGTCGTAACTTGTTGATAGCTGACCATGCCGTTCTGGTAGCTACGAATCATGGTGCGATAAATACCGACAGGTGTACCGCCGGTCGCCAAACCGATAACTGCATGCGGCTTCGTTCGCACCAGGTCAGTGATGACACCTGCAGCAGCCTCATTCAGCTCAGCTTCAGATGGAAATGTCAGCATATTCATCGTAATTCGGATTACCTCCAATCAATCGCAGATTCACGCTAAAAAAAACGCCCCTCCCCTAGAGCGGCTACATACGCCCGATATCCGTCACAACTTCATAAGCGCCAACCGAGCAGCACCAAGCAACCCTGCTTTCGCAGGTGCGCGAGACCAGCAGATCGGCACGTTCACCTCAGCGCCTGCAAGCTTCTCCTGCAATAAAGGGTTCAATACATGATGCGCCATGCTTACGCCGCCGCCAATCACCATAAGCGGGGGGTCCAGCACGTTCTGCAAATTGCAAAGCGCCAACGACAAATCAGCGGCAAACGACCGAACAACCGGCTTCACCTGCGGGTCGCCCTGTTGATACGCGCGAAAGACCTGCTCCGCATTCTGATACGTTCCCCCCTCTACCTGGTTCGCATTGCGCACCAGCGCGGAAGCCGATACATATTGCTCCAGACAGCCTCGCTTCCCGCAGTTGCAGGGGATGCCGTCCGGGTGCAGGATCATATGCCCAATCTCTCCGCTGCTCCAATGATGCCCGTGCATAACTTCGCCTTGGTAAATAATCCCCGCGCCGATGCCCGTACCGATGCTGATAAAAACCATCGCATCCATCCGTTCATCCGCTTCAGTCTCCCACCATTCACCGAGCGCCGCAGCATTCACGTCATTGTCGACATAGACCGGCAGGCGGTACCGCTCTTCCACCGCTTGTCTGATCGAGAAGCCGTTCCAGCCCGGCAAATTATTGGTGGCGTATACAACCTTCCCCGCTTCGACATCAACCCGCCCGGCCGTGGCAATGCCGATTGCGGCAATGTCACGGGAAACAAGCTGATCGAGCAAGCTGAAGAATTGGTCCCGTACATGCCCGGCTCCCTGCGAAGCTTCCGTTGCCACCTGCCGCTCCAGCACAATGCGTCCGTGCAGGTCTGCAACAGCACCTTTCATGCCGGTTCCGCCGACATCGATACCCACTACCTTCATGATGACCCCTCTTTAATAGATCTTGTTCAAGACTGCTTTGGCCGTCTTCTCTCTGTAATACATCGCATGATCCTTCTGCTTCAGAAAGATGCCCATAAACAGCATGTCAATCACATGCAGCTGCGCGATCTTGGAAGCGAGTGATCCGCCCTGAAGGGGCGACTCCTTGCCCGAAGTCAGCAGCACGACATCCGCCAGCTTCGTAATGGGCGAGCGTGCATAGTGCGTCAAGGCAATCGTGTACGCGCCGTTCTCCCTGGCCATCTTCAACGAATCAATTGTATCCTTCGTGCTGCCAGACACCGTAATCCCGATGGCGACATCCTTGTCGGACAGTGTGGCCGCGGCCATCGATTGAAAATGCGAATCCGCTATCGCGTCAACGGGAAAGCCGATCCGCATAAATTTGCTCTTCGCATCCAGCGCCGTAATGCCGGAAGTGCCAACACCGTAAAAATGCACCTTGTCTGCGTGCCAGACCGCGTTCACAGCCTTTTCCAGCGATGCGGGGTCCAGCAAGCTCATCGTTTCCTGAATCACATTAATGTTGTTGCGTGTGATCTTCTGCATCGTGACCTCTATAGCGTCGTTCTCACTAATTTCCCCGTCTATCTCGCTTACCGGATTCATGCTTTCTTTTGCCACCGACAGTTTGAAATCTTGATACCCCTTGAACCCGAGTTTCCTGCAAAATCGCAGCACTGATGTCTCCCCGACATCTGCCTTTTCCGCAAGTTCAGTAATAGACAGATACATGAGATCTTCCGTCTTCTGCAGCACGAACTCCGCTACCTTCTTCTCTGCCTTCGTGAAAGAATTCAAGTAGGAATGTATCCTGGCCTGCAAATCGCTCGTTTCATTAACTGTGAACATGTATTAATCGTCCTCCTTTCGTATTTGATTCGCAAATCTTCGCGTTAAGATCTGCGGTCTAGTTATCGCAGAACCGACCACGACGGCATATGCGCCGCATGCGAGCGCTTCCGCCGCTTCCTCGGGTGAATAAATCTTCCCTTCAGCAATGACCGGCTGCGCAATCGACGCGGACAGTTCCCGGATCAACTGGAAGTCAGGTCCCTCCAAGTCTCTACTGTAAGCGGTATAACCAGACAAAGTTGTGGAGATTAAATCAAAACCCATCTGCGCTGCGGCAACACCCTCTTCTTTCGTTGAAATATCTGCCATTGCCAGACAGCCGCTTTCAGAGCGAATATACGCGAGTAAGTTTTCCAATTTCTCATCGTTCGGTCGCCTTCTTCCGGTTGCATCGATCGCAATGATATCCACGCCCGCTTCGATCAATTCCTTCACTTCATGCAGTGTAGGCGTAATATAGACATCGCTATCCGGATATTCCCTCTTCACGATGCCAATCATCGGCAAACCGACCTTTTCCTTAATGGCTATAATATCATTCTTCCCGTTGGCCCGGATAGCCGCTGCCCCTCCCTGTTGAGCGGCAACCGCCATGCGGGACATCATATCCGAACCGTGCAGCGGTTCGTCCTCCAACGCCTGACAAGACACGATTAAATGACGATGTATGCTCTCCAGCAGTTTCTTTTTCTCCATTTTAGCACCTCTATATAGAACTGTATATCTGTCTACTCTTTCACCGCACCGGCTGTCAAGCCCCGGATAAAATGTTTTTGCATCAGCAAGAAGAATACAATCATAGGCACGAGCGCCATCACCGACGCCGCCATGATCAAAGCCCAGTCAATCGTCCGAATGGAGCGGAACAAGGCCATGCCCACCGGCAAGGTGCGCATCGTTTCACTGTTCGTGACCAGCAGCGGCCACAGCAGGTTGTTCCACGAAAAGTTGAATGAGAAAATCGCTAGCGTTGCCAGCGCACCCCGATGTATCGGCAACACAATCTTGACGAACGTATAGAACAAGCCTGCACCGTCAATTCTCGCTGCTTCCAGCAAGCTGTCTGGCGTCGACAGCATAAATTGCCGCATTAGAAATATGCCGAAGCCCGTTGTAATCTGTGGAATAATTAGCCCCTGATAGGAATCTAGCCAGTCGAGCTGCGCTGTCAGCTTGAAAAGCGGAATCATGATGACATGAAACGGCACCATCAAGGTGGTCAGAAACAGGATAAACAAAATGTTGCGAAATGGAAACCGCAGTTTGGCAAAAGCAAATCCCGCCATGGAGCACATCAGAACCGTGATCAAAGTAACACATATGCTGACCACTATCGAATTGACATAGTACATCTCGAATGGCACAGCCTCGAAGACACCGATGTAATTATCCATGCTGATATGATCCGGTATCCAATCAGGCGGAAAGGTAAAAATCTCACTTGGCTGTTTCAGCGAAGTCGATATCATCCATGCCAGAGGCGCTAGGTTAATGATTAGACCAAAAGATAATGCCGAATAAATAGCCAGCAGCCGGATCTGTCTGATTTTCTTCAAACCCATCTCCTCAACTCTCCTGCCCTTTATTGTAAAATAGCTTTAACTGGATAAAGGAAATGACCAACAGCATCAAGAAGAACAAATAGGAAAGTGCTGATGAGTACCCCAGCTTCAAAAACTTGAAGTTGCTGTATATCCAATAAACCAGCGTTTGGGTTGAATTCACAGGGCCGCCTTCAGTCATCACGTAGATTTGATCAAACACCTGGAACGCACCAATCAAGCCGTAAATCGTTAGAAAAGCGAATGTATTCTTTAATCCCGGAACTGTTATATGCAAGAATGTCTGGAAGGAACCTGCCCCATCAATCCTTGCAGCTTCATACAACTGGTTCGGAATACTCTGCAACGCAGCAAGAAATATAATCATCGAGAAACCCATACCTTGCCAAATACTCGTTACAATAATCGAATATATGGCTATATTCTTGTCCGTCAACCAGCCTACTGCTCCCACATCGAACAGCTGCTGGATGAAGTAATTCAACAGCCCTTTATCTGTATAGATCAAAGTCCAGATCAAAGCTACCACGACTAGCGGTGTAATAACTGGAATGAAATACGCAACCTTAAAGAAATTTTGCAAGCGCACGATCTTGTCAATCATCAATGCAAGCGACAGTGCGACAGAAATCCCGCCAAGCAAGCTTAAGATGGCAAACAGAATCGTATTAGAAAGCGCATGGTGAAAGACTTCATCATTGAAAATAATTTCCTTATAATTGTCCAGTCCGACAAATGACGGGGATTCAATCCCGTTCCAATCCGTAAAGCTCATCACAAATCCATACAGCATCGGATACAGGTAAAAGATCAGCAGATGCACGAATGGAATCAATACGAACAGATAAGCTTCCCAATGTTTTCTGATCACAGACATACTGCTCTTCACCTTTCTGATATAAAGGGCGGGTAAAGTGTATGTACCCGCCTTTCATCTATGGTCACTTCCTGGCGATTATTGCAGTAAATTATTAATTTTCTCTGCAGCGTTGTCCAGCGCTTCCTGTGGCGTCTCCTCCTGCATCACAGACAGTGAAACCGCATCGCTAATAATCGTGCTGATTTCCTGCCATTCCCGAATTACAGGAGTGGACACGCTGATTTCCACGGCTTCCTTGAAGTTGGTCATGGGTACCTCATTGCCGAAGAACGGATCCTCTGCCTGCAATTCAGGCTCTTCATGCGCATCCAGATTAGCCGGAGCCGCGCCGGAGGTTTTGTACAACTCCACCTGATTTTCCACAGTAGATAGGAATTCGATAAACTTCCACGCTTCTTCCTTGTGTTCGGAATCATGGAACACACTCAAGTACGTACCACCAAGATGAGTGCCCATCTGTTCATCGGCAAGCGGCTTGCCGATCCGCCACTTTCCTTCATGCTCCGGTATGCTGTCCTTGATCAACCCCATCACGTACGGACCGTCCTGGAACATGGCAATCGTGCCGTCCTTGAGACCAGAAATATAACTGCCGCGGTCAGGCGTCCAGTTGACTGCAATCTTATGCTTATTGACCAGATCTGCATAGAATTGCAGGGCTTCAACCGCTTCAGGACTGTTGATGACCGCTTTCGTATTGTCTTCATTCAACACCTTGCCGCCATTCGCATACAAAAACGGTTCAAAGTGATACCAATCCGGCAGCACTACAAACGCAAATTGGTCTGCCGATCCATCACCGTCAGTATCTTTCGTCAGCTTCTTCCCGTACTCGACCAGCTCTCCCCAATTAGTCGGCGGACCCTCTACATTCGCTTCCTCTAGCAAGTCCTGCCTGTAATACAAGGCATAAGCATCGAAATCATAAGGAATGCCGTACAACTCATCGTCTACAGATGCACCTTCCAGCATCCCTTGACTGAACTGCTCTGCAATCGGCTTGCCATTCAGTTCATTGTTCGACAACTCATTCAAACCGGCGTATACGCCCAGTACTTGATACTGCGGCGCCCACAATAGTCCTGTCGTCGCTAAATCCGGGAGCTCTCCGCCGGATGCGCCAGCCGCCAGCTTGTCCCAATAGTTATCCCAAGGCTGCGCCTGGAATTCAATCTTGATGCCCGGATTTTGTTCCTCGAATTGTGGAATCAATGGCTTAATTGGCGTTGTCGCACCGTAGAAATCCCAGACGGTGAGAGTTACCTGTTCACCGCCACCGTTCCCGGCATCACCACTGTTCGCATTGCCAGCGGAGGCATTGCCATTGTTGCCGGTTGCGTCCCCTGAAGAGTTCCCGCTGTTATTGGAGCACCCTGCCGCCAACACAGCAAATGCCAGTACTGCAATCAAAATCGTCATGAATGACTTTTTCATGGTATACAATCCCCCTAAGTATAATGAAATGTTTCCTTGCTTCGCTGATCAAAGGATCATTTGATTTTCAACTAGTGAAAGGCGGAATTATTCTTTATTATATTATTATATTCATGAAGAATTCCTCCTTTTTAAGTCAAAAGACAATTCAAACATCCGGTTCCACGGCAGATCCAGATTGCTGATTTCTACCTGATCATATTCGGGCAAATACTGTCTTACGAATGCCTGCAGCTGTTGTCTGATCAGTTGTAGCACCGGCTCTTTCACTGCCTCCAGTTCAAAGTAACTTCCGCCAAGCGCCTCCAGATGATGGGCGCAGATCTCTTCCCTTACAATCGTTTGATAGCCCCAGTCTTCAATGAAGCGATACAGAAGGAAATGATGATCCACCTTCTTGTTTTGCTGCTTGTAATAAGCCACAATGACCGAATGGGCGATAACTGTGCCCAATGTATTCCCAGATGTATTCCAGCCCGCATAAGCGGAAAGGGCCGGCAGCAAACCATTCGCACTCAGCAATTTCATCAGAACATGATCGCCCCCGTTACAAACAGCGACATCAGCCAATGATACAGTCATGCCTTTGGACACATACTTCTCAATCGCGCTTGCCAACGCCTTGAAATTGATTTCCGAGAAATAAGATTTGTGTCTGTCCGCCAGGTCATCGGAAGTTTCCGCCATCTGCTTCTCCCCAACTGCAGGAGAATGAATCATCAGTACAAAGTCGGAATGAACCGCATCATCGCCGAGATTTGCACCGGCAATCAGCAACTGACTTTTTACACTTTCATGCAGGCTGCGATCCTCGTACTTCGGAATCACCGTCGGACCCAAAGTGGACGAATATTGCACCCACGCTTCCGGCCTGTACTGCTTCAATTCGCAGAAGGCTCTGGCAAACAACGTGCAGCCGACTTCATCCGCACCCGGATAGATGAAAACCTTGTGAAACAATTGCTTCTCATCCACTTTCAGAAACAATGCCTTCTGCTCCATCGAAGTAAAGCCGTATTTGGCGTTATCGTCCTGCGGGAAAACCATGCATTCAATAATGCCTGCTTCAACAAGCTCGAGACTAGTTCGGTTGACAAAAGCATTGACCTGACGCCGTTCCAGAAACGCATTCAGTATTTGCGGCGGGATGACTGTCTTGATTTCGGCCAACTCGTCCACTTCTTCTTCCGTTAATCCGCTGCTTTCCCGCTTGTCCGTCAGCCAACCGTATTGGAATATTCGCTCCCCATATTGCGCGTAAAAATCCGGCTCCTCTTCACTGCTATTATAAGCAGGTGTGCGCATAATCAAATTGAAGGCAAAAATTCGGATTGCCGGATTGATTCGCTTGACTTCTCTGAGCGTCTCCAATCTCTCCGCACATTGCTCCCGCGATAACTGATGCAGACGAGAAGGCAAGATCCCGCCGTACACCAGCATATCGATGGACAAGATCAAGTGCGACGAACGACCGCATTCGGCTGTCAACCACTGCTGCAGCTGTTTCGTATCGGCCGGTGACTTCTTCCTGCCCAGCATCGTATCCGGAGGAACCCGCAGGTTCACATCTGTCAGTTGTGCAAGCTGCTGCGGATATCGATAGTTACACGGTCTCTCGTCCAACGGTACGTACAGCATGTTTTCCATCCTACTCCACTCCCTGCCGTTCTAATCAAACTTGTATCACGCGACTGACTTCTTTAATCGGTACCAATTGAAACTTTCACTTCATAGATCAATGACCGGCCTTCAATGTGAATACTTTGAGTTTTCTTCACATGATGCGCCACAATCATCAGTATTCATACCTCTGACTATGGTGATGAATTGATTCATGATATTTGCCTGACGTGTGTCACATTCCGATGAATTCGCTTTCAATACACCTGTTTTCTCTGTATCAGCTCCTCCATTATGTTCTGAACCCATTAATGGCTTAGTACTTATTTTAACGGTTGGTGTGGAATTAGTAAAGTTTTTTTTCGTTTATTTATAAAATAACGGAGTTATTCTCCTAATTTAATTCGTCTTGTAGCTTAATAGTGTGCATTCGACGATTGTCTTAACTCAATAACCTGATATTTGAGTTCAGCAGCAATAGAATGGCATCAACCAAGTGTGAGGGTCGGTGCCAGATCTTTTAGTTTTTACTGTGTCTACTTGACAGGGGGCAGTTCATGACGCGGGAGGCTTCATCTTCGAGCAATACAGAAGCTTCCCTGCTGCCTGCTATAACCAAATAAAGGTTCTCAAATTTCTAAAGACATGCTATTTTAGAGGTAGTTTGATGTGAGGGAAAACAGGGAGATTCATTTCTGAAGATAGCTATTGGGGTGAGGATGAGAATCCGCTTAGTCTCAACAGGTATACTTACGCTCATAATGATCCGATCAAGTATACAGATCCTACAGGGCATTGGGTTGAAAGTGACAAAGACC
>Ga0207833_100194_pt1 | contig 36200 bp, 33 predicted proteins | sample TtaePargueraPR_6_FD_187753 | JGI IMG/M metagenome (GOLD analysis project Ga0207833, IMG submission 187753) | Aerobic enrichment media microbial communities from Bioluminiscent Bay, La Parguera, Puerto Rico - Tt and E1 (2) (SPAdes) | ecosystem: Environmental > Aquatic > Marine > Unclassified ...
TCGGATACCTCACACCCGTCGAGAAGGAGAACGAGTACTACCGTGAGATCAACCCCCAGCAGCAACCGCAGCTGGGAGAACTCGCCCTCCACTAAACCCGGGGCGATTCACAACTGAGTCGCGACGGCATTACAAGGAGGCAGATAGTGCCGAGGAAGTTGCCGTGACACTGACTTCGATCGAACCATTCTATGCGGGCGCTGAGGCCGAAGAGCGCCAGAGCGCGCGCGACAGTGTCGGCGACACCGTTTTCGTCAAGAATGTTCTCTCACGGTTCGCCAATCGCGACGCTGCAAAGCACGCGGGCGTCAGCAATCAACAGCTATCAGAGATGATCGACCTTCTTTCCCGAGGTATTGAGCTAGGCAGACGGTCAGATGGTCAGTAGCGCCTGGCTGCTGCAGGTGGCCCACGCCGGCCCTTGGAGCCCCCACGTATGACAGTGCTCAGTACCCCTACGACTGCGCCGAATCGAGCAGCGCCGAGTGCAACGCATTCGGCCCCCCACACCTGTCGAATTGCGCCAACCTAATGCGGGCGAGACTCCAGCACGTTCCTACCTGGGCTGTGACGTTCTGCACGATCGCATTGCTGGCGCTCCCAATGTCTGCCGGCCTCTCCATCTCTGGCTACCTCGCATTGCCAAACCCAGTTCAGACGACTTTGGTGTGGACGTCGCCGCTGTACAGCATCGCAATCGTGGCACTGGCCGTATGGATTGCCACCCGCCTGGCCCGGCGATCAGCACCACCCGAAGCACCGCCAGCCACACAGCCAGCGAACATCTGGAGCGACGAGCCGGTCGACATTGCCACGAACGATGAGTTCGAGCGTCTGGGGACAGTCGGCCGAATGGCAGACATTCTCAACACTGTTGGCCTGGGCGCTCCGTCCAGCGTGATCGGGCTGACAGGCGCCTGGGGATCCGGCAAGACCAGCGTTGTTGGCTCGCTTGTTCGACGCTTGCGCGAGCATGACAAGCGGCCCTGGGCAGTCGCCGAATTCAGCCCGTGGGGTTACGACTCGACTGAGGCGATGACCCTCGGGTTCTTCTCCGAGCTCCGCAACGCGTTGCCGCAATCAGCACAGTGGTCGAGAGCACGAGATGACCTGGCTGCGCTGCTTCGCTCGGTAGCCCCCGCCGGAACGCTGACAACCCTGATCGGAGTTGACTCTTCGAAGGCGATCGAGTCTCTTGCGCACAGTCTCAATGCCACCGAACCCACTAGCAGTGCGCGCACTCGAGCAGCAAGAGCACTACAGGCTATCGACCAACCTATCCTCGTCGTAATCGACGACGTCGATCGCTTGCTACCCGAGGAACTGCCCAGGCTCTTTACGCTGATCCGATTCTTGGGTCGACTTCCCAATGTGCACTACCTAATGGCGTTCGATGAGAACGTGCTGACCGAAACGCTCAAGCAGTCACGATTGGTGCGCGACACGACACGCGCGCGCGAGTATCTTGAGAAGATCGTCCAGCTTCGGCTGGAAATGCCTCCAATCAGAGACTCGCAGGCGGAGCAAGCGGTCGACGCGCAGTTCGAGAAACTGATCGCAGTCCATCAACTAACGCTAGATGCAGACCGACTCTCTGATTTCTCGATCATCTATCACGCGCACATCTCAGTCACCGTGCGCACTCCACGCGCAATCCGTAGGTGGTTTACTCACGTTCAGCTTCTGTTCCCTTCGCTCGCCGGAGACGTCGACTTCGTTGACTTTGCTGTTTTCACTTGGCTTCGACTGCGGCACCCAGCTGTTCCCGAACTGCTGCAGTCCCACAAAGCCCATTTATTCCCAGGCAGTACGTGGTCGACATACATCGCAAACAAAGCGGCGGGCGCCGACGAGAAATCCCTTAAGGAGCGGCACGCGTTGTGGCGTACTTGGGCTCAGCATTCCGGGATTGATGCGGCGCAAGTGGACGAGGTACTGGCGGTACTTGCGCGACTCTTCCCGACAATTGATCAGGTCGTACGCGAATCCAACTCGGAGCCAGATCTTCGACCGGTTGGTCGAAGACAGGGAATCGGCCACCCAGACTACTTCGAACGCTATTTTGCCATCCAAGTGCCTTCAGATGAGTTGCTGGAGTCGGACTTTCTCGCTGCGATGGAAGCCATTGCGACGGGGAGGCCCGAGGAGGCAGAGGTCCTGGCTGAATCACTCACCAGGGAGCCGCACTCGACACTTCCCAGAATTGAGGAGTGGTCCATTGCACGGCCGTCAGCGACGGCGCCCATAGTGGAGTGGCTGCTTGGGCAATGGACAGGTGCTTCAAACGAAGGGTTCATGTCCCCCCAGAACGCTATTCGGGGGGCCATATTGCGAATTCTTCGCTCAGTCCCGGAACAAGCACTGCTAGCCGCCCTCGAGAGCGCACTCAAGGAAGGCAGCCTGCTGAATCCCACTGTCCTTGCTGTGAACGACCTCATCCGTGCGAACGCGCTAGCGAGCGATAGTCCACTTGTTGGTAGCACCATCGAGGCTATTCGAGCGCATGTAGACGCTCTGGCCGGGCCGCCCGGAGAGCTAGCTAGACCGTTCTGGCAACTCGTCTGGGCCTGGCAATCGATCGACGGCGGATCCCTTCAAACTTGGTACAGGCGCCGCGCACTTCTGGAGCCTTGGAACCTTGTCCAGGCTCTTGCCGGGCTGGTGTCGAGTGGAACCCAGGTGGGTGTTCCAGATCCAAAGTCGTTCCTGCATGGATTGGACGACTCGACCGTTGAAGCGTTCCTCGGGGTCGAGTGGATCAAGAACGCTGCAACCCGACTGGGGATCGAAGAGGAACTCGGGCTGTACGCGGGCAACCCGTCGTCCTTCAGCAAGCCCACCGATGGCCATGTTGAGGACACGTGGGCCAACCGAGTCGATACAGCCAAGAGATCCCTTGCCCGCATCCTTGCTTCCTAGCGCACCAAGCCGCTTTCGCGACGCGCCATCCGTCTCCAGGCCATCGACCTTATGGAGCCGAGAGACACGCCGGAGAGGACTGAGCCGCTCCTTCGACTTCCAAGAGGAATCCCGCATCAAGTTGGCGGCAGTATTTCGTACGCTTCGACGGCCCATGATGATCGGGAAGCGATATATCGTTGACATATCGTCGAGACCCATCAGGGCCCCGCACAACGGGAGGTCGATCATGAGCGGTTCATTCACGGGCGAAGGGTTCCCCGGAGCATCCGGTAGCTGGGGTCGAGGAGGCCAAGGGCCGAATCTCTGGGAGGCCATGGAGCAGCTTCGTGGCATGTTCGAGCAGAAGGTCGGCCCGCGCATGGGCAGGGGCGACGTGCGCACGGCGGTGCTCGCGCTGCTCGCCGAGCAGCCGATGCACGGGTACCAGATCATCAGCGAGATCGCCGAGCGCAGCGGTGGGACGTGGAAGCCGAGCGCCGGATCCGTGTACCCCACGCTGCAACTGCTCGCCGACGAGGGGCTTATCAGCGCCGAGGAGTCGGGCGGGCGCAAGACGTACTCGCTCACCGAGGCGGGGAAGGTCGAGGCGGAGGCATCCGCTGACCGCACCCCGCCGTGGAAGACGTCGAGCGGGCGCGACTTCGGCGCCGGCGGCAAGCTGCCGAAGGCCGGCATCGAGCTGGCGCAGGCGGCGGCGCAGGTCGGGCGCACCGGCACGCCCGAGCAGATCGACCAGGCGATCGAGGTGCTCGAGGAGGCGCGGCGGAAGCTGTACGGGATTCTTGCGGAGGGGTGACGGGTCACCCCCGGACGCACCCGCACCCGCACCCGCACCTGCGCACGGCTCAGCGGCCGACGGCGCCCGACTGGAAGAGCGGCTTGAGCGCCGGGTAGACCTGCCGGTACTGGCCACAGAGCTCTGCGTACAGACCGGCGAACTCGGGTCGCGGTGCGACCACGCGCTCGACGGTCGACATCGCCCGGGCCACGGTCGCCGTATCGCCGTCGACGAACCCGACTCCCCTCGCTGCGAGCATCGCGGCCCCCAGCGCGGCGGTCTCGGTCGTCGCCGTCACCACGAGCGGCCGACGGAGCACGTCGGCGATGATCTGCAGCCAGGCACCGGATGCGGCCCCGCCACCCATCACCACGAGCCGAGCGACCGGGCCCGCCCCGGTCTCGAGACCCTCGACCAGCAGCTCGATCTCGAATGCGAGCCCCTCGAGCACGGCACGGAAGAAGGCCGCCTCGTCGTGGGACTCGTCGATCCCGAGAAAGGCACCACGCGCACGGCCGTCCCAGTACGGCGTGCCCGCACCCGACAGGTACGGCAGGAACTTGAGCCCGTTCGAGCCCGGCGGCACCCGCTCGACCGCCGCCTCGAGCGCTGCGGGGTCACGCGTCGTCGCGCCCGGGAACGCGGAGCGGAACCATGACACCGACAGCGCTCCGGTCGCGACGAATGCCTCGAGCACGTCACCCTCGCCGAGGGCGCTCGCGACGATCCGGTAGCGCTTGGAGTGCCGCGCTCCCTCCGGCGCAGGGGCTCCCACGACGATCGAGGTGCCGAGGCTGAGATACGCCTGCCCCTGCGCTGCGACGCCCGCACCCAGCCCCCCGCTCTGCCCGTCACCGGCACCCGCGAAGACGGGCAAGCCGGCGGGCAGGCCGGTGCGGGCAGCCGCCTCGTCGGTCAGGCCGCCGAGGCGGGTGCCCGGTGACACGACCTCCGCGAGCATCGAGCGTTCGACACCCACGAGCGCGGCGAGCTCGTCCGACCAGTCCCGCGTCCCCATGTCGATCAGCGCGGTCGGGTCGGCCGAGGCGATGCTGGTCGCGAACCTTCCGGTGAGGTGTCGCGCGAGGTAGCCATGAACGTCGGCGAGGTAGCGCGCCTTCGCGAGCGACTCCGGCTCGTGCTCGGCGAGCCAGCCGATCTTGTAGATGCTGGGGGTCGTCGACGGCGGCTTGCCCGAAAGGGCGTGCACGCGCTCGGTGCCGAGGCGGCCCACCAGGTCGTCGGCGCGGGCGTCGAGCCAGAGGATCGCGGGGCGCACCTCGGCGAAGTCCTCGTCGAGGAGGACGAACGACTCGCGCTGGTGCGCGATGCCGAGGGCCACGGGCGTGTGGCCGGCTTCCGCCAACTCGGCGGCGACCTGCGAGAGCGCGTCGACCGTGGAGGTCCACCAGTCGCGGGCGTGCTGTTCGTGCCACGTGGGCTCCGGGCTGTGGCGCTCGATCGCCGCACGTCCGATGCGGACGACGTCGCCGTTCGCGTCGAAAGCGACGGCCTTGGTTCCCGTGGTCGACGAGTCGATACCGATCACGACATCCATCTGGACTCCATCTTCGTTGATGCTCAGGGGAAAGGAGGTGGGTTGGCGCAGACATCAGGGCCCCGTCCCACCGATGCTCCCACGCGATCAGCGGGGAGCATCGGTGGGCGCTCGCGAGAGGCAGGCGGAGCCTCGCGTGCGCGCGGACCTTGCAGGTCCGGTCAGGGGACGAGCGCGTACTTCGATCCGCGCCCGGCGGCCATGTCCTCGAGGCTGTCGACCAGCGCTTCGAGGGGCCTGGTTTCGGTGATCAGCGACATCCCATCGACCTGGCCGGTCGACAGCAGCTCCACCGCGGTCGCGACGTAGCGCGGCGCGTGGTGGAAGACGCCCTTCATCGTGAGCTCTTCGTAGTGGACGCGCGACGAGTCGACGCGGACGATCGCGCCCTTCGGAGTTCCGCCGAACCACACCGCGGTGGCACCGGGACGCACCGTGTCGAGCGTCTGCTCCCAGACCTGCGGCAGGCCGACGGCCTCGATGCCGATGTCGGCGCCGCGGCCGGCGGGTGTCTGGGCACGGATCGCGTCGAGCCGCTCGGCGTCGTCGAGGCCGGTGATGTCGACCGTGGTGGAAGCGCCCGCGGCGAGCGCCTGCTCGAGACGCCATGCGCTCTGGTCGACGCTCACCACCGTGGCGCCGCGAAGCGTCGCCAGGCGGACGAACATGAGGCCGATCGGCCCGGCGCCGTGGACGACCACAGTGTCGCCGAGGCTGATGCCCGCCTCGTGGATGCCGTGCACCACCGTCGCGAGCGGTTCGAGCGGCGCAGCGGCCTCGAACGGCAGCGAGTCGGGGATGACGTACGTGTTCCGCTCGACGATCGGAGCGGGGATCACCAGTTCCTCGGCGAACGCGCCGTTCAGGAAGATCAGGTTCTCGCACAGGCTCTCACGACCGATCGTGCACGCCCAGCAGGAGCCGCATGGCGCCGTGTTCGCGGCGACGACCCGCTGGCCGGGCTGGAACTTCGTGACACCGGCGCCGACCTCGGTGACGATGCCGGCGAACTCGTGCCCGAATCGGGCCGGCAGCTCCGGGAAGAGCTTGGGGTGCCCTCGCCGATACGACTTCAGGTCGGTTCCGCACGTCGCGGCGGCTTTCACGCTGACGGCGATCTCGCCCGGCCCGGGCGCGGTGCGCTCGATCTCCTCGATTGCGAGCTCGCCGGGCCCGCGGAAGATCGCGGCCCTCACGATGTGGCTCCGTTTCTGGGCGGGTGTGCGTGGGTTCTCATGGTTCCTCCTCGGTCACGGGTGCGACGATCACCTGGCTCACAGCACTGCGGAGCCATTCCTCGTCTTCGGGATCGATGCCGTCATCGACGATGACGACATCGAACTCATGCAACGCGGCCAGTCGGTGCAGGGCGCGTCGAGCGAATTTCGTGTGGTCCATCAGCAGCACGGACTGCTGTGCCTGGTCGATGAGGGCCTGCTTGACCAGGAGTGCGCCTTCGTTCGGGTGGAAGACGGCGTTGCGTCCGATCGACGTCGACGACATGAAGAAGACGTCGATCTGGATCGAGGCGATCGCCTCGCGCGTGCTCGATCCGAGGAACGACTGGAACTCGGTCGACAGCGTCCCGCCGAGCGCGAAGAGAGAGGCCGCTTGGGCGGCTGCGACGCGCTCGATGACGGCCAGGAAGTTCGACACGATCGTGAGATCGGAGCGCGCGGCAAGGTCATCGACCAGCGCGAGAGCAGTGGTCGAGTCGTCGAGTGCGACGACCTTGGTCTCACCCTGGCCGGCGAGCCAGTCGAGTGCCGCGGCTGCGATGGCGCGCTTCTCCGGAAGCATGTGGTTGCGTCGCAACTGCACGTTGCGCTCGATCTCCTCGATCGGCGTGGCTCGTGCACCCGAGCGCACCTTGGTGATCACGCCCCGCGCATCGAGCTCATCCAGGTCGCGATGGATCGTCATGGGTGTGACGTTGAACCGCTCGGCGAGTTCGTCGATCCGGGCGAACCCAGCGGCAGCGACGACTTCCGCGATCTCCGACCTGCGGGTCTCCGCGGCTTTGCTCCGGCCCATCAGTACTCCTTCGTCGTGGTGGCCACTACTTCGTGGACTCCCACGGTAACGTCACTGCCCGAACGAACATAACACGGTCGATGTTATTTTTCTCTACTTGTGTCGTTATCTTTGATGCCATACGCTACCTACTCATGTGAGCAGCGGCACGGAGCCGCCGATGACGAAGGAGTCTGCATGACCGCCGCATTACAGGTGCAGCACGTGTCGAAGGGATTCGCCGGCGTGCCGGTGCTGCGCGACCTCACCTTCTCCGTCGTTCCCGGCAACGTCGTCGTGCTGGCAGGCGAGAACGGCGCGGGCAAGTCGACGCTCTTCAACCTGATCGTGGGTCGGTTCGCCCCCGAAGAGGGCACCATCACGATCCGGGGCACGCACCTCTCGAATCCCTCTCCCCGTCACGCCCGCGAGTTGGGCGTCGCACTCGTCCCGCAGGAACTCGCTCCCTACGAGGACCTCACCGTCGCGGAGAACATCGCCGTCGGGCAGGAGCCGCAGGTCGGCGGCGTCCTCAAGCGGCGCGAGATGCATCGGCACGCCCGCGAGCTGCTCGCCGAGTTCGACGTGGACATCGACCCGTCACGGCGCATGCGCACGCTCTCGGTCGCGCTGACCCAGATCGTCGAGATCGTCAAGGCGACCTCCTCCGGGGCCAAGGTGCTGCTCCTGGACGAGCCCACGTCCTCGATTCCCGAGGCCGAAGTCGAACGCCTCTACGCCGTGATCCGCCGGCTCCGCGACCGCGGTGTCGCCATGATCTACACGACCCACCGCATGCAGGAGATCGAGGCGATCGCCGACCGTGTCGTCGTCCTCCGCGACGGCGTACTCGTGCTCGACGAGCAGGCGAAGGGCCTGGCCCCGTCCCGCATCGTCAGCGCGATGATCGGCCGCGAGCTCGGCACGCTCTTCCCCGAGCGGGTCGAGCCCTCCGACGAGGTCGTGCTCGACGTGCAGGGCCTGCACCGGAAGTCGGGTGCTCCGGAGGTGTCCCTCCAGGTGCGTGCCGGCGAGATCGTCGGGCTGGGTGGGCTCGTCGGCGCGGGCCGCTCGGCCACCCTCGCCGCGATCTTCGGCGCACGGCGTGCGAGCGCCGGAACGATCCGTGTCGGCGACACGACACTCGAGCGGCCTCGCGTGCAGGACTCGATCGCCGCACGACTCGCCTTCGTACCCGAGGATCGCAAGCGCGACGGCCTCGTGCTCGGCCGCTCGATCCTCGACAACATGACGCTCCCCCACCTGTCGGACTACGCGCGGCTCGGAGTGCTGCGCTCCGGTCGCCGCCGTGCCGCCGCGAAGGAGGGCGCGGACGGGATGGCTCTTCGCTACAACACGCTGCAGCAGCTCGCCGCGACGCTCTCCGGCGGCAACCAGCAGAAGATCGTGATCGCGCGATGGCTCGACCGGTCGCCCGCGGTGCTGCTGCTCGACGAGCCGACCCGCGGCGTCGACGTCGGCGCACGCAGCGAGATCTACCGCATCATCACCGACCTGGCCCGCCAGGGCATGGCCGTCCTGCTCTCCAGCAGCGACATGCCCGAACTCATCGGGCTCAGCAACCGCGTACTGGTGATGCGCGAGGAGGCGATCCAGGGCGAGCTCACACGAGCCCAGCTGGACGCGCCCGACGCGCAGGCCCAGATCTTCCATCTAGCCAGTGGCGAAGGCACGGAACTGCTCGCCACCGAAGGAACCAAGGAGACCCGATGAGAATCGCCAACCCCGTGGCCGACCTGCGCGATCGCTACCGCGGCAAGTCCTTCGGCGAGGTCGCCGTGCAACTCGCCGTCCGCAATGCGATGGTGCTGATCCTCTTGGTCGTGATCGCCTACTTCGCGTACCGGAGCGCACGATTCGCGACGCCCGAGAATCTGCTGGTGATCCTGATCGCGGCAGCGCCGTTCGCACTGATCGCGCTCGGGCAGACGCTCGTGATCCTCACCGGCGGCATCGACCTCTCGGTCGGCTCGATCATCGCCGTCAGCTCGATGTCGGCCGCGTGGGTCGCAGTGCGCAACCCCGACCAGCTGTGGCTGGCCCCCGTTGCCGCGATCGCGGTCGGACTGATCTGCGGCGCGATCAACGGCCTGCTGGTCAGCGTGGCGAACGTGCCGCCGTTCGTGGCGACGCTCGCGATGCTCACGGCCGGCTCGGGCCTTGCGTACGCGATCGGCAACGGCGCCCCGATCAACGGCCTCCCCAGCGGATACGGCGCGTTCGCCAACACCGAGGTCTTCGGCATCACGATTCCCGTGCTGCTCATGATCGTGGGATTCATCGTGTTCTGGTTCGTGCTGCAGCACACGACCTATGGCCTGCGCGTGTACGCGGTCGGCGGGAACTCCTCCGCTGCATCGCTCGCCGGTGTGCCCACCCGTCGCATGCTCGCCTCGGTCTACATCATCAGCGGAGCACTCGCGGGTGTCTCCGGCCTGATGATCAGCTCCCGTGTGATCTCCGGCGCTCCGACCCTCGGTCAGGGGTACGAACTCGACGCGATCGCCGCGGTCGTCATCGGCGGCGCGAGCCTCTTCGGCGGACGCGGCACGGTCTGGGGCACCCTGCTCGGGCTGCTCCTCATACAGACCCTCAACAACGGTCTCCAGATCCTCGTCATCCCTGCCTACTGGCAGGCGGTGATCAAGGGCGCGCTGATCGCTGCCGCCGTCGGTATCGACGTGTGGGCGAGCAGACGCGCAAGCCGCTAGGCACAACCCCCACCACCAATGAACACCACAATGCAAGGAGGCACCACGGTGCGCACATCACGAATCGGCATGACCATCGCTGCGGCGGCGGGATCCGCACTGCTGCTCAGCGGATGCGGCGCGGGCGACACATCCGCGCAGGAAGACACCCTCCAGATCGGCGTGACGGTCTACGACATGTCGTCGTTCATCACGCAGGGCCAGGAGGGCATGGAGGCCTACGCCGAGGCGAACGACATCGACCTGCTCTGGAACTCGGCCGGGCTGGACGTCTCGACCCAGGCGAGCCAGATGGACCAGTACATCAACCAGGGCGTCGACGCCATCGTGGTCGTGCCGGTGCAGGCCGACTCGCTCCAGCCGCAGCTGCAGGCCGCGGCCGACGCGGGCATCCCGGTCGTCGCGGTGAACGCGGCGCTCGACGACACGTCGAACCTCGCATCCTCCGTGCTGCCGGACGACATCTCGGCAGGTGAGAGCGAGGCGCAGGCCATGGTCGACGAGCTCGGCGGCGAGGGCCAGGTCGTGGTCCTGCAGGGACCGCTCGGGCAGTCGGCGGAGCTCGACCGCACCACCGGCATCAACAACGTGCTCGCCGAGAACCCCGGCATCGAGGTGCTCGCCATGGACACGGCGAACTGGCGCCGTGACGAGGCCGTGAACCTCATGGCCAACTGGATCTCGGCGTTCGGCGACGACATCGACGGTGTCATCGCGGAGAACGACGACATGGGCCTCGGCGCGCTCCAGGCCCTAACCGAGGCCGGGATGTCGGTGCCGGTCGTCGGTATCGACGGTATCGAGGACGGCCTGAACGCAGTCGCCGACGGCTCGTTCATCGGCACCAACCTGCAGCACGGCCGCGTGGAGCTCGCCGCGGGCCTCGCGGTGGCGGCCATGGCCGCCGAGGGCGAGGACGTCGAGGACCTCTACACCTACGTGATGCCGGTCGTGACGCCCGACAACGTCGACACGGTCCTCGCGAACGTCGTCACCGACTCCGACGCGTTCATCGAGCGGCTCCCCGAGCTGATCGACGCGAACCTCGCGTCGGGCGACCTGTCCAACGAGGAATGACGCATCGGGGAGGGCGCGCGACAGGCGCGCGCCCTCCCCGGGCACGAGAGGAACGAACATGACCACACCCCGCACGGACCCCGCACTCGACGCATGCGTCGAGGCGTCGCGGCGACTCGGCTCCGATCCGTCGCTCGTCCTCCACGGAGGCGGCAATACGTCGGTCAAGAGCACCCGCACCGATGTGGTGGGCACCGAGCTCGACGTGCTCCTCGTCAAGGGAAGCGGATACGACCTCGCGACGATCGTGCCCGAGGGCTTCACCCCCCTCCGCCTGGACCGCATCCTCGACCTCGCGACGCTGCCCGAGCTCGACGACGTGACCCTCGTCAACGAGCTGCGCCAGGCCTCACTGAACGCCGAGGCGCCTGCCGCATCGATCGAGGCGATCCTGCACGGGCTCATCCCTCACCGGTTCGTCATGCACACGCATGCCGACGCCATCGTGACACTCACCAACCAGGTCGAGGGCGAGCGTCTGGTCGCCGAGACCCTCGGCGATGGCGTGCTGGTGCTGGAGTACCGCAAGCCCGGCTTCGAACTCGCGAAGCAGGTCGCTGACGCAGTCGCGGACCTCGACGTGCGGTCGCTGCGCGGCATCGTGCTGCGCAACCACGGTCTGTTCACCTTCGCCGACACCGCCGAGGAGGCGGTCGAGACGCACCTGGCGCTCGTCGCGCAGGCCGAGGCCGCGCTGCCGACGCCCGCGGCCGTTGCACCCAACGACGCACCGGTCGACCCGGTCGCGTACGCCACGCTGCGTCGCGACTGGAGCCGTGTCGCCGGCACCCCGTTTGTGCTCGAGCGCCGCACCGGCACGGACGTCGACGCGCTCATCGCCCGTGACGACCTCGACGACCTCGCGAGCCGGGGTCCGCTGACCCCCGAGCACGTCATCCACACCAAGCGCCTCCCGATCGTGGGCACCGACCTCGATGCATACGCCGAGACCTACCGCGCCTACGTCGATGCGCACGCTGAGACCGTCGACGACGAGCTCGTCCCGATCGACCCGGCACCACGCGTGATGTACGACCGCATGTTCGGCTTCGTCACCGCGGGCGCGAGCCCCAAGGCCGCCACCATCGCCGCGGACATCGCCGAGCACACCGCGCGCGGCATCCTCCGCGCCGAGGCGATGACTGGCTTCCGCACCCTGAGTCCCGAGCAGGCGTTCGCCGTCGAGTACTGGACGCTCGAGCAGCGCAAGCTCGCCGCACGGAAGAGCACCGCACCGTTCGCCGGCGAGATCGCGTTGGTCACCGGCGCCGCATCCGGTATCGGACGCGCCTGCGCGCTCGCATTGCAGGAGGCTGGGGCGGTCATCATCGCCCTCGACCGGGACCCGCGGGTCGCCGACCTCGACGGTCCGTCGTGGTTCGGCATCACCTGCGACGTCACCGACTCGGATGCGGTGCGCGAGGCCGTCGCGAACGGCGCACGCCGGTTCGGCGGCATCGACATGGTCGTCCCGGCTGCGGGCGTGTTCGCGGCGAGCCATCCGATCGACGGCTTCCCCGAGGGCCCGTGGAACCTGAGCCTCGATGTGAACGTCACGGGCCTGCTCGCCCTGCTCGGAGCCGTGCACCCGTTCCTCGCCGTCGCCCCGAACGACGGGCGCGTGGTGCTCATCGGGTCGAAGAATGTGCCGGCCCCCGGTCGTGGCGCCGCCGCGTACTCGGCGTCGAAGGCAGCCGCCACGCAGCTCGCCCGCGTCGCCGCGCTCGAGTGGGCCGACGACCGAATCCGCGTGAACACGGTCAACCCCGACGCCGTGTTCGACACCGCGCTGTGGTCGCCCGAGCTGCTCGAGGAGCGTGCGGCGAAGTACGGCATCACGGTCGAGGAGTACAAGCGCCGCAACCTGCTGCGCGCGGAGATCACCAGCATGGACGTCGGCCGTCTTGTCGCGAGCATGTGCAGCTCGCTCTACGCCGCGACGACCGGCGCCCAGGTGGCGATCGACGGCGGCAGCGACCGCATCATCTAGCACCACCCCCGGCAGGCGGTCCGTCGCCCGACGGGCCGCCTGCCCTCACCAGACCGAGGAGCACTCGATGACGACTGTCTTCAACGACCCGGGCGAGTTCGCGGACGACCAGCTCGCCGGCTTCGCCGCACTCTACAGCGACCGGTTGCAGGTCGTTCCCGGCGGCGTGGTGAGCCATCGCGGCCCCGACCCGATCGTCGCGGTCGTCGTCGGCGGCGGCTCGGGCCACTACCCGGCCTTCGCCGGCCTCGTCGGGCCCGGATTCGCCTCGGGCGCCGTCGTCGGCAACATCTTCACGTCGCCGTCGGCCGCGCAGGTGTACTCCGTCGCGAAGGCCGCGGACCAGGGCCGCGGTGTGGTCCTCACCTTCGGCAACTACGCCGGCGACGTGATGAACTTCGGCATCGCCGCCGAGCGTCTGCGCCGCGAGGGAATCGACACCCGCATCGTGCTCGTCACCGACGACGTGGCATCCGCCACCATCGAGGAGCAGCGTCGAGGCATCGCCGGCGACTTCACCGTGTTCAAGGCGCTCGGTGCCACGGCGGCGACCGGCGCAGACATCGACGAGGTCGAGCGGGTCGGCCGCGCCGCGAACGCCGCCACCCGCACCTTCGGCGTGGCATTCTCGGGCTGCACCATGCCCGGGGCGCACGAACCGCTGTTCACCGTGCCCGATCGGCACATGGGCGTCGGCCTCGGCATCCACGGGGAGCCGGGCATCCGCGACGCACCCCTCGTGCCCGCCGGCGAGCTCGCACGGCTGCTGGTCGAGGGCATCCTCGACGCGCGCCCCGACACCGACGCGTCGCGCGTCGCCGTGATCGTCAACGGGCTCGGCTCCACCAAGTACGAGGAACTGTTCCTGCTCTGGAACGAGGTACGCCCGCTCCTCGACGACCACGGGCTCACGCCGGTCGACGTCGAGGTCGGCGAACTCGTCACGAGCCTCGACATGGGCGGATGCTCCCTCACGCTGATGTGGCTCGACGACGAACTCGAGTCGACCTGGCGCGCCGACGCCTACACACCCGGTTACCGCAAGCAGACCGGCGCGATCGCGCAGCTCCGCCCGGCCGCGGTGACGGATGCAGCTGCCGACGACGAGGCGGCGCCGACGCCGACCGCGGCGGCCTCCGCTCTGGTCTCCCCCGTGGTCGACGGGCTTCGCGAACTGCAGCGCACGTTGCACGCGCACGAGGAGGAGCTCGGGCGCATCGACGCCGTCGCCGGCGACGGCGACCACGGCCGCGGCATGGTGAAGGGCGTCGATGCTGCGGTCGCCGCGGTCGACGCCGTCGCGGCCGGCGGGCCCGCCTGGCGACTCCGCGCCGCCGGGCGCGCGTGGGCGGCGAAGAGCGGCGGCACCTCGGGCGTGCTGTGGGGCGCCGGGCTCGAAGCCGCCGGCGCATCACTCACCGACGCCCGCGAAGCGTATGGTCCGGATGCCGCGGTAGACGCCGTGACCGCCTACGCCGACGCCATCCTCGAACTCGGCCGCGCCGAGCTCGGCGACAAGACGCTGGTGGACGCGCTGCTGCCGTTCCGTCAAACCCTCGCAGAGCTCGTCGCCGACGGCCGACCGCTCGGGGAGGCGTGGCGCTCCGCGGCATCCGTCGCCACCAGCGCCGCCGAGTCGAGCGCGCAGCTGCGGCCGAAGAAGGGCCGCGCCCGCCCCCTCGCCGAGAAGAGCGTCGGCACCCCGGACGCGGGCGCGACCTCGTTCGCCCTCATCGTCGAGGCGATCGGCGGCCTGCTCCCGGGCTCGCCGGGCTCCCCCGGCGCGTCCGACGACACGACCCCGCTCACGCAACAGGAAGGAACCGCGCCATGACCGACACCGCACTCCGCATCGTCGTCGGCGCCGACGATGCCGGCTTCGACTACAAGGAGATCCTCAAGGGCGATCTCGAGAACGATCCGCGCGTGGCATCCGTCGTCGATATCGGCGTCGCCGCCGACGGACACACCGCCTACCCGCATGTCGCGGTCGAGGCGGCGCGCCTCGTCGCAGCCGGCGAGGCCGACCGTGCACTGCTCGTGTGCGGCACCGGGCTCGGCGTCGCGATAGCGGCGAACAAGGTGACCGGCATCCGTGCCGTGACCGCACACGACTCGTTCTCGGTCGAGCGCAGCGTGCTGTCGAACGACGCCCAGGTGCTCTGCTTCGGCCAGCGCGTGGTCGGCATCGAGCTCGCGCGTCGCCTCGCGCGGGAGTGGCTCGGGTACACGTTCGACCCCGAGAGCCCGTCGTGCTCGAAGGTGCGCGCCATCGAATCGTACGAGGAGTAGACCGTGGAACAGTCCTTCAGCGGCAGGATCGCCGTCATCACCGGAGCCGCGAGCGGCATCGGGCACACCGTCGCGCACCACTTCGCGGAGCGCGGGGGGCGCATCGTGGGCGTCGACCTGAACGACCGCGTCGGCGAGATCGTCGCGACCCTGCCCGGCTCGGGGCACGTCGGCCTCGTGAAGAACCTCGCCGACCCCGCAGCCGCGTCCGAGGCGATCGACGAGGCCGTCGCGGCCGTCGGCGTCCCGCACATCCTCGTCAACTCCGCGGGTCTCGCCCTGCTCGACCCCGCCGTCTCGGTAGCGCCCGACCGGTGGCAGTTGACGATGGACGTGAACCTCAGCGGCACCTTCTACATGGCGCAGGCGGCCGGCCGCGTGATGCTCGAGGCCGGATACGGGCGCATCATCAACCTCGCTTCGCAGGCAGCAGTGATCGGGCTCGACCAGCACGCGGCCTACTGTGCGAGCAAAGCGGCCGTGATCGGCCTCACGCACGTGCTCTCGCTGGAGTGGGCGCGCAGCGGCGTCACCGTCAATGCCGTCTCGCCGACCGTCGTCGAGACCCCACTCGGCAAGGCGGCGTGGGCCGGCGAGAAGGGCGAGAAGGCAAAGGCCGACATCCCGGTGGGCCGTTTCGCCCAGCCCGAGGAGGTCGCGGCGCTCATCGCATTCCTCGCCGGCGACGACGCCGCGATGATCACCGGGAGCAACTACCTCATCGACGGAGGATTCACGACGGTCTGACGGGTGTGTGAAGAGGCGGCACGGAGTCGAACGAACGTCCGCGCCCTGGGTGTCAGCTCCGGAGCCAGGCCCAGGCGACATCCTGGTCGTCGAAGGACGCCGCCGCCTCCCCGTAGAACGGGGCGGCCAGGTGGGCGAGGTGCTCCTGCCACTTCGTGTGGCCGACGATGGCCATGCGCGCGACCTTCTCATGGACCTCGTGGCCGAAGCGCTGGTCGGCGCCCCGCGCGCCGACCCGCTCCCACCCGAAGGCGGTGAGGTCGAGCATCAGCTTCACCGTGCCGTGCTCCTCGACCGCGGCCTCGACCGCGAGCGCAAGACGTCGTAGTCAGCCGGAGGTGGCGGCCGGAAGCCGATTCCGTGGCGTCAGGCGAGCGGGAGGATGCGGGCGCGAACCCACGCCGCCACCACGTCGAGGTCGACCGTGCCCGCCGCGATCTCCCGAAGGAACCGGTCGGCCTCGGCCACGTCATCGACCACGAGATCGACGTCGTTGAGTACGAGGAACGCCACCGTCACGAACCACGCCAGTCGCTTGTTCCCGTCGGCCAGCGGATGGTTGCGCATCACCGCGAGCAGGAGCGCCGCGGCCTTCTCCTCCAGCGTCGGATGCACCTCCTCGCCGAACACCGGCATCGGTGCGGCGAGCGCCGACAGCATCAGGTTCCGTCCGCGCGCACCGTCCTTGAAGTGGAACCCCTCCTCGTCGAGCAGCACCTCGACGTCTTCGGGGTCGAGGTACTCGACCTCCCGGCCCGACGTCACCGCGCGAGGCGGTCGAGCAGGTCGGCGTCGCGGGAACGGACACGATCGAATGCCGCGCGCGTGCGCGCGGACTTGTCGGCGCGGGCTGCGAAGTCCTCGAGCGCGATCTGCACGACCTCGGTCTTCGAGCGCCCGAACTTCGTCGCCAGTGCCTCGAGCAGCTCGTCGTGAGCCTCATCGAGTCGCAGGGTCATCGCCACGGCGCACTCCTTCCGTCGGGCACCATGCTACCGCGTGGTATCAGTTTGATACCATGCCGACCAAGAGAAGACCGGACCGCTCCTTCGACACCTCCGCGCCACTACGTTTTCGTAATGCGACGCGTTGATTACGACACCGTAGTCAACGGTGTGAACTAGCTATTCGGGTGCAAGTCCGGCGGCGGGGGCGCGTCAGGCACCCGGAGCGGGCCAGCCGCGAGGATCCGCTCGACCATGCCCCACGCGCGATTGCTGAGCGAGTCGCCGGGGAAGTACTCGCTGTAGAGCGCGTCGGCGACCTCAACGGATTCGATACCGCACACGGCGAGCAACTGGCGAATGTCGTCGGTGTCGCGGCCCGGCCTGCTGGCCTTGAGCTTCATGGCAAGCAATGCGTCGGCCGGCGCCACCTCGATGGCCACCGGGCCGTCGCGGTGGATCGGCTCCCAGCTGATCGAGCGCCCCCACCACGGCGCGAGCTGGGCAGCTTTGAAGTTCAGCCAGTCGGGCTGCCATCCGCGCCGCTCCGCAACTCGTTCGGCTGCCGCGACCACGGCCACTTCATCGCCGGGGCTCACTTGCACGGCGTCGAGGTCGACCGTCGCACGACGGTCGAAGTGCCGCAGAACGAGCGCACCGCCCCCGACGATGCGCAGCCCGACGGGAGCACCGGCGGCATGCAACTCATCGACGAGCTCGCGGAGCCCGTCGATGAGGTCAGCTCGGTTGAGCAGAGTCACACGCTCTCCAGGGTGTCGCGCCAGATGAACACGCCGTGCTCGAGGAATTCGGTCGGCACGTCACCATGCGCCGGCACGGGGTCTGCCGGGTCGACGAGCAGCGGTCGCGCGCGCTCGAGACGCCGAGTTGCAGAGCTCGTCCACGCGGGGGCGGGCACACCCTCTTGGTTGAGCCGGTACTCGACGAGTGCGGCAATGGCAGAGTCCCAGGTCTTCGAGCCGGTCAGCTCCGGCTCGGTGACGGCAAGAATGCCGCGCAGCAGGCCGCCCTCCCCCACGAGGTTGTCATTCATCTGGATGAAGTACCGGAATGCCAGCTGGAGATCGTCACGCGCAAGCGCCTGCCGGATCTCGGCGGTGATCGTCGCGACATCATCGCGAGTGGTCGCAGCCGCGTAGAGCCGATGCCCGGCCCCGGCGAGCAGGCGCTGTGCCGTGCCGTAGCGCGGATCCTCATGCGCGCTCTCCGCGATTGCGACACGGCTCTGCGAGAGCCCAGCGCGCCGTGCAAGCTCTCGCTGGGAGTAGCGGCGCGCACGACGCGCTGAGCGCACCAAGGTTGCGATCTCAGTCATGGTCACCACCTGCTCGCTGGATGATTCGGTATACCTATTTATAGTACCGCTAATTGCTACCGCCGTCGTCAGTTGCCAACAGAGCCGCCTCGACACATCGCCCCGCGACAGGCAGGATGCCCCGTGTGACCAACACGCGCAGGCGGTACCGGAGAATCCTGCGGTTCGCCGCGCGCGTCATCGTGCAGACGTGGTGGTTCGAGCTCGTGTTGCCGCGATTCGGGCTCGCGAAGGCAGCGGCGAACGGCCGGGCCGCCCGCCTGACCGGCGTCGCCCGGCGCTTCCACGCGCTCGCGGTCGACCTCGGCGGCCTCATGATCAAGGTCGGCCAGTACATGTCGTCGCGCCTCGACGTGCTGCCGCCCGAGATCACGAGCGAGCTCGCCGGCCTGCAAGACGAGGTGCCGCCCGTGCCGTTCGACGACCTGCGCGCACTCGCCGAACACGAGCTGCGGATGCCCCTCGAGCGCGCCTACACGTCATTCGACGCGGATCCGCTGGCAGCGGCATCCCTCGGCCAGGCCCACCGCGCGCGCCTCTCCCCCATCGACGCCGCCGACACCGGACTCGACGACGCCGTCGTCAAGGTGCAGCGCCCCGGCATCGAGACGATCGTCGACGTCGACCTCGCGGCGCTCCGCCGCATCGCCGGCTGGCTCAGCCGCGTGCGATTCGTCGCGCGCCGCGTCAACGCGCCCGCGCTCGTCGAGGAGTTCGCCACCACCAGCCTCGAGGAGATCGACTACCTGCACGAGGCGCAGAACGCCGTGCGCTTCGCCGAGGCCTTCGCCGACGATCCGCGCGTCGCCGCCCCCGAGGTCGTCTGGGAGCGCACCACGCGCCGCGTGCTCACCCTCGCCGACGTCACCGCCATCAAGATCAACGACCGCGACGCGCTCATCGCCGCCGGCATCGACCCCAAGTCCGTCGCCCACGAGTTCGCGAACGTCATGTTCGACCAGCTCTTCCGCGACGGGTTCTTCCACGCCGACCCGCACCCCGGCAACATCTTCGTCACCCCGGTCGAGGGGCGAGCGGATGCCTCTGAGCCCGCGCCCGTTGCCGGAGCAGGCGGCTCAGGGGCATCCGCTCAGTCGTCTCACGGACCTGCTACCGGGCCGGCCTGGCAGCTCACCTTCATCGACTTCGGGATGATGGGCGAGGTGCCCGACGGGCTGCGGCGCGGGCTGCAGCAGCTCATGATCGCGATCGCGTCGCGCGACAGCAAGCGCATGGTGCAGAGCATCCAGGACGTGGGCGTGCTGCTGCCGTCGGCCGAGACCGCCGAGCTCGAGCGGGCCATGACCGAGCTGTTCGCGCGCTTCGGCGGCATGGGCTTCGCCGAGCTCCAGAAGGTCGACGAGCGCGAGCTGCGCCGCTTCGCGATCGAGTTCGGCGAGGTCGTGCGCGGGCTGCCGTTCCAGCTGCCCGACAACTTCCTGCTGATCATCCGCGCGATGTCGCTGACGTCGGGCATGTGCAGCTCGCTCGACCCGGAGTTCAACATCTGGGATGCGGTGGAGCCGTACGCGGCTCGGCTGCTGGCGGATGAGCGCGGGAACCTCGTGCAGGCGTTCGGTAAGGAGGCGTGGTCGCAGGTGACGACCGCGGCGCGGCTGCCGGGGCGGTTGGATGCGCTCGTCACGCGCGCCGAGGAGGGGCGGCTCGTCGCGAGCGCGCCGGCGCTCGAGCGCCGCGTCGATCGGCTCGAGCGGCTGGGGCGGCGGGTGGTCTCGGCCGTGCTGTTCGTCGGGCTGTTCGTGGGCGGTGTACTGCTGAGGGCGGATGCGCCGTTGTGGGGCGGCATCCTGATGGGCGTATCGGCGGTGCCGCTGCTGCACGCGGTGCTCGGCGGGGTGCTGGGGCGGCGCGGGCGGGACTGACCTGACGCCTTGGCAGGTGCGATCCGACACCGCCGGTGTGATGATGGCAAAGGGGGCAGCACATGGCGCGAACGAGTGGGGACTCGGACCGGATGGGCGAGCAGCCCGCCGTGCGGGCGGGCGTGCGGCGCTGGTGGCTGATCGCCGGCGGCGTGCTCACCGCGATCGTGGTGGGGTTCTTCGTGGCAGCGCTGTCGCTGAACGCGGCGATCGCGACCACGGGGATCATCGTGTGCGGCGGCCTCTACCTCGCCCTGGTGCTCAGCGCCGTCGCCATCCGGTCTCCCCGCGCACGCGGCGTGGCGATGGCGGTCGCGATGATCCTGCTCGCCGTGAGCTCACTCGGGCTGCTGATCGTGCTCGCTGCCGCCGAGTCCGCGTCGGGGGCGTGATCGCCGGCGCCGCCGGTTCCGGCACCGCCTGGCCGCATGCTCAGTCGTCGCCCCGGTCCCCGATGTTCAGCGCGCCCTTGACCCGCTCGACCCCACTGGTCGCCATCGCCACGACGGAGTCCTTCACGACGTCGACCCCGTGCGGGTCGCCCTTCAGCAGCGACACTGCGGTGTTCTTCGCGTACTCGGCGCTGATGTGTGCCGGCAGCGGCGGCACGTTGCGACTCACGACCGCATCGATGACCGTCACCCCGTCGTGCGCGAACGCCGCGTCGATCGCGGCGGCGACCTCGTCGTCGTCATCGACGCGCACCCCGCGGAACCCGAGCAGCTGCGCGTACCCGGCGTAGTCCATCGACTCGACGTCCTGCGCGGCACGCCACACCGGGTTCGCGTCCTCGGTGCGCATCTCCCACGACACCTGCGCGAGGTCGTCGTTGTGCATCACGAGCACCACCAGTTGCCGGTTCGGCCACAGGTGCTGGTACTTCTTCACCGTGATGAGCTCGTTCATCCCGAGCATCTGGAAGGCGCCGTCGCCGATGGTGCACACGACCGGGCGATCCGGGTAGGCGAACTTCGCCGCCACCGCATACGGCATGGCCGCCATCATCGTCGCGAGCCGACCGGACAGGTCGCCGCGCATGCCCCGGCGCAGGCGGATGTGGTGGCCGTACCAATCGACGGTGGTACCGGCATCCGCCGTGACGATCACATCGTCGGGCAACCGTGCGTTCAGCTCGTGGAAGAACCTGCGCGGGTTCGCGCCGTCGTCGTAGGTCGCCAGCGCCTGCGCCTCCATCTCACGCTCCCAGCCCGCCATCTCGTCGGCCACCTGCTCCTGCCACGACAGGTCGTCGGTCTGCTCGACGAGCGGGTTCAGCGCCCGGAGCGTGGCGCCGGCGTCGCCCCACAGATTCGATTCCGTCGGATAGCGGGTGCCGAGCGCGTCGGGCTTGAGATCGATCTGAATCGCGCGCGCCGAGCCGCTCGCGGGCAGGTACTCGCCGTACGGATAGTTGGTCCCGAACATGACCAGGGTGTCGCACCGACGCATCTGATGGAGGCTGGGAAGCGACCCCAGCAACCCGAGGTGCTGCGTGTGGTGCGGCACGTCCGAGGGCACCACGTCCTTTCCGCGGAGCGCCGTCACGATGCCGGCACCCGACCGTGCGGCCAGCTCCAGCACCTCGTCGGTCGCGCCGGTGGCCCCGGCCCCCACCAGCAGCGTGACCCGCTCGCCCGCGTTGATGATGGCGGCCGCGCGCCGCAGCTCCTCCTCGGGCGGGGTGACGGCGGCGGACGCCGGGATGGTGCTCGAACGGGAGACCCAGTGCTCCTCGGGCGGTTCGACGGCATCCATCGCCTGCACGTCGTGAGGCAGGACGACCACGGCGGGCTGCAGCCGCAGCCGGGCAGTGCGGAACGCGGTGTCGATGACGACGCCGGCCTGCTCGGGCGTCACGATGGTCTGCACGTAGCACGCGACATCCTGGAACACCCGCTCGAGGTGGTTCTCCTGCTGCACCGCGGTTCCCATGGCCGCGAGGCCCTGCTGGCCGACGATGGCGACGACGGGCTGGTTGTCCATGGCCGCGTCGTAGAGGCCGTTGAGCAGGTGGAAGGCGCCGGGCCCGGATGTCGCCACGCAGACGCCGACCTCGCCGGTGAACTTCGCGTGCGCGGTCGCCATGAGCGCGCAGATCTCCTCATGAGTGGGGCGGATGTAGCTGATGCCGTCGCCCGAGCGGTCGGCCTCCGCCAGCGCACCGTCGAAGGCGCCGATGCCGTCGCCGGGGTAGCCGAAGACACGGGTGACCCCCCACGTTCCGAGCCGGTCGATGAGTGCGTCGCTGACGTTGGTGGCCATGTCCGGACCATTCGCCCCTTCGCGCCCGAACGGAACCCCCTGTCGGGTGCTGGGCCATCGACATACAATGCGAGTCCGAGGTCGGTTCCCCCGCCGGCAGCACCCGAACACAGGTGCAGCCTCGCGCCGCACCGATTCGACGGGACGGATCATGACCGAACGGCCTTCAGACCCGCACAACATGCATGGCGACCCCGACGGGGACGTCGAGGCGGACACCGCATCGGGCGGGCCCCCGGAGCCTGCCGAGCCCCCGCAGACCCGGCCGGAAGAGCCCGACGCGCCGCCGGAGCCGACGAGCGGCGACGGCGACGAGGACGCCGAAGGCGAGCCGCGCGACGGGTAGCTCTCGCCGCCCGTCGACTCCACGCCTGTTCGCGTTTGGAGTGGATCGGGCGGCGGCTGGCTGATCAGGGCTAGCGCGGTTGCCCGGGTTGCCGCGGTACGAGCAGAGTCGCAGCAGATCGCACGGCGGTTCGATCCCACGCACGGGGGTGCCAGATGAAGGTCCAGCACGCACAGAAGCAATCACGGCGACGGGGGCCACTCTGGCTCGGCGCCGCAGCGGCACTGGTCTTCGTCGTCTCCACCAGCAGCGTCGGGCCCGGCGTCGCCGGGAGTTCGGCGATGAACATCCCGAAGACGCTGCCGAAGGCCGCACGCGCCGCCGTCGAGAGTGGTGTCGACACCGCATCCGTGCAATTCGGCGCATACGCCGACGACTGGTCGAGTGCTGTCCAGCGGCCCCGGTTCAGTCCGCCCAGCGCGCTGAAGGAAGCGCTGCGCGATGTCGACGACGCCGTCGAGGACGGCGTGACGCTCACCGAGGAGGAGCAGCGCCTCATCGACTCGGCGAAGAAGTGGGTCGACGCGTACCAGCTGATGGACCGGTCGTTGAAGCTCGCCGCGGGGTGGAACCTCTCGATTCGAGGCGACGCACTCGAACTTGCTGCGGCGAGCTTCATCCGCGAGCCGACGCCAGCGTTCCGGAAGCACATCGAGGAGAAGACCGAGGCGCTACTCAAGGGCATGATGTGCAAGGCCGCGCGAGATGCACTGGACGAGCTCGGGCAGGCGCAGGCAGAGGACGCCATCGAGACCTACGAGTACATCGGCGAGTACCAGTCCGACGTGGAGGACTACATCGATCGTGCGATCGAGAACTGGCGTGGAGCTCAGGACGTCATCAACGTCGTCGGCCTGGCGAGTGCGTCGGTCCGCACGCACAACGCCCGCGTAGATGCAATCGTCGACGTGATCGAGTCACCGACCGACACGATCGCAGCCGCCAACGTGATCTACTTCCGCTCCTGCGTGCTGCGGAAGTAGCCCCACCCCTCCGCGCCTGACCCGTGTCGATTCCGCGCCTCTTCGATCGTCACCCCTGTGACAGTTCGATACGACGCGGAAGGATACGAACATGCGCTACTCATTCCTGCTCCACTACCCCGAGATGACCGCCGAGGAGCTCGGCCCCGAGGCGCTCGCCGAGGGCATGCGGGCGTTCGACGAGTACATCACGGCGCTCGACGCAGCCGGCGTGCTCGTCGGCGCCGAGGTGCTGCGACCCGTCTCGGCGACGACCACGATCAGCCTCGCGACCGGTGAGCTCGTCGTGCAGGACGGCCCGTTCGCCGACACGCACGAGAAGCTCGGCGGCGTCGTCGACATCGACGTGGACGACCTCGATGCCGCGATCGCCTGGGCGCAGCAGGCGCCGCCGGCCGCCTACGGGCACGTCGAGATCCGGCCCGTCGCGACCTGGGTCGAAGACGCCCGGTGGACGGCGTACGAGCACCACTGATGCCCGAGGCCGACGGCGCGGTCGAGCAGGTCGTACGCAGGTCGTACGGCCGACTCGTCGCGCTGCTGGCGGCCGGCACCCGCGACATCGCGCTCGCGGAGGATGCGCTCGCCGACGCGCTCGAGCGTGCGCTCACGCGCTGGCCGGTCGATGGCGTGCCCGACAACCCCGACGGCTGGCTGCTCGCCGTCGCACGCAATCGCCTGCGCGACCTGCTCGGCGCAGCGGCACGGAGAACGTCGGTCGAGCTGGAGGAGGGAGCGGATGCCGTGGACGAACGCGACCTCGACGCCTGGGTCACCCGCGCCGACGTGATCCCCGATCGGCGGCTCGAGCTGCTCTTCGCCTGCGCGCATCCGGCGATCGACGCCGGCATCCGCACGCCCCTCATGCTGCAGGCCGTGTTCGGATTCGACGCCGCCCGCATCGGCGCCGCATTCGACGTCGAGCCCAAGGCGATGGCGCAGCGCCTCGTGCGCGCCAAGCGTCGCATCCGTGACACCGGCATCGCCTTCCGCATCCCGACCCGAGCCGAGATGCCCGGCCGCCTCCCCGCCGTGCTCGAGGCGATCTACGGCGCCTACGCCATCGACTGGCGCGACCAGGGCGACGCCTACCGCGACTCGCTCGCCGACGAAGCCCGCTGGCTCGCCGTGCTGCTGGCGACCCTGCTCGAAGGCGAGGGCAGAGCGGATGCCGAGGCCTGGGGACTCGCGGCACTCCTCACGTTCGCGCAGTCCCGCGCCCCCGCGCGCATCGGCGACCCGTGGCCCGGCATCGACGCGCAGGACCCCGCGCTCTGGGACGCCGAACTCATCGCCGAGGGCGAGGCGCTGCTGCACCGCGCCTCCGCGCTCGGCACTCCCCTGGGCCGGTTCCAGCTCGAAGCGGCGATCCAGTCGGTGCACTGCGATCGCCGGCGCACGGGCGCGGTCGACCGCAAGGCGCTCGTCGCCCTCTACCGCGGGCTCGCCGCCCTCGCGCCCACCCGCGGCGCCCTGGACGCGCTCGACGCGGTGCTGCGCGACTCGGACTCGCCGTAGACCCGTCAAAAGGCTGCGCTCTCACCCCCCATTCCGCACCCTTTTGACGGGTCTGGAACCCGAGCGCACGCCACGGTGCTGAGACCCGTCAGAAAGCTGCGCTCCCAGCCGCGAGAGCGCAGCAATTTGACGGGTCTGGAAACGCAGGTCAGGCGAGCGGCGAGGGCGCCGGCGAGAGGACCGAGTCGACGATCGCCTCGATGGCGAACTCCGAGGCGCGGGCGAGGTCGACCGCGTCGGGGTCGAGCAGCCACTGCACCTGCAGGCCGTCCATGACGGCCAAGATCGACGCCGCCGCGAGGTCGATCGTTTCAGTCTCGGCCACGCCGCGCTCGGCGCAGACCTCGCGGAATGCTTCGGCGACCTGGCCGCGCAGCACCGAGTAGCGCTTGAGGAAGTACTCGCGACCCGGGTGGTCGTCGGTCACCGACTCGGCCGAGAGCACGACGAAGGCCTGCACGATGCCGGCGCGGTGCGCGTTGATCATCGCGGTGCGCACGAGGTGGCGGAACAGTTCGATGCCGCCGGGGATGTGCTGCTCCTCGAGGCCCTCGACGTCGGTCGCGTCGCGGTGGTCGAGCACCTCGAGCAGCAGGGCGTCCTTCGAGCCGAAGTGATGCAGGATGCCGGCGTGGGTCATGCCCACCTGGTCGGCGATCTCCTGCAGCGTGCCGCCCGCGAAGCCCTTGTTGCCGAAGATCTCGATGGCGGCGTCGAGGATGTCGCGGCGGCGCGCGAGGGTCGCGGGGCGCGAGCGCGGCTGACGTCGCTGACCGCTCACGGTCTCCGTCATGGTCGCACCTCCTCAACAGGGAACACCTGCGTGGAGAGTCTACGCAGGCCCCGTGCCGCAGAATGATCTCCGCGGCATTGCAAAACTTACTGACTTGATTGTAAGTTAACTCAGCAATCACCACGACGCCGGCGTCGACCCTTCGGGGAGGCCCGGCGCCCTGCCACCACCACGAAGGAGAAGCAATGAGGCTCAGTTCCACCCTCGGCACCATCGGCGCCATCGGTGCCGTCGCCGCGCTGGCGCTCACCGGCTGCGCCGCGGGCGACACCGACAGCAGCGCCCCGGCAGCGAGCGGCGCGGCCCTCACCATCGCCAAGCCCGACGGCACCATCAGCACCGAGTCGCACAACCCGTTCCTCGGCGACTCGTCGGCCTCGAAGTACGGCTACGCCAAGGTCATCTTCGAGCCGCTCGCGCTCGTGAACCCCACCGGCGACCTCGGCACCACCCCCTGGCTCGCCGAGTCGGTCGAGTGGAACGAGGACTACACGGCCCTCACCGTCGTGCCCCGCGCGGGCGTGAAGTGGAGCGACGGCACCGACTTCACCGGCGACGACATCGTCTTCACGTTCGACCAGTTCCTGAACGGCACGCTGACCGACACCTCGGGCCTGAACTACGAGGGGGCGACCGTCGACGGCGACGCGATCACCCTCACGTTCGCCGACTCGAAGTACGTCTCGCAGTCGCGCGTGCTGCACACCCCGATCGTGCCCAAGCACATCTGGGAGAACATCGACGACCCGAACACCGACCCGCTGACCGGCGAGGGCATGGCGGTCGGCACCGGCCCCTACGTGCTCGACAACTGGTCGACCGAGTCGGTCACCCTCATCGCGAACCCCGACTACTGGGGCGGCGAGCTGTCGGTGCCCGCGCTGAACTACGTCTCCTACGGCGACAACGCGGCCCTCACCACCGCGCTCGTCTCGGGCGAGGCCGACTGGGCGCAGGCGTTCATCCCGCAGATCGAGGACAGCTACCTGTCGGCCGACGAGGACAACCACTTCCTCGCCTCCCCCACCGCGGGCGCCGGCACCCTGTTCCTGAACCTGCAGACCGAGCCGTTCGACGACCCGGCGCTGCGCAAGGCGCTCGCCTACACGATCGACCGCCAGGCCTACGTCGACATCGCCCGCGAGGGTGCGAGCACCCCGATCTGGAGCGTCACCGGGCTGAGCGGCCTCCTCGAGTCGGAGATCCTGCCCGAGTACGCCGGCGAGGAGTACTCGGTCGACGTCGACACGGCCCGCGGCATCCTCGAGGACGCCGGCTACACCTGGGAGGACGAGGCCCTGATCGACCCCGACGGCGACGCCGTGTCGTTCTCCATCTCGGTTCCGGCCGGCTGGAGCGACTGGAACACCGAGCAGGCGCTCATCGCCGAGGAGCTCGACGCCGCGCTCGGCATCGAGGTCAACGTCGACCAGCCCGACTGGGGCGGCTGGGACGCCGCTCGCCAGGAGGGCACCTTCCAGGCGATCATCCACTGGCTCGAGGACACGGGCAACGCCTACGGCCTGTACACCTCGACGATGGACCCGAAGTGGATCGTCGACGACCGTGCGCAGTTCAACTTCGGCCGCTTCGACGACCCCGCGGTCACCGAGGCGCTGAACACCTACGCCAACGCCTCCTCCGATGAGGAGCGCGAGGCGGCGCTCGAGGTCATGCAGACCGCGTTCGTCGAGAACGTGCCGGCCATCCCCCTCGGCTCGCACCCGCTGCTCGGCGAGTACAACACCCGCAACTACGTCGGCTGGCCGGAGGAGGGCAACCTCTACGCCTCGGCCGACCCGACGCAGCCGGGCATCGTGCAGATCCTGACGCAGCTCCAGCCCGCGGGCTGATCCCCCTGAGGGCGGGGCGGATGCTTCGAGGCATCCGCCCCGCCTACCTGTCGGGCATCACGAAAGGAACCACCCCGATGAGAGACACCCTGCTCTCCGTGCGCGACTTCTCGGTCGTGTACGACGTCGACCCGCCCGTGGCGGCGGTGCGGAACGTCAGCCTCGACCTGCAGCGCGGCGAGATCCTCGGCCTCGCCGGTGAGAGCGGATGCGGCAAGACGACGCTCGCCTACGGGGTGCAACGCCTGCTCAAGGCACCCGCCGTCATCACGAGCGGGTCGGTCACCTTCCACGACGCCTCCGGCGAGGACATCGACGTCAACGCACTCGACCCCGACGCGATGCGCCGGTTCCGCTGGGACAAGGTCTCGATGGTCTTCCAGGGCGCGATGAACTCGCTCAACCCGGTCGCGACCATCGGGGCGCAGCTCGACGACGTGTTCGAGGTGCACCGCCCGGGCATGACGAGCGCCGAGCGCCGCGCCGCCGTGGTCGAGCTGCTCGAGATCGTCAAGGTCGGCGCGCAGCGCTACCGCTCCTACCCGCACGAGCTCTCGGGCGGCATGCGCCAGCGGGTCATGATCGCCATGGCGCTCGCACTGCGGCCGCAGCTCATGGTCATGGACGAGCCGACCACCGCACTCGACGTGCTCGTGCAGCGCGAGATCCTCAAGCAGATCTCGGCGCTCCGGCACGAGTTCGGCTTCTCGGTCGTGTTCATCACGCACGACCTCCCCCTGCTGCTCGAGATCAGCGACCGCATCGCGATCATGCGCGACGGCCGCATCGTCGAGCTCGCCACCGCCGAACGCATCTGGAACGACCCCCAGGACGCCTACACGAAGACCCTGCTCGAGTCGTTCCCGCGGCTCACCGGGGAGAAGGGGATGGTGCTGCGATGACCACCCTCGAGTTCGACGCCGTCACCAAGGTGTACTCGGTGCGCGGCGCCGGCCACATCACCGCCCTCGACGACGTGAGCTTCACGCTCACCTCGGGCCAGACGATCGGCCTGGTCGGCCAGTCCGGCAGCGGCAAGTCCACGATCGCGAAGATCCTCACCCAGCTCGAGACCCCCACGAGCGGCGAGGTCCGCCTCGACGGCCAGCCGATCCCGCGGCGCGGCAAGGGCCTGCGCGCCTACCGTCAGCAGCTGCGCATGGTCTTCCAGGACCCGTTCGCGTCGCTCAACCCGTACCACTCGATCCGCTACCACATCCAGCGCCCGCTGCGGCTCGACAAGGTGGTGCCGAAGGCGCAGGAGGATTCCGAGGTGCGCCGCCTGCTCGAACGCGTGCGCCTCGACGCCGACAGCGTGATCGACCGCCGCCCGCACGAGCTCTCCGGCGGCCAGCGCCAGCGCGTCGCCATCGCCCGCGCCCTCGCCTCCCGCCCGAAGCTGCTCGTCGCCGACGAGCCGGTCTCGATGCTCGACGTGTCGATCCGCCTGGGCATCTTGAACCTGCTCGCCGACCTGCAGCGCGAGGAGGGCCTCGGCGTGCTCTACATCACGCACGACCTGGCCACCGCCCGCCACTTCAGCGACGAGATCCTCGTGCTGAACCAGGGGCGCGTGGTCGAGCGCGGCCCCGCCGACGACGTGATCCTCCGCCCGCAGGACCCGTACACCCAGGCCCTCCGCGCGGCCTCCCCCGACCCCGACCACTTCTTCGCGACCACGACCGGCCACCACGGAGGTGCAGCATGACCGCGGTCCAGCCCCCGCATCCGACCGAGCAGTCGACGGATACCCCGGAGCGCACGCCCGACGCCGTCGAAGCCGGCACCACCGCCCACCGCGTCACCAAGGGCCGCTCGCGCGTGCCGTGGCGCTTCCTCGGCGGACGCGCCGTGTTCTACGCCTTCACCCTGTGGGCCGCGATCACCATCAACTTCTTCCTGCCCCGCATGATGAAGGGCGACGCGGTCACGCAGTACCTGTCGCGCAACCGCAACGTCACCCCCGAGGCGGCCGACGCCCTGCGCTCGCTGCTCGGCCTCGACACCGACAAGAGCCTCTGGCAGCAGTACGTCGACTACTGGGCACTGCTGCTGCAGGGCGACCTCGGCGTCTCGCTGCTGCACGGCCTGCGCCCGGTGACCGAGGTCATCAGCCAGTCGCTGCCGTGGACCATCGGCCTGGTCGGCTTCGCGACCATCGTGTCGTTCGCGGTCGGCACCATCGGCGGCGCCATCGTCGGCTGGCGACGCGGCAGCCGGCTCGACGCGCTCGTGCCGATCACCACGTTCCTCAGCACCATCCCCTACTTCTGGCTCGGGCTGCTCGCCATCGCCCTGTTCTCGGTGAACCTCGGCTGGTTCCCGATCGGCAAAGCCTACGGCGTCGGCGTGAGTCCGGCGTTCACGCCTGAGTTCATCGGCCAGGTGATCCACCACGGCACGCTGCCGGCGGTGACGATCATCATCGCGTCGCTCGGCGGCTGGATGCTCGGCATGCGCAACATGATGCTCACCGTGCTCGACGAGGACTACGTCATGGTCGCCGAGGCGAAGGGCATGCCGAGCCACCGGGTGCTCTGGCGCTACGCGGCCCGCAACGCGGTGCTCCCCCAGATCCAGAGCTTCGCGCTGTCGATCGGCTTCATCGTCGGCGGCACGATCGTGATGGAGATGGTCTTCAGCTACCCGGGCGTCGGCAAGCTGCTGCTGGATGCCACCAATGCGAAGGACTACGCGCTGATGCAGGGCGTCTTCCTGGTGATCACCATCTCGGTGCTGCTGGCGAACCTCCTCGCCGACCTCGCCTACGCATTCCTCGACCCGCGCACCCGCCAGACGGAGGGCTGATCCATGGACACCATCGTGAACGAGCGAGCGACGAAGCGCCCGGCGGGCGTGCCGGCGACCGCGACGATCCGCACCAGCGAGGCATCCGACCGCCCCGAGCCCCCCAAGCGCGCCGGCTTCGGCGCGAAGCTCGGCTCCGCCTTCGCCATGTTCCGCAACGGCAAGTCGATCGCGGGCCTGTCGATCCTCGGGTTCTTCGTGCTCGTCGCGATCTTCGCCGACGTGCTCGCGCCGTACTCGCCCACCGCGCTCGACAACACCGCGCGCTTCCAGCCGCCGTCGGCCGAGCACTGGCTCGGCACCACGCACATCGGCGAGGACGTGCTCAGCCAGGTCATCTACGGCACGCGCGGCGTGATCGTCGTCGGCTTCCTCGCCGCGATCATCGCGACGCTCATCGCGATCGTCGTCGGCGTCGTCTCCGGGTACGTGCGCGGCTGGCGCAGCGAGAGCCTCTCGGCCCTGACGAACGTGTTCCTCGTGATTCCCGGCCTGCCGCTCATCATCATCGTCGCGTCGATGTTCGAGGACCCGCCGCTGGTGGTCATCGCCGGCGTGCTCGGCCTCATCGGCTGGGCCTGGGGCGCGCGCGTGCTGCGCGCGCAGACGATGTCGCTGCGCAACCGCGACTTCATCCAGGCCGCGCGCGCCAACGGCGAGCCGCTGCGCCGCATCATCACGATCGAGATGCTGCCGAACCTCATGGCGCTCATCGCCGCGAGCTTCGTCGGCACGGTGACCGCCGCGATCCTCGCGCTCACGACGCTGTCGTACATCGGCGTGATCCCGGTCACGACCTACAACTGGGGCACCATCCTCAACTGGGCGAGCGCGCAGGGCGCGTTCCGCCAGAACCAGTGGTGGTGGTACCTGCCCCCGGGCCTGTGCATCGCCGCCATCGGCGTCGCGCTGTCGCTCATCAACTTCGGCATCGACGAGTACGTGAACCCGCGACTGCGGTCGGCGGGCGAGCGGGCGCGCGCGATGAAGAAGAAGGGCATGAGCGTCAACGACACCGTGACCGCGGTGCGGTCGGCGCCCACCACCGAGCCCGCGGCGGCCGACGCGTCCACCACCACGGCGGCCGCCGCGCCCCAGACCACCCAGACCACGACCACCGAGACCACCTCCCCCAAGACCGGAGCCACCACGTGACCACGGCCGACATCGCCACCCCCGTCTACCTCGACCCGAGGCATCCGGTCGCCGACCGCATCGCCGACCTGCTCTCGCGCATGACCGTCGAGGAGAAGGTCGGGCAGATGCTGCAGCTCGACGCCCGCGACGACGTCGAGGAGCAGGTGCTGCGCCAGCACGTCGGGTCGATCCTGCACGCCTCGCCCGAGCGGCTCGCCCTCGCGCACGAGCTCGTGGCGCAGACGCGCCTGCGCATCCCGCTGCTCGTGGGCGAGGACTGCATCCACGGCCACTCGTTCTACGAGGGCGCGACGATCTATCCCACGCAGCTCGGCATGGCCGCGTCCTGGGACGCCGACCTGCTCGAGCGCGTCGCCCGCGCGACCGCGGAGGAGGTGTCTGCGACCGGCGTGCACTGGACGTTCTCGCCCGTGCTCTGCATCGCCCGCGACCTGCGCTGGGGGCGCATCAACGAGACCTTCGGCGAGGACCCGTTCCTCATCGGCGAGCTCGCGTCGGCGATGGTGCGCGGCTACCAGGGCGGCGGGCCCGACGACGACACCGCCATCCTCGCGACCGCGAAGCACTTCGCCGGGTACTCCGAGACGCAGGGCGGGCGGGATGCCTCCGAGGCCGACCTCTCCCCCCGCAAGCTGCGCTCCTGGTTCCTGCCGCCGTTCGAGCGCGTGGCGAAGGAGGGCTGCCGCACCTTCATGCTCGGCTACCAGACCACCGACGGCGTGCCGATCACCGTCAACGACTGGCTGCTGAACGACGTGCTGCGCGGCGAGTGGGGCTACACCGGCACCCTCATCACCGACTGGGACAACGTCGGCCGCATGGTCTGGGAGCAGCAGGTGCAGCCCGACATCGTGCACGCGGCCGCGGCCGCCGTGAAGGCCGGCAACGACATGATCATGACGACGCCCGGGTTCTTCCGCGGCGCGATCGAGGCGATCGAGCGGGGCCTCCTCGCAGAGGCGGACCTCGACCGGGCGGTCTCGCGCATCCTCCTGCTGAAGTTCGAGTTCGGGCTCTTCGAGGACCCGCGGCGACCGGATGCCTCGCGCATCGCCGCCTCGGTCGGCAACGCGTCGCACGCGGGCCTGAACCTCGAGGCCGCGCGCCGGTCGCTCGTGCTGCTGCGCAACGACGGGCTGCTGCCGCTCGTGTCGGGTCGGGCATCGGATGCCTCGGGGCGCGCGATCGACGAGGGCGCGCCGCGCCGGGTCGCCGTCATCGGCCCGCTCGCCGACGACGCGCAGACGCAGCTCGGCGACTGGGCGGGCAACTCCGGCCAGGCCGACTGGCTGCCCGAGGGGCATCCGCGTGCCATGATCACGACCGTCGTCGACGGCCTGCGCGACACCGTGCCCGCCGACTGGTCGGTGGAGTTCGCCGAGGGCGCCCGCATCCTCACCCTCGAGGAGGACCCGGAGGGCGCGACATTCCCCGACGGCCAGCCGCGGCCCCCGGTGGTCGTGCCGTGTGCACCGGATGCCGCGCTCATCGACTCGGCTGCGGCCGCCGCCGCGCGCAGCGACGTCGCCGTCGTCGTCGTGGGCGACCGCGTCGAGCTCGTCGGCGAGAGCCGTTCGACCGCGACGCTCGAGCTCGTCGGCGACCAGGTCGCGCTGCTCGACGCCGTCGCCGCGACGGGCACGCCGTTCGTGGTCGTGCTGCTCGCGTCGAAGCCGCTCGTGCTGCCGCCGTCGGCCGACCGCGCCGCCGCCTTGCTCTGGGCCGCGAGCCCGGGCATGCAGGGCGGGCGGGCGATCGCCGAGGTGCTGCTCGGGCTCGTCGAGCCGAGCGGGCGCCTGCCGATCTCGTTCGCCCGGCACGTCGGGCAGCAGCCGACGTACTACAACCAGATCCGCGGGCAGCACGGCACCCGGTACGCCGACCTCACGCAGCGCCCGGCGCACGTGTTCGGCGAGGGGCTGACGTACACGACGGTCTCGTACGAGGCGCTGCGCGTCGTCGGCGACTCGTTCGGGCCCGACGACGTGGTGCGGGCGACGGTGCGCGTGACGAACACGGGCGCGCGTCCGGCGCGCGAGGTGGTGCAGGCGTACGTGCGCGACCAGGTCACGTCGGTGAGCTGGGCCGACCGCGAGCTGAAGGCGTTCCGCCTCGTCGACCTCGAGCCCGGCGAGTCGCGAGTCGTGTGGATCGAGGTGCCCGTCGCCGACTGCACCCTGGTCGACGCCGCCGGCACGCGCATCGTCGAGCCCGGCACGTTCGAGCTCCTCGTGGGCCCGTCGTCGCGCACCGACGACCTCCTCGCCGCCCCGTTCACGGTCGCGGCCTCGTAGCGGATCGGTCAGGCGACGAAGGAGAGGCCGAAGAGGATCAGCCACCAGAGGCCGAGGCCCGCGATGAGGGCGAGCGCCATCTGCTGGGTCTTCGTCCAGACGAGCCAGGTCGCGGCCGCGGCGATGAGGGCGGGGAGGGTCTCGGTGAGCGAGATCTCGCCGCGCGGGGCGACGAGCGCGGGCGCGGCGATCGCCGCGAGCACGGCCGGCGCGACGTGCGGCAGGTACCGCTCGAGCACCTTCGGGGGCTTCGCCTCCTTGCCGACGAGGAACGCCGCACGCATCGCGTACGTGCCGAGGCCGACGACGACGAGGGTGAGGAACTCGGTCATGCTGCCTGCATCCGTTCGGTCAGTGCCCCCGCGATCATGCCGACGATCGCCGCGGCGATCAGGCCGAGGCCCAGCGGCAGCGGCGCGGCGATGATCGCGACGATGCCGGCCGTCGCCGCGGACACGTAGGCGGGGCGGCCCTTGAGGGTCGGCAGGAGCAGGAGGAGGAAGGTGAGCGGCGCCGCGAGCTCGAGCGGCAGCGATTCGGGCAGCACCGCGCCGAGCAGCACGCCGGCACCGGTGAGGATCATCCAGCCGGCCCAGGTCACGAACGACATCGCCAGGTAGTAGCGCAGGCGAGCGGTCGAGTCTTCAGCCTTGCCCTCGTAGCGCGCGATCGCGAGCGCGTACATCGGGTCGGCGAGGAAGTACGCGCCGCCGGCGCGCGTGCCCCGACCCCAGTCGCGCCAGTACGGTGCGAGCGACGCGCTGTACAGGAGGTGCCGGGAGTTCACGACCAGGGCCGTGATCACCACGATGACCGGCGCCGCGCCCTCCGACAGGAGCTGCACCGACACGAGCTGCGAGGCACCGGCGACGATGAGGGGCGACGACGTCCACGCGACGAACGGGTCGACGTTCAGCGAGGCGAGGGTCGCACCGAGCGCCAGCCCGAACGGGATGTACGCGATCACGACGGTCAGCGCATCGCGCACGCCGTCGCGCACCGGGTGCACGCGCGGGAGGTCGGTCACGGCAGCCTCCCCCGATTGCGCTCTCGGAGCGACATCCTCCCACCGTTGGCGCGGCCCGCGCGAGGGCCAATCCACGCTGCGCGGCTCGCTGACCGTGCTCACCGAGTACTTAACGTGCGTGATTGCGCATCGCGATTCCGCACTTCGCGTACTCGGTACGAGCGGATGCCCCCGCCAGCGGGGACGGATCGCTCAGAGCATTCGCCGCAGGAAGCGGTCGCGGTCGACGAACTGGTGCTTCAGCACGAAGCCGACGTGCAGCGCGATCGCGATGAGCAGCAGCACCTGCGACGCGACGTGTACGCCGACCAGCAGGTCGTCGTCGACGAGGTCGAGCGGTGCCACCCACTCGGCGCGGTCGGCGACCTCGAAGTCCTCGCCCGAGAGCAGCACGAGCGCCAGCCCGCTCGACGGCATGACGATGAGCAGTGCGTAGAGCGCCCGCTCGGTCCAGGACGCGAAGCGGCGGCCCGCGGCGGAGAGCGTCTCGGGCCACGGCGGCAGCGTGACGATGCGTCGCCAGACGTACCGCATGAGGGTGAGCGCCAGGATGCTGCATCCGATCGCCGCATGCACCGGCAGCAGCAGGTCCTCGTCGCCGTCGTACGCCTCCTCGATCCACGGCTCGAGCAGCCCCTCGGCGCCGGCCATCGCGTACCCCACCGCGTACTGCGCGAGCAGCGCAAGCACCGTGAGCCAGTGCAGCACCCGCGCCACGACCCCGTGCCGGGGCGCCCGTGCGGGTCGCACATCGCTGGCCATGCCCCATCCCACCACGCCCCGGGGCCTAGACCCGTCAAGAGACTGCGCTCTCGCGGCGTATTCCGCGCCCTTTTGACGGGTCTCGGGAACGTACGAGCGAGCGAGCGGAGAGGAGGGGGCGGAT
>Ga0207833_100198_pt1 | contig 35684 bp, 32 predicted proteins | sample TtaePargueraPR_6_FD_187753 | JGI IMG/M metagenome (GOLD analysis project Ga0207833, IMG submission 187753) | Aerobic enrichment media microbial communities from Bioluminiscent Bay, La Parguera, Puerto Rico - Tt and E1 (2) (SPAdes) | ecosystem: Environmental > Aquatic > Marine > Unclassified ...
GGACTTCCATCTATACAACAAACGCCATTGAGAGGACGGTGAAAGAAATCCGGAAACGCTTATACCCGATGAACAGCGTGCCTAACGTCGATGCTGCTGAGAAAATCGCTTATCTGGTTGTGACCGATTACAATGACCGATGGAGAAAACGGATCATTCGCGGTTTTGGCATGGAAGAGACACAGAAAGCATTCGCAAAAATGTACAGCGAACGCTACGGAGAGTAAACCTCCCGCGCCTTCGCTTGGGCACGCCCACCACTATACAATTCCATGTACCCTACCTAAAGTTGAATACACAAACTTATTGACACTGCCGCCGAGATACCTTATTTGGTGAAAAAGAGGATAGACAGGGGGATTGTTCCTGCATAAAGTGTTGTGAGTTCCGTTAGATGGCGAAATGGTCAATAATAGCCAAATAGCGGAATTCAATTTCCGTTAGAATTAGAACGTATGGCCGAACCAAAAAAAGACTGGCCGAGTTGTAGCTCGGTCAGTCTGCAAGTACATAACAATGGAGTTAAATGATCGTGTCCCGGTGAGCAATATATTCCGGACGAGGCTTCTTGCCCGAGAATGGCTCCACGAGTTGGTTGTCCACACTGTTGAAGACGAAAAACACATTGCTGCGAGGGAATGGCGAGATATTGCTATTGGAGCCATGCATAATGTTGCAGTCGAAGAACAGTACCGAGCCTTTCTTGCCCGTAGGCGTATCAATACCGCCTTGCTCCACTAGCCACTTCATGCTCTCATCGTCCGGCGTGCCATATTCCTGCTTACGCAAGGAATTCTTGTAGTTCTCATCCGGCGTCTCCCCTACACAGGCGACATAATGATTCTGTGATCCGGGAATCACCATAAGCGGTCCGTTATAATGGAAGTTGTCTTCAAGCGCAATAGAGCAGCTCAATGCCCGCATACGGGGCATGCCGTCCTCTACATGCCAAGTCTCGAAGTCCGAATGCCAGTAAAACTCTTTGCCAGTAAATCCGGGCTTGAAGTTAATGCGCGACTGATGAATGTACACGTCACTGCCTAGCATCTGACGGACGATATCGCGCAGCTTATCCGACTTCGCCAATGCTTGGAACACCGCATTATCCCGATGTACGGCAAAGACGGATCGGACCGTGTTGCTGCTCGGCTCACGAATCACTTCCGGACGATTCGCATGCGAGCCTTCCTCCCAGATCGACTTCAGCTCCTTGCGCAGCTTCTCGGTCTCCTCCGGAGTGAAGAACTCCTCCAAGTACAAATACCCGTTATCCCGGTAAAACGCTGCTTGCTCCTTCGCGAGAGGTCCGCTAGTGCCGTCTGTGTGCAGCACAGGGTCCTGCCTCTCCAATATCTCAGGGCGGGATTTCACCCGCGAAGGATACATGTCTTTGGTCGTTTGCGTGGTACCCACGTGATCAGCTCCTTATCTATTTATATATGGAAAGGGTTAACTTGTTCACTTGGCCGCAATCGGGTTAGCTTGCTCCTCATCATCCTCAACGATTAATGGATAGACACCATTCTCATCGTGCACTTCCTTGCCGGTAACGGGAGGATTGAACACACAGATCATGCGTAAGTCTTCCTCCGCCCGCAAATAGTGCTTCTCATGCCCGTTCAAGACATATAGAGTACCGTCCTTAATCGGGTATGTCTTGCCGTTGTCGAGATCCTCGATCTCGCCCTTGCCCTGAACACAGTACACGGATTCCACATGGTTCTTATACCAAATGTACGTTTCTGTTCCTGCTTTGATGATCGTATCATGCAGAGAATAACCCAATTTATCCTTAGCCAGAAGCAGCCTGCGGCTGTTCCATGTTTCCGTATCTACATCTGCCTCCGTACCGATTAAATCATCTAGTTGTTTGACTATCATGTTGAGATGCTCCCTTCCGTTATTTGGTCTATGCGCGCAACAGGATCGATCCGACTCCCAGTCGGAGCATTAGGCTGCCAACAGGGGATCGGATCGAATCACAGCTCTTAGTCTAATCGTTCAAGCTGTTTCTTAGCCTTCCAATTGATCATGCACAGCTCTTACACTTTGACGAAGCAGCTCCAGGCCTTCATTCAGTCCTTTGTCATCAATAGTCAGTGGCGGCATGACTTTCAGCACCTGGCTTTCTACACCGGAGGTTTCCAAGATCAAACCGCGCTTGAACGCTTCTGTGGAAATCTGATCGGCCACTCCTTCGACTTCAAAGGCGATACCTTGGATAAAGCCGCGGCCCCGTGCTGAGCCCTTCAGCTTCGGATAAGCCTTCACTGCATCTTCAAGCGCTTCTTGAATTTGTTCAGCTTGGCGCTCGATCTTCTCAGTCAGCTTCGTATCGGCCCAGAAGTTCAACGCTTCGGTTGCAGCAACGAAGCTTAAGTTATTACCGCGGAACGTTCCGTTATGCTCGCCCGGCTTCCATATATCGAGCTCCGGACGGAGCAATGTGAGCGCGAACGGCAAGCCGAATCCGCCGATTGACTTGGACAAGCAGATGATATCCGGCTCAATCCCCGCCTTCTCGAAGCTGAAGAATGTACCTGTCCGCCCGCAACCCATCTGCACATCGTCGACAATCAGCAAGATGTCATGACGGCGGCAAAGCTCTTCAATCCGCTTCATCCACTCAAAGCTGGAAACATTAATGCCGCCTTCGCCTTGAACAGTCTCAAGAATAATGGCTGCCGGCTTATCTACACCACTGCCGTTATCCTGCAGCATAGCTTCTACATATTCGACCGTGTCCACATCTTCACCGAAATATCCATCGTACGGCATGAATACGCTGTTGTGTAGCGCAACACCTGCGCCTTCACGCTTCATGGCGTTACCCGTAATCGACAGCGAGCCCATTGTCATACCGTGGAACGCGTTAGTGAAGCACATAATCGTGTCACGGCCGGTGGTTTTTCGCGCAATCTTCAAAGCTGCCTCTACGGAGTTCGTGCCGGTAGGTCCCGGAAACATGACCTTATGGTTCATACCGCGCGGCTTCAGAATGACATCAACAAACCGTTGAAGGAAGTCAGCCTTCGCCTTTGTTGCCATATCGAGGCTGTGTACGACTCCGTCTTCCATCATATAGTCAATCACCTTCTGCTTCAGCACAGGGTGGTTATGTCCGTAGTTAAGAGAGCCTGCTCCTGCAAAAAAATCAATATATTCCTTCCCGGCGTCATCCCACAACCGGTATCCTTTCGCTTTGGTAAAAACCGTCGGGAAGCTGCGGATATAACTGCGAACTTGGGATTCGAGCTCCTCGAACAGCTCAATAGTTTGCGGTTTTTCCATCACGTTAGTATTTGTCATGATAAAATAATTCCTCCATAAAATTTATTTTGCGGAAGGGATCGGACCAATTCTGTATATGTCCTCGTCCTCGTGGCCCCCTCCAGGAAATAGCGATGCGGCATACCCAGAATGAACGTTAATCTCAGCATTCAGCTCGCGTGCCAATCGCGCGAACAACGCTTGAGAAGCCTTGTTAGACGGTGAGATAGTCAGCTCAACCGTACGTACTTGTTTACATTCTTCCCGCTTCATCAGCGAACTAAGCAGCTCTGTTGCTACGCCTTTGCCTCTTTGAGATGAATCGACTGCAACCTGCCAGACGAACAGCGTTGCCGCGTTCTCTGGCGGACAAAAGGCGGAAACAAATCCAACGATCTCGCCATCGCTTTCCGCGACCACACATGTATCCGCAAAATAGTCGCAAAACATGATGTAGCTATAAGCCGAGTTCAAGTCCAGCACCTTCGTGTCTTTGACAAGTTGCCATACCTTCCCGCCGTCTTCGGCTGTTGGCTTCCTATACACCAGTTTGCCTTCAGTGGTTTGCAAAATTTCACCTCCCTTAAATGCTTACAAGAATAATGTGAGGCATCGCGAATGCATGATTTTATTATTCCCATAATCGTTGAATCGCTTGCGCCTATGTATATCATTTACTTGATTTATAAAGTGTAATTATAAATACTCGGGCGGTCGCCACGACCAAAACATTATATATATAAACAACTTCTCATGTTTTGAATCACACACTCAACCATAATGTTTCCTTATATCCTATGCCTGACAATTATCGTAACACGATCTCAGGAGGGGGTCATCCTTGATATCTATGACTCACTTCCGATAATATTGCCTGTTGTTACCACATCAGCGATTACCCATATGAGCCTCCTTTTTCGTCCGAGGTCCTCCCATATCCTCTCGAATGCAAGCTTTCGACAGTTTCCTCTATTGTCGGTTTAATCGACGAAACACCTTGTGCAGACAGGGGTTTCAGCGATTTTCCCATCTATTGAGCAGCAGCTTCTTTTCTCCTGTACTTTTTTTTGCTATAATCGTTAATGCCGCTTGCCGCAATGATAGTCATTGTGGGTTTAGGAAGTCCATTCTTCGATTCGGTATGTGAGGCAGAATATGTCCGTACATTGAATTGTTTCATACATGACCCCGTAGCTCAGCTGGATAGAGCACTTCTCTCCTAAAGAAGGTGTCGGAGGTTCGAATCCTCTCGGGGTCGTTAGGTACCGTTCATCTAGTCGTCTAATCTTAGACGACTTTTTTGTCGTGTGGAAACAACCTCCAGCAGTTTTCAGGACGCCTAGGAAGCCGCACACGAATCTGGGCTCGTCTGTACTATGGGCTCCCCCAATACCGTTCAAAAACTGGCTCTCGGATCGTAGGTTCAAATCCTGTCGTCTCGATACGACAAACAAGGGGCTTCCTTGATCATTACGATCAAGGAAGCCCCTTAGCATTACCATCTTTAGCCGGGCTAGACGCGCAACGGAAATCAGCGACCCTTACAGGTGTGAATCGACGATTTTCTAAATCTAACGGAAGCAGGAATACCTTAATCATTCAGATTCCTGTCATTCGCAGCCGAAAATCATCTCTTAGCGCCTCTCACTTCCGTTACGTTTTCAAATCGACCTTGATCGGTCAAATAACGTCCGTGATTTCCGTTAGCGCGTGTATCGCATCCGCGAGCTCAAGCCGCCAATAGGGAGCACGCCCGCGAAGCAAATTTCCGTTAGGACGTGAACCATATCGCGAGATGCTCGACATCCAGCGAGATAGATCCTGTCTATTCTGCTCCCGCCATCCAGCGACTATGCAGCCATACAGGCAACGACTCCCGCTTCAATCTATTCCAAGTTCTAAGGTTGCAACCATACCGACCCCGGCCTCTTGCCCGCCCTTACTCCCCGGCTCAAGGTAGGTAGCAGCAGGACCAGCGCTGCCTTTACGGCCGGGCAGGCGTGCCATCCGGCTTACGTGCAAGCGTCCATGCCGGCAGCTTGTCATGCGGCGGATACTTCGCCGCCTTCGCTTCGTCCAGCTCGATGCCGAGTCCCGGCTTCTCCTCTATATACGCATAGCCGTTGCGCACTTCCGGGCAGCCCGCGAATACTTCGCGTGTCGCCTCGCCGAACGGCGTCCATTCCTGAATACCGAAGTTCGGACTGTTCAGATCCAGATGCAGGTTAGCCGCATGTCCAACCGGACTCACGTCGCCTGGACCGTGCCATGCTGTCCGTACACCGAACGATTCACCCAGTACCGCCAGCTTCTTCGCTGGAGTAATACCGCCTACTGTACTAACGTGAACACGTATGAAATCAATCAGCCGTTCGCTAATTAACGGTGTCCATTCGAGTGGATGCACGAACAGTTCGCCCATCGCAAGCGGCGTAGTCGTCTGCGCTCGAATCATACGGTACCATTCTATCTGCTCCGGCGGCAGCGCATCCTCCAGATAGAACAGTCGATACCGCTCCAGCTCCTTAGCCAGCTGCACCGCTTCAATCGGCACGAGCCGCTCGTGAATATCATGAATCAGCTCGACCTCATTACCGACTGCTCCACGAATGTGCTCGAATAAGCGCGGAATGCTTCGTGCATAAGCGGCAGGGTCGTAATAGGCGCCATCCAATGCTCCTTCAGGCTTCGCCAGATTCGCATGCAAGCCGCCATACAGCCCCATCTGACAGCGGATATACCGGTAGCCTTGCTCCATGAACACCCGCACATTCTCCTCGACTTCCCGCTCATCACGGCCATCCGCATGCCGGTACACGGCAGCCGCTTCTCGGCACTTGCCGCCAAGCAGCTGATAGACAGGCATCCCTGCCATCTTACCCTTAATGTCCCACAATGCCATATCCATACCCGACACTGCGTTATTCATAATCGGTCCGTTGCGCCAATAACCGCTCACCATCGCAGTCTGCCACAGATCTTCAATACGGGAGACATCCTTGCCAATCAGGAATGGCTTGATATATTCATCAATAGCCGTCTGCACGGCGCGATGCCGCTGTGTGAATGTTGCACAGCCCAATCCGTACAACTCCGGCTCCGAAGTTTCTATTTTAACAACGACTAGATTGATGCCTTCCGGCGCGGTTAGAATCGTCTTTACATCTCGTATTGTCACAGCTGCCACGTTATCATCTCCCTGGTGATTTTCGTTTCGTGCACATGATTACGTTCGTTACACCTTGCCCCATCCTTCACCAGGCTGGACATCCGCCCGTTCTGGCATACCCGGTAAGATTAGCCCGCCATCCACCCGCAAATTAATACCCGTAATATAGGAAGCTTCTTGCGAGCAAATCCAGACAACGGCACTGCCTACATCACTCGGCACGCCCCCGCGACCCAACGGTATCTTCTTCCCCAGCACTTCGTAAAAGGATTGCATCTCATCCCGAACCTGTATAGCGCCCGGCGAAATATTGTTAATTCGGATACCATGAGGGGCTAGCTCCAATGCAATCGATTGTGTCGCTCTTATAAGCGCCGCCTTCATTCCTCCGTATATCGCATCTCCTGGATACGCACGCTCTGCTCTCGAGGAGGCAATGTTCACAAGTGCGCCAGCTATGCCACGCTCGATCATATGTGTAGATACGAGCTGAATCATCTGCATAGGGGCTCGAAAGTTCAGTTTCATCAAATAGTTAAGATCGTCCATCGGCATGCTAGTCATTGCTTCAAACTTGCTGACCCCTGCATTGTTGACTAATACATGAATCGTGCCATATGTCTGCACTGCTTGATCTACAATGAGCTGAGCAGACGCAATTTCGGACAAGTCGCACTGGACAATATGGCATCGTTTGCCGTATTTAGAGGCGATCTCGTCGGCGACGGCCTCCGCTTCATCCGCTTCGTCCAAATGCGTAATGACCAAGTCATATCCGTTCTCAGCCAGCTTCAATGCTGTTCCTTTGCCAATACCTCTGCTTGCTCCAGTTACAATTGCAGCTTTGCTCTCCACGTATCGGCACCTCTCTTTCTAGTTTTGCCGCAAATATGCTGATGTTAGAACTTTCTTTCCTTATTAAGACTTCACTGCACCTGCGAGTGCTCCATCCACAATGTACTTCTGAAGGAACGCATACAGCACAATTAACGGTGTCGCCACGATAATGATGCCGCAAGCAAGCAGCGGCCAATTGTTCAAATATTGTCCGCGGAACGCGAACAAGCCTTTGGTCACCGGTGCCAAACTCTGATCGGACAAATAAATCACCGGCATAATAATGTCATTCCATGTTGCGATCGCTGTCAAGATAACGCCAGTGGCCAACACCGACTTCGTCAACGGCAGCAAAATCGTAAATAAATAACGAATATACCCGCAGCCGTCCATGGCTGCCGCCTCGTCCAAATCTCGCGAGATCGACTTGATATAACCGACGATCAGGAGAAATGCAATACCCGTTCCAGTTGTACGCAGCAAAATGTAGCCGATTTGAGTGTTATACAAGCCGAGCTCGGTCATCAGCGCAAACTGCGGTATGAGCGGATTAGGCAAGAACATCGAGATGAGAAAGAACGTATAGAAAAAGCTGCTGAACTTCACATATCCCCGTGCTATCGGGAATGCCGCTATAAGTGAAAGCAGCATAGACAGCGCCGTAGAGGTCACGGTGTAGAGCACACTATTCCACAAGTATTGGGCAAAATTCCCTAGTTTCCAAGCCTCTACAAAATTAGAGAAGCGCAGCGATTCTGCGATCGCTAATGGATTCGCCAAATATTCGAACTGCGTCTTCATCGAAACGTTGAATAAATAGAGAAGCGGCAGCAAATATAGAGCCATGAACAGTAGCACGATGCCATAACGCATTCCTAGAATCGTTCTGGATTCCCTCATTAGAGCTCCACCTCTCTTTTGCGGAAATACAGCATGGCAACAATCGCGAAGGCGAACACGAATACGAACTGAATCATCGCAATCGCTGAAGCCCGACCAAAATCAGAAGTGGTCGTTGCGAATGCAGCTGCAAACACATTGAACGCCAATGTCGAGGTTTCAAACTTTCCGCCAGTCAATACATAAATAATGTCGAACGTTTGCAGCCCGCCAATAATCGAGAGTAGTATGTTGACAGTAATCGCCGGGGCGATCATCGGGAACGTAATATGACGGAAGGAGGCCCAACCCCTCGCCCCGTCCATATAACCTGCCTCGTACAAATCCTTAGGAATCGCTTGCAAGCCAGCGAGAAAAATTGTCATGGAATAACCCATATACATCCATATCTGAACAAAAATAATAAGCTCGAAGGCGATATCGTAACTGCCAAAAAAGTTCGACTGTGTCCCAAAGACGTTCAGCAGCTTCTGCGCTGGACCGCCCATTGGGTTGAACAACATTTGCCAAATAAGCCCCGAAACCGTTACCCCGAGCACGACAGGCAGGAAATATGTCGCCCGGTAAAACACATCGCCGCGCAACCGTTTATTCACAATAATCGCAATCAGCAAAGCAACCGCATTCTGAATCAACACGACCGCAAAAGCGAAATAAAGCGAACGGCTAATCGCCCGCACCTGGTCGCTAGCATTCGAAGCTGTGAAAAATTCCTTATAATTGTCAAACCCGATAAACTTCCAGGATGTTCCCGGAATCCCCGTAGCATCTGTTAAAGAGAATACAATCGTGACCATCGAGGGCCCTACCGCTAACAAAACATAAAGCGCTACCGGGATCATGAGGAGCAAGAGCGGGACGTAGCGTGACAAGCCTTTACCAAAAGGATACATAGGAACACCTCTGTAGTAAGAAGATGTTGGCGCCAGCCGCTATTTCTAATCTGGCGCCAACACCTTCTAATGTTTGTAATAGATTGAATAATGTGCCGTTATTTCGGCGCTGCTGCGTCCCAATCCTTCTGGGACAAATCGGCTAGCTCCTGTGGAGTTTCTAGCGGTCCAGCCGGCTTCAGGAATTCAGCGTGTGGGCTCGATCCATCGGCGTATTGACCTACGTTCTCACGATTGATAGCCAATTGATCCCATGCCAGGATGAACTCTCCGAGATAAGGCGTGATGTCGTTGATAAACTCGCTATCCACTGTCACATCCTGTGTCGGCAGGAAGCCCGCCGCATTCACGAATGCTGTGTAGTTGTCACGTGTGCTCATCTCTTCGAGGAACGTCAACGCCCAATCTTTGTTCGACGATTTCTCCACAACCATCCAGGTCATATCATACTTGCCTGCTAGGTTGGCGTTGTCCGCCGGATCACTGCTGCCTGGTACCGGGAAGTAACCCAGATTCAAGTCGGGATTGAGACCTTGATACGTAGCCGCATTCCAAGTGCCGTCAGCAGCCATCGCTACTTGGCCTGCTGCGAACAAGCTTGGCAGCGTGCCGTAATCGGTGCCCATAAAGCCATTTTGCGCGTAGTTCATCATGATTTGCGCTTTCTCCAGCACTTCAATCGCTGCCGGATCGGTGAACTTCGTTTCCCCTGTCCAAAGCCCTTTAATATAAGCCAACTGATCTTCATGAATCGTGGCTTGCAGCCCTTGCACTGCCAAATTGATTGGCCACACTTCCTTGCCGGCAAAACCAATTGGTGTAACGCCGTTGTCATTCAATGTATTCAACACAACCATGAATTCATCCCAAGTCGTCGGAACATCTAAATCATACTGGGCAAAAATATCTTTATTGTAGAAAAGTCCGGTGAAGGATACTTTCCCCATGTTCACACCGTACACTTTGCTATCGTAGGTCATCGCATTTTCCACATCAACCGGATTGTAATTTGCGATAAAGTCTTCACCCGTCAAATCCGCGAGCAATCCAGCGTCCGCCCACTGCTTCCACAGCGGATCCGCCGCTCCTGGTGACCACTCCTGCGGCGCTCCCACGAAGGAACTCTTGTAGGCCACAACATCGGCATCATTCGCATTAACCCGTGTTTGCATCAATTGATCATACGTTTCATCAGAAGGAACCGTCGTGTAGTCAATCTTAACGTTCGGATATTTCTCCTCAAACTGCGGAATAAACACATCTTCCATATACTTGTTGACTGGTTCGTTAATCCAATGCAGCACTCGGAGCGTTACTTGCTCCCCTCCGTCAGACGAATTAGTAGAGCCGGAATTCCCATCAGGTGTTCCTGATCCGTTACCACCATTACCACCATTTCCCCCTGAACAAGCCGATAATACTAATACAAAAGCCATCAATAGCAGCCATACAGAATGTTTTCTCATTTTCGTTGCCAACCTCCCCAATTCTGAGATTCATGATGAAGCGCTTACATTCATTCCGAATAGCTTCTCGAGATGCATCGCTAGCTGCAGCTGTCCGCTAACTATTGGTTGCGGCCCAAGGGACATATAAATCAAAGTACGATGCAAGTCTTGTTTTTCATTCAGAAAATGTTTCGCGCTTACATCCCCATTATTAGTCAATATTTTCGGTTTGTAAAGGCTTTTTTCGTAAATTGTTGCACGAAATATTTTCGTAACTATGCTAGTTATATGTATAAATAATTATTCACAAGCTATTTTTCGTATATTTCATTGACGAATGCTACGAAAAAACGGTATGATGAGTAAGCGAACATTTACGAAAATGTTGTAGAAGTTTAGGAAAAACGGTAAGTAGGTGTATGGAATGAATATGAAGACCATTGCCAAGCTGGCTGGGGTTTCTGTCTCCACGGTTTCGAAGATTATTCACAACTATCCCGACGTCGGCGAGGAAACAAAGAAGCATGTATTGAAAATTATGGAGGAGAACGGTTATCAGCCCAGTAAGCCAGCGAAGCTGGCGCCCATTGCGAAATCTCAATTGATTGGCGTTATCTTCGCCGGTAAGCTCAATGTAGATTTCAGACACCCCTTCTTCATCGAAGTGATTAATGCCTTCAAGAAACAGATCGGGATTCTTGGGTATGATGTGCTGTTGTTCTCCAATGAGAAGTTTCTAACGAATGGCGAAGATTATTTGGCACGCTGTCTTCATCACAACGTGGACGGCTGCATCATTATCGCGGGGGATGAGCTGGAGCCGAGCATCAACGATTTGGACCAAAGCGATATCCCTTGTATTGGTGTCGATATCGAACTGCGTGGCAACAATTCAGCTTATATTATGTCAGACAACAAGAAGATTGCCTCGAAGGTCATTGAACACTTTTATATTAACGGCTATCGAGAAGTCGGCTATCTTGGCACTGACCGCAAGAGCGGCGTCATGCAAACTCGTGAAGAGGCCTTCCGGGAAGCACTGAATAACTTCGCGATGCCGATCAGAGAAGAGTGGTTTGTCTATAGCAAGGGATTCGAGGAAGCATACGGCTACGAAGCTACCAAAGCTTGGATCGCAGCAGGCTCCTTGCCCAAGGCTTTGTTCGCCGCATCAGATCTGCTCGCCTTCGGCGCACTGCGAGCGTTCCGCGAGCATCGCATCGCTGTGCCGGATGAAATAGCAGTCATTGGCTGTGACGATATCGAGGCCTGCCAATACATTACACCGACCTTGACAACCATTCGTCAGGACAAGGAACGGATCGGACGATTGGCCGCGATGATGCTGTTCGACTTGATGAACAAGCAGACACAGGGCAGTTCTATTATGGTTGAGCCTGAGCTGCAGATTCGATCTTCCTGCGGGTCTCAGCCTTTGTGGCAGACGACTGCACCTACCGCTCAGTCGTATTGAGGCAGTTAACATACTTATAAGCTATCGTTCAGGCGCATTGTGTCTAAGCGATAGCTCTTCTTCTCTTCTAGTATAGTGTGCCGCTCATGAGCAGTCCGAAGCATGCCGCATTCAGCAGGAACGTCAATCCCGCTCCGATCAACACCCCTTGCATCATTCCCGTCCTGTCTTTACGGCGAAGAATGAATACAGCTGGCAGTACATAGAGTAACTGCACAATGCCAATGAATACGAGAATCAAAAACCAGCCTTCCCACCATTGCGTTATTAGCAATGCCGCTGTATGCAGACCAGCCAATAGCAAAATACCCAGCATCACTTGACCTATATGCCCTGCCCGATTCGAACGTTGATTCGGCTCCATCTCCATCGTTTTTCGCCCCTTCCATCACATACGCTATCTTGGCCCGCCTAGATTATATGCGCTCAGCTTGCAGTTGCTTGAGCTGTTCCTCTAATCCGTCTCGATAAAATAAATTATATGTATCGAACGGAATGATTCTGCCATCGGGATGCACAATATGCACACAAGACTTCTTCACAGATCGCACATCTAGATTATGAGCATCCATGAATTGCATAATGACAACACGGAACACCTGCTCATAGCCGATTGTGTCAGGTACCGGTACGAGTGGCAAGCAACAGAGCAGCTCCTTCAGCTTCAACGGCGAACTGCTTGGTGTCTGGTTGAGCGAGAACAATTCAAACAGCTTGCCGCGCAATGTCTCGTCCTGCTCATACACAATCGTATTCTGACCGCCTTCCAGCAAGATTTGTGGATCGATCAGACCAGTCAGAGGAACGGCCCCGCCGTCACCCGTCTTCAACGCATAGCCCATCGCCAGACAATCCGGGTGACAAGGCACCGGAATTACGTCTTCTTCGCGGAATAGACCAGACTGCTCGATAATCGAACGCCTCACCTCGCTCACGGTCAGCCGCTCCGTAGACGGATCATACTGCTCCGTTCGACCAGCGTCTTGAATCGGCTGGAAGGTGACACCCCGTACAGCCTTCTGCTTGACGCCGTATTGAATGATCTCCCCAATCTCACGATCATTCAATCCCTTCTTCAGCGTTACGACGAGCGTCGTTGAGATACCGAACTCATTCGCATGGTCGATCGCCTTGTTCCGCACCTCGCGCAAATCTGCGCCGCGCAGCTCCAGCAATGTCTCTCGCTCGAAGCTGTCGAATTGGAGATACAGCTCGAAGCCAGGCATATAACTCGCCAACCGCTTGGCAAACTCACGATCACCCGCCAGCCTGATCCCATTCGTATTCACCATCACATGCTTAATAGGTCTTGCCTTAGCCATATCCAGAATATCAAAGAAGTTCGGATGCAACGTCGGCTCGCCTCCGCTGATTTGAACAATGTCAGGCTCTCCTTCATTCGCGACCACAGCATCCAGCATTCGCTCTATTTGCTCCAATGAGCGGAACGAATCCCGCTGCGGCGATGAGTCCGCATAGCAGATCGGGCACTGCAGATTGCAACGGTCCGTCACTTCGATCAAGGTCAAGCAGCTGTGCTGTTCGTGGTCTGGACATAGTCCACAATCATACGGGCAGCCGTACTTAATCGGTGTATTCCAACGCAACGGCATGTCACCAGGCTTCGTAAATTCTCTACAGCGCTTATAATAATCGACATCATCGGAGATGAGCACCTTCTCCGGTCCATGCTTCATACAGCGTTTTAACATATATACATAATTATCTTCGAACACAATCTTCGCTTCCACCTTGCGCAAGCAGGTCGAGCATACACTTGCTGTTAACTCATGATACAGATATGGACGGTTAGACATGCGGTGTCACTCCTTTGCGCTGTTGGCGCAGCATAGCGGCCGCCAGCGGAATGTAATACAGTAAACCGAGCAAACAGGCTACTTGAATGGCATGAAGACCTAGATACGGATGCGGGGTAGGCTTAATGAAGTCGATCAACAACCGGAATAGCAAGTACGTCAGCATGAATAGCTGAAACTGACCGCCTTCTGGCAGCACCTTCCTCCTCCGCAGCAGCATAAGCGCAAGAAGCAACAACGCTAGGAATGCTATCTCATACAGCTGTGTTGGATGCCGCAATATACCGTCCCCGAAGTCTATTCCTGTCCACCATGATGTAGGCGTTCCGTATGTATGGTCATCCAGTCCAGTTAGGAAGCATCCGATTCTGCCAATCATCATACCTACAATAAGCGGTATCGCATAATCATCGCCAGTTCTCCGCGCCCAACCAATACGACGCTTCATCCCTTCCACGCCAATCAGCCCACCTAGCAAGCCGCCGACGATTGTCTTCCCTTCCATCAGGTATACCGGATTCTCAGTAAGACTTCGCCACGTCAGAAGCGGATCCTCTAACCAGAACAGCACTTTCGAACCGATCGCAGCGCCGAGAACCGCTGCAACAACGATCCAGATTGCTTGGACCGTCGGCATCTGTCCCTTGCTGCGTATACGCAAATACAAGCGAAAGCCAATAAAATAAGCCAACGCCTCGAACAACCAATGAGGATGTATCTCGTATGGACCTAACGGCAAGTAAACAGGGAAATCCATCGTCATCCTCCATCCATGCGTTTCATTACTATCAATTAGGTTATAATTAAGTAGAGAATCTAGCGAACATCCCTCAACTTACAACTTGATTGGAGTGATAACAGGATGAACAATCTATTACATCAGGAACAAGGCAACGGAGCTGCTGTTGTTCTGATTCACGGATTCCCTGGAAGTGCCGAATACTGGGGCATCCTTCTGCCCCGGCTAGCTGCTGATTATCGCATATTCACGCCAGATTTGCCGGGACATGGCGGAAGTCCTATCGCAGAAGGAGTCGCTTCCATCGATGCTTATGCTGATGCTGTCGCTTCTTGGATGCGTCGAATTGGGATTGAGAACGCACCTGTACTTGGACATTCGATGGGGGGATATACTGCCCTCGCCTTGCTAGATCGACATCCTGATATAGTCTCCGCAATCGGGCTCATCCATTCGACTCCTTATGCCGATAGTGAAGAGGCCCGTGAGAATCGCCTGCGGAGTATAGCGCGTATTCGTGAAGAAGGCATGCGTGCATTCGTCGATGACATGATCCCCAAGCTCTTCGCTCCTCAGCACTTGACAGCAATGAGCGAGCACATTGCAACAGTGAAGGCGATCGGTCACCGGAACTCAGCTGAAGGCGCCATATATGCGCTCGAAGCGATGCGCAGCCGTCCTGAACGCTTGCAGCTGCTGCAGCAAGCTCGTATCCCTGTCCTGCTAGTCGCAGGCGAAGAAGATCAGATCATCCCGCCAGAACGCACACATGTTGTACAAGGCAATCAAGTCACTTCGGTTACCTTGCCAGCATGCGGTCATATGAGTATGTATGAACAGCCGGAGAAGCTTGCAGAAGCGATCGCAAACTTCGTCACGAAAGCACCTGCTTCCTAATCAGTCTTGTCTCTACATTATACGGGCTGCCTACACAAATGACAAAGCTTCTAAACTGGGCGTACCAAGAATAAATACAACTGCCGATCCTATAGGATCGGCAGTTGTATTTGTGACTGAATCAATTATCTTCGAATGTGCTTAAAATCCCATACCTGCACCGAACATCTCTTGCAATTGGCTAATCGTAACGGTGTTGTCTTCGGTCGGCTCCTCCAGTTCGAATGCCGGTTCACCATTAATGTTCGTCATCGTAGAGGATGCAGAGCCGTTGAATAACATTTCTTCTCCCTCTTGTGTGATCGCGAAGTCGAATTGAATATCCGAATATGTCGTATGACCATCTTCATTCAACGCTATCAGTGTAGAGAGCTCGTTAATAACCAAGGTTTCCTTCAGTTCATCCATGCCCTCTTGAATTTCTTCATCCGTTGTCGGCAACTCACTCTTCGCTTCTTCTGCATCGAAGCTGTCGCCTAGCAATGCAGCATATTCCGGTTTGGCCAATACATCTATGATCTCTGGCAATGCGTCCATAACCAAAATATTCACCGCTTCTTCCAGTTGATCCTGCTTCACGGAAAGCCGCAGCACATCGCTAGCTTCTACATCTTCCGGCAGCTCTGCTTCTTCTTCATTCAGAATTTCTACATATTGCTCTTCATCAAAGTGCTTCATCAAGACGTTCATCACGTCAATACCGAGCTGCTTCTGGGTTTCCACATTCATCGCTTCCGGGCTAAATACTTCCTCAGCCTGCGGGTCCATTGCCGCCAATTCCTCGAAATCTAGTTCAAGATACTTGCCTACCATATCTTGCGGGATCAGACCTGCAAGCATAGGAATGTTCGGCACCTTCACCCACATACGGTCCTGTTCCATAATCATCGGTACGCGAATCGTCATCCCGACATCGCCGCCAAGCTTCAGATCGAGCGTCATCTCCATCTTCGCCGGCTCTTCCTGATATACTCCGTTAGCACTCAGCGTAATGTCACTCAAGAAACCTGCCGCCATCGCAGTAGAAGGATCCTCCTGCAACAGTGATTCTGGCAGTTCTACGTTCAGTTTGACCTCACTAGCAAATGTATAGCTCTCTAGCTCCTTAGAAGCTTCCAGTGCTCGATTAAGTAATTCCTCCGGTGTTGCGCTTTTCGTACAGCCAGCCAGTACAATCATGACGCACAAAGCTGCAAGGGACAATATCGCTGTCCAACGTTTTCTCATATGATTCTCTCCTAACTCCCTTTTTTTTAGCAATTCACATCTTCTTATCCTAATTGGTTCGACATGAAAAATCAATCCTTTTATTTTCCCGGAACTTTCCTGTCGGTTGGTTCGTCTAATACTACAGCAACAATCGATGGGCATCTCTCCTACATATGATCGTATGCCTGCTCACTTCTTGATTTGGGGTGTTTAGTTTTGTGGAAATCACGTAAATTTTGGCTTATTGTCGGCATTTGTTGTGTCGCTGGAATGCTCTTCGCCGCTACGGGGCTAGCTTATCAACTGAATCATTGGTGGAACGATGCACATATTCCTACGGACACAGACAATGCCATCTTGTCAGATAAACAGAGGGAGAAAATCTCCTCACAAGAAAAACAACGCACATCACCTGTCAAAACTGAGGAAACCCGCTATGACTTTTACGCTCTCCTTGTCGGTCTGGATATGCGGGGAGATGTATTTATGCTCAACACCGATTCTATCTTGGTCGCACATATTATGCCTAAGAAGCAGAAGATCAAGCTCGTGTCACTTCCCCGCGACTTAAAAGTTACTAACTTGGAAGACCGAACTGTGAAGATCAACAGTGTATTCGCAGACGGATACATGCAAGCGAGGACCCAATCTCGACTCCAGCCTGAGCTGCTGTCCGGGGAAACGGTTAAGCTTGGTCAATTCCATGTATACGAAGAGTTGCTTGGCTCAGGAATGGTCGTATTACGAGAAACTGTAGAAGGTTACTTGGATATTCCGATTGATTATACTTTTCTCGTCAATTTCCAGACAGTCACCGAGCTTGTAGATGCTGTCGGGGGGATCGAAGTCGACGTGCAACGAATGATGGTTTGGGAGGATTCAGCCGACGGTACCGCCATATACTTCGAGCCTGGCGTACAGGATGTCAATGGACAACAAGCATTGAATTATGCACGATTTCGCAAAGATTCAAGGGGAGAACAATATGATTCCAGTGATCTCGACCGGAACCGGAGACAACAAGAGGTCATTACCAAGCTGGTAGATAAGGTAGTATCGTGGAACAGCTTGCCGAAGGTTCTGAACTTGATTGAGATTATGGCTCAACATGTAAAAACAGATATGGGGCAGACCGATATGATGAATTTGGCAAAAGATTTCTACAACGATTGGTCTAACGGATCGGTAGAGACCATTGCTTTCCCTGGTTATTGGGAGTATCCGTATGTTCATATCGAAGACGAAGATTTGGCAGACGTCAAACAAGCGCTGCAATCCGTGGATTAGGATGCGACAGCGCTTGCTTGAACTATTGCAGCATGGAGGGAATCTCCTTCTGATGCTCCTTCAGCGTTACTTCATCGAACAAAGGGGACGGCTGCGCCTCTAGAGGCGGCCCGTTCCACCCCATTTGCTTCATCACCTGTTCAAATTGCCCGACCGTCAACGGCTTGGCGTAAGCCTTCAGCTCGTAGCCGATCTGTCCGTTCGACTCGATCGTCGCCGTTTTGACATCGCTCATATTCGCAATTCCTTTGGCGCGTAAGCGAATCTCCAGCTGGTCCACCGTCAAACGGATTTTGCGCAAATTTTTTTCAATAACTAACCCATCCTGTATGACTGGAACCGCCATGCCTGTAAGCACACGCTCCAGACCGTTAAATCGTACGATGAGCCATTCAGTGATCACGAGGAATACAATAAACAACGCTGCTGCCAGAATCGCATTCCATACATTCTCGTTACCAATCGGCTGTACAATAGTCGTGCCGATTGAGATCATGATCACTGTCGTCGCGACGGTCATTTGGGAAAGGGATTTCCTTCCAGACAGCCGCAGTAGCACAAAACCGGAAAAGATCAAGAGGGCCGCTTTCCAGATCACGTTGGGATCCATGTTCTATCCCTCAGTGTGCTGCTTTTGCCGTGAGTGGTTGCGATTTTTCACTTTCTTGGAGCCATCAAGCGGCTCCTGACCTTGCGAACGGGGCAGTTCCTGCCGATTTGTCATTTCATATGGATTGTCAGGATTACGACGATGATCAGACACTATTAGCTCACCTCAACCTTTTATTTTCCTCCAGATGTTATGCATGTGTTACCGGAACGACCGCTTGTGCACATTCATGAATATGACGTACATAATCCGAAATGAGCTGTTGAATCGCTTCCTTGCGCTCATCTACCGACTGGCCTTCACTTTCCACATCCACGAGCTGCACATCTACTTCACGATCATCCATATACGTACACTTAAAGTCAAAATTATACCCGGTGTGCCCGGCCGTTTGGATTGTGATGCGCAGCGCACGCTCATCCCCCTGATCCAAATCAACTCGAGCTTGATCGGTATCATTCAACACACTCGGCAAATTGCGTTCCCATGCGCGCAGCAGTTCCTCCCGAGAGCTGTGCGGCTTGTCTGCTTTCGTCATCTGCCTTCCACCTCCATAGGGTTAAGGTGCCAACTCACCCAGCCGTTTATGCACTTCATGCAAAAAACCGAAGAGGGGATCCAGCACCTGCCAGATCTCCCCTTCGGTTGTGAACGGATGGTCAACAATGCCTGATTCTTATACCTTATCCTTGTAAGCGTCCGGTACCAGAACCCCTTCTTTGTCGAACCACTTGGGCGCATCCACACCCGATTGCAAAATAATGTTGCCATACGGATCGAACGCTCCAGTTCTTACCACTGCTTTGGCTTTGTATGCCGCCTCTGACAGAAGCTTTTCATGCGGCATAGTATCCAGCTCGATTCCGTGGAATATTTGCTCAACCTTCTTAAGCAGCGGTTGATTGTATTGAGGTACTTCTGCGGCATAATACACCTTTTCCGTGATAAAATCCTCAGAGATCAACCGCAGCACCGTTTCTAAGTCAGGCAAATCCGGTTGGATGGCCAAATCCACTCTGCGCACGGAATCCGGAATCGGAAATCCTGCATCACACACAATGATCCAATCTCCATGTCCCATGCCGGCAATCACATCGTTCAATTGTTTGTTCAGTATCCTGCTTTTCTTCATGCTCGTCTCTCCTCCTATTAGATGTTCACGGATGAATGGATGATTATTTCTGCACTTCTGCCAAAGCCTCTTCCACGTTATCTGAGGAAACGAATATAGAAGGAAGCTCAATCATAGCATCCACTTGTTCACCATTGGCAACCTGCAACGCGATCTGTATAGCTTTTTCCCCGTACTGGTTTGGATAAATGGCCATTGTACCCACTATTCTTCCGGCTTGTATCGCTTCCAGAGCATCTGTTGTACCATCGTTGCCAACAATTACGATACCTTCGCGATTAGCCCCTTCTATCGCCTGCAGGGCTCCGAGTGCCATCTCATCATTCGCTGCATACACGCCATCAATCTCGCTGTGCGCTTGCAGGATGTTCTCCATGACCGTCAAGCCTTCTGCCCGGTCGAAATTCGCTGATTGGCTGGACAAAATTTCGATATCCGGATATTCAGCCATCGCTTCCTGGAAGCCTTGACTCCGCTCTTGCGCCGTACTTGTTCCCATTACACCTTGTAGCTCGACAACTTTGCCTGAACCTCCAAGCGCATCAGCTAGAAACTTACCCGCCTCTGTTCCGTGCTTGACTTCGTTATAGCCAAGATGTGTAATAATATCAGCACCGTCCACCATGCGACCGGTTGTAATTACTTTCACACCTGCATCGTTGGCAGCCTGGATAGCAGGCAGCGCTCCAGCACTGTCGACAGGATCAAGAATTAACACATCGATCCCTTGCTGGATCAAATCCTCTACTCCGCTTAACTGTGTCGCCAGATCATTGTTGGCGTTCACAACGGAGAGGTCGGCGCCTACTTCCTCAGCTTCCTTCTCCGCTGCTTCTTTCACGGATACAAAGAACGGATTGTTCAACGTGTTGATCACATAGCCAATCTTCACTGCATCCGTTCCTTCACTCTGGTTCGCTTCCGTCGGTTCTGCTGTGTTGCCGCCGGAACCTGCATTTTGATTGGATGGATTGTTCGAGCATGCACTGATTACAAACATGAGTACCAGCAACATCGCAACCACTGTCTTCTTCATTGGTGTATATCCCCCTAAATCGTTATTGTGAATCTGCGTTGATGAATCGATCTAACAATACGGCCACTAGTACAATTGCACCTTTCACCACATCCTGATAGAAGGGCGACACATTGATCAAATTCATGCCCGTAGTCAAGACTCCTAGTAAGAGAACGCCTATTAATGTTCCCCCTACACCCCCTTTCCCGCCAAACAAGCTCGTCCCGCCAAGGATAACCGCGGCAATCGCATCCAGCTCGTAGCCAGTTCCGGCAACCGGTGTGGCTGCCGACAGCCGGGCGCTCAAGATGACGGCTGCAAGCCCTGCAAGCAAGCCGGAGACCGTATAGACGATCACTTTGTGTTTCTTCACCTGAATCCCGGCAAGAATGGATGCTTTCTCGTTCCCGCCAATCGAATAAATATAATGGCCATGTACGGTTTTGCGCAGGATGAAAAAGAAGAGCAGGTACACGAGTACTAGCAATACTACCGGGAATGGTACAGGACCTATATATCCCTGACCGATAAACTTGTACACCGGCTCAGATACAATAATAGGGTTTCCGTTCGTATAGACGAGCGTTATTCCTGCGACGCCTGTCATCGTAGCTAGCGTGACGATAAATGGCGTCAGCTTAAAGTAAGAGACCATGACGCCATTGAACAACCCGACCGCTGCGCCTGTGAGCAGCCCCGCCAATACGCCGAACAACGGATTACCAGTCCCTAGTGTCACACTGGCTGAAACTGCACCGGCCAGTCCGACGATGCTGCCAACGGACAAATCAATCCCTGCTGTCAAGATGACCAGTGTCTGACCGACAGCAATAATCCCGATAATCGATACCTGCCTGAAAATATTAATCAAGTTCCCAGTAGTGAAGAAATTTGGACTGAGCATAGAGAAAATCGCCACTACTAGCAATAAAATAAGCAACATCCCATAGGTTTGAATAAATTGAAGATATCTTGGTGCCCGATTTGCTGCACTGGATGATGATGTTGTCATCGTTTCACCTCTTTCTTGTCCCTTGCTCCTGATGCGTATTCCATTAGCAATTCCTCATTGGCCTCTTCCCGCTTGACCTCAGCGATCACGCTTCCCTTGAACATAACGAGAATGCGGTCGCACATGCCAAGGATCTCATCCGCATCGCTGGATGCTACCAAGACAGCTCTTCCCTGATCAGCCAAGTTAGACAGCAAATGATAGATTTCCGATCGAGCGCCTATATCAATTCCTCTTGTTGGTTCGCTCAGGAGCACAATTTTCGGTTCCGTATAGAGCCATTTTCCCAATATCGCTTTTTGCTGATTGCCGCCGCTTAAGTTTTTGATCGGCTCTCGAATCGTACTTAACTTAATGTTTAATGTTTCTACATATCGGTTAGCGACAGATCGAATCTTAGCATCCTTCTTCAATCCCCATTGCGAGAGCGACTTCATGGAAGCGAGGGCTATGTTCGAAGCCGTGCCTTGCTCCAGAATAAGCCCCTCTTCTTTCCGGTTCTCCGTGACTAGTGCAATGCCTTGAGCCTTTGCCTTTGCCGGTGTATCCAGAGTCACTGCCTGATTGTGTACCAAGATCTCTCCTTCGTCATAACTTTCCGCGCCGAACACAACCTTTAGCAATTCTGTCTGCCCTGCGCCAAGTAAGCCGAACAGCCCTAACACTTCGCCTTCACGAAGCTGTACATTCACCTGATTCAACACACGGCCTTTCGTTACATTGGACAAGGCTAGAACCGTCTCTCCCGGTACCCGATCGGATGTTGGATAATAGCTGTCAAGTTGTTTTCCGATCATCTGCTCAATGATCTTCTCACTGCTGAAGTCTTGAATCCTTCCTTCTGCCGTATTTCGTCCATCCTTCAAAATCGAGACGTAATCGCAAATTTCCTGAATCTCATCCAGTCTGTGTGAAATGTATACGATTCCAATTCCCTTCATCTTCAAAGAACGTATTACGGCAAATAACTGCTCGGTTTCACCTGTAGTCAACGTTGCTGTCGGTTCATCCATGATCAATATGTCTGACTCATCTGAGACTGCTTTCATAATCTCTACTAATTGCTGGTGGCCAATCGACAAGTCCCGCACCTTGACTCTAGCGTCCAGAGGGATGCCGTACTTCTCCAACAATTGCTTCGTCTGCGCTTCCAAATTGCCCTTGGAAAAAATCGCACCTGCTGAGACTGCGCTGCCTTCCTTGCCCAGATAAATATTCTCGGCTACCGTCATTTCGGGCACAAGGCTAAGCTCCTGATGGATTATGCTCACGCCATACCGTTTCGCATCTGCTGGCGATTGGATCGTTACCTTATTGCCGTGAATCCGGATTGTACCTGTATCCAAGCTGTATACACCGGAGATGATCTTCATTAACGTGGACTTGCCTGCCCCATTTGCCCCAAGCAACGCATGTACTTGTCCCGGCATCAGCGTGAAATGAACATCCTTAAGAATCACATTTGGACCGAATGATTTGCAGATGTTTTCCATCCTCAGCAATTCGACTTCATTCATCGGACTTCTCCTTCATAGCGGCAAGAAATACCTCCATCTGCTCCCGAGTAGGCAAAGCTGGAATGACTTCTCTGCCAGTTACTGTATACGCGCCAACTGCGCAGGCATACGCTGCTGCATCAGCCAAGGATTTGCCTTCTGCCAATGAGACAGCCAATGCCGCATTGAACGAATCGCCGGCTCCCGTTGTATCCACCGCGTCTACTGCAATTGGCGGGAGCGTGTAACTGGTGTCCTCCAGAATGATGAGCGCTCCACGTTCGCCCATCGTAACGATGACGGCTTCCGGCCCCTTCGCTATAATGTTACGGCCCAACTGCACACATTCCTCCATGCCGATCTCTTGCTCCGGCGGCAAGCCGTTCATCATCTTTAATTCCGACTCATTCGGTGTCACATAAGTAGCGTACCTCAGCAAATCATCCAGTTGTTCTTGAGCGGGTGCCGGGTTTAAGATTACAACCTTGCCTTTCTTCCAAGCGGTTTGCATGCCATGTCGAACGGTATCCAATTGGCATTCAAGCTGAAACAGCAGCACATCTGACTGTTCTATCGCTTGTGCGGCTCGATCAATGTCCTCAATCATTAATGCCAAATTGGCACCGGGATCTACAATAATGCAGTTATCACCAAGCTTGTTGAGGAATACAAAGCCAACCCCTGTCATGGACGCAGCCGTTCGCTTCAAATAGGTCAAATCAATACACTCGTTCTTCAACATGCTAATGGCATCGTCTCCATAACGATCCGTGCCCACGCACCCAATGAAGCTCACATCCCCGCCGAGTCTCGAAGCGGCTACCGCTTGATTCGAGCCTTTCCCACCCGGGCCTTCGCTAAATCCATTGCCAAACAGAGTCTCCCCCCATGCGGGCAATCGTTCTGCATTGACGACTAAACCTACATTATAGCTTCCTATAACCGTTACTCGCGCTTTCCCGCCCATTGATCGATCCCCCTTGTCTTGATATCGTGCTCCTTATTGCGTCTGTCTGGTGATCATACGACTCGCAATTTGCTTTATTTCATCAATTTCTTGTTCTGTAACAGATTCCACTACCTTACTTACGAGGCGCTCGCATTCATTCTTGACATGGCTGTAATCGTCCGGGTCCTGGCCCCGATTTTTCAACACTTCAGACAACCACGTTTTCCCGTAACCCGTATGAATCGTTTCATCTGCCCAATCAAAATCCATGTCATGCTGGCTCATGCGATCCTGCATCCGTTCGAAGTTTTTGATCCGGTCGATTTTCTTGCCGATATTCTTCGATTCGAAATAGAACAGCATGCCCAACCGATAGATCGGATCTTGGCCCTTGGACGAATCATAAATGTAGGTTCCGAGTGGTAATTCATGATCTTCGTATCCCCATGAAACGAGACGATCATACCCCATCCTGACGTGCCGACTTTCATCATATACCCATCTGGCTGCGTCGAATACAAACGACCATCCCAACTCCTCAGCAAAGGTGTATAAGATAAAGCCTCCTGTCTCAACGGCCCATACTTCATTGAAATGGCTGACTGCGCTTCGCAGCTGCAGCTGCATGCCATTGCCATATGGAAAAGTAGAATCGACGATGTCTGGCCAATAGAACCGAACCTTGTGAAAGCTTTCTTCTCTTGCCGGAACTTCAGCTGGCTCGTATTTATGCGTCAGAGGCTCGATCGTAATCGCATTCGGCGCTTCCAGTCCGAATCCCCCAACCTTCTGCAACCATAAATCCTGCTGCTGGATCCAGGCGTCCGCTTGTTCAATTTCTTCTTGCGGCACATCCCCGATGACCGATGCAATAAACTTCTCCAAGGTATCGATATGTCGAGACTTCTCTTCAATGGCGACGCGAAGGAACCGGTACGTAGGTCCATCGCCAATCTCATCCGCTACATTCAAGTAGGTTTGATAAGCGGAGCGTAATGCTGGCTTGATTAATCTAGATAACCCCATCATGTAGGCTATGGCATTCGGTGCCAGATAACAGGAACGAATATAGTCCACAAGTGGCTGATCCGTACCGATTTCCAACATTCGGCTAGGGAAGCGCAGCTCAATAACGCGCTTACGCAGCATGTCTGCTGTCATGGCTTCCTCCCACAACATTTTCGGAAGAAGCGTTTTCATTTCAAAATATGGAATTTCAGCCAGCCAACCGGCTTGCCCAATAATGCTTGCCTGCTCAATCAAGTAGAACCTCTTCAGTATCACCGCTGTGTCTTGTCGCATAAAAGTGCCGCGAGAGTTCCCTGACAAATATTGCGTTTCTGTCATAATGTTCACCACTCCTTACGATTCATTGATTACCGGGTATATGGAATTACCATGTCGTACATATACCTTTATATACGTCTTATGAGTATAATAAAATTGTTACAGCCATTTGTCAATCGTAATTTCCTCATATTTGTGCAAATGATTGAAATAAATGTCCTTGATTGATATTATACCACTATATACGTATACTATGGAGGTTGGAATATGAATAATATGGAAGTTCATCAATCTTGGTGGGCTATGCGACAGATCGGAGACAAGAGCGGGGAATGGTCCTTCGAGGAGAAGATTGATCGTATACATGCGGCAGGCTTCGGAGGTATATTAGGCAGGCTGCCGGCTGAAGCGGATCAATCCTCCTGGAGAACCAAACTGGATGAATATAAGCTGCGCTTTGGCATCGAGGCCTTCATCCACAATCTGAATGAAGCTGAGGACTATTTATCCCGTGCTCAGTATTTCGGAGTAGACTATATCAATGCACAAGTGGCGAGCTCCTTCGTAACTGGTGAACAGGGCCTCTCCTTGCTGGCAGGTATCCTGGATAGAGCCAGTTGCTCAGGCATTCCGTTCTTCATCGAGACCCATCGCGGACGTATCACACAAGATTTGCTGCGAACGCTCGAATACGTGCAGCAATTGCCGCAAATGCAGCTCACCATTGATCTGTCTCATTATGTACTCGCAGGTGAAATGTACCGCAATGTGGAAACCATTGATCCTTATTTTGATCCCTTATTAAAACGGACAGCAAGCATCCATGGCAGAATCTCTAACGGTCAACAAATTCAACTTGATATGAATGAGGCTATGCGACATCCAATGCTGAATCACTTCACACGCTGGTGGGAGCAAGGCATGCGCTATTGGCGAGAATCGGCAGCGCCTAACGCATTCTTGCCGTTTGTATGTGAATTCGGCCCACCTGATTATACCATCACCCGTTATGACAACCGCGAGTTTGTCGAAACGTCCGATCGCTGGCAGGCAGCACTGCAAATGAAACGGTTCATCGAGCAAATTTGGAATCGTATATAAAAAAAACAATCCTGATTCGCCCATTATGGGTGAATCAGGACTGCTACGCTCTACGCAAGATGGATGTCAGCTTCATCTGATCACTACGAATCCAAACTTTAGAAAATTCAAGAGGCTCGCTTTGATCGGAATAGGTAACCTGCTCGAGCAAGATAATAGGCGTTCCCTTCTCAATCTGCAGCAACTCAGCCTTGCTTGGCGTTGCTCCTTCCGCTACAAAGGATCGCTTGCCCCAATGAATCTTGCATTCGTATCGCTGTTCCATGATCGAGAATAGCGTCTCGCTTTCGAAATCTACTTTCTCCAGATCGGGAAATCGCTCACATGACAAATAATTTTCCAAAAACATGACAGGAATTTCTTTCAAGAAACGGGTACGTTGCAATCTATACACCTGAGCGTCTACCTGTGTGTTCAATGCTTCTGCGACAGGGTGAGGAGCAACCATGCGCTCTACACTGACGACTTGGGTTGTAAATTGATTGCCCGATTCCAATAACGACTCCGCTGTGGATATAAGTCTCTCAGCTACCGGCGATTCCAATTGCTTGCCCTTGACAAAGGTACCCTTGCCATGAATCTGCAGCAATACGCCTTCTTCGACCAGTTGCTTAATTGCTTGCTTCAGAGAACCCCTACTAATCTGCAATTGATCTGCCAAATCGGATTCAGAAGGAATTTTCTCACTTGCCTTCCATATACCTGAGCTAATATTCTCCTTCATCCAATTTTGCACTTGCACATAGATCGGCTCGGGCCCTCTTTTATTAATAATCGATTCCATCATGACATTCACCTTTTATACGTATATATATATCATTATACCTTTACACTTCTTGCGTTGTAAGTATAGCACAATAAGCTTGAGTTGCCAATCTTCTGACTTATACAGAACCGAGGGGACATGGATGTGTATACGTCAATAAACCGTACTCTCTTCTCCCTCACCCGTCACAATCTTCACGCTTCCACTAGTTCCGATCAATTCAGCACCTGCATTCAGAATTTTGACAGCAGTGTCGAAATTCCGTATGCCTCCCGAAGCCTTCACGCCAACTTTACCATTGGCGATCTCTTTAAGCAGGGCAATATCTTCAACTGTGGCATGGCCGCCTTGTCCCCAACCACTCGAGTTTTTCAAGTAAGTCACGCCCGCTTTCTTCGCCAACGTTGCAGCACGAATCTTTTCTTCCCTATTCAGCATGCCGAACTCCAGCATGATCTTGACCGTCTTTCCTTTCGCCGCTTTGACCACTGCAGCTATTTCATCATGAAACTCATCATCCCTACCACTCTTGAACCAGCCGTAATTCGGCATAAAATCAATCTCTTCCGCACCTGCCTCAAACACTTCGATCGCTTCCGCTACCTTGGATGAGGTCAGCATTCCTCCCATTGGAAAGCCAAGTGCTGTGCAGACTTTAATCCCACTTCCTGCAAGCTTCTTCTTGGCGAATGGAACCCAGCATGGCTGTATCATCGCCCCATCAAACTGGTATGTTAAACACTCCTTCAGTACTTTCTCCATATCTTTCTCCGAAGCATCAGGCGTTACGAGGGTGTGTTGAATCTTCTTCGCCACTTCTTGTGGTGTGTACGTTGTCATGGCTGATCAATCCTTTCTTTGTAATACTTCTTGTGAAGTTTATATACCTCTATGGACGTCTATATTATAATCTTTATGATTACGCTTTGTCAACCGTCTAGAATATGCGTGCCTCTGAACACGCCCTACATCAAAAAAACCACCCAAGGGTGGTTTTACTTATGTAACTGGCGGAGAGGGTGGGATACTCTCCGGGCACGCGCCTTCCGGCACGTTCTGCCCCTACGAGACTGCGGTGTTCATTCAAAGAGGCTATGCTCCGACGTCCCCACGTCCCCGTGGGTTCGACCCTTAAAGCTCTCCACCAAAAAAACCACCCCTACGGGTGGTTACTTACGTAACTGGCGGAGAGGGTGGGATTCGAACCCACGGAAGAGTTACCCCTTCGCTGGTTTTCAAGACCAGAGCCTTCAACCACTCGACCACCTCTCCATATGAAGGCTGCTAGTTAGGCAGCCTATATAAATCATAACAAGTCATCAAGATGCAATCGGTTCTTTCGCATGCAAGAAGCATTGTACCATAACAACAACCTCGAGCGCAATCTCTATTTGCTGGACTTCGGTCCAATCGTCTCCAACCCGCCCATATAAGGGCGAAGCACCTCAGGAACGACCACCGAACCGTCCTCTTGCTGATAGTTTTCCAAGATTGCAGCGACCGTTCTTCCTACAGCTAATCCCGACCCATTCAAGGTATGAACAAATTCCGGCTTGCTCTTAGGCTCCCGTCGGAAGCGGATGTTCGCCCTTCGCGCTTGGAAATCCTCGAAGTTGCTGCATGAGGAAATCTCACGGAACATGTTCGCACTCGGCAGCCATACTTCTAGATCATACGTCTTCGCTGATGTAAACCCGAGATCACCGGTACATAACGTTACAATTCGATACGGCAGTCCTAGAAGCTGCAGTACACGTTCTGCATGACCAGTAAGCTTCTCTAGTTCATCATACGAATGCTCAGGTACTACAAGCTTAACTAACTCAACCTTATTGAATTGATGCTGTCGGATTAAGCCACGCGTATCCCTGCCTGCAGAACCCGCCTCTGAACGGAAGCATGCACTATAGGCAACGAAGTTCTTCGGCAAGTCCTCTATGCTCAGAATATCATCTCTATGGTAATTCGTTACCGGCACCTCTGCTGTCGGCACTAGAAAATACTCTGTACCCTGCAACTTGAAGGAGTCTTCTTCAAACTTCGGCAGCTGTCCGGTTCCTGTCATGCTGTCGCGGTTCACAATATACGGCGGCAGCATCTCTTCGAAACCGTGCTCATTGCTGTGCAAATCCATCATGAAGTTAATCAGTGCGCGCTCCAATCGTGCTCCTAATCCACGGTAAAAGACAAACCGAGAACCTGTTACCTTAGCCGCCGCTTCAAAGTCCAGAATGCCCAACTGCTCCGCTATATCCCAATGAGCCTTCGGTTCAAAGCCCCACTCCGGTACGCTACCCCATTCACGGAGGCCAACATTATCGTCCTCCGATGCGCCAATCGGCACACTATCATGTGGAATATTCGGGATCGTTAACACAATCTCTTGCAATTGCTCTTCCATTGAGCGGATCTCTTCGTCCAATCCTTTGATACGTTCAGACACTTGCCGCATCTCGAGAATCAGGTCGTCGGCATTATCACCGGATTTCTTCAATTTGGCGACTTCTTGGGATACGGTATTACGCTGACTCTTCAGCTGTTCGCTCTCTTGCAGCAGCTCTCGCCGTTTCACATCCAGCTCCGTAAAGTTCCCCAGTTCCGCTGCTGATCCGCCCCGGTTCGCCAACGCCTGCTCTACATTGGCTATATCGGTGCGCAGCTTTTTGATGTCCAACATCCTGCAAACCCTCCTATGCCGACGTGTCTTATGGATTCATGTGCGGCCAGTAGCTTCACTAACCATCTTCACAAAATATGCATGCAAGCTGCTATCATCCGTCAATTCTGGATGGAAGGAGCAGGCGAGCAGATGTCCTTCTCTGGCAGCGACTACTTCGTCGTTCACACTGCACAGAACCTCTACGTTGGGACCTACTTCCTTAATCAATGGTGCGCGGATAAAAACGGCACGTATCGATCGGTCAAAGCCTTGGATCGGCAAATCTGCTTCGAAGCTCTCACGCTGCCGTCCGAATGCATTGCGTTGCACCTTCATATCCATAAGTCCTAGATGAGCCTCAGCTTGTCCTTCAATTTCCTTCGCAATGACGATAAGACCTGCACACGTTCCGAACACTGGCTTCCCCTGTGCCGAGAATGCCCGAATCGCTTCCATGAACCCATAAGTCCGCATCAGCTTACCGATTGTTGTGCTTTCGCCACCAGGGATAATAATGCCTTGTAGATCATGCAGCTGTTCAATTCGCTTAACTGCTATCCCTTCTGCTCCAGCCTTCTCTAACATGCGAATATGTTCTGCTACCGCTCCTTGCAAAGCGAGAACGCCTATTTTCATGTCTGTACCCTCTTTATACGTATATGTCCCGGAATTACCAACCACGGTCCTGCATACGCTGAGAAGCGTCCAGGCTGGAAATCTCAATCCCCTTCATTGGCGCTCCTAAGTCCTTGGAAATCTCCACAATATGTGCAAAGTCCGTATAATGTGTAGTTGCTTCTACGATCGCTTTTGCAAATTTCTCCGGATTATCTGACTTGAAGATACCTGAACCGACAAACACGCCATCCGCACCTAAGTGCATCATGAGCGCCGCGTCAGCCGGTGTTGCTACACCGCCTGCAGCAAAGTTAACAACCGGCAGCTTGCCGTTCTCGTGAACATATTGTACGAGATCATAAGGAGCCGCAAGATTTTTCGCCTCTGTCATCAATTCTTCCTTCGACATACCATGAATCTTGCGAATTTGGGATTGAATTAACCGCATATGACGAACGGCCTCAACAATATTACCTGTTCCAGGCTCACCCTTCGTCCGCAGCATCGATGCCCCTTCTCCGATCCGGCGCAATGCCTCGCCCAAGTCCTTCGCACCGCATACGAATGGTACTGTAAATTGTTCCTTGCTGATATGGAATACTTCGTCTGCTGGCGTCAGCACTTCACTCTCATCAATATAATCGACACCCATCGCTTCCAGCATCTTCGCTTCAACATAATGACCGATACGTGCTTTCGCCATGACTGGAATCGATACAACCTTCATAACCTCTTCCATAACACGCGGATCAGCCATGCGTGCAACACCGCCAGAAGCTCGAATTTCTGATGGAATTTTTTCCAATGCCATAACAGCAGAAGCCCCTGCCGCCTCAGCAATTTTTGCCTGTTCAGCTGTCATCACGTCCATGATGACACCGCCTTTTTGCATTTCAGCCATGCCGCGTTTTACTGTAGAAGTTCCCGTTTGCATTCCTTATTTCCTCCCGATTCTATTCATTACGCGATTGACTCGCGTTTACTTCTAACATGATATTTTACAATATGCCTTCACTTTGCACAATACATAACGCACGACACTTCATAAGATGGCGTTATCCATTAGAACAAATTCTTAATCCCGCTAAACAGCTCAGCGAAGAAGTTTTTGATAGCTCTGAAGAATAAGCGGAACCAACTGCCCTTCTCTGCGTCTTCTGCCGCAACCAAGTTCACACTTTGCTGTACTTCCGTAATGCCGCTGTATGTTATCGTCACCTTCCCAAGCACATCTCCTTGTTCGATTGGTGCAGTGCGATCTTCCTCCGGCAATATTTCCGTATTGAAAGTAATGTTCTCTTCCCCTTCGCCTTTGCCTACTACGAACGTAACTCCTTCTTCTGTTACAACGCTGACTTCAGTTTCTTTGCCCTTCTTGATCTCGACTGTTTTCAGATCAGGCAGCTCTGATTTCGCTGGCATAACCGTTCGGATCTCGAAGTTATTAAAGCCATAATCGAGTAGCTTGCGCGTTTCACCAAATCGCTCTTCCTCACTGTCAGTACCCATCACAACACTGATCAATCGCACGCCATTGCGTTCAGCTGTACCGGTGAAGCAATAGCCAGCTTCATCCGTGAATCCTGTCTTGAGGCCATCCAATCCTTGATAGGCATATTGCGCGTAATATGCAGAATCTGTCCAGCCTTCCAGCATTCGATTCCAGTTAATCATCTGTGGTGATGATTCATCGCCTTCCAACTGGTATGCACGCGTTTGCTTGGAATAGTCCAACACCTCTGCATGCTTCATAACAATCGCCTGTGCAAGCTTCGCTGTATCGTGCGCAGTTAACAGTGTTTCACCAGGAACATTCGGTATCTGATTCGCATATTGTTGCGGATAATCTTCTTTATTCAAGCCCGTTGCATTGACGAAATGCGCATGCTCGGACATACCGAGCTCTTGTGCGGTTTGGTTCATAAGCTCGACAAAATTCCCTTCACTGCCTGCGATAAATTCCGCCAATGCCACAGCCGCATCGTTCCCTGAGTAAATCGACATATTGCGGAACAAATCTCGAACCGTATAAGTTTCTCCTTGTGCTAACAGTTGGCCGGATCCACCTACGCTTGAAGCGTATTCCGTTATTTGAACCTGGCTATCCCATTGAATCTTACCGGACTTGATGCTCTCCATGACAATGTACTCCGTCATCATCTTCGCCATACTAGCCGGTTGACGGGCAACATCTTTATTCACTTGATACAATACTTGCCCAGTTGATGCTTCAATCAAGATAGCTGCTTCTACATTAAGATTCAATTCTGCGGATTCTTCCGCATCCGCAGTTGGGACAAGTACAGACAAAAAGCCGATATACATAAGTAAAAATGATGCTAGACATAGTCGAACCACCGGTTTTTTCATCCGTATCCAAGCCAACTTCCTTCACTTCTCCTATCCTCATGAATTGTTCAATACCGTATTATTGTATCATAGGCGCGTCCGCAAAAAAAGACAGACAGGCAATCACCTGTAACGGCAGAGGCCTGTCTGTCGATATCTTATAAAGAGTAGTTCGGCGCTTCTTTCGTAATCTGCACATCATGCGGATGGCTCTCACGAAGACCTGCGTTCGTAATTCGTACAAACTGTGCATCGTTGATTAGAGAATGAATACTCGGTGTGCCGCAGAGACCCATGCCAGACCGTAATCCGCCTACTAGCTGGAAGATAATATCAGCCAATGGTCCTTTGTATGGAACTCGCCCTTCGATCCCTTCTGGAACAAGCTTCGTTTCGTTCTCCTGGAAGTAACGATCCTTGCTGCCTTCCTTCATTGCCCCCAACGACCCCATACCGCGATATACCTTGAAGCGGCGCCCTTGGAAGATCTCTGATTCGCCTGGACTTTCTTCAGTACCAGCAAACAAGCTGCCTACCATGACCGCACTCGCACCTGCTGCAATTGCCTTCACAATGTCTCCCGAGTACTTCACACCACCGTCTGCTATAACAGGAACTCCATACTCACGAGCTACCGAAGCACAATCATATACTGCAGAAATTTGCGGAACCCCTACACCAGATATGACACGAGTTGTACAAATTGAGCCTGGACCAATACCAACCTTAATAATACTAGCCCCTGCCTTTATTAAATCTCTTGCCCCTTCTCCGGTAGCCACGTTACCCGCGCAAATAGGCAAATCCGGATAAGCCTCGCGAATTTTCTTAACAGTATTTAGTACATTAATATGATGACCGTGAGAGGAGTCAACTACAAGTAAATCTACACCTGCTTCAACCAATGCAGCGGCACGTTCCATTGTATCCTTCGACACGCCAACTGCAGCACCTGCCAGCAATCGACCCTGTTCGTCCTTAGCGGCATTCGGAAATTGAATGGCCTTCTCAATATCCTTGATCGTGATAAGCCCCTTCAATTCATTATTATCGTCCACCAAAGGCAGCTTCTCAATCTTGTGTCGTTGTAGAATACCTTCTGCTTGCTGTAATGTAGTTCCTACTGGAGCTGTAACCAAATTATCCTTCGTCATCACATCGCTAATCTTAATAGAATAATCATGGACAAACCGCAAATCTCGATTCGTCAAAATACCAACAAGCTTATTATGCTCATCCACAATGGGCACACCGGAAATTCGATACTTCGCCATTACTTTCTCAGCGTCATACACATGTTGATTCGGCGTTAATGAGAAGGGGTTCGTGATTACGCCGCTTTCCGATCTCTTCACCCGATCCACTTCTTCTGCCTGCTGTTGAACCGACATATTCTTGTGCATAATACCGATTCCGCCTTCACGTGCAATGGCAATCGCCAGCTTCGACTCGGTAACAGTATCCATTGCAGAGCTGACGAACGGTACATTTAATTTAATCTTGCCCAGCTTTGTCGAGATGTCGATTTCCTTGCCAAACACTTCCGACTTGCCTGGCAGAAGCAGCACATCGTCAAACGTCAAGCCCTCTTTGGAAAATTTGGTTTCCCACACACACTTGTCCTCCTCATTCTTTCTATGTCCGTGTATATTATTGCAATAGTAGCAAAGCGGTTTTAGGCTGTCAAGAAAAGTTCTCACGGGAGCGGAACGGTTAACCATTCCTTAACAGTTGATTACTTGCGCGCGATATAAATTACTTGACAGTATGCATCAATTGAAAGTAATTCATGTATATCACATTCTCCCGAAGCTTCACCCGACTGTTGTACATATTTCCTGCGCACCTCCACAGCTTCCACTTACCGATTGAACGCATTACCGCGTATCAATCTGACATCTCGTGCCACTTTGTCACATTTCCTGCGGGTCTTCACAGTATCTTTCGGCGATTGAACACACTTCCTTCGTACCTCCACAGATGCTTCCGGCTATTGAACACACTTCCTGCGTATCTCCACAGCTCCTTCTGGCAAACGCTCAATTGCCCTGCAAAGTGCCATTTCCCTGCAGCTTAACCAATTCCCTGCGAAAGTGCAGGCTTTAGGCTCTCAATCGTGGAAAATGTTAAAAATTCCTGCGAATCTACATCTTTAATTTCGTACAACCGCCCATACTCGCTAGTTGCCACACAAAAGCCTGCACAATCGACGGCATTTCCTCAGTTCGCTCCTATTTCACAATACATTCCTGCAGAATTGCATCTTTTTTGCACAGCATCCGAACAATACAAAAAAACGCGACTCCTTCTCCGAAGAGAAACAATCGCGCTTCTTACAGTTTGCCTGGCAACGTCCTACTCTCCCAGGACCCTTCGGTCCAAGTACCATCGGCGCTGGAGGGCTTAACGGTCGTGTTCGGGATGGGAACGCGTGGGTCCCCTCCGCCATCGCCACCAGACTTAAACGCTTTGCGAAGCATGGCTGCTTCATAAGCGATAGGTATGACATACAGGACTTGCCCGTATGGTGTGAAGGATATTGTGTATTGGAAACCAGCGCCAACTGGTATCCCACAGCACCCTCAAAACTAGATGCGAAACGAAAGATATTACAGCCGTATTAGGTTAAGCCCTCGACCGATTAGTATTCGTCAGCTGCATGCATTGCTGCACTTCCACCTCGAACCTATCGACCTGGTCGTCTACCAGGGGTCTTACCAAATGTGGGAAATCTCATCTTGAGGGGG